>PJTT01000074.1_pt1 | contig 183122 bp, 142 predicted proteins | sample 1512261 | NCBI WGS metagenome assembly PJTT01 (sample SAMN08177685, study PRJNA422409) | Soil metagenome, whole genome shotgun sequencing project. | isolation source: Soil (2) enriched on wood chips | place: USA: Madison | collected 2015-01-15 | reverse complement strand
TATGCTGTCTAACAAAAACGCTCAATTAACCTGATAAAATATTGCATAGGTTTTCTTTATACAGATATGAATTAAATTAACAGGTTTATAATCCATTAATTTAAACAAGTGTAATTATGATTTACGGCTACATTAGGGTTAGTACCGACAAACAAACAATAGAAAATCAACGCTACGAGATCAACCATTTCTGCGAACGTAATGTGGTAGTAATAGATAAGTGGATAGAGGAAACTATTTCAGGTTCTAAAGCTGTACAAGATAGGAAGCTGGGTAAGCTATTGAAAAAAATGAAAAGAGAAGACATTCTTATTTGTTCTGAGCTTTCCCGCTTGGGCAGAAACTTATTAATGATAATGGGTATTCTCAACGAATGCATGAACCGGGATATCCAGGTTTGGACTATTAAGGATAATTACAGACTTGGTAGTGATATTAGTTCAAAAGTTCTGGCCTTTGCATTTGGACTGTCAGCTGAGATTGAGCGCAATCTTATTTCACAACGTACCAAAGAGGCGCTGGCTCGTAAACGAGCAGAGGGCGTTATTTTGGGCCGACCTAAAGGCAGAAAATCTTCTAAAACAAAATTGACCGGTCAAGAGAAAAGAATAAAAGAATTACTGGAAAAGAAAGTGTCATTTAGTGCTATCGGGCGAATAGTAGGAGTACATCGCCTTACAGTTTCTTCTTTTGTGAAAAATGGAAGAATAAGTGAGTATATAAACTCTAGCCTATAACGCTATTATAAACCTGTGTTGTAAATAAAATTGTTTATTTGTGACGCAGGTTTATCTTTAAAATCTTGACTTATTTATTCACTATCAATTACTCAACAATTCTATAATCGGCCTTCTATATTCCCAATCCTTCTCATTGAACTCAATTTCCCTTTTGTCTGTATTGATATTTAGAAATACTTCTGAATACAGGTCTTCGTCATATTCTTCGAGAAATAATTTTAATTTATAATAGCCGCCTTTGTCAAGGTTGACCGGTTTTTCATTTAAAGAAAAGGCTGTAACGGATAATGGCTGCTGCCGAAATGCTTTAACTGTAGGGCGATCGTAAATTTCGGCCAATGCCTTTACAAAGGCATCGCTTTCGACACCGGTTGAACGGATGTGGACCGACTCACGAGCAGTGCCGGAGTTTACATTAGGTTTACCATCTACGATGCCGGCACCAATATTCGACTTCACTTCGATCTCTAATCCTACAGTCTGCTTTTTATACAGGCCCTTAACGGTATAGATATGGGAAGAATCTGTTTTTTGGTCTTTCACAATTTTCAGGAAAATATCGTTCCAGCCTTCCTCTGGGTTGATACGCGCAGTTATTTCTTCGAATACTGTACTATCATCGGCAGCCGGGTTGCTATGATTACTGTCACAGCTATAGAGAAAAGGAAATAAGGCCATATATAGTATTAACCGTTTGATCACATCTACCGCTTCGTATTTTCCAGTATCGCCTCCAGCGTTCTAATCGTATTCTCTTTCTCTTTCAACCAACGCTCATATAATTGCTTAATCTCCTCTATAGATTCCAGCCATTTTTCCATGGGATTAATATTAAAGGTGGGAGTGTGGCCGGTGTTCACAAATGATCCTTCCTGAAAGGTGTTAGATATGATATTAATCGCTTGCTCTTCATCAAAATTCTGTATGGCTTCCACCGGTAATTTTAAGGCGGCGGCTACATCTTTGAGTATAGCTGCATCCAGGGTTTCCTTCTGCTCTAAAAGGGATATTTTTTTCTGGTTCCAATCTTCACCAAGTTCAGATGCCAAGGCTTCCTGTTTTATACCTAACATTTCTCTAAAGCGTTTTACATTACGGCCTTCGTGTATTTTCTTTTCCATCGTTCATGGGTTTTATGCTTTTCAAAAATAGGTTATTTATTAGCAATTAGGGTACTATAAATATACGTAAATTATGCTATGGGATCGGGCAAAATATTCTGGCAATACTTAGTCAATCTTTTCGCTTTTTTCCAACATCATCTTCCAACCTATACAGTATAGCTAATAACTCATTGCGCAGCTTTCGTCGGGCCGATTGCTTTTGGGAGTGCGACAACATGAGTTCTTTCGCACCTTTTAGCCTGTCCTCATTCCAGATATCTGATGCTTTAATTTCTTTATTGGTTTCCATTGCTTAGCAATCAGTATTCATTTATGGGCTCTCACCGCTTTTTGAAGATGTTTACTCAGGTTTAATTTTCATGATTTTATTACCTTGCATGATTACCAGTTCGGTGTTTTTTTGCTTTTTAAATTCAATTAGCTTTTCGTAGACCTTTTCAAGGCCTTTAAGTATTTTCTTCTTTTCCTCTAATTGTATCTCAATGGTTGTCATAATGATTCTTTAAAAGTATGACCTTTCTGAAATTAAATATTGAGTAGATTACGCACGTTTTTTTATTCGTAAAAAGGTATCTGTAAGATAAAATACAGTATCCACAAAAAACAATATGCCGTCTCGGGAGAGTACGTTTTCATCGTGTAAGTCTTCGAAAATGATGCCCAACTGGGGATGGATATAGTCATTATTTCGGGTGTTCTGAAAGCCGTTGTAGGCGAGGAACTGTTTCACCGTTGCCAGGTCGGTGGCTTCAGTTGTATGTACAAACTCCTGTTTCACTACTGCATACAAAATTTCATCGACCATTTTGAAACCCAAAAATTCATAACAGGTAGCAGGAAAAAAGTAATTATGCAATAAAAGACTATCGAAGTAATCAAGCCAATATTTATAGAAGATACTGTCGTTAGTTTTTAGAATGTAAGAGTCATCATACCTGTAAACTCTTTGCTCTGCGCCAGCACTTATAAAAAACGCTTCTTTAATTTCAGGCTCATATAGCAGCTTTTCGGCTTTCGCAAAAGTAACTAGTTGTGCTGTTTCTTCACTTTTGAGCTGCTGCTGTTCTTTAGCATAGAAGCCTGCAGCCGCATTTCCTCTAAGGAAAGTTTGGGCTTTTTTGAGTTTGCTTTCTGAGCCAGGCGGTTCATTTCCAAGAATGATATGTTGTAATTCATTTTTGACATGATTCATTCAAATTTCTTTTGCAAAGATATAATTTTCGAGGATTACTTTTCAAAACCAGGTTATTGATTAGCAAACCTGCTACTATGAATATACGTAAAATATGCTGCGAGTGGTATAAAATATCCGGGCTATAAATTTTCGGGTTTATTAAGGTTCGCGAATTCCCAGCTCTTCCTGCCAGTTATACAAGCCACCCTCGTTAAACACATTACCTGTTAAAAAATGTTCGAGAAATTCTTCCAGCGATTGGGTCATGGGTTGAGCGGGATAGCTGTAATTAAATATTTCAAAAGCGCCATCGTGTAGGTATCGAAGTCCCCAAAGATCACTACGGATCTCGTATTCCGCAAAATAAAACCAGTTAGGCCCGTAGTCTGAACTGTCAATTATGATTTACTGTAGTGGCGTTATATTGAAGATGTCTTCGGTACAACCAAAACCATTACAAATAATATACATAGTAGCAAAATCTGCCGGTAAGGGAAATCCTGTTGCCTGTTCAAACAGTTTAATATCGGCAGCCGTAGCGGGTGGGTATACATCAATGCCATAACTACGGTGTTTTTCTGTAATGGATTGGACGAGGTTTTGTATTTTCATTATAACTACTTGTTGATATTATCGATCTTCACCGGATCATTGTTGCTTATTATAATTTTTAAACCCGATTACATTTCGCCGGGCGGGTTTGCTTTGTTTTTCTATCAATTCTTTCAATACTGCAAAAATATTGTCAATATCGCGGGTATTGTTTTTTACTTCTTTTTCCAGCTGGGCTAATTGCAGCAAAATATCTTTATGAGTAAGGGCATATTCTCTAAGCCGGGTAAAAACACGAATGATGCGGATATTGACTTCTATCGCGGTATCACTATTGAGAATGCTGGATAACATGGCTACACCTTGCTCGGTAAATGCATTGGGTAGTTTGCGTATACCACCCCAACCCAATGAACTTGATGTCGCAAATTGCGACATCAAGTTGTTAAGCTCTTTCTGAGTAAGCGTTAGCATAAAATCTTTAGGAAAGCGCTTACTATTACGTTTAACCTGCTCATTCAAACGTCTTGTTTCTACACCATACATTTCGGCCAGGTCCCGATCTAGTATTACTTTTTGCCCGCGAATAATGTGAATATGGTTGAGTATCTTTTGTTCTGCTACCAGGGTTTGTAGTGTTGCTTTTGCCATAGGTGTAGTTCGTGTTAGGTTAGTAAGTGATTTTGATTTTCAAAACCAGGTTATTGATTAGCAAACCTGCTACTATAAATATACCTAAAATATGCTATACGATCGCGTAAAATACCAGGCTAATAAGTAGTTTACCGGCTCATACTATCGCAATTTTGGGTAATAAAATAACCGCTATGCAAATACCCACACCCAACCCCGATGTTTTTGAAACCCAATGCTGGGCCTACCGCATCATCAACCAACCGCAACAGTTACTGGCTGAAGCCTTTGACTATGCTACCCTAAGCCGGTTTCGTAAGTATATACAACGGACCTTGCAGGCAGCAGCCGAGCCATGCATCTGCCGCAAGGAAGAGCCGGCACTGCTGATGGCGGCCTTCCAGGTGATCAACTCCGTAATGCTGGCGTCTGAAGCTTTGCTGCAAGATCATGAGGCAGGAGAGGAGCAATCACTCCATACCAATGATCGACACCGGTCAAAGCTGCGCCTGCTGAGCCGTAAGGACAGAGCGGATCCATACCGGGTGTTCCGCCAGTTTTTTAAGTATCAATCTGCCGCCCTGTGGAAGCAGGACCTGAACCGCGCCCTGGGCTATGCCTTAAGCAGTGCAGCAGTGGATGATACGATGAACCTGTTCCCGCTGTATTGGCAGGTAACCAGGTTGATGGAGGCGGCCTGGGTGGCACATGCCAGGGCAGCTGCTGTGAAGCCAGAAGTAGCGGGTTTGCAGCGTGCGTGACAAGGGAAAGATGGGATACTTAATTATCTTATGCTTTGTTACAGCTTTTTGATACAAGGGTTCGAACAATGCCGGTAAGTATATTCATTTTCTTTCGTTCCTTTTTATTTGTCTACCACCGGCAGGCTTGTTGCCGTCCGAACAGTGTTCATCCTGGTAGGCATTTTAATGAAACGCTACGCTTACCATGATAGTGCTGCTGATACGAACTTAAATGTTACACCGAGCTTGTGGAAGGGGTTGGGAGGCAAAGAATTAGTTCTGCGCAATTATAGCAGTACCTTCTTATATCAACGTACTGCTACATACAAAAATCACATGGCGTGAGCTTCATTTAACCTATCCGCGGACTTATAATACAACCCCCATCATCAGTGTTTAACAAGATATCCGTAGGTACCGCCGCGTTCAGATGGGTGGAAATGCTAAAAGAATTAATAAAAACAAAAGAAGGCCGTACAATCCCAATAATACTGAACTGCGCAAAAAAAAGCCCATGGTTTAAAACATGGACTCTTTTTTTATCTTTTTAATTCAGTTCGATTATACTCTTTCAAAATAATTGAAGAAGAAATCGCCTTCGATCTTTGCATTTTCATCGCTGTCACTTCCGTGGATAGCGTTTGCTTCGATAGATTCTGCAAATACTTTACGGATAGTTCCCTCTGCTGCGTTTGCAGGGTTAGTAGCTCCGATCAGGTCGCGGAAAGCTGCTACAGCGTTGTCTTTCTCTAAAATTGCAGCAATAATTGGCCCACGGCTCATAAACGCTACTAATTCACCATAGAATGGTCTTTCTTTATGTATCGCATAAAACTCACCGGCTTTCTCAGCAGAAAGTTGGGTTAATTTTAACGCTACCAGCTTAAATCCTTCCTTAGTGATGCGATCTAAAATAGCTCCTGCATGGCCATTTTCCATAGCATCAGGCTTGATCATCGTAAATGTACGGTTACTCATATATTCATTTTTGGGCTGCAAAGGTAAAGAAACTTAATATTTCTTCATGACCTTAATTTGCCTATTTTTGCGGCACTTTTGTATGAAGCCTATACATGACATATTCCCGCTGATAACGCAGCCCGCCAGGGTTGTTATTACAATGCATCAGAAACCAGATGGTGATGCCATGGGTTCTGCCCTGGGTTTATGTGGCTTTTTAAAAAAGCTGGGGCATGAGGTTGTGGTTATTTCTCCTACTAACTGGGCTAGCTGGCTAAACTGGATGCCAGGTTGTGACGGTGTGGTAAATTACGAAAAGCATCATGATCGTTCTGCAGAACTATTAAATAAGGCAGATTACCTTTTTTGCCTTGATTTCAATGTTTTTCATCGCACCAAGAATTTTGCTCCGTTATTGGCAAATGCTACTTGTGTAAAAGTGTTGATTGATCACCACGAGCAGCCTGATACGGCCAGTTTTAACTATGGTATCAGCGATATTACCAAAAGCTCTACCTGCGAAATGGTATTTGATTTTATTGAAGCCAGCGGTAACGACAAGCTGATCGATGCTAATATTGCCAAATGCCTGTACGCCGGAGTAGTTACAGATACAGGGTCTTTCAGGTTCTCTTCTACGCACGCGTCTGTACACCGGATGGTGGCCCGGTTAATGGAAACTGATTTTGACCATTCGCTGGTGCACAGCAGCCTTTTCGATAATTTTTTAGAAAACCGCCTGCGGTTTATAGGTCATGTACTAAGCAACAGGATGGAGTTCCTGTATGAATATAATACAGCGTTGATCGCCATCAGCAAACAAGACCTGCTGAAATATGAAATCAAAACCGGAGATACGGAAGGCCTGGTTAATTACCCGCTTTCTGTTAAAGGAATTGAATTAGTTGGATTTGTAATAGACCGGGATGAAGAGCGCAAATGGAGTTTTAGAAGTAAACGCCATTTTGATTGCAATACATTTGCACGTAAATATTTTAACGGTGGCGGCCATTACAATGCGTCCGGAGGAAATAGTAAAGACGGTTTGGCACAAACAGTCGAATATTTCAAACAGGCGATTAAAGAAAATGAACAGCTGCTTACCAACGTAAAGAATTCGTAAATTATAATTAACAATAACACAAAAATGAAACGTTCACAAATTTTAGGAGCATTGGCTTTTGCAACAATAGCGTTTGCTGCCTGTAATAATGCTGACTACCAAACCAGCGCTAGCGGTGTAAAGTATAAAATCATCGACGGAGGAAGCAAAGACAGCTCTAAAGTAGGAGATGTTTTAAAAATGCATGTCATCCAGAAAATAGAAGGTGCCAAAGACACTGTATTGACAGATACTTACGGAAAATTACCTGCCTTTGTTAAAATTCAGGATGCGGCTATGCCTAATGCTTATGGCCCCGATGAGTTTTTCAAAAAACTGAAAAAAGGTGACAGCCTTGTTACCGTTTTATATGTAGACTCTTTAATTAAAAAAGGATTAGCACAGGAAGCTCAGTTACCTCCATTCATGAAAAAAGGTGACAAAATTCTTTTGACATTTAAAGTATTGGAAGTATTTAAAAATGATAGCTTAGCTCAGGCTGACTACCAGAAAGAAATGGAAAAAGATGCTCCCCGCCAGAAAAAAGAGCAGGAAGAGATGATGAAGAAAATGATGAAAGATCAGGAAGCTGCACAAAAAGCTGACGAAGCTGCTTTGGAAAAATCTGGTGAAAAAGCAAAACAAGTGAAAGCTGTACAGGATTTCCTGACTGCTAAAAAATGGACTGCTTCTCAAACTCCGGTTGGAACTTTCGTTAAAATTGATCAGGCAGGTGCTGGTGCACAGGTTGCCGATGGTAAATTTGTTACTGTTAAATACAATGGTAAAAAAGTAAGCAACGACAGCACGTTTGATGCGAACCAATTCACCGTACAATTAGGTGTACAACCTTTCATCAAAGGTTTTGAAGATGGTTTAAGACAATTTAAACAAGGTGGTAAAGGAACGATCGTTATTCCTGGTTACCTGGCTTATGGTAAAGAAGGTAATGGCGGTGTTTTCAAACCATACGAACCATTGTACTTTGATGTTGAGATTGTTGAGGTAAGCGATAAAGAGCCAGCTGCTCCGCAAATGCCAACTCCACAGGCACATGGTCCGAACGACGGGCACAATCATTAATTCTTTTAAAGAAATAAACCTGAAAGCCATCGCAAATGCGGTGGCTTTTTTAATGTGTTGATCGTGCAGGATGCAGCATGACAGTTCCGATGGTTACATCTCCTATTTTTAAATGATCAATTCGATTGCATTGGGGGAGAGAACAGCATTCTATTCCTATTCATCTGTAAAACAATTTTGGTGAAACATATAACGTTCCTGCTTTTATTATGGAGTCTTGGCCTTACAGCCCAGTCTCAACGATTAATGGAACAGTTAAACCGCGGTGTAATTGCCGTGCCTGATGGTAATGGAAAGGTTTTGGTTTCCTGGCGTTTGCTGGCATCGGATCCGGAGGGCATTGGTTTTAATGTTTACCGGAAAACACCGGGATCAACTATCAAACTCAATCAGCAACCTGTTGTAAAAACTACCTCATTCCTGGATGACTGGAAAGATACCGTTTCGGAACGAACCTATATTGTAAGAACGGTGCAACATCATACAGAAGCAAAATCGGAAGATCAATTTGTATTAAAAAATCCCACTCGCCCATACCTCTCTATTCCGCTTCAGATACCGGCCGGGTATGCTGCAAATGACGGTTCAGTAGGAGACCTGGACGGCGATGGCGAATATGAGATTATTGTGCATATTGCCGGTAGTGGGCATGATAATAGTCATGCTGGATTTACCGATGAGCCGCTGATACAGGCCTATAAATTAAGCGGGCAGTTACTATGGACCATTAACCTGGGTAAAAATATCAGGGAGGGCGCACATTACACACAGTTTATGGTGTATGACCTGGACGGAGACGGGAAGGCCGAAATTGCCATGAAAACTGCCGATGGCTCTAAAGATGCAAAGGGTAAAGTAATAGGAGACGCTACTAAAGACTGGAGAAATGAAAAAGGATATATTCTGGCAGGCCCCGAATACCTTTCTGTATTTAACGGGCTAACCGGCGAACTAATCCACACAACTGATTTTATACCACCACGTGCATCAACGCTGAATCCAACAACTGCTGAGTTAAAGGCTATTTGGGGAGATGGGTATGGTAACCGGATGGATCGTTTCCTGGCCGCTATAGCTTACCTGGATGGGAAAAATCCCAGCCTTATTATGTCAAGAGGCTATTATACCCGGACAGTAATCACTGCATGGGATTTAAAAAATGGTAAGCTGGAGAAGCGATGGACTTTTGACAGCGATGCACCCGGTAATAAAAAATATGCCGGACAGGGTAACCACAATCTTACGGTTGCTGATGTAGATGGAGATGGTAAGGATGAAATTGTTTTTGGCGCCATGTGTATTGATGATAATGGTAAAGGATTGTACTCAACCGGGCTGGGACATGGAGACGCTCTGCATGTGTCTGACCTTGATCCCTCTATTCCTGGTCTCGAAGTATTCGGCATACAGGAGCGTTTTGACGATGCCGGAGCCAGCTTTAGATCTGCTGCAACAGGAGAAGTGTATTGGAAAAAAGCTTCTGTTAAAGCAGGCGAAGATGGTGAAGGTCCCGGACGGGGACTAGCACTGGATATAGATCCCAGGTATCCGGGTTTTGAATGTTGGGTGGCCGGAGCAGGCATAAGAGGTATGTTTGACTGTAAAGGCAATAAAATAGCAGACCGTACGCCCTCCTGTAATATGGGTATATACTGGGACGGTGATGTATTAAGCGAATTATTGAACGGTACTGTTATTGATAAATGGGATTACCAGAATGCAAAAACCACCAGGATACTGAATACAGCCGACTTTCAATGCAGGAGCAATAACGGCACAAAGGCTAATCCTGTTCTATCGGCAGATATTTTGGGCGATTGGAGAGAAGAAGTCATTTACCGCACAGCGGATAATAAAGAGCTTCGTATTTTTTCAACAGCCATACCCACCGAGCACAGGTTTTATACACTCATGCACGATCCGCAATACCGCTTGAGTATAGCATGGCAGAATGTTGGTTATAACCAGCCACCCCATCTGAGCTTTTTTATGGGAGCGGGAATGAGCCAGCCTCCAAAACCGGAGATCAGGTTTAAAAAATAGTATTAATAAAAATGGTGAGTAGACCTGGCCTTTAAATGGCCGAGGGTGCCTATAGACAGTCTTATTTATTTTGTACACCCCCATGACAACGAACTTGGTTATCGGGTTTTGATTTTTGCATTATTTCAGCCTTTTTATGGCTTTATTTTTAATCAGCGATTTCATTTGCGTTATAGCTACCTGGTTAAGCTGCAGCAGCCTTTCGCCTTGTGGGAGTCCTTGTTTTATCAACAAGGCATTTATACTTTCCATATTGCTTAAGACTACTAACTGTTCTAAAGTAGCATGATCTCTTATGTTGCCGGCTTTGCCGGGATTGGCATCGCGCCATTCTTTGGCAGTAACGCCGAAAAGAGCAACGTTCAGCAGATCGGCTTCGTCGGCATATATATAACCTGCTTGCTGGCTGGTAATAGCTTTTGGCACCAGGTTTTCTTTAATGGCATCGGTATGTATGTGATAATTGATCTTTGAAATGGTTCTTTGCAGGTTCCAATCCAACTGCAGCCGGTTGTTTTCATCGTCCTTAAGGCGTTGAAACTCTTTGATCAGGTATAGCTTAAAGCTTGCAGAAATCCAGGATGCAAATTCAAAAGCAATGTCTTTATGGGCAAAAGTTCCTCCACCATATCGGCCTGCTTTCGATATAATGCCAATAGCATTTGTTTTCGTAATCCATTGTTTTGACGATAAAACATAGCCATTGCTCCCCGCTTCGCTTTTAATGTTACTGAATTCAGTAACATTAAAATTAGGATTATGAATTTGCTCCCATAAGCCCATAAACTCTACTGTGTACCTTGTACTTAACCAATGTGAGATGACCAGGCCTGTAGCCTCTTCGTTTTTGTGCCTGGCAATATCTGTCAGTGAAATGAAATCATCTGATCTGTTGGAAATAACTGCTATTTCCCGTCCTTCTACTTCTATTACCTTACTTTTTGTCATACTTTTTTTTATACCTGTAAGTAAGCATGGCTCAATTATCTTAAAAATTCGGGAACAATACTTTCTATCTTTAATTACGATGAATTCTAATAATTAAAAGTGAGATTGTAACCGTTTCCATACTCCAAGATACTCAACCGTGTTTCTGTGCCATATATCTACCCGGTTTTGAAACGATACCTATAGCATGGTGCTTTCGATCCACCGCTTGGGCGTTAATAAAAAACTGTAGGAACCACACATATTTTTAATTTCCTCGAATTCGATGGAATTAAAGGTGGGATTGTAAAGTGTTCCTCATATGCCAAAATACTCAACGGTGTTTCTGTTGCTTCTCCCTAATCTGAGGTCAAGATTTATGACCTCAGGTTTTTCCATTCTTTATAAATTATTCCTTCTTTTTACTTTGTATTTTCTTAACTTCCTTTAGCAATTTCTTTTTCCACTCCGCTTCCGATCTCAACCATTTTCCCGATACCGGCAAAATGGTTTTTAGTATTTTCTCCCGCTTGCTCGCAGAGGTCAAAGGCTAGGGCATCTTGTTTAATACCCAGCATTTCTCTAAAACGTTTTACGTTCCTGCCTTCGTGTATCTTGTTGTTTGGCATAGTGTTAAGTGTTGTAGTCTTACAACAAATTTACTTTATTCGTTTCATATTACAGCAATCCACAATAGGTGAAATTCAGGCACCTGGCCCGTAAAATACAAGACTTTAAAGCTGGTTACAGTAACTGTGCAGTGTGAACCTGACCATTACTGAAAACAGTTGATAGTATTTTATCCTTAGTCTTGTATTTGATTGATGTACCCGGTAGAAGAGTGTGATAGCTACCTACCGGTCAGGCAGGCAATACCGGTGCTATATATGCCGGCACTGGACAATAAACCAATACCTGTTAAAATAACATTGGCCTCCTGATTAGGAAAGTACTAGTTGGCATAATTCCTTGGAATGTTAAATTGCCCTTCGGTTATTCGAACCGTTTTTCCGTTACCATCAACGTAAGAAGCGTTAGCCTTGAAGAAGCCGGTAAACTTGCCTGCAGTGTCTAGAAGTTTAAACTCAGTTAAATTGAAACGACCTACAGCTTCCCTTAATGCGCTTGGTAACTGAATCAGCTTTTTATTGTCTTTTGCATATTCAAATACAAAAAGGTCATATTTATTGTAAGGAGTAATTGCGGCACTGTCGCTATTATACCGAATGGTAGTCACGTAAAAGTTTAAAAGAATAGTTTCACCACTGGCTTTGTTGTCTCCGCCTATAGCCAAAATGGTGGGGTAGCTAGAAGTGATGATTCCACCAATATTATCTTTGTAAGTGTGCCATTGATCATCAATTTTCATTTTGAAATACATGGTTGATGTATCAATGGTATTTTCATCAATGCCATTTTTTTTATCGCCACAACCCCAAAGTAGGAGAATTGTCGGCAGCACTGTGAAAAACAGAAATTTCATTTTTAGCATTTTGTGCAAAAATAGTATTATCCCGGAAGATACTAAAACACATTGTCTACTTCCGGCCGGCTATACTGTTCCTGCGCATCGCTTATCTTAGGTAAACCAAAATAAAAATATAAGCGCCGCTTAACAGGTTTATCGAAAACCGTATTTTCACTTTGAGGGCCTAATGCTTTTGTATTGGGGCTGATATTTAAAGCCAGCTTAGTGCCCATTGCTGGTATTGCATCCAAGAAGGAGACATCTCCTTTAGGAAGTTCTGGGAAAGGCTTTGCACCGCTTAATCCGTAAAAATTAAAAAGGCGCACAGATAAATTTTCATCTTCGCTGGCTACATAAAACCTGCCTTCTACGGTATTAAATTCCATCCAGGTGATATCATTATAATAGCCTTTAAACTCAGGATATACAACGGGTGAATACCCGGTGTGTGTATTATTGAAAAAGTTCTGCCAAACATTAACAGGCGTTCCATGGGTTCTGTTTTTCCATTGCCGGTAAGGGCCCTTGCCCAGCCATTTTGCAGACAATACAAAATTCTCAGGATAACTAAAACTAATACCGGCAAAAGGGTATGCTCCTTCTATATGATATTCATAGTCCAGCGCCACCCAGCCATTTGCCTGCATCGTCCATTTAATGGAGCGCATTTCTCCTTCACAGGTGAAGGTTGCGGAGGACTCTTTATCAGTATTATTAATAACAGCAGCTTTAACCCTGCTGTTTCCATTCAGCAAAACAGGCCCGTTCTTAAACGAAAGGTTGTCCATACCTGCTTTAGGATTTTTTATACCTTCCAGTAACCCTGTATTCTTATTGATGACTATTTCAAGTCCGTTGTTAGATAAACTAATGAGAGAATCCGCTTCAGCAGCACTGGTTGATTGTGGTGCAAAGTTCCAGATACCGGCAAGCAGGTCTCGGTTGGTTTTTAATTTCCAGCTCCATTGGTACAATTCTTTGCCAACTGGGTCTTTTACTTTTAGGAGCAGCGCATCATAATCGCGAAAGTTAGCCGGTAAATCTAATGGCAGGTTTCCTTTTGCCAGGGGTAGAATGGAAGGAGCTTTTGCAAGGCCGGTTTTTTCTATAGTGTAGCCGCTGAACACCATGTCAAATGTGCCCCGGAAATTCACCAATGCCCACTCATAAGTACATTGGTTAAGATTGGTAAAGTGGTACCGGTTTTCTATCTCGATGGAGCCATTGAAATTTGCTGCTATATCTTTCATCGAAATGCGTACCGGGCTGAATATCTCGCGCAACGCATAAAAGCTGCCTTCTTTTTCCCGGTGTGGCCCCAGTATGCCATCATTAGCATTCAAACCGTTCGCATCAATAATATTACGCATATCGGTACGAACAATGCCTTCATCTACAAAAGCCCATATAAAGCCGCCTCCGCTACGTTTAGCGTTCCAGTGCAGTTCCCAGAAATCATACATAGCTGCTCCGGCGCCGCCATCGTCCTGTGCATGCAAAAACTCCGTCGGCATATAAATGAGACTATCGTTAAGGATACTTTGCGTGCTGTAATAGTCTTCATAATGATTGCAGTCGATGCCATTAAAATCATTACCCGGCCGGTGATGGGGGTGGATGACAGGCCTTGCAGAAAAATCCCAACGGGTGAAAACTGCATCCAGGGTTTTATTGGTGCCACCTTCATTTCCATTGGCCCAAAAGATAATAGACGGATGATTCAGGTCTCTGGTGATCATTTCTTTTACCAGCGGTGTGCCTGCTTCTGTATTATAGGCTTTCTGCCATCCGGCCAATTCATTGATCACATAAAGGCCTAGTGAGTCGCAAAGTTCAAGGAATCTTTTGTCTGGAGGGTAGTGCGAGCACCTCACTGCATTCATGTTCATTTCTTTGATCAGCAGCACATCTAATAGCTGGAGGCTATCATTTAAAGTTCGCCCCGTTTCAGGCCAAAAGCAATGCCGGTTTACTCCTTTCATTTTCACCTGTACATTGTTTACGTAAATACCATCGCCCTTTCTCACTTCAATAGTCCTGAACCCAAATTTTTCCTTTAACCGGTAAATGATCTGGTTGTTTTGTTTCAGGTAAATATCTGCAGTATAAAGTTCCGGTGTTTCGCTTGTCCATAATTTGGGGTTCTTAAAAACAGCCTGCAAAAGCACAGCAGAATCTCCTTTGTTGGCTTGTGTTGAAATACGGGAAACAACAATACCTTTTGCATCTTTGATCTCGGTAATAATGGTAGCAGGCTGTTGCAGGTTTTGCGGATAGGCCATCATTTTAAAATTGCCATCCGCCTTCGCATCAATACCCACATAGTCTATATATGTTTTATTAACGGCCTCCAGGTACACGGGTCTGAAGATGCCACCGAATACCCAGTAGTCCGCCAGTCGCTCTGCATTGTTTACAGAAACAGTAGAAGACATTTTACTAACTTCTGCCTCCAGCAGGTTGTCAGCGCCATAATTCAGTTTTTCAGAAATATTATAACGGAAACGGTAAAAAGCGCCCTGGTGCTTCGTTCCGGCTGGTTTCCCGTTTATTTTCACTTCAGTATCAGTCATACTGCCTTCAAAGACAATGAAAACCTCTTTGCCTTTCCATGATACAGGAACTTTGAATGAATGGCGGTATTTTCCCTTTTCGTCAGCAAAACGGAAATTCTTGCCGTAGGTTTTATAATCACGCCCGTAGTTATAAGTACCAAAGCCCTGCTGCTCCCAGCAGGAAGGTACTTGTATCGTGGTCCAATAGCCGCTGTTGCGGCCGCCAGTACAATAAAAATCCCAGGCCACTGTGTTATCACTGCCGGTACCGGATAGGTAACGGATCTGCTTTTCCTGGGCGAGTACCGCTCCGCAGGTAAATAGTGTTACAAAAAATATAAAAGCCCAACGAATACTGCAATTCATCATAAGATAATAAAAGTGATAGTATAGCTTTGGCAAAGCAGTTTGCCCACCTAAAACTCAAAATGCTACCAACCCGTACTTCTTTAGTGAAGATCCGGTTGGGTGCTAACTCCAGCGAACAATCGTTATTTAAATAGCCGCTGTGGGCTAAAGTAGATAAGGTTAATAACTCTACCATCCTGATGTATCCTGAGCCTTCCTGCTTTGTAAATAAATTTAGCGCTCAATTTATTTACAAAAAATATTATATAATAAAATTTGATTCAGAGCGCTTTTTTATTATTACGCTGCAAAATTTTATCATTATTAACTTTTTATTAAATGAATTTGTAATTTAGACGGGTGGGCTACAATATCGAACAAGACTTTCAATTACAAAATCAGGTTTCGCAGGGCGATCAACAGGCCTTCACAATCTTGTTTGATCGTTATCAGCCACGCTTATTTAATTTTATCCTAAATCTTGTGAAGTCAAAAGAGGTTGCGGAAGAACTGGTCATGGATGTCTTTCTCAAACTCTGGCTGTCAAGGGATATGATTGGCGATATTGAAAATTTTGACGGCTTTCTCTTTAAGATAGCCTATAATAAGAGCATTGACTTTTTTCGGGCAGCTGCTAAAAATAAAACTGTTGCCGACATGATCTGGGAGCGAATAGAAATTCCGGCACAGTCCTACGCCGATGCTCCATTGCTGATGCAGGAATACGAAAGCAAACTTCGCGAAGCTATTGATCTACTTCCGCCCAAAAGGAGGAAGGTATTTGATATGAGCCGGGAAGAAGGGCTTTCCCACAGTCAGATTGCTGATAACCTCGGTATTTCTAAAAATACGGTGGCTAATACCATTGTGGAAGCAAAGCAATTTATAAAGTCCTACCTCGAAAAACACTATGGCCTTGCTGGTCTTTTGGTGTTACTGGCCTACCTTTTAAAAGAAAAATAATTTTTTTTTAATACGGGTAGTACTAGTACATTATTTCTTCGTTATTTATGATAGACGGCAGGTGTCGTTTTATAAATGGATCAAAATAAGGATACATATTTTATCGAACTTGTGGAAAGGTACATGAACAATACCTGTTCCAGGGAAGACATGGATAAAGTATTGGAGTTCGCCGAACAAGAACCAAATAAATTGTATGGTGCCTTTAAAGAGTACTGGCAAACACAACAACCGTCTCAAAACGGGAACAGTTTGTCGGCTGAAGCTATTTTTAGGCAGGCTATAGCGATCGAAGCCAGTGAGCAATACGGATATGAAGATCCGGGAAGATTGGCCGGGAAACCCACCAAAAAGCCAGGAAGCCGGTATTGGATGGGCATCGCAGCAGTTTTGATACTCACTATAGGCATCGCTGGTTATTTCCTGAACCGCAGGGATGCTATTTCTCCAACAGCAGCAACTAATACAGATGTCGCGGCTCCGGCAAGGAGCAGAGCTACGGTGCGGCTGGCAGATGGACAAACCATATCATTGGATAGCCTGATGTCTGGCACGCTGGCAGTACAACAGGATGGAAAGCTAATCAAAAATGCCAATGGACAGTTGGTTTATGAAACAGGTACAGCAACAGATCATGCGCCGGTTTATAACACCCTGGATAATCCAAGAGGTAGTAAGGTGATAGATATGATACTGGCAGATGGCACCCATGTGTGGTTAAATGCGGGATCTTCCATAACCTTCCCGGTTGCCTTTACCGGTAATGACAGAAAAGTACAGTTGAGAGGAGAAGCCTATTTGGATGTGAGTCATAATGCTGCGAAACCTTTTATCGTTCAAACCGGCGATGTAACGATCCAGGTATTAGGTACGGGGTTTAATGTGGATGCTTACCAGGGTAAGGAACCGGTTAAAGTAACCCTTTTAAAAGGATCGGTAAAGCTTTCCAGTAAAAGCGCTAACAGCTTATTGAAACCCGGGCAACAGGCAAGTGTGAAGGAGCAGATTAGTATCACGAACAATGTTGACCTGGATGATGTGTTGGCATGGAAGCATAATAAGTTCGTATTTGACAATAGCAGCATACAGCAAATAATGCGTCAGTTAGAACAATGGTATGATATAGAGGTAGTGTATGAAGGACCGCCCACCAGGGAAGCGTTTATGGGGTCTATATCGAGGAATGTAAACCTGTCGCAAATACTTTCACTGCTTTCCGAAACAAATGCCGTTCATTTTGAACAAAAGGGGAAAAAAGTAATCGTAAAAAAATAAAGCATGCATTACAGACGGCATATTGGGTTCAGGCTTATCGGTATACAAGTATTCGCTGTAATCGGCTGCCGGCGCGTGTTACAGACAATACTTATAAATTTACAGGAGAAAAAATAAAGAAAAATAAAATGTCTACCTTTTTTGTAGACTAAAAGAAAAAGCAATATATTTGCACCGTCAAATTGTAAACGACACAACTAAACTTTAAGCCGGGTAAACCCTTAAAAGCTTATACATAAATTTTGATAGCCGGCCCTATTTCATAGGGAAGGATTTTCAGAGAGAATTGACTGGTTTGTAATCATTCGTTGATACGGATGTACCCAATTCAATAAAATATACAGCACCGCCTTTTATAAAACTATGCACCTTGACGGTGGATGGTAATGGAAGTGAACTGCTGATACCAATATAATTAAAAAATGTAGCCGGTATGTTGCGAGCATACCGGCCTGGGGATAGTTTCTAAAAAAATGAAATAACGGCTAATTACTTATTTATTAAAAACCAACTGTAAAAGTATGATTTTTCTAACACGCGGTAATGGGCAGGACACTGCCGGGGCTGGGGTATGTCTAAGAAGTCACATTACGCTCAAAGTTCTGCGAAGAATGAAATTGACAATTTTTTTGCTTACAGCTGTTTTCCTGCAGGTGTCGGCAAATGGTATTTCCCAAAATGTAAACCTGAAGGTAAAGGGAGCTTCTCTTGAGCAGGTATTCAAATCCATCGAACAACAAACCGGTTATGGCTTTTTGTACACCACCAAAACCTTACTGGGAACTGAAAAAGTGAACCTGGATTGGAAGAACCTGCCATTAAAGCAGGCTTTGCAGGAGTTGCTTCGTAACCAGGGCTTATCTTATAGTATGCCTGCGGGAAGCAATACCATCGTTATCAGGAAGCCGGAAAAAGCAACTGATCAGGCTTCTTTCCCTGCCCTGAAGCCGGTTACGGTACTACCGGCAGTGCAACAGGCTGTGGAAATAAAGGGTATTGTAAAAAGTGAAGACTCGGGAGAACCCTTAGTGGGCGCTACTGTGACGATTAAGGGAACTAAAACTGCCACCCTAACAGACATCAAGGGGGAATTTTCTATTACTGCCAACCCTGGTACTGTGTTGGTTATTACCTACGTGGGTTTTGTTGAAAAAGAAATTACAGTTAGAAAATCAGATTTTTATGAAGTAAAGTTAACTACCAGCCCCAACTCGGTCAATGAAACGGTTGTTACCGGGGTATACGTAAGGCCTAAATCCAATTTTACCGGTGCTTCCAGTTCCTTTACAGCTGAAGACATTGCACGTGTAAGCAACTCCAATGTACTGAACGCACTACAGTCGTTAGATCCGTCTTTTCAGCTGATGGAGAACCTGAACCTGGGTTCTAACCCGAACGTTTTACCTGACGTGGTATTGCGTAGTGGTAATAGCTTAATCGATCTTGGAGGCAGCTCTGCGGTTCCGTTTGATTATGCCAATGGGGCTAATACACCGCTTTTTATTTTAGACGGCTTTGAAGTACCGCTACAGCGTATTAACGATCTTGATATGAATCGTATCGCCAAAGTAGATATCTTAAAAGATGCGGCCGCTACATCTATCTATGGTTCAAGAGCGGCAAACGGCGTTATTGTAATTGAAACAGTGCGGCCTAAAGAAGGAAAATTAAGATTTACCTACATTGGTAACGTTTCGGTAGAAGCGCCTGATTTGACCAGCTATAACCTGCTCAACGCAAGGGAAAAATTTGACCTGGAAAATAAAGTAGATGCCTACTCTTTTTATGGCTGGAACTTCAGGGATGAGGAATTAGGTTTCTTTTACAACCAAAGACTGGCGGCCATTGAACGCGGTGTAAATACTGACTGGATATCGCAACCCATTCAAACGGGTATCGGCACGAAACATGCTATTTACGTGGAAGGTGGCGCCAATGACGCGCTGTACGGCGTAAACCTTACGTATAACCGGGTAACCGGCGCTATGAAGGGATCAGATAGACAGATACTGACCGGTAACACTTTCCTTTCTTACAGGGTAAAAAAGTTTCAGTTTAGAAATGATCTTACAATAAACGCAAACAAGGCCAATAATTCTCCTTACGGCTCTTTCTTAAAATACACCAAACTTAATCCATACTGGTCGCCTTACGATAGCGTGGGTAATATGACCGTATATCTTGAAGACGTACGTAATTTGAACGGCGCAAGGTTAACCAATTTTGATGCATACGATAACCTGCACTGGTATGATTACCCTTCACTCTTTCAAAACCCCAGCGAACCCAGAACAGGACGTCCTACAAACCCGCTTTACAATGCAGGTTTAAACATTGTGGATCAAACTTCTTATAATAACATCATCAATAATTTTTCCACCCAATGGCAGGCCGCCCAGTGGCTGAAATTTACAGGCCGTTTTGCCTATCAATACCAGGCTGATGAAAGTGATGAGTTTTTACCTGCACAACACACGGCATTTGTGAATAAGCCTACTTTCGAAAAGGGATCGTACACCAAAGGCTACGGCAAAAGGCAAAGTATGGAGGGCATGATTACAGCTGACATGAACAAGCTGATCGGGCAGCACCAGTTTTTCGGGACTGTAGGCGCTAACATACAACAGACTAAGTATAACACCGAAAGTTTCCGTGTTGAAGGGTTTCCGAATCCCCGCCTGGATCAGTTAGTTTTGGGTAACCGTTTCCCCCAGGATACTAAACCTACCGGTACAGAAAGCCTGACCAGATTATTCGGGCTGCTGAGTAACGTAAGCTACTCTTACGCTAACAGGTACTTACTAGACTTTTCTTTCCGTACGGATGGTTCTTCCCAGTTTGGTACGCAAAGACGTTTCGCTCCGTTCTGGTCTACAGGTGCTGGTTGGAATATTCACAACGAAGAGTGGGTAAAAGAGCTGGGTTTTGTTGATCGCCTTAAATTACGCTACTCTTTCGGTTATACAGGCTCCCAGAATTTTGCCAGCTACCAGGCTATTTCCACCAGCCAATACTATACCTCCAGTGATTACAGAGGAGTGATCGGTACGTATTTACTTGGTTTCGGTAATGATGCACTGGCCTGGCAAAAAACGCAAAAAAGCAACTTTGGTGCTGATATTACACTATTTAAAAAACTGGATATCACCGGTAACTATTTTATCGAAAAAACACAGGGTAGCATCGCCACAATTTCTACTGCACCTTCCACAGGCTTTATTTCTTACGCTGAGAATATGGGAGACGTAGTAGGTCGCGGTTGGGAGTTGTACCTGCGATATAACATCATCAATGATAATGTAAAGCGCAATAACCTATCTGTATTTGCCAACCTGTTTTCTGTGAAGAACAAAATTGAAAAAGTGTCCAGCACTATCGCGGCGATGAATGCAAGGGCAGATACAGCAAGATCGAGCAGACCTATTACCCGGTATGCAGAAGGGCAAAGTACTTCTGCAATATGGGCGGTACCATCTAAAGGCATTGATCCGGCAACAGGTTATGAAATCTTCGTAAAAAGGGATGGCAGCCTTAGTAATGTATATGACCCGCGCGACCAGGTGATTATAGGGGACAGTAGACCTAAATTAGAGGGAACATTTGGTACCAACCTTGAATTCAACGGTATTGGCTTCAACGTATTCTTCAGGTTCCGGTACGGGGCGCAGGCATATAATCAAACATTGGTAGAGCGTGTGGAAAATGTGGCTGTAGCCTATTACAATGTAGACCGGAGGGTATATGAAGAACGTTGGCAGCAACCTGGTGATATAACATTTTTCAAAGGTCAGGCGATTACAGATCCTACTTATACTACCTCTCGTTTTGTACAAAATGATAATTTGCTGGCATTGGAAAACCTGACCATGTACTATCGGTTCTCCAACATTTTAAATAAGAAGCTGGGATTGGAAAACACCAGGATCAGTTTTTTCACTTCTGATGTGTTTCGCGTTTCGAGTATCAGGAGAGAACGTGGCCTGGATTACCCGTTTGCCAAGACATTCAGCCTACAGATTCAAACCTCATTCTAACACTCAAATAAGTTATTACAATGTCTTTTAAATATATATCAAAAAAACTGTTCGGATTAATGTTTGCAGCAATACTGTTGCAGGGGTTAACAGGGTGTAAAAAATGGCTGGAGGTAAATCCTGCTACCAGGATATCGGAGGAGGAGCAGTTCTCCACCCAGCAAGGTTTTACAGATGCCCTCTTTGGCACTTATCAGAAAATGGCCGAAACCGGTGCTTATGGGGGCCTGGGCACCTACCTGTTTGTTGATGTGCTGGCGCAGTACTATGAAAATAAATCGGGGCAAACGAACACCTGGTATGGGCAAACAACCCGCTATGCTTATACCTCTGAAGCAGCCGCTAACCAGCAAAATGTCCGGGCGTCTATTAATTCCATCTGGTCAAATTATTACAGCGCAATTGCTCAGGCCAATTATATTTTGAAGAACCTGGAGCAGAGAACTGTACTGGCTGGTACTGCACTCAATATTGTTAAGGGCGAGGCCTTGGCGATAAGAGGGGCTGTACATTTTGATTTGCTGCGTATGTTTGCGCCGGCTTATTTGAACGGAGCCAATGACACAGCGAAAGCGATTCCTTATATGGAACGGTTTACGATTGAGCCTCAATCAAAGCTATCTGCAGGGGCTGTTTTGGCAAAATGCGAAGCGGATCTGAAAGAAGCGGAGGCACTATTGTCAGTATATCCAGGTATTGACCAGATAGCTTCAAACCAGGGCTCAAGCTCACTTGAACTGTTCCTGATGTACCGGCAGAATCATATTAACTATTGGGCAGCCAAAGCAATATTAGCTCGTTTATACCTTTACAAAAATGATAAACCCAATGCATTAAAATATGCTACTGAGGTAATCAATAGTGGCCAGTTTTCTTTTATTAATCCCGGTACTCTTTCAGTTGATGCTAGTACCGATGCGTCGGACCTCACGTTTACCCCCGAGCATATCTTTTCACTAAGCGTATCTGGTTTGAAAGTAGCCGCAGACAGGTATTTTAAAAGTTCGCTAACGGCTGCTGCCGACGCAGATGATCTATTCTCTACCAAAGCAAAGCTGGTGACCATGTACGAAGCAGCCTTGCCCAATTATGGTACGGATATACGTAATCCCGACGCTGCAAGAAGTATCTGGAACCAACTAACCACCACCATCGCTTATTCGAAGAAATATCACTCAGACAAAACCAGCAATGTAAAGCAGCGCCTGGTACCTGTTGTGCGCCTGCCGGAGATGTATTATATAGCGGCTGAAGCAGCACCCACGGTATCAGATGGTGTCAATTATCTGAATACAGTAAGAACAGCGAGACTGATCCCTGCCTTGAGCAACTCTGTGATCAACACACCGGCGCTATTGGACGCCGAGCTTCAGAAAGAATATCGCAAAGAGTTCTATGGAGAAGGGCAGCTTTGGTTTTGGTACAAAAGGAAGAATATTGCCAGTATCCCTGATGGTGTGGGCAACCCAATGACGCAGGCGAAATATACCTTCCCATACCCGCTCAACGAGATTGAATTTGGCATCAATTAATCTTACTTATTTTATAAAGATCATATATGAAGACAACCCACTTTAAAAAACTTATTTATACTGCTCTTGCCGCGCTGTTATTAACCGCTTGTAAAGAGGATCAGTCCCTGATCTATGAGCAGGATGCCCGCATCTATTTTACCCAGGGAGCAACCGTAGAATACTCATTTACGGCTGAACCAGCCAGCGTTACAACCGATACGTTGTTTATTCCTTTGCGAATAATGGGCTCCGCTACAGACCGCGACAGGGTATTCAATATCATCATTGACGATAGTTCAACCGCGAAGCTGGGCTACCATTTTCAATTCGGTCCCCTGGTGATCCCGGCAAATACCTACCAAATTTCACTACCTGTATATATATACCGCAGAGCCGGTTTAAAAGACAGTGTAGTAAATGCCTACCTGACCATAGGCGAGTCCGCAGATTTTAAACCAGGCTATATTGATAAAGAGCTCGTAGTAAATCCTTATAATAAACAGCATTACCGCATATCGTTGAATGACCAGTTGCTAAAACCATCTACCTGGGATACACGCTGGGCAACTTATTTTGGTGCTTATTCAAGAGTCAAACATCAGTTCATTAACCAGACTTACGGTAGTGCCAGCTGGCCCGCTATTAATTTTCCCCAGGATATCAATTTTGTGGTACAAACCATGAGGCTGGCATTGTACAACTACGAGCAGACCAATGGCCCGCTAATCGACGAAAATGGCGAACGTGTTGCTTTTCTTTAAAAAAACAAACTATTGAAAATGAAAATCGATTATAAAAAGTTTATTCCTGCATTAACACTTCTGATTGCTATTGTATCAGTAGGCTGTTATAAAGACCAGGGTAATTACGACTATAAGGATATTAATGAGCTAACTGTTACGGATGTAAGAGCAGCACAGCGTATTTTCGTAAACCCTGATGATAGTTTGCGTTTAAACCCAACAGTAAGCCAGACCATACCTTCTGATGATTTATCTTATGCCTGGTACATGTACAATAATTCCCCTCAAAGTTCTTATGTACTGCCAAGGGATACCATTGCCAGAACGCAGCACCTTGCATTTAGGGTAACCGGTGATCTTTTTGTTTTGGGCGAAAATTACAGGGTTACATTGAAGGTAACCGACAATAAAACCGGGATATCCGCTTTTAGGCAGTACGATGTTACGGTTGCCAATAAATACGCTCAGGGCTGGATGCTCCTCGAGGAGAAAGGCGCTGGTGCCGATCTGTCGATGATACTGCCAGACAACAGGGTGGAGCATAACCTGTATTCTTTGCTGAACCCGAACGCACCTCTGGGAAAACCCATATCTATAACAGCTACGAATTTTGACATCACTGATGATCTTTCAACCTCCGGTCGCCGTATTTATATACAAACCGAGAACGATGCAATTGAATTAAGCAGCCTTACCATGGCAAAGAAATTCGACATAGGCTACCTGTTTTTTGCCAGGCCAAGGGTCGTAAAACCTACTTATATCGGTTGGGCAGGCCTGCTATCGGGAGCCAATTTATCACAAAGAATGGGCGTGGCTATTAATAACGGGCTGGTACATACCAATATGGTGGGCGGCTTTCCTGGTATTAAAAAATGGGGAGAAGCTATTGTAAACCCCCAGGGTGTGTATGATTATGATATCGCTCCATATCTTGCCGGAGGCAGCACATTTGCGGCTACTTACCAGGTTGTGGTATACGACAAAAAATACAGGCGGTTTTATTCTGTGGGAACGAACGCACTTACCGCTTTTCCTCCGGCAGCCAGCACTGTATTCGACATGAACAATGTGGGTATGGACTTATTACTGCTGGACTCAGCCAATGTGCTGGACCGGTATAATGCCGTAATGAAGGAAGGTACTAATCCTTATCTGTTACAGTTCAGAACCGTAACAGCTACAGGAGATCCGGTGGTTACAATAGCCAAAGTAGCGATGAATGCCCCGGATATTGTGAATGCTACGGCGCTGGCCTCATCTACACTTACCCCTCATATTTTTTATGCTGTAGGAAACCGGTTGTCGAAGTATGAAACTACTTCTAATTTGACCACCCATATATTCGACCTCCCGGCAGGTGAAACGGTCACGAAGATGGACTATATAAAAGCAGTGTCTGGTACTGGTCTGCAACGATTGGTGGTTGCTACCTGGAACGGTACCGAAGGTAAAGTCTACTATTTTAATATTTCATCTGTAGGAGACCTTGGAAGTAATTATACTAACGTATTCGACGGGTTCAAAAAAATAATCGATTTTGTTTATAAATATTAAAACACTGAAATGAAAAAAAATGCCATTCTAGCACTCGCATTACTGATCGCAGGCGGTATTAACGCGCAGGACGGAGCCAACTCCAAAGGCCGGATATTTGGAGAGATCTTTGAAAACGGAACCGAAGCTCAAAAAGATTCATTGGTAAAAACCATTGTTGCAGATGCAAAGGTTGCTACTAACGAGGATGACCTGCAGCTGTACTATAATTTTTTAAATTATCGAAAACTCGCTACTGAAGCTGAGGCGGTACAGGCAAGAGCCATTAAGCTACATCCTAAAGGGAAAATAGCGAGGAGCAAAGAGATATCTAAATTCTATGAACTCGACAATTTAAAAGATAAAGAAAAGTTGTATGCCACAATTCTTAAAAAATTCCCGATGGAGAAGTTTCCGAATGACGGCATTGTTTACGACTATGTAACAGCTGCCCTGGCAAGGGAGTCGCTAAAAGAAGGAAAGAAAGAACGGGCATTGCAACTGCTTGGCAATATGCAGGAGAAATTCTGGCGTGCGCAAGGTTATATCCCGGTTGCGGAAGAGCTGCTAAAACAGGGCGATACCACTACTGCTTTGCCGCTTGTGCAAAAAAGCATTGAAGACGCGCTGGGCTTTATAAACGGAACAGACCAAAGCAACAAAGCAAAATTTGCCGCAGTGGGTTACCCGGGTTATGTTCAAACCTATGCTGCAGTATTACTGGCGCGTGGTCAGTATAAAGAAGCATTAGACTACCTGGAGCAAGCCAGAAAGATTGTGCCGGACAGAACAAAAGATTTTGCACCTGGCTATGCTAAAGCACTACAACAGGTAGGCCGGGATCTTGAAGCTTTTAATCAATACACTACTTTGTACAAAGACGGGCAGTTTGGTTATGAAAAACCATTAGAAGAATTATACCTTAAGTTAAATAAAGGACAGCGCACAGGTTTTGATGGTTACATTGATGGACTAAAAGCCGAGCTGAATGATGATATCAAAAATCACCTGGCCCAAATCATTACTGAAAAGGAAACACCTTCCTTTAAACTGCGCAACCTGAAAGGGGAGATAGTAGATTCTAAATCTTTATTGGGTAAAGTAGTAGTGCTCGACTTCTGGGCAACCTGGTGCAGTCCCTGTATCCGATCTTTCCCTGGTATGCAAAAGGCTGTTACTAAATACGAAAAAGATCCGGACGTAGTATTCTTATTTGTTGATACCTGGGAACGTGATGAAGACTATGAGAAAAAAGTAAACGAGTTTATTGATAAAAATAAATACACTTTTAATGTGTTGTTTGATGATAAGAAAAACGATGACGAGATCGCTCCGAAGTTTGGCATCAAAGGTATTCCTGCAAAATTCGTGATCGATAAAAAAGGCAAAACCCGTTTCTTTCTTACAGGGTCATCTCCTTATCCTGATTACATATTAATGGAATTGACGCAGATGATCGAGAGAGCTAAAAAAGGATAAAATATTATAAAAATTGTTGGTGCTTTTTTCATGGGTCGGTTTTTACTGGCCCATGAATATTTATACACTAAAAACATTGTATGCGCTGTAAAAAAAGTATCATTATGCTATTGCTGCTAGTGCCGTTAGCTTGCCTGGCGCAGAACAGCAATATATTTGTTGAAAAGCAGGTAAGAGAAGTATATCGTAAGGTTTATTCCGCATGCGTAAGAGCTTACGGCATTGATTCTAGCACTAATGCTCAGAATAGTGCGCAGTTTAGTGCAGTTGTTGTTAGTGCCGATGGCATTATTTTAACCGTGGCGCATGCGGTAAAACCCGGACTATTATATAAAATAGGTTTTGCCGACGGTAGAACGGGTTTAGCCAGGGCATTAGGTCGCATTGCTACCAACCGGCAAACGCTTCAACCCGATGTGGCCATGATGCGGATGATAGAACCAGGACCCTGGCCTTATGCTGAAATAGGTACAAGTGCTTCTCTTATTAAGGGTCAATCCTGTTTTGGAATTTCTTATCCCGAAAGCCAGAACCTGACGGATCCCATGCTGAGGTGGGGGCATATTCTGAAGCCACTAAATGAATGGGGGTTTGTGGAAAGTTCCTGCATTATGGAAACCGGAGACTCTGGCGGTCCGCTTTTCGATATACAAGGAAAGCTGATTGGACTACATTCCCGCATCGACAAGCCGGAAGGCGGGAATTACGAAGTGCCCATTGATACCTACAGGAAGTATTTCACCGCCTTACAGGTTATAAAGAATTATGACAGCCTTCCAGGTCAAGCCGATCAGCTTTTGCCAGGCAAAGCCAGTCTTCAGCTAAACGGAGCCATACAAATAAAGGAACCTGCTAATCCTCCATTTGTAACAACAAAGAGTGAGGCTGTTGTAAAAATTTTTAGTTCCAGAGATACGATCCTGGGAACCGTCTTTCAATTAAAGAATGGAAAACAGATGATCATCAGCAAGAGCAGCGAGGTGGGCGATTCTGCCCGTATCCAAATTGCAGGGAGAACGATCCTCCTGAAGATTATCAGCCGTCATCCTGGCAAAGATTTGGTTGCATTAAGTTTTGATCACCGGTTTTCGCGGCCTTTAGTCGTTCAGAACTTAAAGGTGGCCGCAGGCGAGCGCGATTTGACTGGGCATTTTTTATATGCAACCTTACCTGATAAAACATCAAAACGCAGTATTGGTGGCCTACTGTCAGATGAATTGCCTAACAGGTTTAGCTCCGGTGGGTTCAACGCTTGGTTGCAGGAAAAGGATGGCTGTCCTACCATAACCAAAATAGATTCAGGTGGTGTTGCTGAAAAAGCCGGACTTAAAACAGGAGACTGCGTTTTAAGTGTCAATCAGGTACCGGTAAATGGAGCAAAGGGTTTCAATACTGAAATGATGAAATATTACCCCGGCGATAAACTGCATTTTTCTGTACTACGACAACGAGACACTTTAACTGCTACCTTAGTACTCGTACCACGCATACTCCGTGAGCAACCTCACCCTATGAATCGTTTTGAGGGAGGCAAGTCTTTACGCAGGGACGGCTTTCAACATGTGATATTGCATGATGCCAGAATACGTTCTTATGAATGCGGTAGTCCCTTGTTTGATTCATCAGGTAACCTGGTAGGAATAAATATCGCAAGGTTTAGTCATACAACTACGGTGGCGCTTAATGCTTCAGAACTTCTTTCTTTTATTAATACTATCAATTTATAGGAGCGTAAACTTAAATGGGATACGCAGTGATGCTCTTGGTTTCCGATAGAGCAAAATAGCTGTTCACTGTGGTAATATTAGGTAGTTTAGCCAGTTTGTAGCGGTAAAACTCATGGTACTCTTCCATATCCCTGGTGGATACCCGTAAAAGAAAGTCAAAAGAGCCGGTCATCTGGAAACACTCCAATACTTCAGGAAATTTTTTTACAGCCTTTTCAAATTGCTCCAGTACTTCAATAGTGTGTTGATTCAACAATACATGACTAAAGGTTAAGAGTCCTTTTCCTATCTTTTTGCGATCAAGTACTGCAACGGACCGCAGAATAACTCCTTCCTGTTTCAATCTGGATATGCGGTCATGTATCGTAGTAATAGAACGCCTCAGCGTATGGGCAATCTGGCGATGGGTAACAGAAGCATCTACCTGTAACAATCTGAGTATTTGTTTATCCAACTCATCTATTTCAAACATATATGTTCATTTAAAAGTAAAATTAAATTCCGAACAAAGTTACAAGTGCCTGTTAAAATCATCTCCAAAATTGGTTTATTTTCCGGATAATTAAACGAAAAATGTATATTATTCCGGTATTTTATCTAAATGTTAATACAAAGTATAAGTAAATGATCTTTGAACTGTGTTATTTGTCATCCAGGCAGGTTCATTCCTATAAAATAAAACAAAAACGAAGGATTATGAGACAATTTATATTCACCCTGTTGGCACTAGTAAGTGTTGCCATTTGTTACTCACAAGTAAGGCAACCTGCCAAATGGAGCTTTACCGCTAAGAAAGTGGATGCCACCACCTACGAAATTCATTGTACAGCAATTCTCGAAGGAGGCTGGCATATTTATTCGCAAACTACACCAGATGGCGGGCCGGTACCTACCAGATTAAAGTTTGCACCAAATCCTTTGGTTACCATACAGGGCACAGCTACCGAAGTTGGTAAACTTGAGAAAAAGCACGAAGAGATATTTGGTGTGGATGTAAAGCAGTTTTCCAATAAGGTTGATTTTGTGCAGGTAGTAAAACTGAAAGGAAAAGTAAAAACAAATATAACAGGTAGTATCGACTATATGACCTGCAATGACAGGGAATGTTTGCCGCCCACCAGCCAAAAATTTTCTATAGCTATACAATAAGTTTTTGTTTATGAAGAAAGGATTATTTGTATGTTTCGTTGTATGGCTGCTATGCGTGGTGGTAACAGCCGCCGCGGCCGATACAACTGATATTCGTTTTGAATATAAAAAGGAGAGAACCAGCGAAAAGGAAGTAATACTTTCAGTTGTTGTACACCTTGCCCCAGGTGTCAAGCTATATGCAAAGCAACAGAGTGATGCAGATCTTTTGTATTCAAACATTCTCTTCGATACTGCTGCATCTAAGTTCTATTCGGGAGGAGTGACAGAGCATGGAAAAAAGCAATCGGAGCATGACGCATCTGTGAACGCCGATGTTCATTTTTTCACTGACTCCGTAAAATGGCAGCAAAAGATAAATTTGACAGCAGGAGATAGTTTATTAACTAAAGTGCACCTCAATTACTTATATAAAAATGGGGAGGAATATTTGCCCGGTGAAGAAACCGGCAGGTTTTATATAGAGCCGGTAGCTGAAACAGCAACTGACCGCAGTATTGCCGATCGCTCCTTAGTATGGATATTTCTGACAGCTTTCGGTGGCGGACTGCTGGCATTACTAACACCTTGTGTTTATTCCATGATACCAGTAACTGTATCCTTCTTTACCAAGCGAAGCAAAACAAAGCTGGAGGGCAGAAAGAATGCAGTTATCTATTCTTTATCCATCATATTTATTTTTACATTTATAGGATTTCTGATCACGCTGATCTGGGGACCTACAGCTTTAAACGATATTTCCACTAACTGGATTTTCAACTTGTTTATCTTCCTCGTCTTCGTTGTGTTCGGTATTTCTTTTCTGGGCGCTTTTGAAATAACGCTGCCATCTTCCTGGTCGAATAAAGCTGATTCAAAGGCGAATGCATCCAGTTTCCTGGGCATATTTTTTATGGCACTGGTTCTTGTAGTAGTATCATTTAGTTGTACGGGACCCATTCTGGGGCTTTTATTGCCGGTTATTTTTAAAGGAGGGTATGCAGGGCCGCTTATCGGCTTCTTTGGCTTTTCGCTGGCGCTTTCTATTCCGTTTGCCCTGTTTGCATTTTTCCCATCCTGGTTAAATAGCTTAAGCAAGCCTGGTGGCTGGATGAACTCCATTAAAGTCACTCTTGGGTTTATAGAGCTGGCATTAGCGCTCAAATTTCTTTCTAATGCAGACCTGGCAAGGGGATGGAGGCTGTTGGACAGGGAGATATTTATTGCTGCCTGGATTGTGATCTTTATTTTACTTGGTATTTATCTTCTGGGGAAATTAAAATTTCATCATGATGATGAACTACCGAAGAATGACTTTGGCCTGCCTTATCTTTCCGTTACCAGGTTGCTATTCGCTATGACCTCGCTGATCTTTGCGGTTTATATGGTACCGGGATTATGGGGCGCACCTTTGAAGGGCATATCTGCATTTGTGCCGCCAATGGGTACACAAGATTTTAACGCGGATGATTTGCCCTCCGGCTTTAATTTTTCATCAGCAGCACCTGCTGCGGGCAATATCAGCAGTCATGGGACGGCGGGTTTACCCAGGCCCGAAAAATACTACGAGGAAATGAGAAAGAATGAACCTGATGTAGTGGTAAATAATGGCATGGTAACTTACTTCGACTACCAGGAAGCCCTTGCCGTATCCCGTCAATTAAAAAAGCCATTGATGCTGGATTTTACCGGTATCAACTGTGTAAACTGCCGCAAAATGGAAGGGCAGGTTTGGAGTGATCCCAAAGTAATGCAGCGATTGAAAGATGATTTTGTTATTGTATCACTTTATGTAGATGTGCACAACGTTTATATCCCCCAGCAGGAACAGTATTTTTCGAAAACATTAGACAGGCAGGTAGAAACACTGGGAGACCTCAATGCAGATATGCAGGTGGAGAAATTCGGGGCTAACACGCAGCCTTATTATTTCTTCCTGGACGACAAGGAGCAGCGCCTGGCGCCGGATGGCTATGGGTACGATCCTGATGTAAATAAGTTCATTAAATTATTAGATACCGTAAAGGAAACTTACAGTAAAAGGGCAGCTAACTAGTAATGGTTAATATAAACAGCTTAGATATGAATATGGCAATAGGCGAAACCGGAAATAGTATTGACGACTGCGGTTGTTACAATAATGGCTCAACCAGCGCAGAAGAAAAGCTCAGCAATAAACTGGCTCATCTGTGGCACATGGTTGGTAATACACCGCTGCTCGAAATTTCTTACCGCTATAAAGGTAAATGCAGGAAAGTGTATGTGAAATGTGAGCACTATAATCTAACCGGAAGCATTAAAGACCGTATGGCGCTGTATATTCTGCAAAAGGCATACGAAGAAAAGCTGATACAGCCGGGTGATACGATCGTGGAAGCAACCAGTGGAAATACCGGCATTGCATTTAGCGCTATTGGCAGGGCCCTTGGCCATGATGTAAAGATCATTATGCCTAACTGGTTGAGTAAAGAGCGGATAGATATTATACGCAGCCTGGGTGCAGAAGTAGTATTGATCAGTAAAGAACAGGGTGGTTTCCTGGGAAGTATACAATTGTCAGAACAGATGGCCCAGGCAGACGCCTCGGTTTTCCTGCCCCGCCAGTTTGAGAACCTGTATAACTGCGAAGCGCACGAAAAAACAACCGGTAAAGAAATATGGATGCAGCTGCAGGCCATTGATAAAACACCTGATGCTTTTGTTGCCGGTGTAGGCACAGGTGGCACCATCATGGGAGTAGGAAACTATCTGAAAAGTCGCAATGCGGGTATCCATATTCACCCGTTGGAGCCGGCAGAATCACCCACCTTATCTACGGGCTATAAAGTAGGGTCTCATCGCATTCAGGGTATTTCTGATGAGTTTATACCTGCAATTGTAAAGCTGGGTCAATTGGACAAAGTGGTAAAGGCTTCTGACGGTGATTCTATCATTATGGCCCAGCAGTTGTCGCGTAAACTGGGACTGGCAGTGGGTATCTCATCAGGAGCTAATATGATTGGTGCTATACAGCTACAGGAAGAACTAGGTGATGAAGCTGTTGTGGTAACTGTGTTCAGCGATAGCAATAAAAAATACCTGAGTACCGACCTGATGAAAGAAGAGCCTGTTAAAGAGGGCTACTATTCAACAGATGTAGAGCTACTGGACTACAGGGGTATTGGCCGGTACTATTAGGTGTTATTTCCTTTACAGCGGAACTGGCAACACATTATATAGTAACAGGTACACATATAATAACTTTGGTGCCGATACCATTTGGCTGAGTAGCAATACTCGCATTTTTTCCTAATAAACTAATACGCTCCCGGCTGATAGTGCCGGACAATGAACGATGAGCAGGTTCGGCTATATCGCCCGTTTTTTTGCCGCTGTCAGTAACAGATACCTTTAATATCTCGTTCGTAATTGAAAAGTCTACATCAATTCGGCCTTCATTACTGTCGAGATCTATACCATGCAGTATCGCGTTCTCTACAAAAGGCTGTATTAACATAGGAGGTATCATTACTGCATCCCAGTCTGATGCCTCCCCGCGCGTAATACTATAGTCAAATGCATTTTCAAATCGCATTTGCTGAAGATTCAGATAGTTCTCCAGGGTTTCCATTTCTTCACATAAGGGCACCAGTTGCTCGCGGCTAAGCTCTAAACTGCTACGCAGCAGCCGACTGAAACGATTTAAGTATTTGATAGCCGCTTCTTTTTTATCGAGCCTTACAAAGCTTTGCACGGCTGCCAAAGTATTAAATATAAAATGCGGCTCCATTTGCGTACGCAACAGTTGTTGCTGAAGCAGCACTTTTTCTTTTTCCTGCGTAGCACGCCGCTGACGATAACCGTTATAGAATAAAAGGAAACCAATGGCCAGCACAACCAAAACAAGAATAACGATGATCAGCCAAAGCCTGTTTTGTTCCAGCTGCAATTGATTGATCCTGATATTTTCGTTGAGCGATTTGATGGAACGATCTTTAACCTGTAGCTGGTAAAGCGCATTCATTTCAACAATAGCCTGCGTGTTCTCTGTTTCATAATTCTCCCGCTGCATTGCGTAGGCTTCACCCATGCGGTTCAAAGCTTCCTGCTTTTTTCCAAGGAGTTCCAGTAGAGATGCGAGATTGGTCTTGTAAATGATCTGGTTGGCTAAAGAAACATCTTCAGGATGTTGTTGCAGAAATGCGGTAGCCTTATCCAGGCTAATAGATGCAGCACCTGCTTTTTTCATGGCAGTATACACGCCGCCTATATTGATATAATCAACAAAAAGATTATTGATGGCCGAACCTGAAGCCGGCATGGCTTTATATTTTAATTCATCTATCTCACTTTTGAGCAACTGGTAATGCAGGATCGAATCATTCTGATCAGTAGCTTCAAAATACTTAACCTTGCACTCGTATAAATAGCCTTCATCGAACGCATCAGGGTGTTGCCGGTGAAGCGTTTCCAGTTTATTTAGATAAACGATTATACTATCGCCGGGTTTATTTTGCGCATTTAAGGTTTGAATGATTTGTACGAGCACCCTTTGCTGGTTAACATGATCGGCGGCAAGCTGGGGTGATAATGCCAATACGGCCTTATTCATTTGCTGGGCCAATTCGTATTGAAAAAGAACAGCGTTACTTTGAGCTGCTGATAGCAGCATGATAGAGCTGGTAAGAGGAGAGAGGTTCAGCGAGCTGTCGGCTAATACAATGGTGGCGGCTTTATTATAATAATAATTGGCCTGGTGCTCTTTTGTGTTCTTGCTTCTGATATTGCCCATTCCGTTGTACATGCGGGCTTTCAATTCTAAATTACCATCTGTGGGCTCAATTAGTTCCAGGCCTTTTGTTATATACGCTTCGGCCGAATCATTACCTCGCATTGCAAATAACCGCCCCATATTATACAGAACGGTAGTATATAGAACAGTGTCTCCGTGCAACGATGGCAGTTTGCCTAATAAGATCCAGTTTTGTAGCACTGAATCGCCATTCGCAGGTGATATTTTAACTTCTTCAAGTATTTTTATCTTTTGCGTTAAAACTTTATGAGCTGCTGTATCGTTGTCAGTGCCCCTGCAGGAAAATAAAAAAGAAGCGAGCAGGATCAACGATATGTAAATGTATCTTGATATCATTCAGTGGGAAATAATTGGTTGAGTATAAAGTTCTTTCTGCGCAGCGAAATGGGAATTTCTTCTTTATTTTTTAATACAATATATTCGGAACGGTTAACACCCGATATATGATTTTTATTGACCAGGTATGACTGGTGCGACCGTAAGAAATGTGGGGCTTTAAGTAACTCCTCATAAAATTTAAGTGGTTTGGATACCAGCTCTTTTTCGCCATTAATGAGAAAAAAGAAAGTATAAGGGCCGTCGCCTTTACAATAAACAATATCCTGCACATTAATAATACGCACATGGTTGAGCGAATGAAGGGCAATGCTTTCCGGCAGAATAACTTCGTTTTTCATCAACTCCTGTGTCAATGAAAGCTGTTGCATCCATTGAGAATTATTGTCGCGGCGGCGGCGGTATCGTTCCAGCGCTTCTTTCAGCTCTGTCTGGTCTATCGGCTTCAAAAGATAGTCCAGCGCTCCATATTTTATCGCACGAATGGCAAACTGGTTGTAAGCCGTAATGAAAATAATATTTTCGGGTATGGGATTGAGTTGCTTCAAAATATCGAAAGCAGTTCCATCGCGAAGCTGGATATCCATAAGGATAACATCGGGTTTCTTCTCTTTGATCAACGTGAGTGCCGCCTTTACGTTATCGCTCCAGCCAACAATTTCCGTGTGATCTTCCTGTTGTACCAGGTAGGTGATTTCTTTACGTACCGCAGGTTCATCTTCTATTATAGCTACTGTGATCATTCTTTTATAGATAAGTTGTAAATATATTGAGAGCAACTGGAGCTCCCGGTATTATTTTTAGGTCTGCTGCTCCTGATTCCATACATCTTTTCTTTTTTATTTTGCGGGGTCAGCGGGTGGTTCTGACCTAACCCATTCCAATTGGTTATTCTTAAAACGCCACACGTCCTGCCACCAGCGGGCGCCACCCCTGCAGGAAGTTTTTAATTCTTTTTTGTTTTCATCAACTGTTACATCACAAATACAGCTGCACCGGGCTTTTTCATTGTACTCAGGTTCCTGCAGCAGGTAAAACTGCCGGTATTTAGGATTATATAAATAGATCGTGAACTGCTGATAAACACCCGACCCTGCGTCAGCAACAGAGAATGCTACATCATCGTATCCATCAAAATTGTAGTCAGCTATATGACTTTGCCTGGCACCCCCCGGTTGTATAATTTCAGGTAAAATAAGCACGCTTACTGCTTTATAGGGATACCTGAAAATGAGCGTATCGTCATAGTAATGGTTAAACTGAACAAGCGTTCCGTGCAGCAGGTATTTATCTACACCATCATACTTCTTTTTTTCCTTCTGCTCTTCTAAATCAAACCTCCGTTTATCTTTACCACGGAGGTACCAGGCATCTGTTATATATCTTAATCCTTCCCTAAGGCTATACGCACCTGAAGGTTTACCATTAACGATTTCATCCCAAATATAAACCTGCTCATCAGGCTGACCATGCTCCCTATCGATACTATCATGGGTATAACTTTTAAGCAGAAGCGGTATAATACCTTTTTGCCCTGAATACTGAACGAACGCACCTTTGCCTTTAGAGCCATAGTATATTTTCAGACTAAAAGGTGTTGTTGTTTGAGACTTCAGCAAGAATGGCTGCGCGTATGATGTCGTATACCAGCCACATATAGTTAGCAATAATAATGCATACAGTTTATTCATTAATTTCTTTTTCGTTTTTACTTTTTTGTATGTGAGATATCACAAATAGTATAACTACAGCCGTCAATATTATCAACGCAACAATGCCAACCTGTTGGAAGAAAATCCATGAAAACTCGGCTGTATCGCCAATACAATCAAGCTCATATCCCCAGATTGTAGTTGCAGTAGCACCTTCGGATACATGCCTGCAGGCACAGTATTCCGGCAATACCAGTAACAGGTCGAATGCTAAAAGCAAAAGAAATACCGTAATTAGAATAATATTGATAACATTAATAGACTTCATAATTGCAGATCAGCGATATTGTCTTTGAATCCTGGCTTCAGGACAGGAGCAAAAAAGATAAAGCGCCATTAAAAAAGTCCACTCCAGTGGCTTCATAACTACATAAGTGAGATTAGACAACTCTACAGAATTTACTTTTTTCGAAAGATTATAACCATACCGGTCATACAGATACCGGATCCGTTGATGGGGGCCGGGTGCTATATCCTGAATCCATTCTTCAAAAGCGTTAGCAATCAATAACTGTCGATTTACAATAGCAGGATATCCATGGCGCATACCAAGTCTCAAAGGTTTCACCAGCCGTGGATTCCCGCAGGCGGCCACAGTACACAAATAATGTCCCCGGTGATCGAGCGGCGGTGGATGCATTTTTTGAGAAAAGGTCCAGGTAGTTGTATCTGTGAAAACCTTTACCAGTGAGTTATAATCCTGGCCCAGTAAAATAAGCAAAAGGGTTACAACTAACCATACGGGTAATAACAACAATAGCGCCCAAACCGATTCGTTATACCGGCTGGCAAGCAGCTGATTGCATTTTAAAAGAAACTTATTTTTAAAAGTTCTCTGGAGGGATATCTGACTTTCTTTTTTAATAAGGTTAGTAATTAATATCCCGCCTGTAATAAGACTGAATAGGGGAGCCGGTAAAAGAAAGCCTGTACCGTCATTGCCCTTATAGCCATCAATGGTTGCGGTGTGATGTACCGCTACCTGAACAATTATTACCGCATTTAGAATACAACCGATAAATAAAAATATCAGTAATAAAACCAGGGTTAGCGGAGGTAAAGCTCTTCCCCTGATCCATATCAGGATCAAAGCAACATGGTATAGCACAAAATAAACCAGAAGACTTATGATATGCTGGTCAGCAAACGGACTATAACAACGATCTATAGGATCAATAGCCTGGTTATAGGGAGCATCATGAATGATCATACCCCATGCGAATACAACGGAAAGAAAGATGTATAGCAGCGTGATGACAATAGCTCCCCATGTAATAGCGGGAACTCGTTTTTTTAAAAGTCCCAGTCCAACTATGGCTCCCGTTACAAGTAGGAGCAGACTAAAAATTACAATGCCCATTTTTGCGCGCCCGACTTACCGGGCTTTTTTAACGAGGTGAATATATTTAAGATCACAATCATCAAATTTCACATAATAGTTCATGGAATTACCGGTATTTTGAATGGTTATTTCGTTGTAATAAAATACCCCCTGAACATCCTGCGGAAACGCCGTTTCCTCCTTAAGTTCCTCCTCCGGTTCGTCCGGATCGACCACACCTTCATATTCACTCCATTCAATACCTTGCAGAGTGATATAATAGCCGTCCTTCTTTTCGTTAACTGTTAGCAATACATCTCCCTGCCATTGCCTGGTTGCCGTGTTTAACTGATAATTAAATTGCTTTTTGTTCCTGTGAATACGCAGCTCCATTTTACAACAGGAATTGGTATCCGCTAAAGTATACAAGCCTTCTATTTCAAAAAAGTACTTCACGGTGTCTGCTCCGGCATTACTCATTTCCGGAGAGGTTTCGAGTAAACTGTCTTTTAAGGGACTTTCGGAAAACTTACGTTCTGTATGATCAGCCTTTCTATTAGTCTTCGAATTGCAGCTTAAAAAAAAGCAAATCATTGCAACCCATAAGATCCTTATTCGTGCCATATCTAAAAATAGCTTTATTTTTTCTACATCATTTCATTGGTGCTTTTGTTATCAACCAGCATTTCCGGGTTGATTTCGCACATTATAAAATATTGTTGCCGTAAATTATGGCCTCCATATTTCTACCCATCATTTTTATCGGCTTTTTATGGGTTCTAAAGCCGGTAGCGGTCACTATTTCTTTAATAATAGGCTGTATTATTTCGGAGTTACTGGTGGGATGCAAATAGCCGAGCAGGTTATTTTGCTTATCATAAATATCCAGCCTGTTGATTTTTTTGGTATGAAGCTCTATGCTGTTAATCGCATTAAAATGGATCATGAGGTCTTGTTTACCCTTTTGACGAATGGTGATTTTCAGGGTGTAAATATCTACGTTTACATCTGGCTGAAGAAACCTGAGCAAAACAAAAAGAGGCGCCAACACAATAATTCCAATAATAAAGCCTGTGCCTTTTGCGCTCCCTATGCTGTTCACTTTGTCAGCCATCCCATTGATTCCCCCGAGCCAGATATAGGCTATGGCAGACACAATAAGGAGATAAACAACAGCAATAATAACTGCTCTTGCGGTACTATGTTGTTTGAATTGGAAAGTCTTCATATAAATTATTATCTGCAGGTAATGGGATGTTAAAGATGTTGTTACCCAAACCTGGTTAAAATAGCGATATTTTGTATAACCACAGGTAGGTTATTTACAATTCGTTACAGCTATTTTATAATTCGCAGGTAGTATTTGAATACGATACATTTAATAATGCTCTAACCTCCTGGAATAGCTGGGTGTAAATACTTCAGATTGAACCTGCTTCGAGTATTGCCGTACCCATTCATTATAATAATACTGAGTATAAAGTGTGTTGTCTACCAGAGTAAATTTAGCAAATGGCCGACCTTGAACAGGCACTTGTTTCAATCCAAATTTTTGATTTGTGCCGTTATCAAATTTACAGTCCATATCACGCGCCCATATCATTTCTATAGTTTGGTGATCTATTTTGCGAATGGGGTAAAAGTAAACACACTGTCCGTGATACCATAATGTCAGGGTTTGATCACTAATATCAATGCGTACCAAATCATTTTGCCAGCTGCCTTCGATCTGGCTGATGTAAACAAACGATCGAATGTAAGTATCGTAATCGAAGCCCTCCATATAATCTATTTTCCATTTACCATCTTCCCGCAGCGCTTTAATGTGATACACTAGTCCATCGCCCCAGCTCCAGTTGTAGGAAGCTGTATCATTATTGAAAGAGAGCTGCATGATCCATATTTTAGCAGGATAATTGTCAGGTGTATCCTGGCAGTTACACCAGGGATTGGCGCCATTGCCGAATGGAGGTAGCACGCCGGGTTCCCAAATAAGCGCCCTGTTTTTTACTTCTTTATCAATAGCCAAAGCAATCTTATTGTAGTTTACTTTGAAATTATGGGTAAATAGGCCCGTTTGTTCCAGCTCTTTTAATCTTTGCTGATGAGTTTTGAGATCAATGCCAGCGTAAGTGGTATCATTGACGTTTGCAAGAGCGGGTTCGAAGTCGGCGCCCTTACTTTCCTCGCCGGCCCAATGGTAGAGTTTTCGCGTCAATTCCAGTAAAGCCAGACTATCGTTGAGCCGATCGCTATCTGCATCTTTTTTGAATGATGTTGAATCGGAAGGGATTCGGGTGGCAGGGTGCTGCCGGTTACTTTCATCATCATTAATACAGCCTGCTGTTGCTATAATAGTCAACAATATGGTAAAAAGTATGTATTTCATTGTTTCTAAGGAAATGGTATGAGTGTATCATTAACCAGATCATACTCATAAAGCGAATACGTTTCTGAATCGAGATAAAGCCATTGTATAATAGTTGAATGTGTACCGCGATCGTTGGAAAGGCCCATAACTATGTAATGCCGGCCTTTCTCATCCCTTTCTTCTATGGAATAAACAAAATCTGTTTCACCGGGCTTTGCAAGATGCAGTAAAACAAGCGGTTGTTTGGAGTATGCTATATAGTACTCAACCAGCAGATACAGGTAATCTTTCAGCTCATCGGAATATTCCGTATCCTTGCCGTACCAATACTTAATGGGCTTGGTGTAGTTTTTTCGAAAAGCAGCCACTTTACCCTCTTTGATTTTCCTGGCATTGATCATCCATTCTTTAAATTCAAGCCGGTCTCTGTCTCCGGCAATCCAGCTGCTATCCATTTTCCACTGTATTTCCAGGGTGTCCCCCCTTGAAAAATTCAACTTTTGTGCAAGCGGTCCATCATAAATTAATGATATAAGGTGTTTTCCTTTTCGCACATAACAGAGATAATAGTCTCCATTGTCGTTCCTTTCAACAAATGTCACCGTATCTTTTATCACTTGATGGAGTGGGACCTTAGCAGGACTTAGGCGGCTGCTATAGCGTGCCGGTTGTATAGTATCTCTTCCAGGCGGAAGCTTGGCCGGAATACTATCAGCTTCAGGTACAGCTTTTGCCGGGGATGCATCATGCTTGCAGGAACTTAACAACGATATAAAAAAGAGTACTGTCCATTGTTTCATAGTCCAGACTTTCATTGGCGCAGTGATTTTTTACTTTCCATGCTTTCCCAGAAATCCATCATGCCTGTCTTACTTTTAGATTTCTCAAAACGGATGGTTGTAAAGCAGCCTTGCTCGGGGTTACCCGAAATAAACAGGTGAGTCTTCCAGCCATCTGGCAGGGTTAAATGTAATGCAGTACCTCCATTTTTAGCGATTGCTATCTGGTTTGTTTCCAACCCGCTTAATTGCGAGATGGTATGTTGAACAATGGTTTTAAACACTGTGTTATCTTTTAGATACTGCAGATTTTTCAATAGCTCTTCCTTTATAGCAATTGGATTGGTTTCCAATGCAGCCTTATATCGTATGGTCCTGCTGAAATAGAGTTCCAGGTCTTCACATCCGCTTAGTGAAGCAACCATTTGGGAACCATCGTTCATTGATACTACCTCTGTGTACCCCTCATTAAACTGGTCGTCCATCTCTAATGTGCTATCTATTTTCAGTCCAGTGTCCTTTTTAAATATCTGTTTTTTCATAGAGGAAAGCGGGCAGGAGACATAGCTGTCTTCTATAATTTTATTATCCCGGAACGAAAATATCAGTGGTATTTCCTTTAAGTTTTCTTCCCCCTCACCATAGCTCCGCGACATGGGGTTTTCGCTGTAGGTTGTATATATCCTGCCATTTTTTACCTGGTCTATCTGCAGGTGACCGTAAGAGAATTTTCCACCTCCGAATAGTGTATACTGGCTAGTGATCTGTCGCTTATCATTAAGCAGTAGCACCCTGTAATCGAAACCATAGGCATTTCCACCACCGCCGAGACCTTCATCCATAAAAAGAAAAACTGCATCGGGCCAGCCATCCTTATTAAAATCGGTAACCCATTTCACAGAAGACTCAGCTGATAAGCAGGATAAAAAATGTCCTTCTTTATCCCGTAAACAATTATCCCCGGGTTTGACAATACCTTCCCTGGTTTTAAGTTCATTCTTTACAAGCTGGTTGCCAATTTTGTTTAAGGCAAGCGAATCGATCGCCTGGCAATAAGCAGCGTGAACAGCGCTCAACAACCCAATAAGGAGGCATATATGGACTTTACTGATCATAAATATGCTGTAACTATTTATTTGCGGTTTTGCAATCTTTCAACAATAGCTTTTCCCTGCTCTGATGGGAAACCCCAGTTGATATGGATACTGCCATTGGAGATAGGTGCTGCTATAAACGGCATTACAACTACCTGCAGATCCACTACCAGTGCAACCTGTTTCCCTTGCTGGCTGGCGCTGAATTTTTCCAGTTTGGCGGCACCAGCTTTATTGAACCGGATTAAGATAATAGATTCGTTATTGCTGCCAGTTGTATACGCTACACTACCAAAATCTTTTGACGATAGCGACGCTTTTGCTGCCAGTATTGTTTGAGTGTAGTCCGTGCTGCTTTTCTTTTCAATGACGTAAAAACCATCCGCACGATTGACTGCAAACGGCTTCACGAGGCTAACTATTTCATCTGAGTTGCTCTTTTTTATAGAGTCTGGTATAGACTCCTGGTCTGCGATCTTATTGGGGGTGACAGCAAGAGGAGGTGCCGGCACTGTGGCAATAAGAGGGGTTATTTCATTTTCCTCTTCTTTTTCGTAAACCACGAATCCTTCATAGTGATAAGAAGGGCGGGTTCCTTCACCGCAAACGGTATAAAAAATACTCTTGTCAGCGACATCATCTCCGGTAAAATTTGCTGTATCCTTGTTTTGAGCCGCTAGTTTAATATACTTTCTTAAAAACCGGTCATCCTGGTATTGATTGCTGCGAAAATACGCTTCATTTGCATCAGCCTCCCTGCTTATATATTGGTTGGAGGTTTGATCCCATATATAATGTAATGAGTCCGGCTTAGGAAACAGCCGATAGTGTTGATTGGTAAATATGGTAGCCGAACCCGCACGTTTTGATTGATCATATTGGTTTTTCAACTCCAGGATTTCTTCCCATTGCTTTTGTTCTTCTTTATCAGGTACCTGTTTAATAAAGCCTTCATCACCACCATAATTAGATAGCTGCAGCGTTTTTTTTCCGGCAGCAGTTTTTAATCTGGCTTCGAAATTCTCATACTCCTGCCTGGGTTCATTAAACATCCATATAAAATCGTTGTAATGGTTAGCTACTCCATATTGCCAGGAGGGATTTGGTTTACCGAGGTCCCACCATACATTTTCCCTTCTAAAAGAAAGCGTGAAGCTGGTTAGTTTTTGAGCAGCCTGGTACACAAAGGGGGCGTCAAAACAATTGGCGTCCTCATTAAAAACTCTTTGCAGCTTTTCCTTATTGAACTGAACAAAAGTTTTGCCTTCTTCAAAACCCGCGAAACAAATTCTTGTGCTGTCGCCCAGTTCCTTATTGTAGCGGGCGTATACCTCAAATAATTCTGGCTGATCGGGAAAAAAAAGCAGGTAGTCTTTTTCAAAATTATAGTGACCAAATACAGCTGTGGCATATCCATACAACATAAAACCTCCATCTTCAAATAGACAGATGCCAGAATTTCCCCCATACCTGCCCGCATATTGCCTGTGCCGGTCAATGTTACTATTCGTATGCTGCGCAGAACTTGTCAAAGTAGCCAATAACAGGGTTATGAAGAAGATCGTTTGTTTCATTTTATTGCCAATCAATTCTTTTCGGATTTCAGGTATCAAAGTACAGTAAAATAGGCGGTCCGGCGGTGACATTTACAATTCGCTGAAAACTTTTTATAAACCGTATAAATAACAACCTGCCTTCCTTTTGAACAAAGAATGTAAATCCATATAGCAGGCCTTTACGGAAATTCTTGATTTTCCGTTACATATATGGATATAATACAATATTATTAGCTCGGCTTATTGCATGATGAAAGAGGTTCAAATAACAGGATCAATGGTTTTATATAGGAATAACTTTGCGGTAGTTGAGACTGCCGTTAAAAGTTTTCTTTCTGCGGACTTAAATGTATTCCTGTTTCTCGTTGATAACTCAGCGGCTCGTGACCTTGAGAAGCTGGTAACAATCGATTCATCAAGAATTCACTATATATTCAATAATAGTAATCGTGGTTTCGGTGCAGCCCATAATATTGCATTGCAACATAGCAGTCGGCTCAAAGCTGGCTATCATTTAGTGTTAAACCCTGATGTTTATTTTGAGCCAGATGTTTTAACGTCTTTATATAATTACATGGAGCAGCACGTGCAAACCGGACAGCTTATGCCGAGAGTATTATATCCTAATGGCAATCTTCAATATCTATGCAGAAAAAATCCAACTTTCTCCAATTTGTTCTCCAGAAGATTTTTCCCCAGGTTTGTTCGGGAGCTATTAGCCAAAAAAATGGGAAAGTATGAATATAAAGACCATGACTATCTTCAACCTATTTATAATGTCCCCTTCCTGTCCGGATGTTTCATGTTTTTGAGAACAGAAACTTTACAGGAAGTAGGTGGTTTTGATGAGGATTTTTTCCTTTATATGGAAGATGCTGATTTGACCAGGCGCATTTTGCAAAAATCGCAAACTGTCTATTTTCCCGATGTTTATATTTATCATCATTACACGAAGGGATCTTATACCAATTTGAAATTAACCTGGCACCATCTGCGTAGCGCGGTTACCTATTTTAATAAATGGGGTTGGTTTAGCAAGAAAAATAAAGTGTATTAGGCCTACCATCTGCCTGTTGCTTTGCAAAATATATTATGCACTAACCCTAAGAAGTATATAATGGGGATGAAACCGTTTTGTGGCAGCAATACTGGACTACCTCTTTTTATCAATTCTGTATCATCTAAATAGTCCATATAATACCCAGTTTTGCAGCTGGGCAGTAAAGACTCAATTTTCATCGCTTATATTTTCCGTAGCTACTGGCGGAGGTGTATATAAAACTGTGTATATCAATGAACCCTTCTGATCTGATTATTTACGATAGGGAGAAAGTGACCCTTGACGACATTTTTTTAACTGTTTCCGGCAGAACCGCTGTCAGCCAGTTAATAAAGGAACATTACTATGTGAAAAACCTTCAGCAATACGGATTGCCCATTAATAATAAGCTACTATTACACGGAGCTTCCGGCTGTGGGAAAACTACAACGGCTAAAGCTGTTGCGCACGGATTGGGGCGACCACTATTGATACTCAACCTAAGCAGTATTGTTAGCGCCCGGATAGGTGAAACTGCTCAGCATTTAAAGCAGGTGTTTGACAAAGCAGCACGCGAACGGGCGGTGCTTTTTCTCGACGAATTTGACCAAATAGGCAAGGCCAGGGGCAGCGACGACCGTGAGGTGGGAGAAATGCGCCGGTTGGTTAATACCCTGATCCAGCTGATCGATTACTATCCATGCAGTTCTTTGCTGATAGCCGCCACCAACCATAAAGACATCATCGATCATGCACTGCTTAGAAGATTTCAGGTAACCGTCTCTTTCGAAAAGCCATCAAAAGATGAATTAGATATTTATTATGACCAGCTTATCCGGCATCTTCCATCTCACCTAAGGGCAATAAACCGTATCTATCATATATCCTATGCAGAAGCGAGAGATAGCGCTTTCACGCAGGTAAAGGCAATGCTTATTCACCAACTCGAACAAGAGTATAAAGAAAAGATCCAACTATGATCGTAGAAAACATGGAAGTAATCCGGCAGAGAGTTGCCACTGCCTGTAAGAAGGCGGGACGCGATACACGCGAAATACAGATTTTACTTGCAACAAAAACGGTAACTGCAGATCGTATCAGGGAGGCTATACTGGCCGGTTACCTGCTGATTGGTGAAAATAAGGTGCAGGAAATAAAACAAAAATTTGAAGACCTGCAGGATCTGAAACCCGTTCAACATTTTATAGGCCATCTGCAAACCAATAAAATAAAAGAGCTTTTGAAATATAAGGTCAGCTGTATTCAATCCGTTGACCGGTTTGAACTGGCTTTGAAATTACATCAGCGACTAATAGCTGAAAATAAATCGCTGGAAATATTAGTACAGGTAAATACTTCCGGCGAAGCAAGTAAATTCGGAGTGGCTCCCGAACAAGCAGCAGCATTGACACAACAAATCAGTACGCTGAGCAGCCTGCATATTAAGGGCCTTATGACCATAGGGCTATTTAGCAACAACCGGGAAAAAATAAGACATTGTTTCAGCCGGTTAAAAAGCTTGCAGCAGGAGATTAGCCTGCTCAATATACCTAATGTGGAAATGAAGGAGTTGTCCATGGGAATGAGTGGCGACCTGGAAATAGCGATAGAAGAGGGGGCTACAATAATAAGAGTTGGGACAGCGATTTTTGGAAAGCGAAACTATCCTGATAGTTATTACTGGAATGAATCAGCAAGTGTATCATAGATTTCTAAATAAAACATGCGTATTCGTTTTATACAACACCAAATTTTTGAAGCACCCGGTGCATACTTAGATTAAGCACTAAGCCGTGGTTACACTGTTGGTTTCTCAAAAGTTTTTGAATATGAGGCCTTACCGGCTTTAATAGCTTCCATCGATTTGCTGATCATTTTGGGAGGTCCTCAAAGCCCTGATACTTCGCTTAAAGACTGTACGTACTTTGATGCCATCGAAGAAAAGAGACTGATCAAGAAGGCCATAAATGCCGGGAAAGCGGTTGTAGGCCTGTGCCTGGGTGCTCAATTGATTGCCGCCGCTTTAGGTAAGAGTCACCTCTCAAGTCCCGAAAAAGAAATAGGTATATTTCCAATAAAACTCACTGAGGCAGGTTTGCAGGATGAAAAGTTGAAACACTCCGGTGCTTCTTAATTGGTGGGGCACTGACATAATGATATGCCCGGTCTACCCGCAGGTAGTAAGGTATTAGCTACCAGCTTAGGTTGTTCCAGACAAATTATTTTGTTTGGCAACCTGGTATATGGGTTCCAATGTCATATCGAATCCACCAATGAGCTTGTAGCTATGCTCGTTGAAGCCGATGGGCTTCATTAAGGCATACGAAGCAATTCAGCTTTATACAGGCGCCTAACGAATTTGCTTCTTATGACTTTACGCCCATGCATAAAAAACTATTCGGTTTTCTTGATCGCCTGGCACATGCTTACCCAATCAGCTTCTGTTAAAGATAAATATGCTTTACTTTTTTTATATGGATCTCTGCCAATTAGTCCTGTCTAAAAACACACAACTCACTCTTTATTGACTATTTTTTTATAAGCGCAAGTCAATGCCGGTAAGGCTTTCAACACCTTTTTATTTTGCATTAACAAATTTTAAAAACTGTGGCACGGTATTTTATATTGTATCATATCAAAATAAATTAACGCTATTGATTCCGTAGATAGCAACTTCTAAACAGAGTGCTTTATACTTTCAGTAACTGCAATAATCTTATTGAAAAAGAATGCATAAAAGATATTTAAGAGCGTGTTAGTAGGGCTAATACGAAACCCCAGCTTTTATAGCTGGGGGAGGGCTTATACCTCCTGTTTCTACAGGAGGTCTTTTTTAATCCAACCGACCCGGTTTTAAATTCTTATTTAATAATTTCGACACAATTTCCATGCCTTTAAATTCTAAAACGATTGACATTCGCTTTAAGTTATTTATAAAATAAAACATTAAGTTGTAATAAGTTCATTTACAATATTGAGATCGTTAATTGTTGTAAATCATCTTATTAGGAAAGGACACGATGCAATGACTTTAATTAAGTATCAGATGTCGTTCTTAATTCCCCAGTGAGTATAAGTTCCTCATCATATTGTGTAAATGTGAAGTCAGAGTTGTTTAATTATTTTTCCGCATCAGTTCGTGCACCATCGTCAACAATAGTCACTTGTTGACTAAATGTATCGCATTGTGATTTCCCTATAAAATGCAGTACCTGTTCGTAAGTCAGTTCTTTTGTCATGGTGGTTTGGGTCCACACCAAGATACGAAAGCTGCCATAAATTCGGATATGGACTATAGGAAATGATTATGAAATTTATAACCTGGTTCCTTCAAAGGTTAATACCATTTAATTAGCACTTTTTACTTCTGACAGTTCCTGCTCGCTCATGCCGGCCGCCGCTAATACGGAGATAATGAAATCCGTTTTCCCGGTATTATAAGCTCCCCGGGTGATGCCCGATTGATCAGTCAGGAATTTCTTGAGCGCACCATAAGCATCAAATAACCTGCGGTCTTCTCTCAGCTTGTTTCTGAATAACAGATGGTTTTTTAATGCCAGGCTATCGGAATAGCATACGTATAAATGATGTTCTATCCATTTATGTCCTCCGGCCGCAATAGGAGTGTATGCAGATCTTTGTCTGAATACGAAACGGCCGTGTATGCCCTGATCGCCCCTGTAGTGGTATCCAAGCCTTTCCAGTTTGCCTATTATATTATCCAGTGAGCTTTTGTTGTCAATGATAATATCGATATCCAGGATAGGCTTAGCCGGCATCCCGGGAATGGAAGTGCTGCCAACATGTTGAATATCCATAGGAATTTCTCCCAGTTGTGTGCGGAGCAGCTGGCTGATCTGTTCAAATTTAAGGGGCCACTCCTGGTTGTAGGGTGCGATAAATTTCATCTTTACTCAATTAAAACAGCTGCAACAATATTACAAAAAGTAAGGATGATTTTTAATAACGGTGATTACATTATTGGAACTATTGATGCATTCCACAGGTACTTTTAATTTGATTTGCTGATTTTAAGAAAGTGAAAAAATATTTTATTATGTAGAACATAAATACGTATTTTTATACCCTTCAATTATGCTTGTTATGAAAAGGACGCATCCTTTTGCATCATTTTTATCGATACCAGCTATCAGCTGGATCTTTTGCTTGTGGACGCTCAACAGTTCTGCGCAGCAGGTTATTCCGCTATACAAGGTTGTTCCTAATGCTATTGCTTCGACAGAGGTATTTGAAAAATGGGACACCACATCCAACGGCCGGATTTTGGCCAGGACCGTAACAGCTCCTACATTGACGGTGTATTTACCGGCGAAGGATAAAGCCAATGGTACGGCTGTGATCATTTGTCCCGGTGGAGGGTACTCGTACCTGGTAATGAACCAGGAAGGAAGTGAAGTGGCTGAGGCCTTTAACCGGAACGGCGTGGCAGCTTTTGTACTGAAATACCGATTACCTAACGAAAAGATAATGGGCAACAAAACGATCGGCCCGCTGCAGGATGCGCAACAGGCTATTAAACTGGTAAGAGAAAGGGCTGGCGAATGGGATGTAAACCCCAGCCGGATCGGAATCATCGGGTTTTCAGCCGGTGGGCACCTCGCCTCAACAGCTTCCACCCATTTTACTACCATGGTTATAGCTAATGAAAAAGCAACCAGCTTAAGACCAGACTTTTCTATATTGGTATACCCGGTTATCAGTTTTGAGGATAGTCTGAGCCATAAAGGTTCCAGGAGAGCATTACTGGGAAAGGACACGGCCAGCCGGGCTGCAATCACGCTTTACTCTAATGAACAGCAGATCACCCAGCGCACACCCCCGACCTTCCTGTTGCATAGCTCAGACGATAAGGTTGTACCCGTTGGAAATAGTATTGCCTACTATCAGGCGCTGATAAAAGCGGGTGTAAAAGCAGAGATACACATCTACAGCGCCGGGGGACATGGCTATGGTTTACGAAATAAAACCAATAAAGACGATTGGTTTCAAAGATGTATCAACTGGATGAAGGCCAATAGATGGTTGCAACCCGAATAACTAAGCTACCGTATACAAACGTTTTGTCATGAATCGATTCTTGTTTTTTCTTATAATAACCACTGTAATGATTATTTCATCCTGCGATACTGCAGAAAAAATAAATACCGCTTTCAAATGGTCCCAGTTAAGTCCGGTACCCGACAAAGTTGGATTTGCTGGCTCCTTCGCCGGTGTAAGCAATGATCATCTGATTGTAGCCGGCGGCTCCCAGTTTCCTGAAGGTACGCGGCCATGGTCGGGTGGGGTTAAATCATGGAACGATAAAATTCTGGCCCTCGATAAAAACGGAAAAAGCTGGAAGGAAATAGGCCGCCTTCCCCGCGCGATGGGATATGGTATTTCTCTCAACTGGAACGACGGAATTTTGCTCATCGGCGGCGCCAACCAAACGGAACACTTCTCCGATGTTTATTTTATAAAATATCAAAATGAACAACTGTCCATCGATACATTGGCTTCCCTGCCTCATTCGCTGGCCAATTCCTGTGGGGTAATTATTAATAATACCGTGTATATCGCCGGAGGGCTTTCTTCTCCTGCCGCCTCATCCGCCGAACCTATTTTCTGGACGCTTGAATTAAACCAGCCAAAAGAGCAGCAAAGTTGGAAAACAATGCCGCCCTGGCCCGGCCAGGCAAGAATGTTGAGTGTAGCCGGCCAGATCAATGGTGAATTTTACCTGCTAAGCGGTACCAGTTTAATGGTTCCTAAAGGTGATTCAGTAGTGCGCAGGCAGTACCTGAAGGATGGTTTTGTTTTCAATCCCGCTAAAGGATGGCGAAAAATAAAAGAACTGCCCCACGCCGTAGCCGCAGCACCTACACCCGCCTACACAAACGAAAATCACCAACTATTTATTCTGGGAGGTGATGATGGAAGTCGTGCCGAACAGAATGCTATTCTTAAAGATAAGCATCCCGGTTTTCGTACAGAAATGCTGATGTATGATGCAGAAAAAGATGAATGGACGATACCGGGAAAGGTATATACTCATCAGCAGCCCGATCCGGAAAACAATCCCGGAGCCAGTACCTGGGCGCCGGTAACCACTCCGTTGATTGTGTGGGACGGCAAAATCATTCTCCCCCAGGGAGAAGCCCGGCCAGGTGTGAGAACCAACAGGATTTTAGTAGCCCGCCCTCAATAATCATATATTCAAATCAACAGCAAAAGCACATCAATTAATATGCAACCATTAACTAAGGATACATGCAGGGGTAACTGGGGCACCCTTTTACTGCCCATTGAGCCCGATGATACCATTGACTTTGCGAGGCTCTCTATTGAAATAGATGTGTTGATTGCTGCAGGCGTCGACGGCATTTATTCAAATGGAACGGCTGGTGAATTTCACACGCAAACCGAAACCGAGTTTGACCAGATCAGCCAGTTACTGGCCGATAAATGCAACGCAGCCAATATGCCTTTTCAAATAGGTGTTTCCCATCCCATACCTGCAATTATGCTCGACCGGATAAGGCGCTGCCAGCATCTTACACCTTCAGCCTACCAGGTGATATTACCCGACTGGGTGGCACTGAATGAACTGGAAGCAGAACAATTTTTTGTACGGATATCGCAGGCGGCAGATACTATACCCCTTGTTCTGTACAATCCCCCTCATGCGAAAAGAGTATTATTACCCGAAGCCTTTGATCGTTTATTGCATGCTGTTCCCCAGATAATCAGTGTAAAGCTGCTGGATGGTAACCAGGATTGGTATGATCAAATGCGGACCCTGGCAGACCGCGCAGCTTTCTTTGTACCCGGTCATCATTTAGCTACGGGGGTAGAGAAGGGTGTAGCGGCGGGCGCTTATTCCAATGTCGCCTGTATCAATCCGCAGGCAGCTCAGCAATGGTGGCAGATAATGCAAGCCGATATCGGAGAAGCATTAAAGGTACAAGAGGCAATTCAGGCATTTTTTGATGTCTATATAGTACCATATGCAAAAAGAGGCTTTAGCAATCCTGCCCTTGATAAACTATTGGCGGCAGCAGGAGACTGGGCACCGGTGGGTACACGCCTCAGATGGCCTTACTCCTGGATACCTGAAACAGATGTTCCAGATGTTCGCAAAGGAGCCCATAAGCATTTGCCCGGCTGGTTCTTCGATCCTATTTTGAAATCAAAGTTGTAAAAATTATCTTCCAAAATAACAAAATTTAAAAATAAATCCTACATTTGTTATGTAGAACATAAGTACTAAAAACGACTGCGAATTAGTTTTCCCATAGATCATTTATAGAAAAGAAAGGAGATCAACAACAGGATGGATTGGCTACCCCAGGGAGTAGCAGACAAGATCAGAACATTTTATAGCCTGCCTGCTGAAATGAAGCAGGTACCCAATATTTTCATTCATACAATGTGTGAATTATATATGATTTGTTTATGAACCCTAAACGTGTTATAAGATTATTTTTACTGGCATTAACGATCGCTGTTTGTCATTCATCTACAGGCCAGGATGTACAGCTGAACCACCGGAATTATACCATACCAGTGATTAAGGAGCGTGGTGTGATCCTTATATCAAGAACTGCAATCAGTGCAGAAACAAAGTCCGGGGCACAATATCTTAAACAGCTGGTGTTAAACCTGGATGGAACTACGGATCTAAGAGATATAACCAGCATCAAAGTTTATTGCAATATAGACAGTAACTACCTGTCAGAAGACGCAGCATTGAAAGCCCCTCTTTTTAATAATGGCACAACGGTAGTTTCTGGAACCACCCTCACATTGAATGGTAACTTCCGGTTACCCGGTAAGAAAAACTATATATGGATTGGTGTTGATGTTAAAGAGTCTGCCATAGTTGGGAATAGAATAAGAATAGGACTATCGGGTATAACCATCGATACTATTGTTGTAAAAAAGGGATTGCCTCCTGCTGCCAGCTATCGTGTTGCCAGTGCTGTTCGTCGGTCCCTGCAGGATAATGTGCATACCTCCAGGATACCGGGACTGGCTACAGCGCTCAATGGTGATCTTTTGGCGGTTTATGATGCCCGCTATGATTCCCGCAGGGATCTGCAGGGGGATATTGATATTGCTTTAAGCCGCAGTACCGACAAAGGGAACACCTGGTTACCCATACAGAAGATCATCGATATGGGAACTTTCAACGGCTTACCCGAAAAGTTCAATGGCGTATCCGATCCGGCAATATTAGTTGACAAAAAAACTGGGAACATTTTTGTAGCAGGTTTATGGATGCATGGGGTTTTGGATGATAAGGGCAAATGGACAGAAGGACTTACCGATACGAGTAGTAACTGGAACCATCAGTGGCGGAATAAAGGGTCTCAGCCGGGCTTCGACATCAAACAAACTGCTCAATTCCTGATTGTTAAAAGTACTGATAACGGTAAAACCTGGTCCAAGCCTGTCAATCTTACCAGAATGTGCAAGAAAGAGGAATGGTGGCTATGGGCCCCTGCACCCGGAAGTGGCTTTACTATGGATGATGGCACGTTGGTATTTCCAACCCAGGGAAGGGACAAAACCAGCAAAGCTTTTTCTACCATAACCTATAGCAAAGATGGTGGTGAAACCTGGGTAACCGGCAATCCTGCGTATGAGCTCTCCACAACCGAATGCATGGCCGCTCAATTGTCGGATGGATCCATTATGCTCAATATGCGAACCAACGCCAACAAGGACCTGCCCGGGCCAGGTAATGGAAGAGCAGTGGCGACTACCAGGGACATGGGACAAACCTGGACGGAGCATACTACCTCGCGTAATGCGCTGCCGGAGCCGGTTTGTATGGCCAGTTTGTATAAACATGTATACAAAACCAAAGATGGCAGCAAAAAAAATATACTATTATTTTTTAACCCCAATTCAACTTCCAAACGTAATCAGCTAACATTAAAAGTAAGCCTGGATGATGGCAAGACCTGGCCGGCTGAAAGATTTGTTTTACTGGATGAATTCAGTGGTAGTGGTTACTCCTGCATTACATCGGTAGATAATGATACTATTGGTATTATATATGAAGGGAGCCAGGCCCATCTAACTTTCGAAAAAATAAAAATCAACGAAATTATTAAATAAGATACAGCCAGCATGGATAACACAAGCCGTCTGATCTGATCAATAAAACTATTAAAAAAATCAGGATGAAAATTAATAAACTTGAAGGACTGCTTGCGGCAACGTTTAGTACATTTGATGAAAACAAAGAGTTGAAACTGGATCTTGTTCCGCAGGTGGTAGAGAAGCTGATTGCGGATGGCGTAAAAGGCATTTTTGTAGGTGGTACCAACGGCGAAGGCTTAAGTCTTTCTACCGAAGAACGTATGGCCATTACTGAGGCTTATGTACAGGCAGCCAATAAACGAATACTCATATTTACCCATGTGGGACATAGTTCCATTAAGGAGGCCCGTAAACTGGCAGCACATGCCCAGGAAGCAGGGGCAGATGCTATTTCGGCGGTTTCTGCCTTCTATTTTAAACCACAGACTGCAGAAAATTTGGCCAATTGTATAGCCCAGATAGCCGCTGCAGCCCCCGACCTTCCATTTTATTATTATCATATTCCATCTGTAACCGGATTAACGGTGGGAGTGATCGATTTTCTGAAACATGCAGAAGCAAAAATCCCCAACCTGGCAGGTGTAAAATACACAGCCAATACCTTACACGAATACCAGGATTGCCTGAACTACAAGAACGGGAAATATGATATCTTATTTGGATACGATGAGCTGTTATTACCTGCTCTGGCAATTGGTGCAAAAGCTGCTATCGGAAGTACTTATAGTTTTGCAGCGCCCATGTACCAGAGAGTAATAGAATTGTTCAACCAGAAAAAAATTGAAGAAGCTGCTGCTGCACAATTCGAATGTATCAAAATGATCAGGGCTCTTGGAAAGTATGCGCCTATTCCTACTCAAAAGCAAATTTTAAAATTAGCAGGCTTAGACCTGGGTGGCTGCCGCCTGCCGTTGGTAGCACTGGATGATGTCCAATGTGATGACCTGAAGTCTTACCTGGAGGAAATATCATTCTTTGAAACCCTGGATCAAGCAAGGAAACTAAAGGCCGAAACTGCTCTCGTCGCCTAGCTCAACAAACAATGATATAGCCTGACCAACAAACGATATTGCATATGAATATAGAGACTCCCAAATATAAATGGACGGTAGTAGGCCTGCTCTGGTTCGTAGGGCTGCTCAACTACCTCGACCGGCAAATGCTCTCAACTATGCGGCCGGCCATGCAGATAGACATTGCCGAACTCCAAAGTGCAGAAACTTTTGGTATATTAATGTCGATCTTTTTATGGATCTACGGGTTTATGAGCCCGGTATCGGGAGTCATAGCCGACAGGGTTAATCGCAAATGGCTGATCGTATTCAGCCTCTTCGTTTGGTCTGCTGTTACCTGCATGATGGGTTTTGCCGATTCTTTTACCGAGCTGAAATGGCTACGTGGTATTATGGGTTTAAGCGAAGCGGTTTATATACCCGCAGCCTTATCCCTGATTGCAGATTTTCATTCCTCCAAAACACGGTCGCTGGCCATTGGTATTCATATGACCGGTTTGTATTTCGGCCAGGCGCTGGGAGGATTCGGAGCTACTTTTGCTAAAGAGTATTCCTGGCATCAAACTTTCTATCTTTTTGGTTTGGTCGGGATTATCTATGCCCTGGTACTGGCCGTTCTGTTAAGGGAAAAAAGAGTGCAGGCCGTTAGAAGCCAGGTAACACCCGGGCGGCCCAAAGGCAATATCTTAAAAGGCGTGGGATGGCTTTTCAGCAACCTGTCCTTTTGGGTAATACTGTTCTATTTCGCAATGCCGAGCCTGCCCGGGTGGGCAACTAAAAACTGGCTTCCCACTTTGTTTTCCGATAGCCTTGGAATAGATATGGCCGTGGCCGGCCCCATCGCTACTATTACTATTGCCGCTTCTTCTTTCCTGGGGGTAATTATGGGAGGAATCATCTCTGATAAATGGGTACAAAAAAATATAAAAGCCAGGGTTTATACCAGTGCAATAGGCGTTTTTTTAACCATCCCGGCCATACTGATTTTAGGCTTTGGTAATACCACTTTTGTATTGATACTGGCCGCCGTACTTTTTGGTGTAGGCTTCGGTATGTTCGATGCAAATAATATGCCCATACTATGCCAGTTTGTACCTGCGAGATTTAGAGCTACTGCATACGGGCTCATGAATATGACAGGTGTTTTCTTCGGCGCTTTCATAACCAGTATGCTCGGTAAGTCATCTGATGAAGGGCACCTGGGCCGGGATTTCGCCCTGATGTCGGGAGTAGTATTATTAGTGTTAATCATACAGCTTACCATTTTGAAACCCAAAGTGCAGGAGTATATTGATTAGGATTGTACCAGGGATGGAGAACGGTTAGATTGCCGCAGCTGCCACTGCATAAAGTTTACATAATGATAATTTTAGAAGGGGGTGATTTTTTGGAGAACAGTGGAGCGGCATTTACTTTTGTAGAACATTAATACAAAATTCCGCTACTGCTCCCACACGGACAACCACCTGTAGTTTTTGTTAGTCACCTGAATTGTATAAAGCATAATATTTTACATATGGAAATGGTTCGAAAACTGCACATCATTTTATATGTGTGCCTTTTATGTAGTATTTTATTGGGTTCCTGCGCCAAGGAGCTGAACCAGTATTACAATCCCAAGGGGTCTTTGGACAAGAATATAGTAGAAGTACTGGAGGCCGATGGTCGCTTCGCACTATTTGTTACAATGATCGATAAAGCAGGCCTGCGTAAAACATTGGGTTCATCAGCCATGTATACCTGCCTGGCGCCCGATGATCAGCAGGTGAACGTCTATCTTTCAAAGCAGGGTTATAGTGCTGTTGAATCAGTTCCGGATGCTGTATTAAGAAGATATATTAACTATCATTTCATCAACGGGATGTACTATGAGTATGATATTAATAAATTGTATAACAGCGCTACCTCGTTGATCAATAAATCGAGAGCTACTAATTTTACCACCCGTACGGAAGGCAATAACCCGGGTAAACGCATCCGTCTTTTTTCAGGATCATTTTTACAAACCCAGCTGGAAGACTATATTACGCTATACGGATCACCAAATGGTGATAATAAGTTTCTCATTGAAGGAATTGTTATTGCAGAACCTGATAAAGATGCCAGCAATGGGGTGATACATGTGCTTGGTGCTCCCCTGGATATTGCGCCACGCGCAGATGAAGCGCTGGCCTCAGATCCGGAAACATCCATTTTTAGTTCCTGGATCGAGAAGCATGTTCAATTTGAGCTGGGAGAGAAGGATGAATTTGGCTGGGTAGATACTACTTTATATAAATCTTTTTCGTTTGGCAGGAACCTGGCGAATGAAGCGGTGCTGTCTACCATACTAGCACCTACCGACGAAGCGATCCGGAAATACTTCCAACCTTACCTGCAGTATATTGATAATACAATTGATTCTGTGCCCAGGAGAGTGATGTATACGCTTATCCGTTCGGCTATTGTTGAAAACCTCTGGTACAAAAGCGATCTGAAGAGACTGAATCCGGATTGGAAATCAATTTCAGGCTATTCCCGTATGATCGTTGATGTACCGTCTATCATATCAGGTTCGGTTCGCGCGAGCAATGGTTTTATATACAAAGTAAATAAGCTGATCCCTTCACCCGAAATGAGTAGTGTTGCCGGTGGTGTTTATTTGAAATATAAAAAATTCAGCCAGTGGTACTGGATGTTCTTAAGTGCAGGACTGAGTGATGGTTTGTTCGATTGGCAGTATTATCAGCATAGTCCTAAAACGGTTTTAATACAATCTGATGATGTATGGGGCTTCCCTTTAGCAGAAGATATGCTGGATGTAGACCGCTTGTATCGTGTTCAGCAATGTAAAGCGGGCATCTTTAATATCGATGTGCGGGCCGACGGTGGATTTAAGAAAAAGTTCTACCCCACCAATTTTGGATATATTCTTCATGATAATGGCAAGTTTTACGACTATACCGGGAACTCGGTTAACCTAGTTTCAGCTACTCCCGAGTGGGAAGCTTCCAACGGAGCTATATATGGTATAGATGGATTCCTGAAACCATTGGATAAACTGAATGATACCATAACCGTGTATAACCTGATGAAAAAAGATCCCGAGCTTTCTTTGTATGTATCAGCATTGGATCGCTCCGGCATCGCCTCACAGCTACAACTAACAGGATTTTTTACCTATTCAGTGATAGCGCCCAGAAACACGGCCATTACAGCAGCAGGTATTAATGTAGCTACATTAAATGCTACCGACCTGAGAAACTTTGTACAGTCTTATATCATACCCAATCGTTACATATTTACCGATGGTGATTTTAACGGACAAATTGCCAACAAAAATGGAGAGCTGCTAACCATTGGAGGCCAGTGGGAAACCTTTGGAGTTACCAATACGGCAGGAAAAACAGTAAGACCCGTTGTATCGAATACGCAGGGAAGCAATGGTGTGATCCACAAAATAAATAGTGTATTCTAAAAAACTAAATGCTTTTCAAAATCATGAACAAAAACTTTTTCTATAAAGGTATACTCGTTCTTAGTTTCCTGATGGCGGGCCTGGTTTCAGTAGCCCAGGACGGAAAGGTGCTTAGAGGAGTAGTTTACGATAAGAATGGAGGTAAACCATTATCCGATGTATCTGTAATGATCGTTAACGCTAATAACCTGGCATTAAACGGTAACAAAACTAATGAGGAAGGTAAGTTTGAAATTGTCAATTCAAAAGGCGGCAGTAAGATCGCATTTTCCAATATGGGCTATCAAACCCACGAGAAAGAGATTGGCGATAAAACTTTTTTCACTATTTATCTTGCAGAGGACAGCAGTTCTATGGAGATTGTAAAAGTGGTATCAACCGTTCAAAAGAAAGCTGACCTGGGTTTTTTAAGTATAGATAAAAGAGAATTGTCGAGTGCTGTAGCATCGGTTGACCTGGAGAATACGGAGAAAATGCCAGTGGTAAACGTAGAGCAGCTTTTACAAGGTATGGCGCCCGGACTGCAAGTGGTATCAGCCAGTGGAGACCCTGGCGCTGCAGCCAGTATCAGGATCAGGGGTATTTCCAGTATTTCGGGCATGAACGATCCTTTATGGATCGTAGATGGCGCAGAGATCATTGGCAATAATTACCAGGTAGCGAGTATCACCGACTTTGGTTTTAGTCCGATTGGCGACCTGGACCCTTCAGACATCGCTTCAATAGACATTTTGAAAGATGCTTCTGCAACAGCACTGTACGGATCAAGGGGAGCTAATGGGGTAATTGTGATTCAAACCAAAAGAGGTAAAAAAGGAAAGGCTCAGTTACAGGTAAATACAAAGTTCACATTAACCGAAGTACCACGTACGATACCCATGTTATCGGGCGATGAACAACGCATCTACTACATTGAAAAGACTACAGGCGGATTAGATAATGGCACTTCTTTCCCGGAGCTGAGAGGTGACTTAACCCGCTCTGATGCCTGGATCTTCAATAATAACACCAACTGGACGGATGCAATTACCAGGAAAGGAATATTTCAGCAATACAATACCGCCTTAAGCGGTGGTGGAGACCGGATCAATTACTATTGGGGCCTGGGTTATGCCAACCAATATGGAACCACCAAAGGAACCGGCTACGATCGTTTCAATACGCGGTTCAATTTAAATTACAAAGTGTCTGACCGCTTTAAAGTTACAGCAGACCTTAACTATACCAATTCACTAACCGATAAAAGGGGACAGGAGCATCCTATTGCTAATGGCAACCAGGAGCTTAACCCTCTATTATTAGCCCGGCAGATCCCTGCTTATTTCCCGGTATATTCACGCAATGGTTTAAATTATTTCCTTGATCGTAATATAACCATCTCTTCGCATTCCAGGTACAATCCGCTTGCGCTCATCGATTACTCTACTTATTTTACAAGAGCCAATCGTTTTATGGCATCTACTTCGGTAGATTTTAAAATTCGCAGCAATATCGATTTCAGGGCACAGGTTGCAACTGATTTCCGGGAATCTGCTGATGAGTACTTTTTGCCGGGCTATGCTACCGATGCTTTACCCGGAGAAGTATTGTACAACGCAGGGTTGCAAACAGAAGGTTACCAGCTGATGATCAATAGTAATAATCGTTTGACCTGGTCGGCCATTAAGAAAAAAGATCACCGCCTGACATTTACGGGGGTATTAACCTACAATATAGACCGCAACAATTCGACCGAAGTACAATATTATAATAGTGCCTCGCCCCAGCTAAAGTCGGCAGACGCAGCAGCTATTATTTCCGGAGCTACAGGCAACTATGGCACTTCAAAATACCTGGGGATGTTTGTGCAGGGGCATTATGCCATGAAGGATCGTTATTTCATTACAGTTACGGGAAAAACAGAAGGCGATTCAAGATACGGTGCTGATAATCCTTACTCAATTTTTCCAGCTATCGGCGGTGCCTGGGAAATCAGCAAAGAGTCCTTTTTAGCAGATGCAGAATGGATCACTTTCATCAAACCCAGGTTTGCTTACGGGGTTACCGGCAACTTACCCAGATTGAATAATCTTTATGATATTGCTTACGGTACAGGAACCGGTTACCTGGGTCAAACCTATACATACCCATCCAAGTTTGCCAATGATAACATCAGAGAAGAACGTACTACGGAATATAACTTCGGTATAGACTGGAGTTTTTTCAAAGACAGGCTTACCGGGCAGCTGGACTTCTATTCAAGAACCACCAATAACTTATTGTTACAGGAACGTCTGTCGTCTACCTTAGGTTATGCATCACAATATATCAATTTCGGCACAGTACGTAACTCTGGTTGGGAGCTGGGTATAACCGGTATCATTTTGAAAGGCAGCGATACTAAATTACGCTGGAAATCATTTTTTAATATAGCCACTAACCGCAACAGGCTTATAAAACTACCGGAGCTTTTTGACGCCAATGCTTTTACAGTTAGCCAATCCGGATTTACCTCCAAATTACAGGAAGGCGATGTAGTAGGTGCCTTTTATGGGTATAAGGCTTTAGGAGTTTATTCCCGGGATGACGACGCTATTTTGAAGGACGCTGAAGGAAATACCATTTATGAGGCAGATGGAGTTACGCCTAAGTATATGCGTTACGGTTCTGCCACGGGTCGCCAGTTAAGAGGGGGTGATATGATTTATGCCGATGTAAATGGCGACGGGGTTATCAACGAATTGGATCGTGTGCAAATAGGAGATGCCAGTCCGCAGTTTTTCGGCGGCTGGAATAATACCTTCAACTATCGGAACTGGATCGTGACACTGAACCTGCAATACCAGACAGGTAATGATATCATTAATGGCACCCGCCAGTACATGGAAAGGATGACGGTTTCCCACAACCAGTCTCAGTCGGTGCTGGCCCGCTGGAGACGCCAGGGAGATGTGACCAATATGCCTAGAGCACAACCCGACAACTCCTGGAACTCAGCTGCATCAACACGTTGGGTAGAAGACGGCTCTTACCTGCGTTTGAAAACAGTGTCTTTAACCTATACCGCGGGTAAGGAGTTTGTGAGGAAAATCGGATTGGGTGTACGTCAGTTGAGTTTCTTTGTTACAGGATATAATTTGTACACCTGGACGCACTACCTGGGACTGGATCCTGAAGTGCCGATCACCGGTAGCGTGTACTTGTTTGGTATTGACAATGCCACCACAGCGCCGCCGAGGCAATATACACTTGGATTGAATATTGGCTTTTAGGTAAATAAAAATTGAATATCACCGCTGACTAAAGCGATAAAAATAAACAGATGACAGCAAGAATAAAATACTGCATACTGATCTTAACCATTAATTTATCTTTTTCCTGTAATAAACTGCTGGAAGTAGATGTGCCGGATAACCTGGTGCATAACGAATTCTGGCAAAACCGCAACCAGGTTTTTGCATCATTAATCGGGCTATATACTTCTGTACAAGGTAATTTAAATTCTTACCAGGTGTGGGGCGATATACGTTCCAGCCTGTATGAGCCGGGACCTGCAGAAGCATTCACTACCAACCATGCGCAGTTCTTATCTCATGATATTTATCCCGACAATAGTCTCTTATCATGGAGTGCTGTTTACAGATCTATCGGATGGATCAATTCTTTTATAAAAAATGCGCCTCAGGGTTTAGTTAACGATCCTACTTTTAAAGAGGAAGAGCTGAAAACGATGATGGGGGAGGCTCACGGACTAAGAGCGCTCAATTATTTCTACCTCGTAAGGGCATTTAAGGAAGTGCCGCTGATCACAGAACCTTACGAGTCAGACAATCAGCAGGTCAATACGATCGCGTCGCCGGAATCTGCGGTATTGGATTTAATAGAAGCAGATCTTACACTGGCTTTGGCGCAGGCTCCTGAAACATTTGAGGAGGTTACTTACCGTTATGGCCGGATAACCAAAAATGCGGTGAGAGCTTTATGGGCCGATGTAAAACTTTGGAAAAACGACTACCAGGGTGTGTTAACGATGTGCGCACCTTTAGACCAACAATATCAATCAAGGTTGCTGGCACCTTTGGAATGGTATAGCATTTTTAATCCGGGTAATTCCGTGGAAAGCATATTAGAGCTGCAACATGTACAAACGGGTCCCGCATCTCCGGTATACAATTGGTTTGCTAACTTTTCTACAACTGCTACTACCGGGCCGGCCTATCTGGCGAACCCTGTTAACCTGTCATTAGCTAACTCCGAGGTATTATACCCTACCGCTTTACCCGGTTACGTTAGTTCAGATACGATCAGGTTTAAAGAGTTTTCCAGCTATCGTTTGGGAACAAGCATTGCCAATGGATATGGCAACGGTGTTGAAGTATATAAATTCCTCGGGCAACAGGCTTATCAGCTTTCTTACAGGCCTAACAATGACAGAAGAACGGTGAATTATATTCTTTACCGCTATCGCGAAATTCTGTTTATGAAAGCTGAAGCTCTTGCCATGCTGAACCGCTACGCCGAAGCTGAAGAAATGATCAACCTGATAAGAGAACATTGCAATATTCCCTTACTGAACCCGGGGGAAGGTGGAGAAGGAGAAGAGTTCTTCAGCCGGTTATTGATGGAAAGAGAAGCCGAACTGGGTTTTGAAGGTAAGGAATGGTTTGCAGCTGTAAGAGTAGCCAGGAGGGCGGGTATGCAGAACGTATTGCTCACCAAGTCGGCAACCAATAACTCAATGGGATACTCTTACCAGGTTACCAGGGCGAGGCTGCTAAACCCCGAAAGCTGGTTTTTACCTTATCACCGAACCGAGATAGAGAATAATCCCAAGCTTCAGCAAAAAGATTACTATAAGAATAAATAAAACTGATTATCGTTAAAAATCAATAGTATGAAATATCTCTCTGTTATACTTATTGTATCTGTTATATTGTTCGCCGGCAATTCCTGTAAAAGAGAAATGTCGGGAGCCCGCTACGACTCGAACGATGAAATGCAGATAATGGATTATATTGATACACGCCAGGACCTGAGCATTTTCAAGGAGCTTACAGACTATGTTAAGCAAAGAAATCTTTTAAAAACAGCTGGTTCTTATACCGTATTTATTCCTAATAATGCGGCTTTCGACCAACTGTTCAGAACCTTGTCTGAAACGGGGCAAACAGTTACGGCTATAAAGGACAGGAGCCCGGAGTTTTGGATCAATTACTTCAGGTATCATTTGCTGAATGAGAAAATTAATGCCAATGAATTTGAGTTTGGTCCCTTACCCGCTCCAACGGTGTTTAATAATAAATACCTGATTGCAGATATCAGCGAATCTTACAGCGCTATTAATTTAAATAATGCCGCTACCATTGTAGAAAGCAATATTGAATTCACCAATGGTTATGTGAATGTGGTTAATAATGTATTAAACCCACCTGTGACATCTGTTTATGAAACATTGAAGCAGAGCGGCAAGTATAACACGATGCTCAATATATTTGAGGAAACGGGTTATGGCCGCTACTTAAAAGATAGTACAATTACCTTATTTATTGAAAGTGATGAAACACTAACAAGAGCTAATTTTAATAAAGCCAGCATCCCTAACATAGAAGATTGGGTAAAGTACCATATTCTTCCTGATTCCAGCTATTTTCTGAATATCCTAAGTGGTAAACGCTTTTATTCACTTTATACAAAAGAAGCGCAGAGCTTTAAGGTAGATGCTTTCGGCAAATATTTTATCAACGAAACCTTTCCTTTTAACCAAACCAAGGCTTTAGGTATTGACAAAGTGTGCAGCAATGGCATTTATCATACATTGGATACGGTATTGCAGATCGTGGAGGCTAAGCCGGCAACCATACGTTTTAATATGTATCCCCCAGGAAGTCCCTATGGAGCACAAAACGTATTCACCGAAGCCCCGGCTTCTATAGTGCTGAATACCGGAACCCAGAGTTACCACCAGAATAAAGAACCTAAAATTGTTGCGTTCAATGCCATGCAGGTAGGTGACTATTTCTGGTTCACGGTGCCTGATGTGCCCGTGGGCAAATACAGGATCAGGATGCTGCACCGGGGCGCCGCTACGAGAGGAAAGTTCCTGGTTATTTATAAAGATATCCTGGTAGCAGAAAATATTAATATGGCCGTAAGTAATGGCACATTCGAAGAATGGAATTACCTGGTATATAATAATTGCGGAGAAATTAATGTAACGGAAAGATCGGATGTCACCCTCTATTTCGCATTTGCCGGATTTGGCAGCAATAACAGTCCTTCTTATTGCTGCGATATGCTGATGGACATGGTTGATCTGATACCCGTAAACTAACATTTAAATAGCAGAAATGAAATACAGCTGGAAATATTTTAGAATGCTTACCTGTAGCGGCTTGGTCATGTTAGGTAGCTGGCTGGGAGAGGCTCGTGCTCAAAGTACTGAAGACTCGTTGAACGTTGTACGGATGGATAAAATCGGAATTTTAAAGCCGGTTGCTCCGCTAAAGATCCCAAAGCAAAGCGACGCCGTTTCATTCGCTGAATTATTGCCGGGAACTGCAGGTGTCCAGGTAACCGAAACCGGGGTCATAGGCGCTGCCCCCTTACTAATGATCAGGGGTGTCAATACCATTAATCTGAAAACAGGTCCTACCATTTATGTAGATGGTATTCCCATAAAGTACTCGAGAGAACTGTCGCCTTTTATGTCCAACTATGAACCTACCCGCTTTGGCTTTTTGAATATAAATGATATCAGATCCGTTAATATTTTAAAAGATGCTAAAGACCTTTCAGCGTTAGGCGGACGTGGATCTAACGGAGCGATCTTCTTATCTACAGACCGGGGAGAATTTGGTGGCACCAAGATAGAGTTTACAGCCAATACCGGTTTTCTACGTGCAAATTATGAAGCAAACAGGATGGGGGCAGACCAGTTCAAAACCTATCTTAGTTCGTATCTGAAGGAAAATGGTGCTACAGATGGAGATATAGCTGCGAACCCTATTTTTAATCCTTCATCAGCTCAGTATAACAATAACACCGATTGGGTAGATATGGTAACAGGCCCAGGCCGTTATAACGACTATCATGTTAAATTGAAAGGAGGTTCGGGCGATGCGAATTATATGTTCAGCGTTGGCCATATGGGGCGAACCGGTACTATTGAAGAATCAAAGTTCAACCGAACCACCATGAGGTTTAACCTCGATTACAAGCTGTCACCCAAATTTGAAATATCCAATAACCTGAGTTATTCCAATACTGGATCAAGATACTCCGAAGAGGGATACAACCGGGGTGTACACCCGTTTTTTGCGGCTGCAACTAAAGCACCTTTTATGAACGGTTATTCGTATAATGATGAAGGCGTGCAAACCAAATTATTGGCCGATGTAGACGTACTGGGCAAAAGTAATCCCCTTGCACTGGTTCAGAATATGAAAAATACCAATGAAGAAAACCGGGTGGATGGTATCATATCGGGTCTTTGGCATATTGATAAAGATCTATCCTTGAATACTTCATTATCGGTAAGCTATTATAATATGCGCGAAAGCCAGTACAGACCTGCATTAGGCATAGTAGCAGACAGGAACAGGATCAGGCAAAATGCCAATCGCAATTCAAGTGAATTTACTTTTATCTGGAATACCTATTTGCTTAAAACTGGTAAATGGTCGGATAACATAAAATACCAGGGACAGTTAGGAGCATGGGCGGAGACTTACGAAGATAAAGCGCTTTTTGCCCGCAAGATCAATGCCGGCACAGATGATTATGAGACTTTGAAGCAGGGTATTGTAGACAGTGCTTCCAATATCCGGTTCAGGTCTAACTTAAACAGGTTTTATTTTACGGGAAACCTCGATTTCTTCAATCGTTTATCATTGTCGGCAAATGTAAACGCCGAAGGCTCCTCTAATTTCGGACCTAAAGGCCGCTGGAACTTTTATGGTGGCGCCGATGTATTGCTGGACCTGCTGGATCGTTCAAAACCTAATCAATTGGCATTACGTGCCGGTGCTGGACGAACAGGTAATTATGATGTGCGCGGATACTACCAGGATAACCTGTACTATGCTATCAGCTATTTCGGATACGGGGGCGTGTACCTGGGCAATGTTGCCAACGAATTGATAAAGCCAGAAGTTACGGATGCCTTTGATGTGGGTATCACGTTAAGCTTATTCAATAGGAGGGTAGATATTGATGCAGGATATTATCACCGTAACACCAAAAACCTGATCAGCTTCCGTAACTATCCTATTGAGTTGGGTATTGATCCTCAATTTGAAAACAGCGGAACTGTTTCGGCCAGTGGGCTTGAACTGTCTGTAAACGGGCGCATTATTGATAAAAAGGAAATTACATGGAATGTATATGGTAACCTTTCCACGCTAAAAAACACAGTTGAGCAATTAAATAACGGAGACATTATCAGAACTGCAGGTAATATCAGCGGTATTGCCCGTGAATCGGAAACCATCGGTTCTTTTTACGGATATCGTATAAAAGGCGTTTTTCAGTCGGAAGCTGATGTGAATCTTAAAAAAGCCGATGGTACCGCTTACAAACCTGGTGATTATATGGTGGAAGATCTGAACGGAGACGGCAAGATCAATGAGCTGGACAGGCAGGTAATTGGAAAACCATTACCCGATTTGTCCGGTGGCTTTGGAACGGGCTTTCGTTATAAAAATATTTCTTTGGATGCCGGCTTTTCTTTTGCTTATGGCCAGGATATCTATAACAGCTTTAAACAACAAATGCATTGGATGGGTGACTATTCCAACCAGTCGCCCGATGTAGCCGGCAGATGGAAGTCTGCTACCGATGCGGGTAAAGGACTGAGCCGGGCCGCATACGGCGATCCTTCTTTTAATGGGATGGCTTCCGATCTTTGGATAGAAGATGGTAGCTATACCCGCCTGAAATACCTGACTTTGGGATATCAACTACCGATTAAAACCAAGTGGGCCTTTATCAAAGGAATAAAAGTGAATGTTACCGGCGAGAACCTGCTCACTTTAACATCTTACAGCGGTTTGGATCCCGAGGTTATTTCTTCTTCAGACCCATTATTGAGGGGGATTGACTTTGGCGCATCGCCACTACCAAAATCCATCGTACTAGGTGTAAAAGTTTCTTTATAAGATTAAAAAATTGGGACATGAACAAAACATATTTTTCTAACAAAAGGATGAGTTCCTTATCACGGGGATTTTCATTGCTGATTCTCTGCATTTCTATAGCAGGTTGCTCAGGCTTCTATGACGTTAATCCTTATTCGGTAGTAAAGGATGAGGACTTTAATAAAAACAGGGATGACCTGAATGCAGCCGCTATGGGTATGTACCAGCCCTTTACACAAGAAGTGCATAAATTTTTGTTGTGGGGAGATGCCCGCGCAGACATGGTTACAACCGGGCAAAAAGAACCTGATCCTTATATCAATGAGTTTGTATTAAATGCAGTAAGTGTACAAAACCCTTACACCAATTATGCTGGTATTTATAAAACCATTGCGCGTTGTAACAGGCAGCTGGAAAAAGTGTATGAAGTGGCAAAGCTGGATGATAGGATACTGGACAGGGATGCAGGTGCATTTTATGCCGAAGCCTTGTTGCTGAGATCCTATGCCTATTTTATACTGGTTAAGAATTTTAAACAGTTTCCTGTCATTCTTTCCGATCTGGCTGAAAATTTCAGGTATGTGAATGAATCGGGTGATACCATAGTAAGAAAAGCACAGTCGATGACCAATGCCGAGATCAGGAACGGGTTTTACTATATGAATAATCGCGAAGATATTCTTCGTATGATCTATAACGATGCTTTAACCGTTTTAGGTATTTTACCCATCAACTATCTTTGGAACCGTAATACCCTTCCGGCCCAGGAGAGGTATGGGAGGGTATCGCAGGCCATGGCAGCTACTTTCGCATCTGAGCTGGCCCTTTGGCTGGGTGATTACCAGGCGGCTTCTGCCTTTGCCAATTCTCCTGTACGAAACAATAACCATACACTGGGTACCTCCGGAACCTGGATTAACCAGTTTACGGGTTCGTTTGCTTCGCTGCATTCTATGTTTTTGCTGGGATATACGTACAATAATGCTTTCGAAGGAAACAGGCTGCAGGAGTTTACTTCTTCAGTTGCCAAAGATGGCGGCAGCTACTATCTTAAACCGGCTTCCCAGGTAATAAAAAATATCTTTTCCTACGAGGGCGGTGATATACGCACTTCTTTCAGCTACAAAGTAGTGAACGGTGATACCGTTATCTGGAAATACATTGGCTCAGATAACGTAGCTTCTATGCGGCCTGCCTTTCAAAGCGATGCCAGCTGGAATTTTTACAGGAGTGCAGATGCTTACCTGATCAAGGCCATGGCCGACCTGATGTTGAATGACTATTCCACCGCATTCAATTTTGTGAATATGCTTCGGGTAGCCAGGGGCTTAAAAGAACTGGACCCGCTGCAAACAGATTATCGCAACAAAGAATTTATGTTGAGCCTCATCTTCAAAGAAAAGGCGCGGGAAAATGCTTTTGAAGGTAAACGCTGGTATGACCTTATGTTGTGGTCGAGGCTTTCTGGTAAGAACCAGCTGGCCGATGCTGTTGCCGCCAAATACCCTTCACCGCAAAGCGAAACAATAAAAGCACAATTACAAAACCAGGACAATTGGTATATACCTATCGATCCGTTACTGTGGTAAGGGGTACGATTAACAAAAAAAAATAATAAGCACTCACGGATCAACAATAAAATATGAAAAAGCTTATCTTATTCATCATTCCCATCTGCTGCTCTTTTCTGATGATACTAACAAGCGGATGTTATAAAGAACAGCATTTCGATTTCCCGGGACCTTACCCTGATTCGAGCCGTGCCAATACCACGGATTCGCTTCCTTTCCCTTTTGATAAAGGCAGGCAAGCTGGTGTATGGCTGATGAAAGACGGCATGGCAGATAATGGTAAAATTCTATTTAAAGGTTTCACAGATTATAAAGCCATGAATGATACCCTTTCCTGGGTAAAGGAAAATACCGGCATGCGACTGATCCCGCATCGCAACTATTACCCGCTTACCAATGCAGATCATTTGGGTGGCGACCCTAATAGCTATACTTATAACTGGGCTATGTCGAAATACTTCGTGCCGGTAGGAGAAGGAAAGAGTTTTTATATGTATGCAAAAGTTACTGTGGGTACCTTTAGTGGTACAGCAGCTGGCCTGGATTTAGGTCGTAGCTGGGAAACAGGTGGTAGCTTTATATTTGGTTTCGATGGTAACAGCAATGTAGCACCTACTTTCTTCGTCGATTTGTATGGTAAATTAGGGGCATCCGTAAATCCAGACCTGGGCTGGCCAACCGCTAATGAGGTAATAGTTCCTGGTGTGCCGGCAGAAATGGAAGTGGTAATACACAACAACCTGTTTTACATGAAGATCAATGGCACACTATGTTTCCTTTTCAAGTTGTCGAGAGAGAATCTGTATTACTTTACGCCAATGATCAGGCCCTGGAGGAATTTTATTACGGTACATGATTTTTATATGGAAAGTACGGACATGTACACTGTAGATTATGCTATGCATGAAAACGAAAAAGGATATGCACGGATACAAGCTCCGGCCCTTGCAAAAGCAGGCAACGGTAACCTCTTGCTTTTTGCAGAGGGTAGAGGCACTCCACGGACGGCATTTGAAAGGGTTGCTCAAAATACAATGCCGGCAGGAAATACAGACATAATCATGCGCAGATCTGCCAACAACGGAGAAACATGGGAAGATAATATTTCAGTGATCGCTGGCGAAGGTTCTGATGATACCTACGGTTTTCCCCAGGTGGTGTCAGCGGCTGATGGTAAAATTATTTTGCATTATAATAAGCTTACAACTACTGTAGCGGCCAACGGTACGTTTAGTTATCCGGCAGAACAAACAATGTACCAGGTGGTATCTACAGATAACGGCGCAAGCTGGTCTCAACCCGTTGACATAACAGCGCCGTTGAGAGATATCAGCCGCGGGTTTGTAAAAAGCAGTCCGGGCCATGGTATTCAATTACAAGCTGCAACTTACAATAACCGGTTAGTAATGCCATTGATCTATGGCGGAACCTCCGTTAAAGTAGCCATATCCGATGATAATGGCGCTACCTGGAGACGAAGCCAGAATATAGGGGGCACCAATATTGTATCGGGCTCCGTGGTAGAGCTGGCAGATAATCGACTGATGCTGACACTATCCCATAGTAATACAGCTCCGCAAAGCAAGCTGGTATCCTATAGCATCGACGGAGGAGATAACTGGACAACGCCGGTAGCTATCGGAGCAGGTGTTGCTACTGCCACCTTTGGACACATGTATAGCGGTATTGCATTAAAAGACAATAGTGGAAAACTCTACCTGGTCAACCCGGTAGGAAGGGAAAAGGACGCACAGGTGTTTAACGGTCCTAACTATGGTATCACGCCAACGGTATTTGAAAGCAGTAACAATGGAACATCATTCGTGCAGGCGGGAGCTTTGTTTACAAAGACAGCTTATAGAGGTTACGCATCGCCCATTGGCAATATGGATGCTGTTTTTGCCAACGATGGAAAAATGATAGTAGCAGGAGAAGGCGGCGTAGAAAGTCCGCAGGAGGGAATTGTAGTTTACAGGAGATAATTATCAACTTCATTAATGACACAATATTTACCCATATCTTTTTTAAAGCTAGGATGCCTGCTGTTCCTGATTTTCGAGAGTAGTAGGATAGCCATGTCTGTAACCGGATTGAAGCACAATAGCTTTATTTTAGGTGATAGCACGGTTAAACGAGCGGCAGCGAAAAAATCGGGGGTAACTACCAAGCGCCTTTTTTCACACAGCAGTGAAGGCTATAATTCTTTTCGTATTCCTTGTTTAGCAAAGGCAAAGAATGGTAACTTAATCGCTTTTGCAGAAGGCAGGAAACAGTCCATACTCGACTATGGTGATATAGACCTGGTGTACAAAATATCAACCAACAATGGCGGTACCTGGTCAAAGTTAAAAGTTGTAGTTGCCGAAGGCGATGGTACCTGGGGAAACCCTACTGCTGTTACAGATCAGGAAACGGGGCGTATCTGGCTTTTTCTTTCATGGAATGATGAGTTGCATAGCCAGCACGGTGGATCCTTTGACGGCAAAACCTACACTGCTATTAAGGAATGGGGACAAAGAAAGGTTTTTGCTACTTACAGTGATGATAACGGACAGTCCTGGATAAAACCCATTGATTATACAAATAGTCTCTTGCCATCTAACTTTAGCTGGGATGCGGTTGGCCCAGGTATTGGCATCCAGGTAGCCAATGGTTCTCATAAAGGAAGATTGATCATTCCGGCCGGCCGTCGAAATATCTACAGCGATGATCACGGCATTTCCTGGAAATATGCATCTATACCCGCCGGAACTTTTGAGGGTGCTATCGTTGAGTTGTCAGACAATTCGCTGATGCGCAACGATAGGGGCGTTGGTGCTAAATGGTCTAACAGCCATACCCGGTTCATTTCCAAAGGTTCTATTGAAGAAGGTTTCCCGGCTTTTGTTGGAGACAAATATTTACCCGATCCCCGCTGCCAGGCATCCATTTTAAGATATTCGTTATCGCCCAACGTATTGTTATTCCTTAATCCCGCGCGAAATGATAAAGATGGCGCTGCTAACCGTTGTATGATGACCATGCGTTTAAGCGAGGATGATGGCCTCACCTGGAAGTATGCAAAACTGCTTTACCCTGGCTTAGATACAGACAGTTTGTGCAGGGGCGGCTTGGGAGGTTATTCCAGCCTGATGCGAACAGCAGATGGCGCCGTGGCTGCAATGACGGAAGTAAATCATAGTGTTGTAAAAGTACCGGTAATCCAAAGAAGATTTTCTATAGATTTTCATAAGTTCACGGTAGACTGGATCAAAGAATAAATATAAAGCTATGGAGCAGCCGATGATATTTCATTGTTTAAACACACGCCTGGTCATCTTCCTGTTAGCTATAAGTAGCCTGACCGGTTATGCACAACCAAAAAATAAACCTAATGTTCTTTTTATTGTAGCCGATGATCTCAGGCCTGATCTGGGTTGCTATGGAAATAAAAAAGTGATAACGCCCCATATTGATCAACTGGCTGCCAGCAGTATTGTATTTGACAAAGCTTATTGTCAGCAGGCTGTTTGCAATCCATCCAGGGCTTCGGTATTAACGGGACTGCGTCCTGATCAGAATGGGGTTACCGACCTCGTTACACATTTCAGGGACAAAGTTCCTGATGCTGTTACCTTGCCCCAGGCTTTCAAAAATTCGGGTTACACTACAGTCAGTGTAGGCAAAATTTTTCACAACACTAAAAAAACACTGGATGCCATCTCCTGGTCAATGACTCAACCAGGAAATATTCCGGTTAGTAATAATGAATACTTCCTGGAACGAAATAAAAAAGGAGGAAAGGCTGATGCCTTTGAATTTACCGAAGGAGAGGACGAAAAATATCCTGATGGTCAGATTGCCCGGGAGACCATTAAATTATTAAAGCAATTCAAAGACTCCGGAGAACCTTTTTTCCTGGCTGCCGGATTTAAAAAACCTCATTTACCTTTTTGTGCACCTCAGCAATATTGGGACCTATATAAGAATACTGATTTTTCTGCGATAGCGAATAAAGAAAGGCCTGCAGGAGCTCCTCCCATTGCTTTTCATCAGTGGCAGGAGCTTAGGGGGTATACCGATATTCCCGACCAGGGCGCGCTCGCTGCGCAAAAAGAACAAGACCTGATACGCGCTTATTATGCCTGCATCAGTTATGTAGATGTGCAGGTGGGTAAGATCATGCAGGAGTTGGATCGCTTGGGATTGAGAGAGAATACCATAGTTGTGTTATGGGGTGATCATGGATATCATTTGGGAGAGCAGGATCTATGGTGCAAGTCTACCAATTTTGAAATGGATGCTCGTATTCCCTTGATCATATCGGCTCCGTCTGTTATCCGAAAAAACGGGGTAACAAATGCTATTGTTGAAGCAATAGATATTTATCCCACTCTGGTGGATTTATGTAGCATTAAGCCAGACGCCAGGTTGAGTGGCAAAAGTTTGAAACCATTATTATCGAACCCGGGTATGAAATGGGACCATGTAGCATACAGCCAGTTTTGCAGACCCTATAAAGCCATTACTGCGCAACATCCCACACACATGGGCTACACTGTTCGCGATAAAGACTTCAGGTATACAGCCTGGTATAATTTAAGTACCAATAAAATAGAAGCAACGGAATTATATGACATGAGAAAGTTTGAAGTTGAAACAGAAAACCTGGCCGGGCAAAAAAAGTATCGCCAGGCAGAGGCCAGGCTGGCCCATATGCTGGATGCATATCAACAACGCCCCTAATAAATATTTTAAGATCTATTAAAAATTAAAAATGATGAGATCAGGTATTGTAACGATAATTGCTGTTGTGCTGATGATGCCAATAATTGGTACCGCACAGTCTAAAGTCTCTAATCCAAACATTCAAAAGTCGGTACTTTGGGAACAGGGTAAAGGCAAGTACAAGAACTACAGGATACCAGCCGTAGTAGTAACAAAAAAAGGAACCGTACTGGCGTTTTGTGAAGCCAGGGAAGCTGGTGATACCGGAGATATAGACCTTTTAGTAAAACGTTCAAAAGATAATGGTAAAACATGGAGCGAAGAATTGGTGGTTTGGAATGATGAGCAAAATACCTGTGGCAATCCATGCCCGGTTGTAGATATGGAAACAGGACGTATCTGGATGATCACCTCCTGGAACGATGGTAAAGATGGTGAAACTGCAATCGTCAATAAAACCTCAAGGTCGCCGCGCTTACCTTTTATATGCTATTCTGACGATGACGGATTAAGCTGGTCCAAACCAGTTAGCATGGGTGAAGCTACAAGAGATACTTCATGGGGATGGTACGCCACAGGTCCCGGCATCGGCATACAGGTTAAAAACGGCGCTTACAAAGGAAGATTGGTGATCCCTGCTAATCATAGCTACGATGATCCTGCTGGTAAGATCAGGAAGGGACCTTACGGATATGGTGCACATGTGTTGTATTCGGATGACCATGGCAAAAGCTGGAAGAAAGGTGCATCTATTAAACCAGGATGTAACGAAAGCCAGGTGACCGAGCTTGCGGATGGCACACTGATGATGAACATGCGTTCTTATAATGAAAAGTTTTCAAGAGCTATTAGTACCAGTAAGGATGGAGGCGCTACCTGGAGCCCCATTAGTCACGACTACCAGCTAACGGAATCTATCTGCCAGGCAAGCATCTTCAACTTCGGACAGGTACTAGGCAAACCTGCATACCTGTTTTTAAATCCTGCCGTGTCAACCGGCAGAACACACATGACCTTAAAAACAAGTTTTGATAACTGTCAAAGCTGGTCTAACAGTAAGTTGGTTTATGCGGGCCCATGTGGGTATTCCTGTCTAACCAAATTACCTAACGGCAGGGTAGGTCTTTTTATTGAAGCAGGTAAGAAAAAGTCTTACGAGAAAATGATCTTTGTTTCCTTACCGGCCGAAGCGATATTTTCAGCAGGACCAATGCTGCAGGAGGACGATATATAAGAAGCCGACAATAATACCTTTCAATCATGCAGCGTTTACTTGTTGTACTATTTCTATTTGTTACCCGATCTGCATTTACACAAGAACCGGTTGAATCTATAGTATGGCCGCAGGCAACACCAGGCGATGCCGTACAGGAACATTTTGTATATGGATTAGCAGTAGCGGCTGACGGTACTATAATGGCATTTTCGGAAGGCAGGTTAAGAAGGGGTGACGCCAGCCCGCACCACATTGTATTAAAACGAAGCAGGGACAACGGCAGAACCTGGACGGCATCCCGGATCATTGTAAAAAGCGATGGAAACAGTTGCTATGCCAATCCTACGCCAGTTATAGACAAAAAGGGGACCCTCCATCTGTTTTATGCGCAGAACTTTCATAATGACTCGTCAAAATTATTCCAAATAACCAGCAAGGATAACGGAAATTCCTGGTCACAGGCTTCTGAGCTAACAGATCTTTTTGAAGGAGATCCCCACAAAAGAGGTTTTCGTCTCCCGGGACCAGGGCATGGCATCCTGTTAAAAAATGGTCGTTTACTGGTACAGGTATGGCACCGGCGTAGTATCAGCTATCCACAGCTTCAAAGAAAGTATGGTGTATCCACCTTATATAGCGATGACCAGGGCAAAACCTGGAAAAACGGTGATTATGTTCCTTTGTCAGATACCTTACAGGGAAATGAAAGTCGTATCGCAGAAATGGGCAACGGTGTTATTTTGATGGATGCACGTCCAAGTGGCTCTGCAAAACAACAAAAGAGACTGATCTCAATAAGTAATAACGGCGGTAAAACATGGACTCCGTTCGAGGAGAGTGCTAAAGAAGGTTTTACAGCGGTTGACGCGGGTTTAAATATGTTCAAGTATGGTGCCGACAGTTACCTGATTTCCAGTTATCCTTTGGGACCGGGCAGGCAAAACCTGGTAGTACAGGCAAGTGGAGATGGTGGAAAGATATGGGGGTTACCTAAGCTGATTGTAAACGGTAAAGTCAATTATTCTGATATTGCTGTGCTGAAAGACGGCTCCATATTGGTTTTATATGGCAGGGGTGCGCCGAAAGAAGTAGTGGCCATCAGGTTAACCGGAAAATGGATTGAAGAACATTTGCTTAGTACAAGCAAGTAAAAGAACACTTCATCTGTTTTTCTTTTTGTTCTACATATTCATAAATAATTCTACTTTCGTTTTAATAAAAATTTTCAATATTTCGTATGGCTAATGGAAACCTCAGCAATGACATTCAAAGAATAGAGTCGGCAACTATGGCCGACATGGTGGAACTACGATTAAGAGAATTTTTAAAGAAGAAAGCATTTAAACCAGGAGATGCACTTCCCAAAGAGTTGGAATTAGCCGAAGCTCTTGATGTAAGCCGTAACGTAGTGCGGGAGGCTTTAAGTCGCCTGCGCATGTTGGGAATGATTGAGTCAAGAAAAAAACGGGGAACCATTTTAGTAGAACCAGATATCATGAATGGTTTTGAGCGTGTGATGGACCCCTTGTTGCTGGATCAAAGAACCCTGCAAGACCTGTTTGAGTTGAGACTGGTATTGGAAATGGGATTAGCTGATCTGCTTTTTGCCCGTATTACCGATAAAGGTATAGCTGAGCTGGAAAAGATAGTAGAAAAGGAAGTAAATAAAATACAGCAACCATTCAGGCTAAAGTTCGAAATAGATTTTCATAGCAAGCTTTACCAGATGACCGGAAATGACACTTTCCGTCGTTTTCAAAATATATTATTACCTGTATTTGAATATGTTGTTAAAGAAGAGCAGCAGCTGACCGGTAAAGCTAAAGTAGGTAAGGTGACACATCGGGATCTCTTAGAACTGATCAAAAAAGGAAAACCCGAAGACTTTCGCAAAGGAATGAAAGAGCACCTGGCCCCTCATTATGAAAGGGTCAATAAGAGAATAACGTTGTAACACCCGTTATCTCTTAGAATCCATGTGGATAATAGCTATGTTCTACCTGGCCATCAGCATGTAGTTTTAGTATGGTGTAGCCCGGCGGAGTTTGTTTGAACCAACCAGGACCGGCAGATTCTGCATTTCCTTCTTCCCACCAATGGCCGCTTACAGCGCCTGTGCTACAATAGGTAACCTTATTATAAATGGTCTCATCCAGCAGGTGATTATGTCCGCTGAGAAATACGCGTACTTTATTCTTATGCTTGTAAAAAAGGTCTTTTAGTTTACGAAAATCGCTATGGCCGCCGCCTTGCAACTGAATGGTAGCACTTAACACGGGGTAGTGAGACATCAATGTAACATATTGATTAGCTGGTATGAGTTCCAGCTCTTTTTCCAGCCATTGTAGCTGTTCTTCATCCAGCATAATGCCCTTATTATTTCCATCCAATATAATAAAATGCCAGTTGCCTTTTTGCGCTCTGAAGTATCTGTGCGGCATTTGTAATCTTTTGGCCACATAGGGCTTGCCGTACATCTCGTCTTCCTGGTTAGGTGCTTTCCACCATGGATCATGATTGCCGATACAGGAGTATATTTCGTATTTTTTTTCGAGGCTGTTCCAGCATTCGTCCCAGATATTCCAAAGCTCATGCACCCTGTCCCGCACTACGCTGTTGTAGGAGGCATCGTAAATAGAGTCCCCGCCGTTCAGAAAAAAATCAGGCTTATGATTTTTTATGATCTGTTTCAGACTGTTTTTAAAACGGTTCGGCGCATCATAGTCAGGACGAATATGAACATCCGTGATATGTGCAACCGTCATTACTTTTTTTGACTTAACAGCAGCTTCAAGTGCATGTAAATTGCTGTTTCCTAGGGTCAATCCGCCAGCCACAATTGCCAGCGATTTTAATGCCTCCCGTCTTTCCATAATCAATGTTTTTGGATACACGAATATACTTGTTTGATCAGATTGTTTTATATTAAACTATCCCAACTCACAACTGATTCCTTGACAGATATTTGAATTAAAAAGGGGGTATCAAGCCAAATTGTTACTTAAGTTTTAAATTATCGGTACTACGTTCTTTTTAAGTTTTTTACTTAATTATTTAGCTTATTTTTGCAGCCGCACAATGGAACATTACTTTGAATTGCCCTTAAATTACAGGGGAGAAGAACGAATATTGAAGGGACGACTGGCCACTTTCGCATATAGCTACAAATTCTACATCGTTGTAGATGGGAAGGAACTGGTTTTCGAGCGGGATGATGAACATAATTATAGAGTTGTCTCCACCGAAGAGCATCATGAAAATGGTATAGATGCGGAGCTTCTTACTCAAATTATTGAAGCACTTGAACGCCGGGCTGCTTAACTAAAGTTTTACTTTCCTGTAGATCTGGTAAAGGGCCGCCAACTTATACTGCCATCCAAACCGAATGAAAAGCGCTATCAATGGATGCTGCAAAATCTCATCGTAAAATTATTCATATTGATATGGATGCTTTTTATGCATCTGTAGAGCAAAGAGATTTTCCTGAATATCGGGGTAAACCACTGGTCGTGGGTGGTCTTCCGGAAGGTAGAGGCGGCGTGGTGGCTACTGCCAGTTACGAAGCCAGGAAGTTTGGCGTAAGGTCCGCTATGCCCTCCAAAACAGCTCAACGTCTTTGCCCACAGGCCATTTTTGTATTCCCAAGATTCGATGCCTATAAGGCCGTTTCCCGTCATATAAGGGAAATTTTCAGTCGCTACACAGATATCATTGAACCCTTGTCCTTAGACGAAGCCTACCTGGATGTTACTACCGACAAGCAAAATATCGGTTCAGCCTTAGATATAGCCAAACTGATCAAGCAAGCCATTAAAGACGAGCTACAGCTCACTGCATCGGCAGGAGTTTCAATCAATAAATTTGTAGCAAAGATTGCTTCAGACATGAATAAGCCGGATGGCTTAACTTTTATCGGTCCCTCACGGGTAGAAGCATTTATGGAAGGTCTGGCGGTGGAAAAATTCTATGGAGTTGGTAAAGTAACTGCCACACGCATGAAAGCTATGCGACTTCATACGGGCGCGGATTTGAAAAAACTGTCAGAAACAGAAATGGTACAATACTTTGGTAAAACCGGTAAATTTTATTACCAGATCGTAAGGGGTATTGACAGGCGGGAAGTACAACCGCACCGGGAAACAAAATCTGTAAGTGTGGAAGACACTTACCAGGAAGACTTGTTGGATAAGGAAGCTATGGAGTCTGAATTGAACATACTAGCCGAGAGGCTGGCCATAAGATTACAGCGTTCTGACATGAAAGGTAAAACCGTCACAGTTAAATTTAAATTCCATGACTTTACATTAATCACCCGCAGTCTTTCCCTTCCAGGCTTCGTTAATGAAGGAGGCGAGCTTCAGCAGGCAGCCCTGTCTATTTTAAAAACGGCGCCCGTTGACAACAGGAAGGTAAGATTGTTAGGTCTGGGGCTTTCTAACTTTGAAAAAGGAAACGGCGATGTAGGTGATGCGCAGCTTCGATTGTTTTAAACGGGTAAATCTTCACCTCATGCAACTGGCTCTTCAGGTTGATGATAAGGTTTGAAATAAACAATAAATTCGCTGCCTTTTCCCGGTTCACTTTTTACTTTAATATGCCCACCGTTTTCTTCCACAAATTGTTTGATCAGCAATAATCCCAGCCCGGTTCCCAATTCTTCATTCGTTCCATTTTCGGTAATCAACCTGCCGGAGGCATTAAAGAGTCTTTCCAGTTTTTTCTCATGCATGCCTCTGCCCGTATCCCGAATGTGAATGATCGTGTATGGGCCCTCAAAACTATAATACACATCGATCTGTCCCCGGTCGGGGGTAAACTTGATAGCATTGCTGATAATATTCTGTAAAATGATCTGTACATGGGTTCCGTCTGCATTAATAAATACAGGTTCCATGTATTGGTGGATCAATTGTAGCTTTTTTTGCTGTGCTGTTGCTTTATAGAGTGAAAAAACTTTCTCGGTAGTATGTGTCAGGTCAATCTTATTTTTTTGAGCCGGGGCACCGGTTTGCAAACTAACTGCCCAAACCAAAAGGTTATTGATGAGCTCAGACAGCGAAACTACCTGCCGGTGAAAGTTTTCAAAAACAAATTCCCTATCTTCCTCTTCCAATACGCCCGACTTAATCAGTTCCATTGCCTGTACTACAGAAGTGAATGGACTTCGCAGGTCATGACCAATCACTGAAAGGATGCGATCCTTAACCTGGTTAATTGCTACCAGCTTTTCTTTCTGATCCGACACCTCTTTTTTCTGTTGCAGTATTTCTTCATTGCGAAGCTGCAGAGCGCGGTTAAGTGTATTCTTTTGTGCGATATTACGTTTGAGTAACAATAGTAATACTACCAGTGTCATTGAAAACAGCGAGCTCAGTATAATTACCAGCCGGTTCTTTTTTATAACCTGTTTGCTTACTTCGTTTTCTGTTTCCAATGCCGCATTTTCGCTTTTTTTCTCCTGTAAATGCAGGTAATTAATATTATTATCCTTCTTCTCATTCAGCAAACTATCCCGGTAGTTACGTGCAATGACCTGGTAATGATAACCTTCCTTGTAATCACCCAATGCAGCATAGCATTTGGATAAGATATTTGCTGCCCGCTCTATGTCCCACTTTACATTTAGTTTCCGGGCTATGGTGAAACTTTGTTGCGCATTCATTAATGCTGGAGCATACTGTTTGAGTTCATAAAGAGTTTGGGCTTTACCCGAATGGGCAAAACTTTTCTCCCAGTCATCCTGGTAATCTTTAAAAAACAAGGCTGAATCAAAAAACTGTAGCGCCTTGGAATAGTTGTTAGAAACATAATTTAGTTCACCGAGTCTGTTCAGGGACATTTGGGTCAGATGTCCGCTTTTGTTCTTCCTGGCCCGCAACAATGCCTTATTCAGATTTACAAAAGCACTGTCGAATCTTTTAAGCTCACCCTGGCAAAGTCCGATATTAAAATAATTCGCGGCCATGCGTAAACTATCCTTTGATAGCTCGTTAATGTCTAATGCTTTTTTAAACTCTTCAATAGCATCTTCAAAGCGGTCTTGCCCCAGGTAGACCAGCCCACGCATATTCACTGCGTTTGCCAACCCGGTAGGGTAGTCTATTTGTTTTATGATAGCCAGCGACGAATCTGTATGAATAAGGGATTCGAAAAAAGATCCTTTGATATAGTAGGCTTTAGCCAGGTTATTGTGAGCCTTGGCTATTTCTGTGGCTATGCCTGATCTTGCTGCAATTACCAGCGCCTGGTTACATAAAAGTATAGCCGTATCAGGGTTCTGATAAAAATATCCCTCAGCTAATTTATTGGCAGCCGCTACCTTGCTGGAGTCTGTATTCCCGGCCTGCTTCTGTCCAAAGGCAGGCTGTCTATTAAGAAAAGCGAGAATTATGATAAAAAATAAAAAAGAGTATCTGAACATCTGGAGCGGCAGTTGAAGAAATTGATTATGGAGATCGCAATTAAATACCCGATCACTCCATTCGGATAGCAACAAAGCAGATAATGGTGAAGAAGGAAATCATGTATTTTATATTTAAACAACTCCAATCCCGATATTGCAATTGCTTTTGCCGGGCTATTTGTTTAGTCTTGAATCTTTAAACAAAAATAGGAATATAGGCCATTAAAATACAAAATAATGGAGAAATGCTCAGGTCGATTTCTAAAAAAAACCGTGATGCTCTGTATTCGTTTTAACATGTAGATAGGGTGGTTAATAGCTCCCATAGTTATTTAACACGGCTGGGCTCAATATGCACGAGCACATTACCTAAATTGGGCATTTGCTTTTTAAGATAGTCTTTCAACCGGTGGGCGATGTCGTGTCCTTCGCGAACAGAAATTTCTCCGTTCACTATGGCGTGCAGGTCTACATGGTATCGCATGCCGGACTTGCGAACAAAACATTTTTCCGTATCCATTATGCCGCTTACCTCCAGCGACTTTTGCCTTATTTCTTCCACCAGGTCTCCGTAAACATGCTCATCCATAATCTCTCCTAATGCCGGTCTGAATATTTTATAGCAATTGTATAAAATAAATGCAGATGCGGCCAGGGCGGCCCAATCATCTGCTGTCTCATAGCCTTTGCCCATTACCAGCGAAATACTAATACCAGCAAAAGCCATAATAGAAGTAATAGCATCGCTACGGTGATGCCATGCATCTGCTTTTAAAGACGAACTGTTGGTTTCTTTGCTTTTCCTGATAACGATCTGGTAAGAGGTTTCCTTCCAGAATATAATGCCTCCCAGTACAAATAATGTCCATGGTTCCGGCAATTCGTGCGGGGTATTGATGTTCTGGATACTTTCATAAGCTATTATCGTAGCCGAAACAACCAGGAAGGCCACCACAAGAAAGGTAATAAGCGGTTCTATTCTACCGTGGCCGTAAGGATGGTTTTCATCTGCCGGCCGTTTGGCATACTTCAGTCCCAGCAAAACCAATACGGATGAAAATATATCGGTTGTAGACTCAATTGCGTCGGCTATCAATGCATAGGAATTGCCAAAAAAGCCTGCGATGCCTTTTATCAGCGCCAGGAGGGTATTTCCTGCGATGCTAAAGTAGGTTGTTTTTATAGCAGACTGTTCATTGCTCATTTCAACGATATTTAACGATGGGGGTACGGTTACGGTTAAACCGGCGTGCAAGATAGGGGATTGAATGGTCAAAACCTTGGTTAGCTGGAAAGGTTTTTAATGAGTTAATTTACATTGGTTTAAAAAACCATTGGATAAGTCATTCATAATAGGCGCTAACTTGTACCTATGTCCTGGGGAGAGTATTTATAATCGCCAACTATAGTCTTTCCCACACGCCGCCAGCCATTTCCTCACTAGTGATCCCCTTGGTACAAAACGACAAAACAATGAACAGTATAGTTCCGAGGTATTTAGTTTCTTCGTTTTAACAATAAATTATTGCTTTTAGAGGATTAAGATATTGTTTGCTGAGTGAAATTATTGTACTGCAGATTAGAGAAATGACGAATTGCCCGGATGAATAGAACATATTCAAAACTGTACCTGTAAGTTACAAAATGATATCAGACGATTGAATTGAATGCATATGTTATCGTATTTCTCGATACCTCTTGTTTTCATATTCTACGGGGAGTACCCATCCTGTTTTTGCTAAAACGATTTAGTTATTTATAAACACAAGACAACGCCAGTATGAAATTTTTACAAAAAAATGCTTGCTTTATCATCCTTTTCTTATTAGGAATAGGTTTTCTTTCTTCCTGTAAAGACAAAGAGATCATCGCTAAAGAGTATGACCCGGGCAAGCCGACCGTTTTTTCTGATTTCTCGCCTAAAGAAGGCGCTATCCGTACCCGTTTATATATAAGTGGTGACAATTTCGGTACGGATGTTTCCAAGATTCGCGTATTTATTGGTGAACGCGAACTTAAAGTGGTAGGTGCTAACGGAAAAGAGATCTATTGCTGGGTACCGGGGCAAACCGAAACCGGCAAAGTAAGAGTACTGATAGATGGCCCCACTCCTTTAGAGCACACATTCCCTGAAGATTTTAACTATACTAAAAGCACCAACGTGGGTACATTGGTGGGTAAGGTAGACGAGAATAATAACTCGGGTATAATCAATGGTACTTTTGAAGAGGCTGGCTTTGAGTATTCGGGTTATATCACTTACGAGCCCGGAAGTAATAGTGTATTTGTAACTGAAATTGACCGTGCCGTTCGAAGATTAGACCTTAACGAGCGAATGGTGTCTACACTTATTACCAACGGACAAGCCAGCTTTACAAAGTTGCAAACAACCACTTTAAGCAACGATACGGATACTTTATACCTGGTAGATGATAACGGTAACAGAAGTACGCCGAACAAAGTGGCCATAGCCTATACGCTTCGCTCAGAGAATTACAGAAGGGTGCACCCTATCATTTGGGATGTGGGCGCCTTCGGTGTGGCTCAGCATCCAATACATCGTGGACTGTTTTATACAGTAACCAATGGTACACCTGTAAAAAAGGGAGTACCAGATCCGGTAACTGGAGCGTTAGTTCCAAAAGAGTTGTTTAGGATTGGCGGTAATATCAATGGTACTTTGCTCTTCTTCCATCCTAGCGGTAATTATGCCTACATTATGGTGCAAAGCCGTATCTATAAAAGTATGTATAACTGGGAAAAGCAGGAGCTGGAACCAGCCATTATATTTGCAGGTGGTGTAGTGGGTGATGTAGATGCCATCGGTACTTCGGCCAGGATCAACCGGGCTTACCAGGGCGTATTTGTAAAAAATGAAGAATATGCGGGACAGGAAGATGAATATGATTTTTATTTTACTGACCAGCACAACCATAGCATCCGCTTACTGCAACCTAATGGCATGGTGACTACTTATGCGGGCAAAGGAAGTCCTACACCGGATGGAAGTAAGAGAGGCTATATAGATGGCCACCCCAGGTTGGAGGCACGTTTTGGAGAGCCTACCGGAATTGACTATGATCCCGACACCAAAACATTCTACATAGCCGAGCGCTATAACAAACGTATAAGAACGATAACTATAGAATAAATTCCCGTCACTATTTATCAATTTTAAACTGATTGCTTTATTACTAAAGGAATGGTGCCTTTCGGTGCCAGGTTTTCAGGCAGTTACTGAATAACAACTAATGAAAAAATTTATATTTATACTAATAGCGATTGTGGGAACCATACACTGTAGCTATGCACAGGATACGACGCGCATACCTGTGACTGTGAACGGTATTGTTACCAACGAACAAAAGGAGCCGCTGGCTGGCGTTACGGTTACAGTAAAAGATCAACCTGGTTTGGGGATCCCTACCAACGAAAAAGGAGAATACACCATAAAGGCCGAGAAGTATCAATGGCTGATTTTCACTTATATCGGCTACGATCCAATGGAGGTACTAATAAAGGATGAGCTGAACCTGAATATTACGTTGAAATCAGCTGACCAGAAAGCAATGGATGAAATTGTAGTTACCGGTATAGGTAGCCAGAAAAAAGTAACGGTTACCGGTGCTATTACTACGGTTGATTTAAGTACGATTAAAACACCTACTTCCAGTATCACCAATGCGCTGGCCGGTAATGTGGCGGGTGTGTTAGCTATGCAGGGAAGCGGGCAGCCGGGTAGCAACGCTTCAGAGTTCTGGATTAGGGGTATATCTACCTTTGGTGCCGGTACCGGCGCGCTGGTATTGGTAGATGGTTTTGAACGATCCCTTACGGAGATCAATATTGAAGATATCGAAACCTTCACCATTTTGAAAGACGCCTCTACCACCGCCATCTATGGTTCGCGTGGTGCCAACGGCGTAGTGTTGATTACTACCAAGAAAGGTAAGTCTGACAAGGTTTCGATCAACGGAAAGCATGAAGCTTCTTACAGCACCCGTACTTTTACTCCTGAGTTTGTTGATGGTCATACCTATGCTAACCTGATGAATGAGGCGCGTGTTACACGTATGGAAGAGCCTTTTTATAGCCAGGAAGACTTAAACCTGATCCGCAACCAACTGGATCCTGACTTATTCCCGGATATTGACTGGATGAATATGTTTCTAAGACCAGGAGCATTTACACAAAGAACTAACCTGAATTTTGATGGTGGTGGATCCCTGGCCCGTTATTTTGTATCCGGTAGCTATATTAACGAAGGAGGCATGTATGAAACAGCTGAAAACCTGGATAACTATAATACCAATGCGAATTATAAAAGATGGAACTATCGTGCGAATGTGGACATGAACCTTACCAAAACCACTTTGGTTCGTATGGGAGTAAGTGGTTCTCTGGGCAAACAAAACCTTCCTGGAGGAAACTATAGCGAGATATGGGCTTCCTTAATGGGACAAAACCCTATCTCAATCCCTATAAAGTATTCAACTGGCCAGGTAGCATCGAGAGGCGGAGCCGACAGGCAAAACCCATGGGTATTGATTACCCAACAGGGATATATCGAAAACTGGAACAATAAAGTACAAACCAACGTAACACTCGAACAGAACCTGAAATTCATAACGCCGGGTTTACGGTTTGTAGGACGTTTTGGCTATGATAATAACAACTACAATTTTATCCGTCGTATGAAATGGCCGGAAGGCTGGCTGGCTGAGCGGCAACGTTTGTCTTCAGGAGAACTTCGCCTGAACCGCACCATTGCTGAGCAATTACTCGTTCAACGTTCCAGTGCTACCAGTGATCGCATGGAAACCTTACAGGGTGAGCTTCATTACAGCAAAAGTCTTAAAGGTCACAACCTGGGCGGCGTAATACAATATACGCAGGAAAAGAAAGTGAATACAGGAACCTACGGAGAAGACATCATGCAGGGAATTGAGCGTAGAAATCAACGTGTTGCTGCCAGAGCAACCTATAATTACCAGTCGCGTTATATGTTTGATTTCAACATGGGGTACAATGGATCTGAGAACTTTGCTGCCGGTAACCAGTTCGGTTTCTTCCCCGCAGTATCAGGTGCCTGGAATATTTCTGAAGAGCAGTTCGCTAAAGACCATATGAAATGGATGGACCTTTTTAAAATACGCTATTCTTACGGTAAAGTAGGTAACGATTATATGCCTATCCGATTTCCTTACCTGGCTTCATTTACTTCTGATGTAGCAGGCGGATTTAACTGGGGTGATATAGAAAGCTTTAATAATTTCCCAAGTCTTGCCTACAGCATCATCGCCTCCAATACGATTAGCTGGGAGGTAGCTACCAAACATAACCTGGGTCTCGACTTCTCTCTTTTCGGAGATAAATTTGGCGGTGCATTGGATTATTTTCATGAACAGCGCGACGGTATTTATATGACCAGGGATTTTATGCCACCCAGCGTGGGTATTATACCTGCCGCTGCTCCACGCGCCAACGTAGGCTCTACGCTTAACAAGGGCTTTGACGGACAGCTTAAATACACGCAGAAAATTGATCAGGTAAACTTTACGGTACGGAGTACAATGGTATACAGCCGCAACGAAATACTGGAAGCGGATGAGCAATACAGTAATTACCCTTACACCAGGCGTGCCGGTTTTAGGGTAAACCAAAACAAGGGTTTGGTAGCCCTGGGGCTCTTCAAAGATTATGAGGATATTCGTAACAGCCCGGTTCAGAACTTTGGAAGGGTTGCTCCGGGTGATATCAAGTACAAGGATATTAACGGTGACGGAGCTATCGATAATAACGATATCGTAGCTATTGGCGCCACCCGCTATCCTAATTTAACCTACGGCTTCGGATTGTCGGCCAACTGGAAAGGTTTTGATGCCAGTGTGCTCTTTCAGGGCGCTGGTAAAGCTTCCTTCATGATTGATGGCTATACTGTATATCCTTTCAGCCAGGGCGACTGGGGAAATATCCTTACCGATGTGGTAGAATCAAACCGTTGGATACTCGGGGAAAACGAAGACATTAATGCCACCTATCCAAGGTTGAGCTATAATGGTAGTGCTAATAACTATCGCGCCTCCAGCTACTGGTTACGCGAAAGTTCCTACATGAGGTTGAAGACAGTAGACGCAGGGTATACTTTCCCTAAAATATTTACTAATAGAATGGGCATTAAAACAATGCGTATTTACTTAATGGGTACCAACCTGCTCACGTTCTCCAGCTTCAAGCTGTGGGATCCGGAAATGAACAGTACTAATGGTCAGCAGTATCCATTGGCAAAAACAATCACCGTGGGTTTAACTATTGCCCTATAATCTATACAGCTATGACAAGAAAACAATTATCTTTAGGCATACTACTAATTGCGGTAACTTCCCTGTTTGTTTCCTGCAGGAAGTACCTGGATGTAACACACTATTTTAACGATCGTCAAAGTGAAGAGCGTATTTTCAGTAACAGGGTTTACACAGAGCAGTGGCTTGCGACCTGTTATAACAAGCTGCTAAACTACAATCTTGAAATCGGTCATAGGAATTATACGCTTACGAATTATTCTGATGACATGTTCTTTAACGAGTCTGGTGGTGCTAATGGTCAGCAATACCGCCAGTTTAAATTTGGTGAGTATGATTATACCTGGCTAAGGCAGTCTTGGGCCCAATCTTACGACGGTATCCGGCAGGCTTCAGTAATGATACATAGTATGTCTGAAGGTGGGTCATTTACTGCTGCAGAAGTAGCGGATTATAAAGCTCAGGCCAGGTTTATCAGAGGGTATCTTTATTGGTTATTATTGCGTAAATATGGCCCGGTGCCTATAATGCCTGATAAAGGTATTAACTATGATGCGCCTTACGACGAGCTATCTTACGCGCGCAATACCTACGACGAAGTAGCCAACTTTATTTCTGATGAAATGGCACTGGCCGCAAAAGACCTGCCCTTAAAGCGTGATAACCGGAATATAGCCCGGCCAACCCGGGGGGCTGCATTAGCTACCCGTGCCAAAGCGCTTATTTTTGCAGCAAGCCCGCTGGCTAATGGCAATACCGAAATGGCAGATTTCAAAGATGATGCAGGAAAGATCCTGATCAGTCAGCAGTACAATGAAGAGAAATGGGCTAAGGCAGCAGCAGCAGCTAAAGATGTAATAGACCTGAATCATTACCGGCTATATGTAGCTGCGCCTAAATTCCAGGGAACAACTGATTATCCGCCTACCATTTTTCCTCCGGAGCATCCAGAGTATTCGCATAGGAACTTCCCCGATGGTTGGGCCAATATCGATCCCTTCGAGTCTTACAGGGCTTTGTTCAATGGAGATCTGTATGCAGCGGAAAACCCTGAGATGATATTCACCCGTGGAGAGAATCAGACAGCCGAAGATTTCGGTGTGATCTCACTGGCCAGACACCAGATGCCACAGGTAGGTGGTGGTTACAACTGCCATGGTATCACTTTGAAACAGTGCGATGCTTATGCCATGAACGATGGTACGCTTTTTAACAGGGAGGCGATACGTCAGAAATACGGTTCAAAAATGTTTGTTGACTCAGCCGAAATAAACAATTTTAAACCTTTGCGATACAATGTATGGAAAGAGTTTGCCAACCGCGAGCCAAGGTTCTATGCATCTGTAGCTTTTAGCGGCACGCTGTGGACTATGTCAAGTGCCATCAATAATGCGGCAGTTGTAACGAACCAGCAGATATTCTATTATCGTGGAGAAAATGAAGGGATGATCAATGGCGATCGTTGGTTACCTACAGGTATTGGCATGATGAAATATGTAAATCCAAAGGATAATGCTACCGGTAATGGTGGCAAGATATTTCCTAAAGTAGAAATAACTATTCGTTATGCAGATATCCTTCTGATGTATGCTGAAGCACTAAATGAGCTGACCGGCACCTATAATATTCCTACATGGGACGGCAATGGTTCGCATGCAATGACCAGGAACATTGCTGAGATGAAAAAATCACTGGGCCAGGTTCGTATCCGTGGAGGTGTGCCCGATTATGACATGACAGCCTATGGAAGCAGGGAAGACATGCGTAAGAAAATTAAACGGGAACGCCAGATAGAACTACTGGGAGAAAATCAACGTTACTATGACCTGAGACGTTGGAAAGATGCTCCCGTAGATGAAGCGGAGCAGATATATGGTTATAATGTACTGATGACCAAAGACAGGGCTGCTGATTTTTACACCCCGATACGAGTACCCCTTTTGCAAACGGCTTTTTCAAGGAAAATGTACTTCTGGCCCATCGATTGGGATGAATTACAGAAGAATAAACGTATGACCCAAGCGCCAGGTTGGCCTTCCTTCGATTAATATAAAATTTATTCATCATAAGGGAGATTTGATTAATAAAAAGACAAACATCTACGAATGAAAAAATTACGCATATATGTCGCACTAGCAGCACTGGGCCTGGGTTTCAGCGCCTGCAACGACGAATGGAAAGAAGAACTGTTTACGCAAATGGTATCCTTTAAAGCCCGTTTGAGCACTGAAGGAGTTTCAGAAGTTTACCTACGCTACAACAGAAATGGTGAGGTTACCTATAACCTTCCTGTTATAGTAAGCGGTTCGCAAACGAATCACCAGGATCTAAATGTTAAGATTGAAGTGGATCCTGATACGTTGACCATATTTAATAAGGAAAAGTTTCAACATCGGTCAGATTTGTATTTCAGACAGTTGGGTGACCAGTTCTACCAGTTACCTTCCCCCACACTGTTTATTCCCAAAGGGTCGCATACTGAAAACTATCCGATCAAGTTCAAGTTTGATAACCTGGATCTGGTGGAGCGCTATGTATTGCCACTGACTATTAAAGACGACCCGTCTTATATTTCCAATTACCGAAAAGGTTGGAGAAAGGCCTTATTATACGTAAGACCATTTAACGACTATTCAGGTAATTACTCATCTACTTCTATGAATGTGTACCTCGACGGTCAGACATCCAATCAATTGGTAGCGAGTACCAGAACGGCATGGGTAGTGGATGAAAAGGCAGTGTTCTTTTACGCAGGTGTGTTTGAAGAGCGTTCGGAGTTTCGTGGAGAATATAAAATTGTGATGGACTTCTCTGAACCTGTTACACAACCTGATGGCAGCAAAAGGGGAACATTGAATGTATATGCTCCGAGCAGCGCCATTAATTTTGAGTTGACAGCCCCCGCGACTTACGAAATTCGCGAAGTGGCAGACCCTACGCGGAAATACCTGATAAATCGTTACTGCACGGTAAACCTGAAATATAAATATGATGACATCAGCACCGTGCCGGGTAAGAGAACCAGGTACAGGGCTGATGGCTCCATGACGATGGCAAGGCTAATTAATAACCTCATACCAGACGAAGACCAGGCCATTGAGTGGTAAGCCAAATGTTTGACGGGGGAGCAACCCAGCGTCTAATTTTACAACAATTTACCCGGAACAGCACTTCAAAAAGGATGCTGTTCCGGGTATAGTATTTTTACAATCGTAGTATGTTTTACATTAAAAAGTCTGCTCACAAGAATAGCTGGTTGGCGGCGGTAGCGCTTATCATAGCAGCCAACGCAACAGCTCAGCCTTCGCCAGTTATTTACACCAACTGGCAACTTGGTTTTACCAAAACCTTGCATAAAACACATGATATGGCTTTACCCGCCTGGGGGCCGTATTCCACAAAGTTTAACGGAATATCGCATGTGCCGGCTGAAAATACAGGATTGCGTTTTGATGTGATCGTACAGCCGTCTCTGTACTTTAGAAATATTACCCCGCTTGCCAGTACACAACGTGAAACCGGATATCACCCCTGGCAAGCATCTGCAGATCTTTCTTATTTTTCTTATCGTTTTGAGCTGGAATGGAAAGACCGTGTTTACAGCGATGTTGCCTTTAGCAGGGTGGATGAAAGCTCCAGGCTGATCAGTGTCGATTTTGTCAATAATACCAACAGTACCCGGAGTATGGCCTTGAACCTGTTTAGTGGCATCCTGTATCCATACAGCAAAAGAGTAAAAATGGAAGCGCCGGCTTATGTATCCTTTATGGGGTCTGCAGATTATACCAGTTTCACGGATTCGATTACCGACTCCAAATACAACCTGGTATATGACGGACAGCTCCGCGGCCAGATAAAAGATGAGAATGCCGTGAGTACAACAGCCATAGTTGTAGGTAAAAATCCCGGTGAAGAATTACGCTACAGCTTAAAGAATAAAAATGCGATGAGAAATGGCTCCCTGCTGCTTCGGTACCGATCCATCGATGGCGCCGCTGCCAGGCTGCAGATACAAGCAGGAGATAAGCTGCTACAACCCGCAGAGTTGAAGGCTTCTAAAGATTATACACTGGCTGTGGTAGCAATAAAAGATATACCCGAAGGAACTTTAAGCCTGCGGATTAAAACCTTGAAGAGTGCAAAATTCGCGTTAGATGGTTTAGTTCTGGCTGACGATAAAGATATCCCTTCTATTAGTTTTAAAGAGGGTATTATTAATTACACACCCCGGGAAATAGCAACCAATGTTGCAAACACGGCTGTTTTTAAATTCGATGATATTAACGGCTACTATGGGTTGGCCTGGGAAGATCCGCTGGCGGATAGAAGAGTGATTTTGGATGACAACCCTGACAGGGCGCTGGCTTATTTTGATCACCTGGTGAAAAAAGAACATAGATCATCTGCAAAATCAAGGATCAACGGGAATAACCGCGGCCATTTTGAGAACCTATTTTCGGCACCGGTTGTATTGCAGCCGCAACAAAAAAAGAGACAGTACTTTTATATAACCTACGGGAAAGATCAAAAAGAAGTACTGGACAAAGTAAAAGCATTGAAGTCGAGGTGGAAGGAAGCAGACAGTATAATGCAACAGCAAAAGCAAATCGCAAATCAATGGTCGGTTAACAAAGCGGGAGCGCCTTACCTTTTCAGCCAGCAGTTGATGGCAGCTACTACTTTAACCAATGTTAATTATCCCACTTTTGCTGGTAACAAATACCTGAAACACACTACGCCCGGCAAGCGCTGGAGTGCATTTTATACCTGGGATGCGGGCTTCATTGGCCTGGGCTATACTACCTTAAATTTAGGACGGGCTTTGGAAAGCCTGAACGCTTATACCATGGATAGCTCCGAGCAATCGGCTTTTTTAGAACATGGAACGCCGTTGCCGGTGCAGGCTTATCTGTATAGCGAACTATGGAACCAGACCCAAAACAAAGAAATGCTGCAATATTTTTATCAGCGCCTTAAACGATATTACAATTTCCTCAACGGTTCAGAACATTCACCCACACGTAAGCTGCAGTCTAACCTGGTCCAAACCTGGGATATTTTCTACAACTCCGGTGGATGGGACGATTATAGTCCGCAGGTATTTATGCATGCCAACAAGCTCACTAAATCAATAGCGCCCACCGTTAATACCTCACACCAGGTGAGGTTTGCTAAATTTTTAAAGATGGCGGCTTCAGAATTAGGCTACAAAAACGATATCAAACAATATGAATCCGACATAGAAGGGTACAGCAATGCTTTGCAAAAACACTCATGGGATGAGGCATCCGGTTACTTTGGTTATGTAACACATGATAATCATGGCAAAGCAACCGGCATATTAAAACATACATCAGGTGCGAATTTTAATATGGGACTGGATGGTATTTCCCCTTTGATTGCTGGTATATGCAACCCCCAACAGACCGGGCGCATCTTGGAACATATATTTAGCAAAGAGCATCTTTGGACGGAGCAGGGTATTACGGCTATCGACCAGTCGGCACCCTATTATAACAAAGACGGCTATTGGAACGGAAGGGTATGGATGCCACATCAATGGTTTCTGTGGAAGGCCTTGCTGGATGTGGCGGAACCTCAAAAGGCCATACTGGTAGCTCAAACAGCATTAAATGTATGGAAAAGAGAGACGGAAGATTCGTATAATTGCTGGGAGAATTTTAGTGTAGAAACAGGAAATGGGGGAGGCTGGCACCAGTTTGGTGCATTATCTTCGCCGGTATTAAATTGGTTTAGCTCTTTGTATAAGCCGGGAACTATTACGCATGGATTCGACATCTGGCCGGTATCGCAGGTATTCAGTGCTGATCAGTCGGGCTTTAAAGGTGCTTTTAAATTGTTTAGCGGAGCAGCGGGCAGGCCATTTTCTATGTTGGTTTGTTTGAATGATCAACATGACTATACCGCCAGTTATAATGGGAGAGCACTTCGTTTGACAAAAGTGTTAGACGGATTGTATACATTTACCATTATACCAGGCAGAAAGGATAATTTTATTTTTAATATAGAGTTTAAAAAACGATAGCAGTATTTTTTGACAGACATCCATCAGTTATAATTATTCATGAATCAAAGCTGATGCACGAAAAGACAAGGAATTCAATATGGAAAGAAGATCATTTATAAAGAATGCCGGATTATTGGCAGGGGCTGCCCTGGTTACGGATCTGGAATCTTTTGCTGCCAACCAGCAGTCGGTTATTAAACTGGGTATTGTCGGATGCGGCGATAGAGGCAAGGGTATGATGCATGTGGCGGAATCATTGAAAGATAAGTTTCGCATTACAGCCATTTGCGATGTTCTCGATTTTCGGCTTGAAGAAGCCCGTAAGATTGTTAAAACAGGCACTGTAGCATCTTATAAAAATTATCAGCAGCTCATGAATGATAAAAACGTGGATGCTGTAATTGTTGCAGTACCATTGAATATGCATTTCCCGGTAGCTGAAGCTGTTTTGCAATCCAACAAACATCTTTACCTCGAAAAAACAATGACCTTCGATGTTTCACAGGCTTTAAAGCTGGTGCAAATGTCCAAAGAACGCCCCAAACAGGTTGTACAGATCGGCCACCAGTATCGGTATTCGCCGCTTTATTATAAAGTGAAGGATATGATAGCGAATGATGTATTAGGAAAAGTAAACCAGATAGACTGCCGCTGGGACAGGAATGGTACCTGGCGCAGACCAGTTCCCGATCCTTCTCTTGAACGACAGATCAACTGGAGAATGTATAAAGAGTATTCCGGCGGATTGGTTGCGGAACTATTGTCACACCAGATTGATTTTATCAACTGGGCTTTCGATACGCATCCGACCGAATTTCATGCAACCGGTGGTATAGATATTTTTAAAGATGGTCGCGAAACCTACGATAATGTACAGGTCATGTTCCGCTATCCTGAAGCTGGCATTATTGGCAATTTCGGCTCTACCTGCGGCAACGCTTACGACGGTTATTTATTCAAAATAAAAGGAACAAAAGGTTCCATTTCCCTGCTAACTGATAAGGGTATTTTTTACCCTGAGAAAACTGCCGGGCCTAAAAAGGAGATTGTTGATGGCGTTACGGGCGCATCCAAAATTGCCTGGAATAAAGATGGTGGTGCGCCTATTTTACCCGAAGCCACTAAAGATGGTACCTGGTATGCACTGATAGATTTTCATAAGGCTGTCAGGTCTGGTACATTGCCTGACTCCAATGTTTATACCGGAGCCCGCACCGCAATATGTGTACACCTGGCCAACCAGGCTTTATACAATAAAGAAATACAATACTGGAAAAAAGAGTATTCAGAAATGAATGCTTAAAGTCTGTTTTAATAAGTAGTTTTGATGCCCGGCCATAGATACGCCGGGCATTTTTTATCGATATTATCAGATATGGAGCATATAACAGCCAGAGAGGCAACAACCGACGATTGGAGTATACTACAGGAAATAGGCCGGAAAACCTTTTATGAAACCTTTGCATCAAGTAATACGCCAGAGAATATGGAAAAATATTTGAAGGAAGGTTTCTCTGAGGATAAATTAAGAAAGGAGTTGAGTGATAGAAATTCTCAATTTTATTTAGCCCTGATAAATGATCGGGCAATAGGATACCTGAAGCTGAACCTGGGGCTGTCTCAAACGGAAATGCAGGATAGCAGCGGTTTAGAAATTGAACGGATTTATGTACTGCAGGAATTTCAGGGAAAAAAAGTGGGACAGGTATTATACTCAAAAGCTATCGAAATAGCGCTGCAATTAAATGTAGACTATGTATGGCTGGGTGTTTGGGAGGAGAACAAAAAGGCGATCAATTTCTATACTAAAAATGGTTTCGTAGCATTTGACCAGCATATTTTTAAACTGGGCGATGACGAGCAAACCGATATCATGATGAAGAAGATCTTAGAAGCCGATCCATTACAAAGCTAATCCTGCCATTATGTATACTCCCAACAACTACACTTTTAATAACCACGACGAAATGATAACGTTTATGAAACGTTACAGCTTTGCAACCATCGTTACGAATATAAATAGCAAACCAGTAGCCACTCAGCTACCCTTTGTAATAACTGAAAACGGGGAAAAGCTGGTGTTAAGTTCCCATTTCGCTAGGGCCAATGAACAGGCCTGGTATATCATGGAACAGACTTCACTGGTCATTTTTTCGGAGCCACATGCCTATATATCACCCCGTCATTACGATAAGAAAGAAAGTGTACCCACCTGGGATTATCTGGCTGTTCATGCTTATGGTAGCGCGAGGATTATTGAAGAGGAGGAGGGGAAGATGCAATTGCTGGAGCAGATGATCGGCTTTTATGAACCCGGCTACCAGGAACAATGGAATAGCCTTACTAATAAATTTAAATCAGGAATGTTAAAAGGCATAGTCGCATTTGAAATAGAAGTAACGGAGCTGCAGGGGCAGAAAAAACTCAGCCAGAATAAAACTATTGAAGAACGGCAAAGAATCATAGCACAATTACAGCAAAGCGACCAGGGAGTAGAAAGGGATATTGCAGGTTATATAAATGAATTGGGGTAACTATGTTCTCAGTACCGACACGCTTCGCAATTCCGGCATTGAGTAATTGCCACAGATAGCACAGAGATTTTTTCTCGTACTAGTAGTTTGCTGGCGGTTAAACAAACTATAAGCTCACGTCACAAACAGTGTTGATGACAAGCTGCATCAGGCTCAAGCTAAAAAGGCCGCCCGTTAGAGCAGCCTTCAAAACTGATATGATTTCTGTTTACTGATCCTGTTGTACCCGTACAATTTTAGAGTAGGATTTGCTACCATCTTTATCCACTTGTGCTACACGGATGTAGTAAGATTGATTATTACTAATAGCATCGCCCGACTTACTACAACCTGCTATCGTAAATGTCATAATAGCCAGTACCGATAATACCAGCATCCAGGTTTTCCTGCGACCTAAATTAGAAAAGGGTAATAACGTAATGCTCAACAATGACCAGGCTGCAAGAGGTAATCCGTTACCAGAGGTCCAATCGTAATTTAACGCAACATCGCTATTGCCGTTTATAGCTTTAGATGCCACAGTAGCAATTTTTGTAAATTGTTGTCCATCTGTTGAAGCTTCAATTTCGAAATGATCATTGGCTGTTTCTTCTTCGGTAGTCCAGTTTGCGGAAAGACGATCATTTTTAATAGCGGCATTCACCGATCCAAATGTTACCGGCAATACCATACCCGCATCTTTTGTCCATTCAAAGGCATCAAAGCCGAGGTAGCGATAGTCACCACCAAGCGTTAGCTCCAATTCATCAACTACCATATTGCTATAATTTTGCCCATTAAAACTGGACATATTGATCAGTGTATAACCATTATTAGTACCCAGCGAAGTTGCGAACCCGGCATCCTTGGTCTGGCTAAACTTGGTAACCCCGCTTAGTTTTCCTGTTACAGTGAGCGTTCCCGTTGCCGCCTGATTAAAATTATGGTTGGCCACAAATACCCAAAAACGTCCTACCTTAAATAAATTAGAAGTGGTTTTGATACTGAATGAAGCTTCGGCATTTGCTATAAGGGCCGTTCCGGTATTATCAATGAGCCAGGTGTCTATAGTATTACTATTCCATCCGGCATTGGAGTAATTCCCAATATCAAATGTTGCATTTCGGGAACTGATGTTAAATACAACCCCATTATCTGTAAAACTTTTGCTGCCAGCCGTTTCTGTGTTAAAATACTCAGTACTGGTTTGAGCAAAAGAAATTGTAGCAGCCAATAAGCCGCCAAGAGCAAATAAAAAATACTTTTTCATGATGATGATTTAGAGTTGAGTTGCTGCAACAGAAAGAATGGCCGGTTGCTCTCATAAACAGCCGCACGAAGTTAGAAAAAATATATTTATATCACCAAAAAGTGAATTATATTTTTTTTAATAGAGACTAACGCAGCATCAGCCTTTTGTGAATCGGTTGTATGATTTTTATAGAAAAAAAATCACTAATTAGTGAGTTAAGCAGTGTTTGGTTGGTTGAAATAATCTACTCCTGGATGTAAATGATTTCCAGCAATATTTAATTTATGTGAGGGTAAAAAACGTTATTCGCCAGGGATGGAACTCATTCATAGGCAGCGCAATTAATAATAATTGCAACTATATATTTTAAATCAAATGGTTGGCCTACACTGCTGCAAAGCAGTAGTATTACTTTTCAAAAAAGCGGAAGGCTCGTATTTTCACATCAGCAGCTACCACCTATTCTGCCACCAGCACTTTGACACCCATCTTTTCTATTTGTGATACAGTGGAACGGTTCACCTGGCTATCGGTAATGATATAATCAATCTGCTCCAGGTTGCATATTTTACCAAGGCCCCGACGATCAAATTTGCTGCTGTCTGCCAGCACCACAATTGTTTGTGCAAGGGCGATCATTTTCTGGTTCAGACTCGCTTCCATGATATTGGTAATGGTTAAGCCATGGTCGAGGTCGATACCATCAACGCCCAGGAACAACACGCCGCAAGACAATTCCTCCAGTATTTTTTCGGCAAATGAACCAGCGGTAGAGGAAGAGCTCTGGTGTACGAGCCCGCCCAGCTGCAATACTTCTATATTAAGCCTGTTACAGAGTTCCAAAGCAACTTTTAGCGCAGGCGTAATTACAATGATCTTTTTTTCGGGATGAAGTGCTCTGGCCAGCTCGTAAACAGTGGTGCCCGATCCGATCATGATCGAATCATTAGGACCTATAAGGCTCAGTGCCGTTTTAGCAATGCGTTTTTTCTCGTCCGATTTAATCAACTCCTTTTCATTGATGGGGCGTTCAATGGCGTATGGATTTTGCATGGATGCGCCTCCGCGCGTGCGGAACAAAAGCTTCTTTTCCTCCAGTAGCTTCAAATCCTTACGTACGGTTACGCCACTTACATTCATCTCTTCAATCAGCTGAGGTATGCTCAGCTTCCCGTTTTCCTGTAGTTTTTGTAATATCAGCTGGTGACGTTCTGTAATTGACTTCATACTATTGACTCGGTTGATAGTGTTAGACGCTTTGTTAAATTCCTGTTTCAGTTAACTTTTCAATTGCTGCAAAAGTGTACAGAAATACGCAGAATTTCAAAATCTTCAAAAAACTTTCCCTAAAATTAATATTAAGGTATTAAAACAGGTCGAAATCAATTTCAATAACTTTATTTATGTTTTATTTTATTTAATTTAGTTAAATAATATTACATTTGATTTCGATTGCAGTTTAAAAGAAAGCCCTGTTAGGTGCCAATAAAGAGGTTTTTGAAACTATTGCCGTGTTTTTATGAATTTAACCCTAATAATTTGTTTATAGATCGGTAACAATTTGTTTAAATGTGTTTCATTTTTTTGCCTTTTAAACATTTTGAAACATAATTTGAAATAAAATTTAATTAAACAACCAATGCCGCTACAAATGATCATGCTTCAGAAAAGAAATCTCCCACCACCGGAAGATCGGGTTCCCGGTCGTCAATTCAAATTGCCGGCGCTGTTGATGCCTTCCAATAACATATTTATGAGAGAACTATTATCTGCAAAATTAATTGCAGGGGTAAGAATCTTTTTAATGGGATTGTTACTGGTGATACCGGTAGCCGTTTTTGCACAAAACCGTACAGTAAGCGGTAAAGTAAGCGATGACAAGGGACAACCTTTAGCCGGTATATCAGTATCCGTTGATAGTACCGGCATTAGCGCTACAACCAATGCGCAAGGTACTTACACCATTAATTGTAATAAAATGGATGCCAGCCTGAGCTTCACAGGTGTCGGCTACCTGTCCCGTTATGTATCCATAGGCGATCGCTCTGTAATTGACATCAGCCTGGAACCCGATATCGCTAACCTGGGCGAAGTGGTGGTAGTAGGCTATGGTACCCAAAAAAAGGTAAATGTAACCGGATCTGTGTCGCAGATCGGCAGCGAGCAGCTCGAAAGACGACCTAACCTCTCTACCTCAGCTGCCTTGCAAGGTCTGGCTCCGGGCGTAACCGTAACCCAGCAAACCGGTTCCCCGGGTGGTGATGCAGGGCAGATCCGCATAAGAGGTATCAACTCATTTGGCGGTTCTAATAGCGCACCGTTGGTGATCATTGATGGGGTTGCAGGCTCTATGGATGATGTAGATGTCAATCTTATAGAATCGATATCTGTATTGAAAGATGCTGCTTCTGCTGCTATATATGGTTCAAGGGCCGCTAATGGCGTAATACTGATCACCACCAAACGGGCGAAAGATAAAATGTCGGTATTGTACCGTGGCTATATCGGTCAGCAAAGACCTACTTCCATTCCCAAAGTAACCGATGGTTTGACTTATATGCAGGTGTTTAATGATGCCAGTATGAATGACAATGGTATTAAGGTTTATAGTGATGCCGATATTGAGGAGTTCAAAAAGAAGTATGCTGAAAATCCATCTAACTACGACTGGCAGGATGCCATTCTGCAAGGCAATGGTTTTACACACAATCATTTTATTTCTTTAATGGCCAATAGTGGCATTGTAAGAGTGAACCCTTCTTTAAGCTATGCGGACCAGAATGGTATTATCAAAAACACCAATTTTAAAAGATACGTGTTTCGTAATAATATGGACATCACTCCAAGTGAGAAATTCAATATCAAATTCGATATTGCTGTTACCAATAAGAATCGCAGGCAGGTAGCTTCTGAAGGAACCATTTGGAACTACCTGGGCCGTATGCCAACCAATATACCGATCAGGTATGGTGATCTGTGGTCAGACGGATGGGTGAAGATCAATCCGGTAGCCTATATTGATGAGGGCGGTAACCGGGGTACGAATAACCTGGATTTATATGGTAACCTGAGCTTGAATTATAAACCTGCACCCTGGCTCTCGTTAACCGGTATGGTTGCGCCCCGTTATGTTACCACTAACGTACACAACTTTACCAAAAGTGTGATGACCTATATCGAAGATGGCTCCGCATCTGGCGCAGCCAACACTTTTACAGACCTTACCGAAACTTCTTACCGGTATTTGTATGGCACTTACCAGTTCTTTGCCAATGCACAAAAGAGTATAAAGAATCACAACCTCAACCTTATGGCGGGTGCATCGAGGGAAACCTACGACGAAAAATACCTGATGGCGTATCGCCGTGATTTTACTTACGATGACTACGAGGTGATAGGTGCAGGGGCGGACAATGCTACGAAGGATAATAATGGTTCCCGCGATCAATGGTTACTCGCGTCCACCTTTGGCCGTTTTAATTATGATTTTAAAGGAAAATATCTTTTTGAAGCCAATATACGCTACGACGGTACGTCAAGGTTTATCAAAGCCAATCGCTGGGCAGCGTTTCCTTCTTTTTCTGCAGGATGGGTATTGAGTAAGGAATCTTTTATGCAGGATCTGCGCCCGGTAATAAGCCTTCTAAAATTGAGAGGTTCCTGGGGTAAACTAGGTAACCAGAATATCGGCAGCTCTTATTATCCCTTCTCCGAAACACTAAACCTGGGTAGTATCTCTATGGGCAACCAGATCTACCAGATGATATCGCAAACCAATATGTCTAATCCCGACCTGCGTTGGGAGGAAACTACGATGAAAGGTATAGCGTTAGATGCTACACTATTTAATAAATGGTCGTTCACCTACGAATGGTATGATAAGGTAACGGATGGAATTTTACTAAAATTGAATACATCACAGCTTACCGGCCTGTCAGCCCCTTACCAGAATGCAGCAGTCGTTTCTAATAAAGGGTGGGAATTCTCTACCCGGTATGATGACCAGTTTGGCGATTTTAAACTAGGCATCGGGTTCAACCTGTCAGACGTTAAAAATAAGATCACCGATATGAAAGGGCAAACCTCCGGTGCGCTGTTACGCCAGCAGGAAGGTTATGCGATCAATTCCATCTATGGCTATATCGCCGAAGGACTTTACCAGTCGCAGGAAGAGATTGACAAAGGTCCTGTTCAGTTTGGTACTTTAAAGCCAGGTGATGTACGGTATAAAGATATCGCAGGTGCTTTTGACGAAAATGGCAATGCGATCCCCGATGGTAAGATCACCGACCTGGATAAAGTGATCATAGGCAGCACCATTCCCCGCTATACTTATGGCGGCAACCTCGACCTGGGCTGGAAAGGTATCAGTTTCAGTGCCTTTATACAGGGAGTTGGTAAAGCTGATGGCTATCTCAACGCGCATTACGTAATTCCAGCCGCAAATTCCAGCGCTATCAAACCCTGGCAGCTTGATTACTGGAAACCGGATAATACAGATGCGGCATTACCAAGAGTATCGGTTACATCTACCAATAATACACAAAACGCTACTTTATGGATGAGAAGCGCATCCTACCTGCGGTTGAAAAATGTACAGCTAGGTTATCAATTACCGCGGCAGCTGGTAAATAGTATCAAATTGAAAGATGTATTTATCTATGTGAATGGCCAGAATCTTCTAACCAAAACCAGGTTCTATGAGGGTTACGATCCTGAGATCAATTACAATGCCGCCGTATCTGACGGGGTATCGCTGGGAGAGGGTAATTACTACCCCCAGGTTAAGACATTCACATTTGGTGTAGATATTAAATTTTAAAACATGCAACATCTCAATAAAGTACAAAAAATGATAGCTGGTGCTTTGGTCTTTAGCCTCGCATTGAGCTCTTGTAACCTCGATCGCTTCCCACTCAATGGTCCTTCAACCGAAACATTCCCGGCTTCCGATAAAGAAGCACAAATGGGATTACTTGCAGCCTATCAATCTATCAGCGCGCTGGATGCTTCCAGCACACCGATATGGCATGTGATGGATAATATAACCGATATTGGTTTTGCAAGACCGGGCAATAACTATACATCTCCCATAACAAGTGCGCTAACAACAGATAATGCACTGGCTATAAAACCCTGGCAGTTCCATTACCGCACCATCGCCCGTTGTCATGCCGTATTGGATAAATTGCCCGACATTAAGGCTTCAATGGCTGAAGCGACTTACAACCAGTTAGATGCAGAACTGCGCTTTGTGCGCGCGTACGCCTACTCACAGCTGATCGAGCTGTACGGAGCTGTTCCCTTAATCAAACAGGCTGTTGGGCTGGGCAATGCCAATGTAGAAAGAACGCCCAAAGCTACCATTGAGCAGTTCCTGCTGGATGAACTAACGGAGATAGCTGAAAGGCTGCCTGTTTCCCAATCAACTTTTGGCAATGTGAGGGCCTCCCGCATTGCGGCTTATATGCTAAAGGCTCGTATTGCTTTATATGCCAAAAAATATCCACAGGCTGTAGAAGCCAGTAAAAAAGCATTGGACCTTACCGCTGGAGTAAATGATTTAACGCCTTTTAATGCAACCGTAAATACAGTAGGGAAGGACCATGCTACAGGAGAACCCAGCACTGCCAATATTTTTGGTCACGAGGGCTACCTAAGCAGTAAAGAATGGATATGGGTAGCAGAATACAATAAGGCTATCGTGGGCAACACGCATAACCAGCAATACTACATTGCCTCAAGATTGGGGAAGGGGGTTTGCTACTGGGGACCTACCCAGGACTTTATCAATACCTTCCAGGCTACCGATGGTTTACCGATAACTGAATCTCCGTTATACAACCCGGCAAAGCCTTATGAGAACCGTGACCCTAGACTGGATATGTACTGTGTGCGTCCCGGATCGCGATATATGGGTTACCAGTTTGAGCCTAATACCAGTTTCAGAACGGTAGCCAATTACTGGCCGGTTATCAATGGCCAGGCCACAACGCCCTCTTCTGTTACCAATACTGATGCTACTAATGCATTCAGATCTTTCAGCGGCTATCTATGGCGCAAACATACCGACCTGGCTTATTTTAATTCCACCTCAGTAAGTGGTGTTTGTGACCTGGATGTTGGTATCTTCAGACTGGCCGAACTACTGTTGATCTATGCTGAAGCAAAGATTGAAGCCAATGATATCGACGCTACAGTGTATACAGCCATTAACCGGATACGTACACGCGCCAAAATGCCTTCCTTGCCTAATGGCCTCTCGCAAGCACAGCTACGCAAAGCTTTGAGATACGAGCGTAAGGTAGAACTGGCTAACGATGGTTTACGTTGGTATGATCTGCGCCGCTGGGATATTGCGAAAACAGTAATGAACGGAGTTTTGTACCTCAACCGTGATGCCAAAGCCTGGACAAGTGCTGTTGTAACCGGTTTTGACGATAATTATACGCCCATTTATAATCACACGGAAGCGGGTAGATATTTTACCACGCAGGAGGTAGTATTCAGGGTAAATAAGGATGAGTTGTGGCCCGTTCCCAAGTCGGAAATGGATGCCAGCAACAAGCTGACACAGAACCCGGGTTATTAGGAGATGGTTGATAGTTCATAGCCGATCGTATATTAAATAAAAACGAATGACGAAATTGTTTCGACCTGAAAGCAGGAGATGGTGGATTATCGCTGTGATCTTTATTGCGATCGTCTTTAACTACGTCGACAGGCAGGTAGTATCCATTCTAAAGCCGGTTTTAAAAGACGAGTTTCAGCTGGATGACAGTGGCTATGCTGTAATCATCAACGTTTTTACTATTTGTTATGCGCTAATGTACCCGGTAACGGGTTGGATGGTCGATCGTTTTGGAGCGAAAGTGGTTATGTTTTACGGCGTATTAACCTGGTCGGTTGCTTGTATAGGTGGTGGATTTGCCCGCAGCGTAGGACAGCTGGCATTTTTTAGAGGAATGTTAGGAGCAGCAGAGCCAACCAATTTTCCATCCCAGCTCAAAGTCGTTACGGTTTGGTTTCCCGGCAAGCTAAGAGCTACAGCTAATAGTTTGTGTGTTGCAGGCAGCTCTGTGGGGGCGATCATTGCACCACCGCTGGTAGCATGGCTGGCTATACAGTACAATTGGCAAACAGCTTTTATTGTGTTGGGAGCAGTGGGTCTGCTTATAGCCTTTTTATGGAAAATGGTATACCGGGATCCGCCACCAGAAGTGCTTAGTGAAGCATTGGAGCAAACTGCAACAACAACCAATGGCTTTACCTGGAAGCAACTTTGGAAAACCAAAAGCCTCTGGGGCATACTGCTTATCCGTTTTGTAAGCGATCCGGTATGGTATTTTTGTTTGTTTTGGTTGCCAGGATATTTACAGGAGCAATCCGGGCTCTCCCTGGCACAAGTAGGCATGTTCGGCTGGATACCTTTCCTGGTGGCAGACCTGGGCGCTATTGGCACTTCTGCCTGGTCTGACAGGTTGGTTAAAAAAGGCTATGATCCTTTGCGTGCCCGAAAAATAATGCTTACGGTTACCGCCTGTTTCGCACCTCTTTGTGTTTTGGCTCCCTACCTGCCCGGCGCGGCCAGCACCCTTATCGTGTTTAGCATTGTAGCAGTTGCCTGTCTCAGCTGGTTGTTTACTATCAGTGTGGTAGTTGCAGAAGCCTTTCCGGTGAAAAATGTAGCCAGTGTGCTCGGTATTGCAGGTGGATTTGGAGCACTGGGCGCAGTGCTCTTCAACAGTTTTGTAGGGTCATTGATGGGAACAGTTGGTGCGGGAAAAATATTCCTGGCGATGGCTGTTTTGCATCCTGTTGCTGTACTGCTGTTATGGACCATGATAAAAAAGGAACAACCCCAAAGCAATTCAATTATTTAAATAATAAAAACAACTCAAATGACCAATAATATTGTAGAACCCGCCAGGGAATTGCCGGTTAGAGCATCGGTAGATGTTTTGGTTATCGGCGGCGGACCATCAGGGATTATGGCGGCCCTGGCGGCAGCTGAGGACGGAGCTAATGTACTACTGGTAGAGAGCCGCAGCTTCGTTGGAGGTAACATGACCATCGGGTTACCCATTCTGGGCTTCCTCGGCCAAAAAGGTAACCAGATCATCAAAGGGCTTCCGCAACAATACATCGACCGGTTGAAAGCTATAGAGGCTTCAAGCGAGCACCGGCCCTGTCCCTTACACATGAGCCTTACATTGGTAGAACCGGAAGCAGTAAAAACGGTAGCATTGCAGATGTTGGTAGAAGCGAACGTGCATATTTTATTTTATGCTTTTTGCGCAGGAGTGGTAAAGGAGGGTGATGATTTAAAAGGTGTGATCATAGAAAGTAAAGCGGGGAGGGAAGTGATCCTGGCAAAGGTAATTATTGACTGCAGCGGTGATGCGGATGTGGCTTTTAAAGCAGGCGTACCTTGTGAGTTTGGCAATGAACAAGGCGGAGTTCAGCCGCCCACATTGATGTTTTGCCTGGGTGGTGTGGATACGGAAAAACTCCGTCTAAGCATTGCAGAGGAACCCCGCACTTATCTTACAGACTTTATTCCTTCTGAATATTTCGGTCAAAACAACCAGTTCGTGTTGGTGGGCATGCGCAACCTGATCAACCGTGCAAAAGAAGATGGCTTATCGCTGCCCACAGAAAGAACGATCCTCATAACGGGCCTGCGTAAAGGGGAGATATGGGTAAACATGACCCGTGTAAATGGTGTGGATGGTACCGATCCGGCTAGTCTTACGCATGGCGAAATAGAAGGCCGGAGGCAGATCGAAGATATTCAACGTTACCTGGTGGAGTATGTGCCGGGGTTTGAAAATGCTTATTTCCTGAAAACGGCACCGTTCCTGGGCATCCGTGAAACACGCAGAATCAAAGGACAATATACGATGGACCGGGATGACATCATGAGTTGCCGTCATTTTGAGGATGCCATTGCCGTTGCCAGCTATCCTTTGGATATTCATCATCCGGTAGGAGGTGGATGTACTTTAGAATGGTGTGGCGACTGTTATGATATTCCTTACAGGTCACTGGTGCCACAGCAGGTAAAAAACCTCCTGGTAGCGGGCAGGGCTATTTCTACCACGCATGAAGCTATGTCAGCCATAAGAGTAATGGCGCCTTGTATGGCGATGGGCGAGGCAGCGGGCCGTGCAGCCAAAATGGCCGTTAATGAAGGAATTCAGCCGGCAGATATCAATATTAAAGCGCTACAAAAAGAATTGCTGGAAAAAGGGGCTTACCTCCGCATAGAGAATGAAGCTCTGGCCATAAACTAATATATCATGTCTGGTACAAGAAGAAAATTTATACAGCAATTTAGCGCGGCAACAGTGTCTGCAGCTTTACTCCCTTCTGGTAGCAAGGCAACTTCAATGCGGCCCAGGCAAGGTTTTCACCGCATATTGTCTTGTAATATAAGGGTTGCCTTGCCCGAAGATGAGGCTAAAGGGGTGGGCTGGCCGCAGCGAAAAGACATTTGCATAGAGGTGATCAAGACTCAGCAGGCAGACATTATAGGTTTCCAGGAGGTGTTAAAAGTACAGGCAGAAGATATACGTAAAGCCTTTCCGAAATTCAGCTTGTTTGGTTTTGAAGGGCCGGAGATGGACGCCCATCCAACCGGCTATCACGGTATTGCGAAAAACCCGATACTATATAATAAAGAACGATACGAATTATTGACTGGTGGTACTTATTGGTTATCGGAAACACCGCTGGCAGCAGGCAGCAAGTCATGGGAAACCGCAAGAGCAAGGCACGCCAATTGGGTGCGTTTAAAAGAACATAAAACAGGTAAAGAACTACGGGTAATTAACCTGCACCTGGATCATATATCGGAAGAAGCAAAGCTGCAACAGGCTAAAATGGTAGTAGCAGAAAGTGAACAGTATCCGGCAGATTTTACACAAATACTGACAGGGGACTTTAACAGCCGTTTTGCAAGCCAGGTATTTAATGCTGTAAGAGCAGCCGGCTGGAAGGAAAGCTACGAAACCCTGCACGGACAAAAAGAGGCAGGCCATACCGGGCACGAATTTGAAGGAACGGCTTATTCCAAAGCTGCGTCAAAAGGACGTATCGATTATATATGGTATAGAGGCAGCGTCAGGCCGATACAAAGTAAAATAATAAAAGACTCGGTGAAAGGCAAATTTCCCAGCGATCATTTTTTTCTTTTAACAGATTTCGAATGATCTACCGGAAAGATGCTCTGAAACCTGAACTATTAGTTATAAGCCATGAACTATGATCCATGAACTATTAACTATGATCCATGAACTAATAACTATCACCCAACCACCCCTCAAAACAGTCTAAAATATGACAAAGCTAAAAACATACTGGGTGCTCGCACTGGCAGTTATCACCCAAATAACTTTCGCCCAGGATAATTATCAAAAGCCCGCATTACAGCAAAAGAAATCCTGGTCGGTAATAATGGTACCCGATATACAGAACTATGTAAAGTGGAGCAGGAACCAGCCCATTCTGGATCTGATGATGGCCTGGGTAGAAGACAACATTGATACCCTTAATATCAAGATGGTAGTTGGGGTTGGCGACCTGGTAGAGAATAATGAAAAGATCACTACCGATTATGATGGCAATCAAACTACGCAAAAACAATGGGAAGCCGCTGCCAGCGCCTTTGGCAGGCTCGATGGGAAAGTGCCTTATATAGCTGCTACCGGCAATCATGATTACAGCATTGATCGTCAAGGCAACAGAAGTTCCCGCTATAACGAGTTTTTTCCTGCCAATAAGAACTTCTTAAACCATAAATTCCTGGTACAGAACAGTCGTAATGAACAAGGGTTGCCTACTTTGGAAAATTCGGCTTACGAATTAAAAAACATGAACGGGAAGGACTATTTATTTATGACGGTAGAATACGGCCCGCGCGACACTGTGCTTACGTGGGCTAAAAAAGTGGCCGCTTTACAACAGTACAAAAACCATCGCATTGTACTGGCTACACATAATTATTTATCTCAAAAAGATCAGCATACTGCAGGAGAGATCAAATGGTTGTTCTGGGAGCCTTACAATATTGAAAATATGATACAAAAAGCACCACATGTAAAAATGCCTTTTGCTAATAATGGACAACAGATCTGGCAGAAGCTGGTTGAGCCTGCCTCTAATATTGAATTAGTGTTGTGCGGGCATATATCCGGAGAAGGTTATCGTGCCGATAAAAACGCATCAGGCAAAACTGTGCACCAGATGTTGTTTGACGCCCAATCGATGGGTGGCGGGCACCGCGATGGTAATGGTGGTGACGGGTGGTTAAGGATATTAGAGTTTTTACCGGATGGGAAAACGGTTAAGGTAAAAACTTTTTCTCCGTTTTTTGGTGCTTCGCCTTCTACCCGGCACCTGGCTTATAAAAAAGACGCCCGCAACGAATACCAGATAAAGTTCGAGTAAGATGCACTCTTAAAGAATAAAACATTTTTATAAAACGCCTGCAGCCACAGGCATAACGATTACGCCATCATGAAACAAGAAACAACAATTAGCAACCAGCTCGGTATCCCGCGCCCCTTATTATCGGGTTATCTGGGCATTATGTTATTTATGATGGGGGATGGGATGGAACAGGGGTGGTTAAGTCCCTACCTCATAGAAAAAGGAATGAGCATACAGCAAACAGCATCTTTGTTTACAGCCTACGGTGTTACGATTGCCATCGCCTCCTGGTTTTCGGGTGTGCTTGCCGAAACCCTCACACCCAAAAAGGCGATGCTCATTGGCTTGGTCATCTACTTACTCGGAACGGTAGGATTTATTGGTATGGGTATGAAATCGCTGCATTTCCCCACTATGATGGTCACCTACGCGCTACGCGGATTCGGCTACCCCTTATTTGCCTACTCCTTCCTGGTATGGATATCCTACCTCACGCCACAAAAAATGCTGGGGCGTGCAGTGGGCTGGTTTTGGTTTGTATTTACCGGCGGATTAAATGTGCTGGGCGCATTTTATTCCACCTGGGCTATTCGTGAACTGGGTCATATCAACGCGCTCTGGAGTGCCGTATTATGGGTGCTCGTGGGTGCATTGTTTGCCCTGGTGTGGAACAAAGCCAGCTTTCCATCCGGCAAAAACAGGGGTAGTAAATGGGCTGAGCTTGGCAAGGGCCTGACTATTGTGAAAGAAGAGCCCAAGGTTTTACTGGCAGGCATTGTGAGAGTGATCAATACTACTGCGCAATTCGCATTTCCTGTATTTCTACCCACTTATATGGCATCTCATGGCTTCGATACCACCGGGTGGCTATATATCTGGGGAACTATTTTCACGAGCAATATAGCGTTCAATCTCCTATTCGGTTTTGTGGGCGATCGGTTGGGTTGGCGAAAAACGATCATTTGGTTTGGCGGTGTGGGTTGCGGCATCACAACCTTGCTACTATACTATATACCACAGTATAGCCCCGGTACCTACTGGGTAGTGATGCTGGCTGGTATTTTATGGGGTGCCTGTCTTGCTGGCTATGTGCCTTTGTCTGCACTAACACCGTCTTTGGTGAGTAAAGACAAAGGTGCTGCCATGGCTATATTAAACCTTGGCGCCGGGCTGGCCGTTTTCGCCGGACCAGCTATCGTAGGCTTGTTTATAGCACCGCTGGGTAATGAGGGGGTGATATGGATCCTGGCCATCCTGTATTTTATAAGCGCCATATTAACGTTTTTTATAAAACCCCGGACTGCTGTTTTACAGTCCGGAGTTTCAACGCTGGAAACAATATAATGATGCATAATAATGAAAAGTTATCATCGGTTTAAATATAAAAGAATAGAAAATGAGAATACTAGTAACCGCACCTTATCATGAGCAGGGTTTGTTAGAATTGAGGTCGAATTTCGGAGACGTGATCTACAAATCCTGGAAAGAAAATGATCGTGCCTTTAATGAAGCCGAGTTAATTCAGTTGCTTGACGAAACAAAAGCAGAGGCGCTGATCACTGAGCACGATCATATAACAGAAAAAGTGCTGATCGCCAATGCCCACCTGCAATTTATCGGTGTGTGCAGAGGGACGCCTTCCAATGTGGCTTTAGCAGTAGCCACAACATTAAAAATACCTGTTTTCTACACACCGGCGCGCAATGCACAGGCCGTGGCGGAATTATTTATAGCCAATACGATTTGTTTTATGCGACAGGTGCTGCCGGGCATTCAGTGGTTGAAGGACCGGAAATGGGAAGCCGGTGCCCACACTTCTTACCTGCAGTTTAAAGGCACAGAGCTGGCGGGTAAAACAATTGGCCTGGTCGGTTTTGGCGCCATCGGTCAGCTGATTGCAGGTATGGTGGCGCATTACCCCTGTGCTATTCAATATTATGATCCCTATGTGGATGAAGGGATGTTCCCCGATTACAGGAAAACAAGTTTGGACGACCTGTTTAGTAGCAGTGATATCGTATCTATTCACCTGCCGGTAACTAAAGAAACCCACCAATTAGTTGATCATTCAGTATTAAAACTGATGCATCGCGATGCCTTATTTGTAAATACAGCCAGGGCTTCTGTGGTCAACAGGAACGATTTGTATGAAGTATTAGCTTCGGGCAGCATAAAAGGAGCTATTTTAGATGTGTTTGATAATGAGCCGCCCGATGAGCTGGATTATAAAATAATTGACCTGCCTAACGTAATGGCGACCCCGCATATAGCCGGTGCCACTTTTGAAGTAGAGGACCATCATGTTCGGATTATGAATAAGGTTCTTATTGACTGGTTTAAAAAAGGTGAGCAAACGGCTGATAAAATTTATAATAAGGAAGTATTGGCTTCAGTTGTCTAAAATAAAAAGCACATGAAACAAGATGCATATATAATTATCGATATTGGCACCGGTAATGTAAGAGTGGCAGTGGTGACTACTGCAGGCAAAGTGCTGGGTGTAGGCAGGGGTGATATTATTTACAAAAGGGACGAGCTTTACCCTGATTCTATTTATTTTGAACCTGATCAGTTATGGCAACAGATCATGCAATTGGGTAAAGATGCCTTGCAGCAAGCCGGCCAGGTAAGCATCAAAGCATTAACTACCACCAGCCAGCGGGAAGGTATTGTGTTAATGACAGGTGATGGTTCTTCATTAATAGGCCTGCCCAATATAGACCACCGGGGCAGGGAATGGGAAGAGGAAGTAACCGACAAAAACCGGGTATACCAATTGTCTGGCCGGAATCCTACTTCCTTGTTTTCGGCGTATAAATTGGAAGGTATCCGCCAGAGGCGTAAAGATATCTGGCAAGATTGCCGGTATTTTTTAAGCATCAGCGACTGGGCAGCCTATCAATTGTCGGGCGTGGCAGCCTACGAACATTCACAGGCTTCAGAAACTTTGTTATATGATGTAGCTGCGGGTAGCTGGAGTAAAGAACTGGCTGCTATGTTTAATATGGAGGCGGCATACTGCCCGGCTACAACCACTTCCGGTGACAGGCTGGGTACAATACTTCCGGACATAGCAGATACCTGGCGTTTAGATGCTCATGCAGTAGTAGTAACCGGTGGGGGCGACACACAATTGGCTATAAAAAGTACACAATCACTGGTTGAAGATATTGTTATTGTATCCGGTACTACAACGCCCATTGTAAAGATAACTGATCGCTATATCACTGACGAACAGCACCGCACCTGGACCAGCAGGGATATAGAACCCGGACGCTTTGTTTTCGAAGCCAATGCAGGAGTAACCGGTTTGAACTATCAACGTTTGAAAGAAGTATTTTATCCAAATGAAGGCTACGAGGTAATAGAACGTGAACTGGAAGCCAACCCCCATAGACATTGTACCGCCTCCCTGGGTTCCCTGATTGCTACGGAGCAAAAGCCGGTATTATCGGGTGGCTTTGTTTTCCCGGTTCCGGTTTCTCATGAGCTTTCGCGTAGTTCTTTTGTATGGGCCACTTTGATGGACATCGCTTTTTCGATAGCCGGTAATTACGAGGTGTTGAAAGAAGTGTCGGGACATGATAAGGATTATATATGGGCTTGTGGAGGAGGCTTGCAAAGTGCTACCTTGCGACAGCTTATAGCCAATATACTCGGCAAAAAAGTGCAGGTACGTAAAGGTTTTGAGCAGGCTTCGGCAATAGGCGGTGCCCTGATCTGCAACCGGGCTTTAGGTATCGATAGCCAGGATATGGATATGGAGATCGAGTCAGTATCTCCCCAGGGACAACGGAGCGAGTATTTTGAACATCAGTGGAAGCAAACCCGGGAATATTTTAAAACATTGACAGCCGCAAAAAATGAATGAGGCATACTTTATAGGGATAGATATTGGCACACAGGGTGCAAGGGTGGCGGTTTTTGACACGCAGGGGTCTCAGCTGGAAGCTCATGATGAAGTGTTCGAACTCTCGGCAAATTCCAGGCAACAACAGGATCCCCGTTTGTGGTGGAATTCCTGTTACCGCTCTCTTCAGCAAGTCTGTAAAGAGCTGTCAACAAAAATCGATCTTTCAAATATCCAATCGATAGGCGTTACCTCTACATCCGGGACCATTATTCCAATGGGACCCGATGATCAACCGCTGTACCCGGCAATTATGTACAGCGACGGACGGTCGGCGGAGGAAGCAATTGCCTGCAAAGAGGCAGCCATCAGTTCGGGCGCTGAGGGATATATTGCATTTAATGCTTCAAGCGGCCTGCCAAAAATGCTCTGGTTTTTACGCAATTATCCTGATAAAATTAGCCGCTTAAAGCGTTTTATTCATGCGGCTGATTTTATTACGGGAACGCTGAGCGGTAATTTTTCGGTAACCGACTATACCAATGTACTAAAGTCAGGTTACGATCTCCACCGGCTTCGCTGGCCCGATTATATTACTACGTCATCAGGCATTCGAAAGGAATGGTTGCAGGAAGTAGTGCCCTCCGGCACACCCATCGGTAATTTAAAAAACAGTTGGGCGCAGGCTTTAGGATTGTCCGAGTCGGTAATAATCACTGCAGGTATTACAGATGGCTGTGCTTCGCAAATCGCTTCAGGAGCGGTAAACCCGGGAGACTGGAATACGACCATCGGCACCACATTAGTGGTTAAGGGAGTGACGCAGGAAGAAATACAGGATCCCGGCGGTGCCATTTATTGTCACCGTCACCCCGAGGGTTTCTGGATGCCGGGTGGTGCCAGCAATACGGGTGCGGATTGGGTAAGCAGCCGCTTTGCGGGGGCGGATTTATCTGTCCTGGCAGATGAAGCAGCAGCGCTGGTTCCCGGCCAACACCTGGCCTGGCCGCTGATGCAAAAGGGAGAGCGTTTTCCATTTATCGCACCGCATGCAGTAGGGTTTGCCCCTGAAGGCCTCTCTGATGTAGCTTTATTTACCGCTTATATGGAAGGGGTAGCTTATATAGAGCGTTATGCTTTTGACAGGATCAGGAAATTATCGGGTGAACCGGTTGCCCAGGTTTTTTCGGCAGGCGGTGCCAGTAATAGTGATACCTGGCTACAAATAAGAAGCGATGTATTGAACATCCCCATATGCAAAACAAGAAATGTTACAGGGGCGGCAGGCGCTGCTATTACAGCTGCGTCGGGTACCTGGTTCTCTAATATCAGCGTTGCGGCGGCGCACATGGTGCATCCCGATAAAAAAGTAAGGCCCCGGGAACCAATGGTAGCAGCCTATGAAAGCCGCTATCGCGATTTTATCCAACTTCTAAAAGAAAAAAAGTATATCAATGAGTGAGAGCGCTTTACTTAAAGTATATTTATTAAGACATGGTCAAACAGCCTGGAACGCAGATAATAACAGGTATTGTGGCAGGACAGATATTCCGCTCACAGAAAAAGGATTGGCCCAGGCTGCCGCGGTGCGTGATCAGCTGCAAGGAGTTGAGCTGGATGCCGTTTATACCTCTCCGTTACAACGGGCCAGTAAAACGGCGCATATCGCTTCTGGTTTAGAGCCTATTGTCGATCAACGCCTGATTGAAGTGGATTTCGGACAATGGGAATATAAAACCAGGGAAGAATTTGTGGTGGAAGATCCTTTGTCCTGGGAGCATTGGGATAAAGATCCTACTCACGTAAAAGCGGGCGTAACGGGGGAAACCGCAAATGAAATAGTAACCAGGGCAGATGATTTTTTTAAGGAGGCTTACCAACGCCATGCAGGTCAAACGATACTGGTTGCGGCTCATAATGGGCTGAACCGCCTGTATATTGCTTATAAATTAGGCATGCCACTGCGCAATTACCGTCAACTCGTGCAGCATAATTCAGCCATTACCTTTTTTACCTTAAACGCAGATGGCGTGTTTACATTAGAATACCTGAATACAAAACTTCAATAATATATGAGTTTAAAAAATATAGGGTTGCTGGTTGCTTTCATACTATCCGCATGCAGTAGCTTTTCTCAAAAACAGCTGCATCGCCTGGGCTTTAAAAATCCACAGCAGCTACAGGCCTTTTTCAAACACACAAAAAATAATGCACCTGTAATCAGCGGACACCGCGGCTGCGATATTGCAGGCTATCCCGAAAATTCTATTGAAGCTTTTGAGTACGTGCTGCAGCATACACCTGCTTTCTTTGAAATAGATCCCCGCATGACAAAAGACAGCGTTATTGTTTTAATGCACGATGCTACTTTGGACCGAACTACCAATGGCAGCGGAAAATTATCGGATTACACCTGGGCTGAAGTACAGAAACTGCAGCTAAAAGACCGTTTTGGCAAGCTAACTACTTACCGAATCCCAACCCTGTCACAGGTGATCGAATGGGGGAGAGGTAAGACGATCTTAAACCTGGATAAAAAAGATGTACCCGCTGAAATGACCGATCGGATCATCAAAAAGCATAATGCGGGTGCTTTTGTGATGGTAACCGTACACAATGCCGAACAGGCAAGGTTTTATTATGACAAAGACCCCAACCGTATGATGTCGGCTTTTGTTAAAACCGAAAAAGCGTTGAAGGAATATGAAGCGGCCGGTGTTCCCTGGAAGAACATGATCGCTTATATCGGATCGGAAAACAAGCCGGAGAATAAATTGATGCTGGATCTCTTACACCAGCGAAAAGTAAAATGCATGATATCGGCAGCTCCGGTTTACGATAAATTAGCAACCATCGAGCAAAGAGCACAGGGCTACCGGGCAATATTTCAATCAGGAGCAGATATTCTGGAATCGGATCTCCCCGTAGAAGTTGCCGGCGCTATAAAGGTATCTGCAAGGAAAAAGTAGTGAAGTGCTGTATGATTTAGGTACTGGCCGCTGCTTTAATGGCGGCAATATCTATCTTTTTCATTTGTAAGAAAGCCCTGGTGATGCGGTCTACCTGCTCCTGGCTGCCTTCTTTCATCATTGTTTCCATTTCGGCTGATGTGATTTGCCAGCTAAAACCAAATTTATCTTTCAACCAGCCGCATTGCTCTGCTTCAGGTATCGCGGATAATTGATTCCAATAGTGGTCAATCTCCGCCTGATCCCTGCAGGTTACCAGTAGAGAAACAGACTCGTTGAACTCAAAACCATGCTGATGGGCGCTATCCATTGCGGCCAGCCAGGTATCTTCCAGTTTAAAATCGGCAAACATAACCGTACCGGCTTTATCCGGATCCATTCCTTCAGGGTAGTGGGCAAGCGAGCCTTGTTCTGACCCTGGGAATACCTTACTGTAAAAATGAATAGCCTCTTCTGCTCTGCCCAAAGTTTTGCCGGTAAACATGAGTGAGGGTAAAATGGCAGGGCGGGGATCACCGGATGGATCAGTGAGCATCAGCTGCCAGCTCAGCCCGTATTTATCCTGCACCCAACCATATAGCTGACTAAACGGATATTGGCCTAAGGGCATTAATGCCTTTCCGCCCTCCATTAGCTGCTGCCAGTTTTTCTCCAGGCATTCCTTCGCCGCCACCTCCTGTTCATCCTGGCTACCTTTAAAAAACAGTGGATCGTAATTCACCATAAAAGACATAGACGGATTGAACTGAAAAAGAGGTCCTGCGCTGATGGCCATAAATTCCTTATTCCAAATGGTAAAGTAAATAATATCGCAATCGCCGGAAGGCGTATCCCTGATTATTGAAGTGTGAGTGACCTGCGACTCAGGGAATACAGAAGTGTAAAAATTGGCAGCTTCCAGGGCTTGTTGGTCGAACCAGAGGTGGGGTATAATCTTTTGCATGGCTTTCGTTTTTCAGGAAAGGTCAATAGTTATGCCAGTATGAGTAACTTTAAAATTTATTTACCTCGAAGTGAAAACCTTTGTATATATCTAATATTTTTATTTAGCATAATAATTGTAATTTATTTACAATTAAATGTTTATAAATGTTTATATTAATTTTTAAATTACTTTCCTGTTATCTGGTGCGGCAATTACCAGCATATTAATTATGCATTATAATTCTATTATGGGTACGGACAGCAAATGTTGCCAGGAACAGGTATGGCTATATTTGGAGAATGGGAGCTTTCTACTTGTGGGTCACTTGTAGCTGGTCTAATTTGCAGAGAGCCATTGATTCAGGAGGTCTGCCTGCATTGCTGGGTCAAAAACATCGTATAGATATGCAGGAGTAATCAGTCACCAAAACTTACGGCCAAAGATCGAAAGGCCAGCCATTGCTAATGAAAATTATTATACCTTCGGACGTCTGGAAAATAATGGTATTATTGGATTGGGCAACAACGACCCCGACGGTAACTACTCAGAACACCCTGGAAACTAAAATAGATCATCAGTAACCTTCGAGGCACCCCCTCTAAGCTTCGGCATTTTGCCGGGGCTTTTTTGTGCAGGTCGATGAAGGAAAAATGGGTAAATGAAGCTTACTTCCTGGGATACCCGGGTATGTTTAAGCCTAATACAATTTTATGTTCCGCTATCTGCAAGCCATTTTGTAATAATACACGCACCACACCGCTGCCGCCGCGATTTTCTGGGGGATGTTTTTTGAAATAGGGTAGTAGAAAAGGATCATCTTCAAAATTGATCTCATCAGTATAATACTCATCCGGCAGATCAGGTTCCTTTATCGATAAATGAATATGCGCCGGTAATGAATCGTTAGGGTAGGGCGCTGGCCTGATGGTATATAGGGTATACCGGCCGTCGGTACCGGTTTTCAGCCACCCTCGTATATAGCCATGCCGCCTGGCGCGGGCATCCAGTCCTTCCCGGTTGGCATAATTGCCTTCGTTATCCGTTTGCCAGTAGTAGATGATCACACCGGGCGCGGGTGTTTTACCATCTGCTGCCACCACGGTACCCGAAATTCTTAAGGGTTGTCCTTTACCGTTCCATGCCGGACTGCTGTCGACCGAAGCCATTGACTGTGGTATGTTGATGTACATCAGTTCGCAGCCATCGCAGCCTCCGCCTACCCGCTCATTTGTTTTCGGGGTTGACGGACTCACCGGTGAACCACAGCCAAACAGCAAGGTAAATAATGCCGTTGCTGCAAATAGGGATTTTTTCATTGTTCCTGTTTTTTAGAACAAATATGGGTGGTTAACCAGTCATCCAACAAGTCAGATAGTGTAAGACGAGTTTATTTTACTGCAAGCGGAGGCCGCATTAGCCATAGCTGCTTAAAAGATTGAGCGTAGTTACGACTTACCCGCAATACCGTTTCGTCAATCAAGGTAACATCATAGTCACCGTTTTTGCGGGATTGTATGGACGAGACCTTATTGATATTAAGCAGGCAGGATTTATGAACCCTTATAAAAACCGAAGCATCCAGTTCGGTCTCCAATGCTTTTAGGGTAGTTGTATACAGGTATTTTTTGTGAGAAAGATGAACGGTAACATAAGGCGGATTAGCCGAAAAATAATGGATATCAGTTACAGCCAGTAACGTTTGTATGTTAGCACCATCGGTAACCAGCAGGGTTTGAAGGGGGAAAGGTGATTCAATAGCAGTATCTTCTTTTACAATATCCGTATTGACAGTTGGTGGTGCGCTAATCTTTTGTAAGGAAATAGCCACAAACCCGTAGCCATAAATAACCAGTGATTGTACTAGGTAAGCCGACAGGCCAAATTGAAAACTCTGTCTGTACACAAAGGTATGGTCGTAAAACAATGCCGACAGCAGGCTGATCAGCGCAGGGTAGATAAGCAGGTGCATAGCTATAACCAGCAGGGTGAGGATGAATCGCCAATACCCGCCTCGCGCAGCGCTCATGCTTCGGCGCTGCAACAGCAGCAGGGGCAGGAACAAGATCCAGTAACTGCCAAAAAGCATCGACTCCGAAAAGTAAAACGCCGTTTGCTGAAACAGGGTATATAAATAATCTGCCGCTATATTAGCGCTGACGAGCAATAATATCACCGCTGTAAAAAAATAGTAAGTTCTTCGTTTCTCTTCTATAGCCGATATGATAGCAGAAAAAATCATTAGTATTACTTTAATAACTACCGGGCAGTTGTTGCAGAACACCATAAATGTACATCTATATACAGGTATTTGAGCAAAACCGTGACTCTTTCTGAGGTGACTTGCAGAAATGTGCAGGGTGCGCAATTGTTTTGAATGCTCCTATTCCCCTCTTATATCCTTTATTGTTTTGCCTCTTTCCTCTTTTGAGATTTTCCACGATTTCATGTGCTACAGTATTTATTGAGCGCTCACCTATATGGTGCTATCGCTGCCTGGTTTGCACCGTTTTAAGTAACGTAAAAAATAATTTTCGATTAAAAAAGAATTAATATATATTTGTACAGGTACATACAGGTACATACAGGTACATAATCTAATAATCAAAAGAACGATTGAAATATGTTTAAAAAAACAACAGAAGATGAGTCGCCTTACCGGCATCTCGAACGAATGAGTACACTGGAACTACTCACTTCTATCAACGATGAAGACCGGAAGGTGCCGGAGATTGTAAGAGAATCGCTACAGCAAATTGCAGCACTGGCCGACTGTATTAAAAACCGGCTGCTTAACGGGGGAAGGCTTTTTTACATTGGGGCCGGCACAAGCGGTCGCCTGGGCGTGCTCGATGCAAGTGAATGCCCCCCAACTTACGGCGTTTCAGATGATTTGGTTGTAGGCATCATGGCCGGAGGCGATGAAGCACTTCGTTTTGGTTTGGAAGAGGTGGAGGATTTTGAGGAGGCTGGTTGGGATGAGTTGGAGAAGTATAATATAACCAACAAAGATTGTATTGTTGGAATTGCTGCCAGTGGTACCACACCCTATGTTATAGGCGCATTGAAACACGCAAAAGAAAATGGAATAGCAACCGGCTGTATCGTTTGTAACCGGGGCACCCCCGTTGCTGCGTTAGCCGGTTACCCTATTGAAATTGTGGTAGGACCAGAAGTGGTAACCGGCAGTACGCGCATGAAGGCCGGAACAGCACAGAAACTGGTGCTCAATATGATTTCGACATCGGTTATGATAGGAATTGGATTGGTAGAAGACAACCGGATGATCAATATGAAAATAAGCAATCAGAAACTGGTAGAAAGAGGCGTACAAATGATCCTCGAAAAATCGGCCATTGACGACTATGACCTGGCAAAGAAAATGCTTTTGAAATACGGTAGCGTAAAATTAGCACTCCTTAAATTGAACGACAAAGCCGAATGATAAACACTTGTTATTTCAGATGATCAACAACCGGTTACTGCCACCTATCTAAACACCAAAAACGATTAACTTTTGTTTTGCCATCAAATAAATCAACTACAATGGGAATTAAATTGGAACTTAAAAACTTCTTTTTGCTTATAGTATGCATTGGCTTCTCCATGTATTCGCGGGCACAGAATGTGCTGACTGTATCGGGGAAAGTGAGCGATCTTGAATCGGGCGCACCAATTTCAGGTGTTACGGTGCAGGCCAATACTACCCCGGGTACCAGTGTAACCACTACCGACGTTAACGGCGAATTTTCTATTACCGTACAGGAAAATACCAACCTGCGGTTTAGCTCCGCCGAATACATACCGCAATTAATAAAAATAACCGGCAGGGAATTTTTAAACCTGCGGCTTGAACGCCAGCAGGTGGGGTTGGAGCAGGTTGTGGTGGTAGGCTATGGCAGGCAATTGAAAAAAGACCTGACAGGCGCTGTGTCGGTGGTGAATGTATCAGAAATGCAAAAGAGTCCTTCGGGCTTTTTAGCCAGCCAGTTGCAGGGGCGCGCATCGGGTGTTACAGTTATTGGATCGGGAAGACCGGGTGAAACACCGCAGGTTCGGGTTAGAGGCATCAACACGTTTGGAAACAACGCGCCGCTTTACATCGTAGACGGAGTTCCTATTTCAAGCATCGGCGATATCAACCCCAATGATATTGTAACGATGCAGGTTCTGAAAGATGCGGGATCGGCCTCTATATATGGCTCAAGGGCAGCCAACGGTGTTATCGTAGTTACAACAAAATCTGGCAAAAAAGGTAAGACCAGACTTAGTTACGAGGCTTTTTATGGCACCCAGGTTCCCCGGGGAGGAAATGTCTGGAATTTATTATCGCCCATAGAAATGGCCGAATTGAAGTGGATGGCTGATCCATCTAAAAGAGGCGCTGATCCGCAGTTTGGAACGGGTACAACACCAAGGCTGCCGGATTATATTACGCCCGCCGGGAAAATGGAAGGCGAGGTGGATTTGTCGCGATACAACGTAAACCCTGACTATGCCAATCCTGATGACCTAAGCTCTTTTTACCGTATCGTGAAGGCTAATAAAAGCGGGACTAATTGGTATGATGAACTTTTCAATCCGGCTCCCATCACCAGTCATAATCTTTCGTTAAGCGGTGGTGGGGATCGGAGCAAATATTTGTTCTCAGTAAACTATTTTAATCAGCAGGGAACCATGCTGCATACATATACCAAAAGATATTCGCTTAGGATGAATAGCGTATTTGATGTTTCCGACCGGTTTAGAATTGGAGAAAACATAGCATTTTCTTTAACTCAGAATCCTGCCGCTGGAGGCAATGCTATGCACATGGCTTTCAGGCAGCAACCCATCATTCCTGTTTACGATATTAATGGAAACTTTGGAGGTTCATTCGGTACCGATCTTGGAAATGCGTTGAATCCCGTGGCTATGCAGTATCGTACGAGGAATAATAGAAACAATGGAAACAGATTGCTCGGCAGCATCTATGCAGAAGTAGACCTTTTAAAGAAACTGACTTTTAGGACACAGTTTGGTGGCGAGCTGTCCTCCGGGTATTCACACACATTTGGTTACCCCGAATACGAAAATTCAGCAAATGAAAATACCCTGAATAGCTACTCCGAAAGTTCATTTTATGGCTACAACTGGACTTGGTCTAACACATTGCAGTACAATTTAAATATTGCGGACAAACATAAACTCTCAGTGTTGGCAGGGATAGAGTCTTACGAAAACAGTGGCAGGAGTTTATCGGGAACAACACAAAGTTACTTTTCTTTCGACCCTGATTTCATCACATTATCTTCAGGCTCCGGAACACAAACCAACGCAAGCAGCAGGTGGAAGGATGCATTGTTTTCATCGTTCGGCAGGTTGGACTATAGTTTTATGGATAAGTACCTGTTGGGAGCAACCCTTCGATATGACGGATCCTCACGATTCCTCAATTATCAATATGGTGTGTTTCCTTCAGCAAGTGCGGGATGGCGTTTATCGAAAGAAAGTTTTTGGAATGTAAACTGGTGGCAGGAGTTGAAATTAAGGGGAAGCTTTGGTGTGATGGGCAACCAGATGAACGTATCGCCGGACAATGCCTATACTACTTTCATTGGCAACCGGTTTGGATCTTACTATGATATCAGCGGATCCGGTAACAGTGTTGACCTGGGCTTTCAGCGCGGACGGATAGGAAATCCGGATGCAAAATGGGAGAAAAACATTAATCTCAATCTGGGCTTCGACGCGGTACTGTTCAAAGGCAGGTTAGAAATTACAGCAGAGTATTATCGTAAGGATGTAAAAGACTTACTATACAATCCGCAGCTTCCCGGCACATCGGGCACCGCCACGGCGCCTTATGTGAATATTGGTTACATGAAAAACCAGGGCCTGGATCTGTCGGTAGGTACTAATTTATCCATCACCAAGGATCTGCGCTTTAATTCGCAGCTCACCTTTACTTCTTATCGGAATGAAATTGTCAAAATATCGGATGATGCCCGGTACTTTGATCAAAACTCATCCCGCTTCAGCGGAGCTAATATTGTTCGTAATGGGGTAGGTACATCCATCGGTCAGTTTTATGGCTACCAGGTTGTTGGTTTTTGGAACACCCAGGAAGAGATTAATGCCGCCAACGCCGCTGCAGGAGGGCTATATCAAAGCGGAATTGGCTTGGGTAGATTTAAGTATGCCGACACCAATGGCGATAATCGCATTACTGCTGCTGATCGTGTATTTCTGGGTAATCCCAATCCTGACTTTAGTTATGGGCTAAATGTTGGGTTGAATTATAAGCAGTTTGATTTGGGATTCTTTTTGTTTGGCGTACAGGGTAACGAGGTGTGGAACCAGCTTAAATGGTGGCACGATTTCTATCCCACATTTGGAGGAGCCAAGAGCAAAACGGCCTTGTATGACTCCTGGACTCCCGAACGGATGAATGCAAAAGCACCTAAACAGGAGTTGGCTGCAACATTCAGTACCAGCCAGGTTCCCAATTCCTACTATGTGGAGGATGGCTCCTATATGCGTTTAAAAAACATACAGTTGGGCTACACTTTTGATGCCGGCATGCTGGGTAAATATGGTATTTCAGCATTGAGATTATATATACAGGGAGCCAACCTGTTTACTATAACTAAGTATTCGGGCACTGACCCCGAAATTCCGGGTGGAAATACTTCATTTGGAATTGATGAAGGTATCTATCCTTCCCAAAAGCAATATCTCTTCGGTTTAAATCTTTCATTTTAATTTTTTTAGTTATGAAAATATCATTTATTAAAACTATCTCCGGTGTTGGATTGTTGCTGGTTGTTTGCCTGTCCTGTAAAAAGTCTTTTTTAGAACAACCTCCGATCGGATCTCTATCAGAAGAAGTACTGAAAACAAAAGCGGGCGTTAACGGCTTGCTGCTGGGCGCTTACGGCGCGCTGGATGGTAGTTCTATGGGATTTGACCCATGGGTTACTACGCCGATGAATTGGATCTTTGGCGACATTGCCGGAGGGGATGCGCACAAAGGAGCGGATGGTGGTGACCAGTCGAGTATTAATGGGGTTGCAAATTTTAGTATAGATGCATCCAACGGCATCTTAAATCAAAAATGGTCTTCGGGCTATGAAGGTATTACCAGAACGAATGATGTATTAAAAATGCTGGCAGCAATTTCTGAGGATGAACTCAGCCAGGAAGAGCGTAATAACATTTTAGCACAAGCAAAATTTTTACGTGCTCATTATTACTTTGAGTTGCGGAAAATTTTCAATAAAATTCCCTGGATAGATGAGAACACTACCGACATGAGGCAGCCCAATAACCTGGAAATATGGGAGAAAATTGAAACTGATTTTAAACAGGCCGCAGAAATGTTACCAGAGGTACAATCACAGGTTGGGCGCGCTAATAAATGGGCAGCTAAAGCCTACCTGGCAAAAACCTATCTGTACCAGAAGAAGTACAGTGAGGCCCAACCCATTTTTGATGATATCATTCAAAACGGAAAAACTTCCGGCGGTCAGAAATACGACCTGGTACCTCAGTTTTATAAAGTTTTTTATGCAGAATGGAAAAATCACAGCGAGTCAGTATTTGCCGTTCAGATGGCTGCCAACGATGGTACCAATGATATTACCAATGCCAATAATGGCAATATGTTGAATTTTCCTTTTTACAGTCCGTTCAGGTGCTGCGGCTTTTACCAGCCAACACAGGACCTGGTTAATTCTTATAAAACCAACCCGCTAACAGGTCTTCCGTATACAAAGGATTATAATGTAAATCCTGTAAAAAATGATATGGGCGTAGCCGCCGGTGCTTCATTTACTCCCCATACAGGAACCGTAGATCCCAGGTTGGACTGGACGGTAGGACGGCGCGGGCTGCCTTTTTTAGACTGGGGCAATCATCCCGGTGTAGCCTGGATTCGCGACCAGGTGTATGGCGGACCCTACAACGCCAAGAAGAACGTGTACTGGCAGGCTACACAGGAACTCTATGCGGATCAAAGTTCATGGGCGCCGGGTACGGCAAATAATGTGATGATCATCAGGTTCGCTGATCTGTTATTGATGGCTGCAGAAGTAGAAGTTGAAATAGGTTCTCTGGACAAAGCACAAACCTATATAAACCGTATCAGAGAAAGGGCGGCCAACTCAACTGGTTTTGTTTATAAATACAATAACAACTCCAGTCCGTTGGAAGGCTTTAGCAGTGAGCCGGCGGCCAACTACATTATTAAACCCTATCCGCTAAATGCATTTACCTCAGGTGGAAAAGATTTTTCGCGCGAAGCTGTTTATTTTGAACGGAGATTAGAGCTGGCGTTGGAGGGCCATCGGTTTTTTGACCTGGTACGCTGGGGTGTGGCAGGAAAAGAGTTAACTAATTTTATTAACTATGAAAAAACAGTAACAGTTGATATAAAAGACGGAGCTTTCCAGACAGGACGGAATGAGTACTACCCGATTCCACAGGTTCAGATCGATCGGAGTATTGGAAAAGATGGAAAACCTACCTTAACTCAAAATAATGGCTACAATTAATAAACGATTGGTAATAATGAAAAAGAAATCTATGCCGTATAAAAAAATGATCGCGTGCCTGGTATTGATAGGGTTGGTTTGGTTAACCTTTCTTCCGACCTCTTTTGCCCAGGACAACCCCCATATCAATATCATTCCTTATCCTCAAAAAGTGGTTAACGGCCAGGGATCCCTGGAGTTGAAACAATCTCAATTTGAAATAGGGCTGCCGGTAGAAGCGGATCATTTATTCCCCATAATAGAGAAGGACTTTTTTAATCTTTACGGACTAAATCTTCAAAAAAATAAAGAGGCTGCTATACAATTCAAGATAAACCCTGATCTTGCTGAAGAGGAATATACCCTGGAGATTTCCGATCGAATTTATATCCGGGGAAAATCAGCTTCCTCCTTATTATCGGGTTGGGCTTCGCTGCTGCAGCTGGTGCAATCTTTCAACAATACATTTAAATGGCCTAAGCTTACAATAAACGACCAGCCGCATCTGGCTTACAGGGGATTATTAGTTGATGTGGCCAGAAAATTTCAGTCGATAGCTTCTTTAGAGCAAATTGTAGACATGTGCAGGTGGTATAAAATTAATTACATCCAACTGCACTTAAATGATGATCAGTTATTTGTTTTTCCATCAGATGCCTATCCCAACCTTGCCACAAAGGGGAGTAGCTATAGTAAGGCCGAGTTGCTGGGCCTTGTAAAATATGCACAGGAGCGAGGTGTGGTTTTTGTTCCGGAATTAGATGCACCGGGCCATACCGGCACCATGAGGAAAGCCTATCCTGAGCTGTTTGGTACTGTTGAGTTAGGTATGTTGGATGTTGCTAACCCAAAAGCCATCGAGGCCGTAAAAGTTATAGCAGGAGAGATGATGGAGGTTTTTCACACGTCGCCGTATTTTCATATTGGAGCCGATGAGGTTTGGATGCGTAATTTTGAAAAATTACCGCGCACGATCAAAGCAGTTCAAGACAAAGGTTTTGACAATCCGCATGATTTGTACCTGGACTACATTATTCAGATGCATGAATATGTAAAGAGCAAAGGATTGCAGACGATTATGTGGGAAAGCTTCAAGGGGAAAGGCAGCAAAAAGGTGACCATACCCAACGAAATTTTAGTTTATGCCTGGGAAACCATGTATCAAACCCCAACCAGTCTTAGAGATAATGGGTACACTTTACTAAATGCCTCCTGGAAGCCCGTATATATTACACCCACTATACGCTGGACCTTAAAACAGATTTATGATTGGAATATCTGGCGCTGGGAGCATTTTTTACCTCAGGCTCCGGCCTGGAATTCTATTCAGTTTATGGAGGCCGATCATCGTAAAGTTGTGGGTACGCAGCTCTGCGCCTGGGAAATGACCGAAGAAATGACATTGCCAGCTATACAGGAGCGTTTAGCAGGATTGAGCGAAAATGCCTGGAATGTAAAAAAAGCTAAGAACTACGATCATTTTAAGAACCGGTTTGACGAGCAGGATCAAAAGCTCACTCAAATACTTTTTCCTGGGGTAGTCTCCAAATCGGGTGTCGGCGCAGCCCATGAACGCTTCTATAACCATCAAAACGTATTTAAGGAAGGGGCCGGATACAAGGCGCGCGCCTTATGGAACGGCACCCGGATTACTTATACAACGGACGGTTCAGTTCCCTCTCTACAATCTCGCGAATGGACAGGGGCTTTGCAGGTAGACAGCTCTACAGTACTACGTTTGGCGATTTTCAGGAATGCATCGCGTATTGGCTATCGAACTGAATTGCTGGAGCACAGGCCTCTAAATGTGTCTTTTGAGGGCGCTTTGGTCGACACCGAAAACCCCATTGACTGGATCGTAAATTTTGACAAAACACTTTCTATTAACATTCATGCTGAAAAGAAAGGGCTTTCCGTACACTACACCCTGGACGGCTCCAAACCAACTATGGCGGCTACTAAATTTCAAAAAAAAATAGTTGTCGGCAAGCCGGCCACCATTCGTATCCAGGCATTCGATTCATTTAAAAGGCCGGTTGGAATTGGTTATAGTTATACGCTGAAGAAGAAAGATACTCCAAAATCATAGAAAAAACAGTGCCTATTTTGATCAACGGTAGCTGTTGCTATCCCTGAAGTAGGAGAGGCCAGGTAATTAAAATATAGCCTCCATCGTTCTTAGGTCCGATGAGTGCGATGGAGGTTATTTGTTTTTGCAGGTTGTCGTTCTGCTAGAATGATTTCCTGTCAATAAACAAAAATTGATTTTCTATGCTGTCGTCCTTGCTGTCAAGTATCAGATCAGCCAGTTGATAGCCCATGCTTTTATAATCAGGCCCGATGGTTGATACACCCACCGCAATAATACTTTTCAGCAAACTCTCGTTATAGGATACAATGCCAATGTCTTTACCTACAGTCCAATCTTTACTCTTTGCATACAGAATAATCCTCACTAAATCCGGGTCATCCATCACCAGGCAAAAGTCGTGCTGTTTGGGCGTAAATGCTTCTGTCTCTTTAATTACCAACGCTGTTTGGTTGGTGCTTTTAAAATAGTTTTCAAACCCTTTTACCAGATCATAATTTCTCATATTGGCAGAGAACAATAAAATAATCCTTTTGTACGGGTTGATCCGCGCCTGAATTGATCGTAGGAAATCCTGGATATTCCGGTCATAATTAATAAACACTCCCGGATAACGTTTTGAAAACTCTTCAAATCCGGTATCTAACAAATATAATTTTTTGCCTTTAAAAGTGCTGATTATTTGTTTGGTCCGTTTATGAATTTCGGGCATTATAACAAAACTGTTATACTTCTGAGAGTGGTTTTGAATGAGTGATTCAAATACATCGATATTATGGTGATGAAAGTAAAGATCAACCGCGGCATTGTTTTTAAGGCGTTCAACAAAAGCATTAAAAAACTCTTCCCTGTAAGAGTTAAAGGTACTCATCATCAAAAAAATATTCCTCTTTACACTTAAGCGTTTGTTTAGCACGAAATAACCCTTCCCGGGTATTGATTCAATAATGCCCAGCGACTTTAGTTCATCGTATGATTTAAAAATGGATCCCCTGGCAGTGCCGAATTTTTCAGCAATACTGTTTACCGACGGCAGCGCATTACCTTTTTGCAGCAAGCCATTTTCGATGGCTGCTATTACTGATTCTACTATTTGTTTATAGATTGGCGTAGACAGTGAAGCATCAATATGGACGATGTCTTTTTCCTTGTTTTTCTCTTTCATATTCAAATTCTATTACAAATTAACTGAAAAATATACGCTGTTGTGAAATATATTAATTAAAATTGTACTGGTATGTACTGGTATTTAAATTAAACAAATGATATTTATATATTTACAAAATATTTTAAATTTTTTAAATATTCGTTTTTCAAGTGTTTGTCTGATAGATAACGCCATATACACGCTGGAAATGAATGAAATTGCAGTGGTATAACGATTATATATAGCCAGCCCTTAGCTGCTTATGATCATCACTTATTGCTCATAAAAATCTGAAATTTCCAGGCGAATGATTTCAAATTAAAATTCGACCTGCTGTAATCAGCGTTTGATTTCCAGGTGTTTTTTTGTACAGATTTAGTTATTCGCGATAGCCGTAAGTTACTTGTTAAGGATGGTTGGTACACGGTTTTGGCCGTCGCTTTTGTCATATAAAATAAATAGATATCATGGATAATTCGTTAGGCCTGGCGGGCAGCGATGCGAGAAAGCTGTATCTTAAACAGATTGTTTTTGTAGGTGCTTTCTTTTTTATATTTGGTTTTGTAACCTGGGTAAATGGCGCCTTAATTCCTTATTTAAGAATTGCCTGCGAGCTTTCTGAATTCCAGTCCTACCTGGTAACCTTCGCTTTCTATATATCTTATGCCATCATGGCCATACCATCGGGTAAAATAATTAAATGGAAGGGCATGCTGGGTGCTATGCAAGCAGGCCTTTACACCATGTCTTTAGGCTGTATTATTTTTATACCTGCTGCCTATTACAGGGCCTATCCCTTGTTTCTCCTGGGACTGTTTTTTATCGGTACGGGTCTAACCCTATTGCAGACGGCAGTAAATCCATTTGTTACTTTACTGGGAGATATTAAAAATGCAACGCAGCGAATCAGTATTATGGGTGCCTGCAACAAATTTGCGGGTTTGCTGGCTCCACTTATATTTAGTGCGCTGGTGTTGAACAACAGCGGCGATTTGACCTTAAGCGTTACAGATACTAATCCAGAATTGGTTGCTGCCCGGTTGAACCAGCTGGCGGGGAAAGTAATGGGACCTTATGCAGCTCTTGCAATAGTTTTGGCCTTGATTGCTTTTGTGGTAAAGTATTCTTCATTAACCAAGGTGAAAATTAACCCTGGTGCTCCACAGCGAACGAGCACCGAGCGGGTCACTTCGAATTATACAGGACAGACTGTGGCCGGTTTTATGGCTATATTCCTTTGTGTGGGTGCTGAAGTAGTTGCCGGTGATACTATTGCTAACTACGGCATCTATAAACAAATTGACTGGGCCATTTCCAAACAGCTTACTTCCGTCACACTGTTCTGTATGTTCCTCGGTTGTATTTTTGGCGCTCTCATGGTACCTAAATACATCAGGCAAAAAACGGCGTTATTATTTTCCGGGCTTTTAGGAATTGGTATCGTGTTGCTGGTGTTGCTACTGCCAGGTACCACATCGGTATATGCAGTGGCACTGCTGGGTTTTGCCAATGCATTGCTATGGCCGGCCATCTGGCCCCAGGCTTTAATAGGATTAAGTGGCGACAGGCTACGCACCACATCCGCCGTATTGATCATGGGGATAGCCGGTGGAGCCATTATGCCGCTGGTATATGGGAAACTCGCAGAGCTCTTCGATAATCAATGGGCTTATGCCATTTTGTTACCTTGTTATTTATTTCTGATAATTTATGGTTTAATGGGCGGGAGTAAACGGCTTTAAGTATTATTTAGGCAGTGTAATTTAAGAGTAAAGTTTGTTTTTCGTGCGGCCCATCGTTATTTACTTTCGTTTAAAATCACCCAAATTGAGTAACTTTTTCAAAGGTGAAAAAGTGGATAAATCTCAGCAGCACCTGACATCATAAGTATCGCATCCCCAATAACCCGCCCTTAAACCATTATATTCGTGCTAACATGACCAGCAACGAATTTATCAACCATTTTGTAACTGCCCACCTGGAGTTGAAAGCAGGTAAAACACGCCCTCAGCAGGCATTGGATTTTGAACATATCGAAAACCGCTGGCTGGCCCTGCACGGGTTAGGTAAGTTGGAGGTATTTCGCTACCTGTATAGCGAATGCCGTTCGGTTGATGATTTCCACCAATGGCTGCTCGATACCCGTGGTGCGGATACCATTGCTGAGCCAAGTCGTCTATTTGGAGGATCGGAAATCTACGAAAGGGAACCTGATTCTTCACCCATTCTTAATGCAGAACAATGGCAGCACTGGCAGGAGCAGGGCTATCTTAAAATCGGCGGACTGGTTCCTGCTGAACGATGTGAACGGGTAAAACAATTTATCTGTGACTACCAGGGAATCAGCCTCAACGACTCTGCTACCTGGTACCCAAATCACCAGGATTGGCATGGGCTGATGCTGCAGGTATACCAGCAACCCGATATGGAAGCCATCCGTCGGCATCCCGCGGTAAAGCAACTGTTTGCCGAACTCTACCAAACGAAGCGGATAGCTGCTAATACAGATAAGGTGAGCTACAACCCGCCTGAAACGGAGCACTGGCAATTCCGCCATCATCAATTACACTGGGATATTAACCATAGCCGACCACCTGAATATTATATACAGGGACTTATTTATTTGGATGACACACCCGAAGATCGTGGGCCGTTGCGCCTCATTCCTGGTTTTCATCACCAGTATCTTCAATACCAGCAACAATTCGGGAATCCGGTTGCCGCACAAGATGCCATTACACGCGAAGCAGGCGCTACTCCCGTTCCCGGCAGGCAGGGAGATATTGTGGTGTGGCTTCAAACCTTACCTCATGCGGCCAGCATTAACACGTCCAATAAACCGAGATTTGTACAGTACCTGAGCTTCACTAAGCTGGATTGACAACCAAAATCTCAATGAATTTCCTAAACAGGGTTGTTAATTCACGCTTAATCTTCAATCCTTATCGTTTTCTCTCCATAAAAAGGCTGGCCATTCTCTGCAAATCCTTGTACGGTGATCAGGTATACGCCTTTTTGATCGCTGCTGTGAAACGCCAGCTGATTGCCTTCTTCTTTTTTCAGCCTTTTAAAAGGCTGCCACCAGAGTGTGCTCAGGTACTCCGGAAATTCCTGTTTTAATAATGTAGTATCCATACCAAGGAAAGTACGAGGCAGGTAAACCAGGCTGGTAGCTGACAAGTACATATTGTTTTCATAATCGCAACCCTGGTAAATCAATTCGCCGCTGAAAGTGCGATACCGCTGGCCCTTAACGGGCCATTTATAGGGTACCGTATGATTAGGACAATTGAGAATATTGTTCTGGCATACATAATCTCCACAAGGATTGGCTCTCCCCATCGAACCGTAATCTCTTTTAGACCTGACGATAACGGTTTCCATGGTACTTGAAAACTTTTCCGTTTTGTCGGTTTTCAATAGTGCCTGCAGGTCGGGTGGTTGTTCCCTGTAAACAGGTTTGTAAACCGGTATTGTTATATTCGAATAGGCTATGGCCAGTGAGTCTTCTGTTTGAACATAATAGTCCCCGTTTTTTTTGCCCATGCCTTTTACGAATAGCTTTCTGCCATCGTTTACGAGCAGTTCATCGGTGGATAGGGGTAGTATACCTTCTTCATTCGTTTTTAGAAAAGAGAAATTGGCTTCTCTGAACAGCACCAGGTCCATTGACTTTTTTTCCCGTTTTCCAAACCGGGCGAGCTTTAGTTGCACACCGGGTTTTAAAAATCCTTCTGCCAGCTTGTTACCGTTGATTAAAATGGTATCAGCATCATCCATGTTTTTCATCCTGATAACATGTTCTAGCAAGAGGTTACTGTCCAAAATGTTTTTTCTTTTTACAAATACCGGCTCGTTATAGACGATAGCGTGTAAGTCATGATCGGACTCCAGGTTCTTAGCCATGTTGAAATCTACCCTGCTTAGCAGCACACAGTTTACTGTGGCAATGGCATTCAGCGCAGCGCCTGCACTGTTACTAATACCGATGTTGAGTGAGATGCTGTCCCTGGTTTTGTATACTTCCTTATCAGTTCTCAATATCAGTTGATTGCGTTTATCGTAATGCGCAAAAAAGTAAGATCTGGCTAATATTTTATTCTGTTCGTCGGTTATAAAAACTTTACATAGCCCCCTGGCGAAATCATCCAGTATTACGGTTAGCTTTTTGTAGGAGCTGATATCGAGTTTATGAACTGACGGGAGTCCCGTTACATCCACCACAACTAATTGAATGGTTCTTTTTTCTTTTGACCAGAGTTCGATGTTAAGGGAATCGTTTACCACAACGTCTGGTATTTCAAATCTAAGTCCATCGGTCGCCACCGACGGTAACAGGACCTTTTGACTATTATTCAATCCTAAAGCAACTGTATATTGTCTGCCCGCTTTTGCATTTACATAAAATGCGCTGGCTCCATTGGCTGTAGTTGTAATCGTATCTATTACCCGGTCGTCTTCCAGTAATAGAGCGGATGAGGAGCTGGCCGCGTTGTTGTTGGTTACTTCCCAAAACACTCTGTTGGGGTACCCCGGTGCGAGGAATCCACCCTCCGGATAAAATGATGCCAACAAGCCTGCGGGCGATCCCATGTTCTCAGGTATCCTGATCCTGCTCTTCACGGTATCTCCGTCGTAAATAGTGGTGACTGACAAGGATCGGTTGGTTGTTTTAATATCTTTCGGATTAATATAAACTATGCCGTTGCCATACTTATCAAGTTCCAGGGTTCGGGATCTTTCGCCCGCAAATTGATACCTGGCACGGGCATCTTTAAAAGTAACCTGGTAAGATTCCGGAATTATTTCGTGCTGTATGGCTATTTTATCGGGAGTAGAAAGCGAATCTGAAATTTTTAAAGAGGTGGTAAACGCTTTGTCACCTGTTCTGGCGTAAATTCTTAGTGGCTTGAATCCGGTGCCGATGGGTATATGCTGTTTGTTGAGAATATTGGTATAGGCTATCAGGTTATAACTGCCGGCTATTAATGAATCAGGTAAAAGTATGTTTCCGGTAGCAATGCGATTTCGAAGGGGAAATTTTTTTAAAGTGGTCATACGATCTGATATGGGATCATACAGTCCGATCGTTAATACATCCGAAGTATCCCTGATCTGTGACTGATTTTCGAACAAATAAGCAGCAAACCAAAGTTGCTCATTGGGTGTATAAATAACTTTATCGGTAGTGAGGTAAATTTTCTGTAGCGTTTTGGTAAAGGATACGGCCTGCTTTTGTGCTTTGACCACATGGCACCCCGCGAACACTATTATAAGCAGTAAATATTTCACCATTGGCAACAGAAGGTTTTTTAATGACCGGGCAGAAAATAGCCACTAATCTAAGAAAGAAAACGCAATTAGCATGAGCTTAGTGTAATATAACAGTGCCCAGCTGATCGGTGATCTCCCGTTCCATATCTTTTAAAGAGCGATGAATAAAGTGAAGTTCTTTGAATTTTTCATAGGCTTTATCCTGCTCCATGTCCTGCTGGTTCTGCAATAGCATCCGCTTTATTTTTTTCAGCTTCAGGTATCTGATGGCGGAAATAACAATATCCTTCGTACGATCTTCTGATATGAGCTTGAAGCGGTTGAGCTCGTCCTCGTTACCATCTGACACGGTTCTTAAAAAAGCCTCATACTCCTGTTTAAACAATGTACGCTGGTAGCCCATGTTTTGTCCCGCTTTCTGAATCCACTTTTTACTTTCTTCATAGGGGTGGTTTAAAAGGGAAATTACAAAGCTGCTGAGCTGCTTGTCTTCATGATAAATAAAGTATTTATCGTTAAATAGTTTAGGATTGCGCTGAACCAGTTCTTTTATAGCATGTACCAGGGTATAGACGTCTTTGTCCTCAATATCCAGCTCATCGATCTCGCCAAAAACATAGTCGGCAATCAATATATTATCATCCCAATACCGGTTGCCATATTCTAATAATATTCTTGCCAGTTCTTTTTCCTGTAGCTGATCCTTAAAGAGCATATCAAAAGTGGCATCATCAAAATTGGTGGCTTCAGCCTGAGCTACAGCTACTTTATCGGCTCCCGGAAAAGCCGATTTCCGCTCCTGCGTGTTAATGCGGTCTCTTATATATTTGTTGACCAAAGCGTTGAGACCTGCTTCATCAATGTTTAAGATCGTGGAAGATTGCTTAATGTAATCCTGCTGTCGCGTAAAGTCTTCCGTTTTATTAACCCGTGATATAGATTCGGCGATCTTATTAACCAGTTCCGACTTTTTCGCGGGGTCGTTACCTACATCCTTTAAAGACAGCTCCAGCTGAAACAGGATAAAATCTTTTTTATGCTGGTTCACAAAATCAACAAAGGCAGCAGCGCCCACTTTATTTACATAGCTATCAGGATCTTCCCCATCGGGAATGAGTACCAGCTTTACGTTGAGCCCTTCTTCAAGTGCCAGGTCAAGCCCACGAAGCGCTGCTTTTACACCGGCACTATCGCCGTCATAAATGATGGTGAGATTATTGGTGTACTTTCTTACCAATCTCAACTGATCAATAGTAAGTGAAGTACCTCCCGAAGCCACTACGTTTTCAATACCTGCCTGGTGTAGCGATACTACATCAGTATATCCCTCTACCAGCAGACATTCATCTGCCTTGTCAATAGCTGCGCGGGCAAAATAAGATCCGTATAAAATTTTGCTTTTTACATACAGCTCATTCTCGGGTGTATTAATGTACTTGGGCGCTTTTTCGTTAGTTTTTAATATCCTCGCTCCAAAGCCAATTACTTTACCACTGTTATTATGAATGGGAAATATAACACGCCCGCGGTAATTATCCTGCAGGTTGCCGTTACGCTCGGCTATCAAGCCGCTTTTAAGCAGGAGGTCCCTGTTATATTGCTGAGACAATGCTTCATCCGTAAACGCAGTTCTTGACTCAGGCGAATAGCCCAATTTGAACTTTTCAATAATACCTTCCCTGAAGCCTCTCTCCTTAAAATAGCTCAGGCCGATGTCGCGGCCTTCTTCGGTTTTAAAAAGCTGGTCGATGAAGAACTTCTCGGCAAAGCTGTTGATAATAAAGAGGCTGTCGGCCGTTTGATATTGTTCTTTTTGTTCCTCGCTTACAAATGATTCTTCTACTTCTACACCATATTTATTGGCAAGCCATTTTAATGCCTCTACATAGCTGTATTTCTCATGCTCCATAACGAAGCTGATGGTATTGCCGCTTTTACCACATCCAAAACATTTATAAATTTCTTTGGACGGAGAAACGGTAAAGGATGGGGTTTTCTCGTTGTGAAAAGGGCAGTTACCCAAATAGTTAGCACCTCTTTTTTTTAGCTTTACAAATTCACCCACCACATCAATAATGTCAATGCGCGAAAGAATCTCCTGTATCGTCTGCTGCGAAATCACGGAGGCGAAATTAAGGAATAGCCAGCTATTTATCTAAAACCATGAGCCTTGAAGGGATTTACTAATGGTGCATTAAGATTAACAGCCAGTGAGACCGTGTGGTAATACTTTTGAGTACCGATTGGAATGATGACCGGGCGGTATAGTATTGCGGGTGCAAACATGGGGCTCACATTCAGCTCACCTCCAATAGTAAGACCGATGCCATCATCCTTATGCTTGATCGATTTCCTATCGCCGTTTAAATTATACATAAAGCGTTGAACGTTTACTCCACCGATGACACTGATCCTCTTAGCCACTTTCCGGTGGTGCAAGGCATCAATAAAAAAGCTGCTTATGGCATGTTGATTCATCTTCCAACCTTTATTAAAGTTGTCATCTACCGGTGTTCTGATTGACGGGTTAACACCTCCGGTTAATGAAAAATCACCCCGGTTGCCTTTATAGAACACCCCGATACCAAATCCCAATAAGTTGGTGCTGCTCAGGCTTCTTCCATTATGATAGTTATAATAGTTAAAGTTATTAACCAGGGGAAAGGCTAACCTTATAGCCACATAGTTTTCAGGCAGCCGTAACTTTCTGTCCAGTCTTTTATTAGGCTGAGCATAGGCCAGTACAAAAGTCATGATCAGTATAAGGGTAGCAGTTATTTTTTTCATAGCGCCTTTTTTTATAACAAACGTCATAAAAAAAGGGAACGCAACAGATATATAATTAATTTAATTTTTTAAGTTGTATATTTCTGAAGTCGATTGGTTGCCCCTCGCTCTGCAGGGCTATATAACCTGAAACCAGTGGCTGCCCTTCAATTTTTTGTTTAGGATCATAGCGGTTAGCAACACCACCACCAATGCTGGGTTTGGAATATTGTAATACGGTATCCCCATTAATAATATGGGTTATCAGCGAATCTCCCAGCACAATCAGTTCGGCTGTTACCCACTCGCCGGGAGGATAGGTTTTGGAAGTTGAGTTCAGGCAGTGGCCATTGTATTTAGTGCCCTGGTACACAATTTCTGTTCCGGGTGAGCACATATTACCGGTGGGGCGTGGTTTGCCATCGGGTAAGCCTGCTAAAAACTGCATTTCTACAGATATAGGCCAATCCTGTTCCTTTGGCATAGTGCGGGGATCCTGCGAATGATACATTACACCGCTATTTAAAATAGTGTAAGACGGAGCATCTTTCATCCATCCGTCCACAAAACGATATTCCATTTTTAAATGGTATTTGGAGAAAGGTGTTTTATAGTAAAGATGCCCATATCTTTCGTTGAAGCCATCATATTTATCGTATCGCACTTTGATGATATCATCTTCTACCCGGAAAGTTTGTCCGTAGTTATCACCTACTTCATGGTGGTGGATTTTTACAAACCAGTCATTCAGATCTTTGCCGTTAAAGAGGGTAACCCAGCCATCGGTTGATTGTTTTACTGAGGCCGGTTTGGGAGAACAGGATACAAACACCCAGATCAACAAAACCAATGAGAAATAACGCATAAGGAAAGTTTAGGAGCAAAATAAGTTTTAATCATCAATTGAGCAATTAATTGCAGAATTGAAGTTGTACAAACGTTTGCACGCCCGGCCAATGCATAACCTTCTTAGCTTTATAAGAATATTCAGTGGTAGGATTGTTCAGGAGAAAGTGGATCAACATTTTGGTTTACTTATAAGCTTGGCATGTTCGCTCCCTGGCGGTAGAACAACGCCTAAAAACGATCTGGCTATCAATAAATAACAATAATTATATTCGTTATACTTAAAGCATGCAATTATGAAGAGGATTCTATTCGTTTTAACCCTTTTAGCGGTTGTAGCTATCGCCCCGGCACAAAACAATTATAACCCGTCTGGCCAAATCATTGACGCTCGTAAGCAATTCCAGGACATGAAGTTTGGTCTTTTTATTCACTGGGGTGTTTTTAGCATACCGGGTGATGGAGAATGGGTGATGAATACACGCAAACTTCGTATACATGAATACGCCCATCTCAAAGACTTTTATAACCCTTCTGCTTATGATCCCAAACAATGGGTGGCCATGGCCAAAGCGGCAGGGATGAAGTATATCACCTTTGTGTCAAGGCATCATGATGGTTTTAGCAACTGGGATACTAAACAGTCTGATTGGAAAATAACCAACACGCCTTATAAAAAAGATGTTTTAAAACTGCTGGCGGATGAATGTAAGGCACAAGGTATAAAGCTTTGTCTGTACTATTCATTACTCGATTGGACAAGGGAAGATTATCCCTGGCGAACCGGTAGAACCGGGCTGCACAGTGGTCGCACAGGAGATGGGGACTATGCCAGTTATTTTAATTTCATGAAAGCACAGATCACGGAGCTGCTCACCAACTACGGCGAAATAGGCACGATCTGGTTCGACGGACATTGGGATCAAACCAACCCGGAAGGGCATAATGATCTTTCGTCCAGGATTGACTGGAGATACAATGAGTTGTATAGCCTCATTCACCAGTTGCAACCGCAGTGTATGATTGGTAATAACCATCACCAAACGCCTTTTCCCGGCGAAGATTTCCAGATGTTTGAAAGAGATTTACCCGGAGAAAATAAGTCGGGCCTAAGTTTTCAAAAGGCCTCAGATGCTTTACCGTTAGAGACCTGCGAGACCATGAACAATTCCTGGGGTTTTAACCTGGGTGATAAAAGCTATAAAAGCGCTACAACGGTGATCCGCTACCTGGTGGGTGCAGCTGGCCGCAATGCTAATCTTTTGTTGAATATAGGGCCCATGCCCAACGGAGATATTCAACAGGAGTTTAAAGATACTTTACAAGCCGTTGGTGCCTGGATGAATAAATATGGTCATAGCATTTACGGCACCAGGGGAAATGTAATGCCTGTTCAAAAATGGGGCGTGGCTACTGCAAAAGACAAAGCCTATTATTTACATATTTTAAATACGGATAGCGTTAATACCATTGAATTGCCTTTTGCTGACAAAAAACTTCAGGCGATTTCTTTAAGTGATGGTAATAAGGTTGATCTGAAAAGAGTAAAAAATAAATGGCAGCTTACCATTCCGGAAGCTGCCAGGCAGGAAAAAGTTGACTATGTTATTGAAGTGCGTATAGTAAAATAAACTGTTGTTTAGCTCGCAAGGGGAGTAGGCGTATCAAAACTCAAACACTCTTTTAGCTCCTTTTCAGTATAAGAAAAACCGTATTGTTTCAATACTTCATCGGGTACGCCATTCCATTGGTTGGGGCGGTTACCTGCATAACCAAGGTCTTTCACACCGATCTCTGAAGTGTAAAAGCCGGTTACAGTCAGATCGCGCATCCGGGAAAAAAAGGCTACACCCGGTGCCAGCTCTTTTTTATCTTTAGCTTTCTCAGGATAGGCTATAAGATCTACTACTTCAATTCGCTGTTGAGCGGTTATATCTTTAAACGTTTTTTCAAATTTCTTAAGGCAATGCATGTCCAGCCAGCGCAAACCACCGCGCATAGGAACCTGCATCGCCGGTTGATCTTTTACAGTGAACTCAATAAAGTCAGTAACTTTCGCATCGCTGGCGCTACCGCTCACTTCGTCTTTCGGAATAATAATATCCCCCAGGATCGTTAAGGTAGCCAGCTCATGCTCATTAAAGAATTTAGGCATCCGGTTTACCGCATCTTCATTTACCTGCTCATCTTCATACCTGTGTATGCCGGGTTTTGCTGCATCAGTAGCTTTTGCTTCCTCTTTTTTATCAGCAGGGGCACAGCCTGTTGCAATAGCAGCGGATGCCAGTGCAGAAGCTGCTATATATTTAAGTGAATCGCGACGTTTCATATTTAAATAGTTGATAGTTCATAGCTGATAGTTCATGGAATTAACTATTATCCATGAACCATGATCCATTAACTGATTATAAATTTTGCTTTTTCATTTCATCAATAATATACTCACTGGCCCTCATGCTCAATGCTAAAATGGTCCAGGTAATATTTTTATCAGCCTGCGATGTAAACTGGCTGCCGTCCACACAAAACAGGTTATTACAGTCGTGCGCCTGGCTCCATTTATTAAGGGCTGAAGTTTTAGCATTATCACCCATACGTGCGGTGCCGGCTTCATGAATAATGTAGCCCGGTTTATCTAAACCATAGTTATTTTCAGGCCCATCATCACCCCAGGTAATTACTGCGCCCATATTGTGCATGATCTCTTTGAAGGTTTCCTTCATGTGCTTGGCCTGCTTTATTTCGTAATCGCTTTGCGTTACGTTAAAGCGCAGTACAGGAATACCAAATTTATCAACCGTATTCGGATCAATTTCGCAATAGTTATGTTCGAAGGCAACAGCTTCTCCGCGACCACCCATACCTACTGACGCACCATAGAAATACCGGGCGTCTTCTTTCAGTGATGCACCATATCCTCCCGCGTCTTTCTTTTTGCCATTTACCTCGTGCTTGCCATTCATACCTTCCAGGCCCATGCCAAACCCGTAGGAAGGCTGGCCGAAACCTCCCCAGTACTCAATATGATAACCGCGCGGGAAGTCCAGTTTCTTATTGTCACCCCACCAGGGTGTATAAACGTGCATGCCACCTACACCATCTTCATTATAACGCTTACGCCCAAATAACTGGGGCAGGTAACCGCCCATGGCCGCACCGTTACTATCCTGCAGGTATTTACCTACCACATTGCTGCTATTGGCCAGGCCATTGGGATGCCGTTGCGATTTGGAGTTTAGCAGCAGTCTTGCAGTTTCGCAGGCGCTCGCCGCCAGTATCACTACACGGCCGTCTACCTGGTACTCCAGCATGTCTTCTTTATTTACATAAGAGACACCGGTTGCTTTGCCTTCTGTATTGGTGATCACCTCTCTCGCCATGGCGTTGGCAATCACCTCCAGTTTTCCGGTTTTTAAAGCGGGGTATATTAAAACATTGGTAGAAGAGAAATCGGCCTTGGCCATACTACAATTCCTGCCGCATTGTGCGCAGAAAAAGCAGGCGCCTCTTTCTTCATTAATCGTTTTGGTAAGAATAGAAAGCCTGGACGGGATTACCGGTACATTGGCTTTTTCTCCACCCTTTTTTATGAACATTTCATGTAGCCTGGGTTTAGGCGGCGGCAGAAAAACACCATCGGGTTCATTAGGCAGATTCTCCACGCTACCGAATATACCTATCAGCTTATCTACCTTATCGTAGTAAGGTTTTATATCGTCATAAGTAATAGGCCAATCGGCGCCCACACCATCGTTGCTGTACCCTTTAAAGTCTTTGGGACCGAAACGCAACGATATACGTCCCCAGTGATTGGTTCGCCCGCCCAGCATGCGGGCTCTAAACCATTCCCACTCGGTACCGCTGGCGCGGGTATAGGGTTCTCCCTCTATTTCCCAGCCACCATAACAGGCATCCAGGTCTCCAAAAGGCCTGTACTTGGTAGCCCTGCCACGGCGCGAAGATTCCCAGGGGTTCTTCAACTGGAAAATTTCTTTTTGGGGGTTGTACATAGGCCCGGCCTCCAGCATGCATACACTCAGCCCGGCATTAGCCAATGTATAGGCGGCCATACCGCCCCCGGCTCCAGACCCTACGATAACAACATCATATTTTTTGGGTTGTTTCTTAACTTGTAAATCCGACATATAGCAAATATGTTTAGCGAGAAAAAAATTACAATATACAAATATGGTCAAAAATCTGCAAAATCTATTTTGCAAAATTTGGCAAACTGGTTTTATTCATTAAACTTTGGGCAACAATCGAATTTCATGCGCAATCGGTTTTCGTCTTTTTTCATTTTCTTATTGATTATTATCATCGGCTTCCTGGCATATTTTCTTGGAAGAAAAAGCGCGTCTAAAACCGTTGACAATGTGGTAATGAATGATGTCCTGATCCGTCAGATCGCAGAACTCTCTGCGCTTGAAGTTCAAGGCAATGCAAGCATTAAGAGCAGCAATATAGCAAATGATGGCAGTATTACCGATAATTTTAAAAAATTGTTTCTGGAGCGAACATTCAATATTTCCGTACCTTACGTGGCCAAATACGGCATAAACCTCGACAACCAACGAATTAATATTGAGGAGAAGAATAAACAGGTTTTGATTGTATTGCCAAATCCCAGATTATTGAGCTATGAGCTGAGGCTTGACCGGACTAATGCTGCTTCAAAAAAGGGACTATTTGAAGGTAACGATGAAGAAGCTTATAATAAGCTGATACAAAAATTATATACACAATCAAAAGCACAGCTGGAGGGTAATACAGGCTACCAGGAGCAATCGAAAGAGAAGATCCGGAAAATTATTAAGGACTATTATGCACCGTTGAATTTTGAAGTGGAAGTTACATTCAGCAACGAATTGAGAAGTAAGGTAACAGAAGAAACCCGGCAATAAAATTTGAATTAGTATCTCTAAATAATTAATATTTACAAACATTACATGCAATATGAAAAGAAATCTTTCCGGCTCGCGTAGGAGTTTTATCAAGAATGCAGCCATTGTTGGCGCAGGGGTTACGCTTGTTCCCCGAAACGTATTGGGCCGCGGCTTTGTGGCGCCGAGTGATAAGTTAAATATAGCAGGCATTGGTGCCGGTGGTAAAGGCGCCAGCGATTTGGCATCCTTTGCTAAAAGCCCTCATGTAAATATTGTGGCGCTTTGCGATGTGGATGACAGAGAAGCTAAAGGCTCGCGTGAAAGATTCCCGAAAGCCAATTACTATAAGGATTTCAGGGAAATGCTGGAGAAGGAAAAGAACAATATTGATGCTTGCAGTATCAGTACGCCAGACCATACGCATGCTGTCGCCACGCTTGCCGCTATGCAGTTGGGAAAACACGTATATACCCAAAAACCGCTGACACATGATATTTATGAAGCCCGTATTTTAACGCAGGCTGCAAAGAAATACAAGGTTGTAACCCAGATGGGTAACCAGGGTGCTTCGGGCGATGGTGTAAGGCGCACAAAAGAATTATATCAATCCGGAATAATTGGTGATGTATATGAAGTACATGCCTGGACCAACAGGCCTATCTGGCCACAGGGTGTTCCTAAGCCAAAAGGTAACCATGAGGTACCCAAGGAGCTGGATTGGAAACTTTGGTTGGGTACAGCGAAACATGAAGATTTTAACCCGGCCTATGTACCTTTTAACTGGCGTGGTTTCTGGGCCTTTGGAACAGGCGCTTTGGGAGATATGGCTTGTCATATAATGGATCCTATCTATCGTATTTTACCTATCCTTTACCCCGAATCTGCAGAATGCAGCATTTCTGATCAGTGGACGGGTATGAACCAGGAGGCTAACTTTACAGATAGCTGTCCCATGTCTTCTATCATTCACCTGACTTACCCGAGAACGGATAAGAAAGGGAAAATAAAAGTATCCTGGTATGATGGTGGTTTGTTACCGCAGCGTCCGGATGAATTATTGCCTGAAGAATCATTAGGTAACTGGGATGGTGGTTGTCTTTTTGTAGGTACCAAAGGAAAGATCCTGATGGACTGTTATGGAGCTAATCCTCGCTTATTGCCTACCAAATTAATGAAGGAAAAAACATTGCCTAAACAAACCATTAAACGTGTACCGGGCGGTGCTGAAGGGCACTATCTGCAGTGGGTAAATGCATGTATAGCAGGCCATGGCAAAGGTGAGACCAGTTCTCCGTTCGAATATGCGGGACCATTTACAGAGAGCCTGTTGATGGGTAACCTGGCTATTCGAAGCGCGATGTATATGGATCCTACGGTGTCTGGATGGGGTAAGACCAAGTATACGGGTCGCAAGAAGTTATTATGGGATGCCGAAAATATGAAGATCACGAATTTTGATATAGCCAACCAGTTTGTTAGAAGACAATACAGCGATGGCTGGACACTTACTTTGTAAGCTATATTACTACTTATTAAAAACTCCCGCATCTGTGGGAGTTTTTTTATACTTTATTATTCCGCAAACGATGTGCACTAAAAAAGGCTACCTGTTGGTAACCTTTTCAGTTGAGAAATATAATAGTGCATTAAAGGGTAATCGTATCCATTACCTGGAAAGTAACTTCTTTGGGACCATCCTTAGTTTTAACTATTTCTGTGATCGTTTTTATTTTGGAAGAAGGTACAGGAACTGGTTGAGCTGCTGTAGCCGGATTCTCCAGTTGTGCCAGGGTAGGCGCTATTACCAGTGAAACAATCGACATCAGTTTAATGAGAATGTTCATCGACGGCCCTGAAGTATCTTTTAAAGGATCGCCCACGGTATCGCCGGTAACAGATGCCTTATGAGGTTCTGATTTTTTGTAATACATTTCGCCGTTGATCTCCACACCTTTTTCAAAAGCTTTCTTGGCATTATCCCAGGCACCGCCTGCGTTATTTTGAAACATGCCCAATAAAACCCCGCTAACAGTTGCACCTGCTAAAAATCCACCAAGTGCTTCTGCACCCAGGCCTGGCATAAACCCAATCACCAGGGGAGATATAATAGCAATCGTTCCGGGAACGATCATTTTTTTGATAGATGCTTCGGTCGATATCTCTACACATTTATCATATTCGGGTGTGGCCGTACCTTCCATAATACCAGGTATGGTATGAAACTGGCGGCGTACTTCTGCCACCATTGCCATGGCTGCCTCACCCACTGCCCTTATGGCGAGCGATGAAAACAGGAATGGTATCATGGCACCTACAAAGAGGCTGGCCAGTACATTTGCCTTGTAGATATCGATACCGTCAATTTGGGCTACGCCCACGAAAGCTGCAAATAATGCCAGCGCTGTTAAAGCTGCCGATGCAATGGCAAAGCCTTTACCAGTGGCGGCTGTAGTGTTACCCACGGCATCCAACACATCGGTCTTTTCTCTTACTTCCTTCGGTAGTTCGCTCATTTCAGCAATACCACCTGCATTATCGGCGATGGGTCCGAAGGCATCAATGGCCAGCTGCATGGCAGTAGTAGCCATCATCGCTGCCGCCGCAATAGCTACCCCATAAAGGCCGGCGCACTGGTAAGATCCCCAGATACCTGAAGCCAAAACAATGATGGGAAGGAAGGTAGACTCCATACCTACTGCCAAACCACCGATCACGTTGGTGGCATGCCCCGTTAATGATTTTTTAATAATCATATTTACCGGGCGTTTGCCCATGGCTGTATAGTACTCGGTAATAATGCTCATCAATGCTCCAACTACCAAACCTACTCCAATCGCGCCCAATACGCCGTATTTGGTAAATACAAAACCACGTAGTTCCATTTGGTCGGGCAGCAGCCATATGACTAAACCTGCAGATGCGATGGCAGTTAATATCATAGAGCCCCAGTTGCCCATATTCAGCGCTCTTTGAACTGTTTCGGTGCTGATACTTGCTGTTTCGCTGATCTTTACAAACAGGGTTCCGATAATAGAAAGCAGAATTCCGATACCGGCGATAAGCATGGGTAAAATAATAGGGGAGAAGCCTCCTAAAGCATCAGCAGTACCTGTAATATTAATTTGCTGTCCCAGCACAATGGTTGCCAGTACGGTGGCTACATAAGAACCAAAAAGGTCAGCGCCCATACCGGCTACATCACCTACATTGTCGCCTACATTATCTGCGATAGTGGCAGGGTTACGCGGATCATCTTCAGGTATCCCTGCTTCCACTTTTCCCACGAGGTCGGCGCCTACGTCGGCAGCCTTGGTATAAATACCGCCACCCACGCGCGCAAACAAGGCTATCGATTCTGCACCCAGGGAAAAACCGGTCAATACCTCAATGGTCTGGATCATTTCATGCGAATTAAGCGCTGCATCCGGAGCAAAGTAGGCCTTTAACAAAATGTATAATCCGCCTAAACCCAAAACGGCCATCCCGGCTACCCCTACACCCATTACCGCACCACCACCAAACGATACGTTTAATGCTTTCTTAAGGCTGGTTCTTGCCGCATGGGCTGTGCGTACATTGGATAATGTAGCGGAGCGCATACCTATATACCCCGCAAGGGCACTTAAAACAGCGCCGATCACAAAAGCCACAGATATCATCCAATGGGAATGCGGATTGGTTTGTGCCAGCACTGCCAGTAAAATACCTACCACTATCACAAAGTAGCCCAGTATCTTCCACTCGGCCTTCAAAAACGCCATGGCTCCTACACTAATGTAGTTACTTATTTCCTTCATTCGGGGCGTACCGGCATCCTGCCTGGCTACCCATTTAAACTTTACATACGTGTACAATAAGCCAATGATGGCCATCACTGGTACGAGATAGATGATGTGTTGCATATAATTATATATCCTTTCGATTTGGCAAGACCCACAAATATAGGGGAACTGATTAAAATGTTATGGTTTATTTCGTTACAAGTAAATAACCGGTTTCGTTTTATTTACTTCTGTAATAATAGATGTATTTTACAAATCTTCAAACTTAATTTTCTTTTCTTTTAATTTCTTTAAAACCGGCTCATAGATCTCGCTGGTCAAAGGAATTCTCAGGCCGGTTATATTTATTTTTTTCTCCAGTATCAGTTCTGTAGCAATGCCTAATGGCCAACCCACTGTTTTTGCCATTGCTGTGTTTAAAGCATCATCGCCTTTTACAATCATACAACTTTTTGTTGAATATAGCTGATTGTTTTTTTCATACTCAACTTCATGAAGCATAATGATCATATCCCTGTCTTCCTGCTCTATTTTTAAGTGCGTTTCTAATAAGTGGCGAAGTATATCAGCAGAAGCGGCGGCTTGTTCAGGTACCGGATCATCGCCGGCCAGGCCCAGGTATTTCAACTGTTTTCTTACCAGCTCCCTGTCCCCCGCAGCAACAGTGGTGTCGATATACCTGTCTAAAGTTGTTGATGAAGAATGCTGTTGAATAGATTGGTTAACCCAGTCTTTGATGCTATTGTATGAGTCTGCTTCTTGAAAGGGGGTAAGATCGGTTAACCCTGCATCGATGATGTACTGCCAGCCTTTACAAAAATCCGGATGGCGCAAGGTAGTTCTCATAAAAGTAGGAGCCGATTCCAATCCATACAATGCTGCATAGGAAAGCGAGTCCCGGTTGGGGTAATAAGCGTAAGCTCCCAGGTCGGCAACATCCACCGTTGTGTTATTTTTAAAAATGTCGCGGTAACTTTTCTCTATAATATTGCCCCTGAGTTTATATACCGCGCCTGTTTTGCCTGCGTTCACAATATTAGCTGGATTCCAGGTTATTTTATAATGCCATGGATTGTTATCACTTTCCGGAGCAATCAATCCTCCACAATGCGATATAAAACTTTTAATGGCAGCGCCCTCATTTTTGATGCTGTTAATTAACTGCATCGCGCTCATGTGATCAATACCGGGATCGAGACCCATTTCGCAAAGAAAAAGCAAGCCCTTTCGATTGATTTCACTTTCGAGCTGTCGAATAGACTCGTCGAGGTAGGAGGCTGTCAATAAGTTTTTACCATGAGTAACACAATCCTGCGCAACAAGATAATGCAACGCAGGGGGCAACATTGATATCACAATATCGCTCTGACTGATCACCCTGTTTCTTTCGCCGGCATCATTTATATTAAAAGACAGGGCACCGCCATTGATATGCTCTTTTATCTTGGACAAGGCCAATGAAAGATCGGCATCTACCACCACCAGTTTCCAGTTATAGGTCTCTGATTGTTCAAGCAGATAAGTGATCAGCACTGTAGCCGATTTGCCGGCACCGAACAGGAGTATTTGCTTTGTTTCGTTAGTCAAGAATGATTATTTTTTTCCGGCAATATTGATAATGATAAGCCATCGCGTCTGGTTCTCTCTTATCGTTAATAGCCCGGGCATTACATTACTGAGCCTCTTAGAGTATAAAAAAAGCTACCATCAAGGTAGCTTTTAATTATCTGAAAAACAAGAATGCCTATTTCTTTTTCTTTGTTACAGCCGCTTTCTTTACAGGAACTGCTTTGGTTAACTTACTTTCTTCATCAGCCAGCTTAATCGCTTTGTAGGCGTTGATAATGCCACCGTATACAGAGATGTCGGATAATCTTACATCGGGTCCGCCTCCGGGATTTTTCACGCTTTCTGATGGTTTGCTTACGCTTTTTTCAATGATGTTTTTTACCTGCACTGCTGAAAGATTAGGGTAGTAGCTCATGATCAATGCTGCAACGCCCGATACCACTGGTGCAGCCATACTGGTTCCCTGCAAATCGGCATAAGTATTACCTCCGGGCACAGTGGAGTATATCTTAACGCCGGGCGAGAACACATCCACTTCTTTTTTTCCATAGTTGGAGAAACTGGCTGTTAATCCGCCTGATTTCTTATCGCCACTGGCGCCAATGGTGATCCAGCTTTGAGGTCTTTGGCCATCAGCAAATTTAGTCGAAGGGAAGTTGTAAGCTGTATCTACATTGGCTGCATCGTTACCTGCTGCATGAACCAATAATACATTTTTACTTTCGGCATATTTAACAGCCTCGTCTACCCATTTTTTTTCGGGAGAAAAACCTTTGCCAAAACTCATGTTGATGACACGGGCGCCGTTGTCTACCGCATATCGGATGCCTAATGCAATATCTTTATCATGTTCATCTCCGTCAGGAACAGCCCTGATGCTCATTAGCTTCACGTTATCTGCTACTCCGTCCATACCCAGGCCGTTGTTACGGGCTGCGCCAACAATTCCTGCCACGTGGGTACCATGTTTGGCAGACTCATTATCTACATACACATTGCCATTACCATAGTATTTATCATTGATATCATCGTAATTGTCCTGTACAATATCTGAGCGATAATTGGTAGGAGGGGTCTGGCCCGCAGCCGCTTTAACCAGGTCGCGCGAGGATAACTCAATCAGCTCGTTATTCGTGATCTCCTGGGTGTTGTTTAATTTACAGGTTCCCATCATCACTTGTTTTAGCTGGTGAGCCGCGGCATTTAATGGCGTATAATTTACCAGGTCGTTACAGGTGTAAAGTTCTTTTTTAAGCTCTTTTTTTATGATAGAGTCTCCTTCTTTTAACACTTCTACCAGCAAGGTCAAATATTCAAACTCTTTAGGCTCCATTTGGTTTTTATCAATATCCTGTTTAGCTCTTAGCCACAATTTGTAATTTCCTTTCTCTGCAGCCGGTATATCTTTTTCGGCCTTTCCTTCAAATTGCTTTTTAAATTTCCAGTACACACGGGTTCCTTCGTAACTATCTTTGGTTACATTTTGTTTACCGTCCTTACTTCCTAAAAAATTCCAGCCATTAATATCATCTACATAACCGTTTTTATCATCATCAATACCATTTCCGGGTATTTCTTTGGTATTGATCCAAAGAACCGGTTTCAGGTCCTCATGGGTAGTGTCAATTCCCGAATCTACTATTCCCACTATAACTGGGGTACTTTTTAGTCCTTTAGATTTTAGAAAATCATAGGCCTGATCCAGGCTGATGCCATAGAATCCATCTTTCTGAAGGTCTTTTAAATGCCAACCCTGCGGCACATTTTCGCTTTTATCAGGAACCGAATCCTGCGCAGCCACATTAGTAGAAAGGCTACCAGCAAGCAAAACAATACCAAACGCGCTAAATATTCTCTTCATGCAAAACAATAATTTAAATAAAACAATCTACAAAAATAATGCACATAGCTTAAAGAATATCATAAAATGATAAACGGACCAAGAGGCATTTTAATGGTTAAAAAGTAAAGAGTCCTTCAATTAATATAATATAGTTTTATATCAATTTAGAAATACACGAATCTACCCCAGGTCGAACTTAATGCCTTGTGCAAAAGGCAATTGCGTACTATAGTTGATGGTGTTGGTTTGCCGCCGCATATAGTTTTTCCAGGCATCGCTTCCACTTTCGCGACCGCCGCCGGTCTCTTTTTCACCTCCGAACGCGCCACCTATTTCAGCGCCTGATGTACCTATGTTCACATTGGCAATACCGCAATCGCTCCCGTTATGCGCCAGAAATAGCTCTGCTTCCCTTAAATTATTGGTCATAATAGCAGAAGATAACCCTTGTGGCACACTGTTTTGAATGGCAACCGCTTTCTCCAGTTCTTTGTACCGGATCAGGTAAAGGATGGGAGCAAAAGTTTCGGTATGCACAATGGGCAGATCATGGACCACTTCTGCAATACAGGGTTGTACATAGCAGCCGCTCTCAAAAGTATTGCCGCTTAGCACGCCTCCTTTGATCACAAATTGACCACCCTGCTGTACACAATCAGCAATGGCATTATTGTAAGCGCTTACAGCTGCTTTGTCGATCAGTGGCCCCACATGATTGCCCGCATCCAGCGGGTCGCCCATCTTTAATTGCTGATAAGCTTTTACCAGCTTTTCTTTAAACGCATCGTAAATGTCTTCATGAACAATCAACCGGCGGGTAGTGGTACACCTTTGTCCGGCTGTGCCCACAGCTCCAAAAACAGCTGCAGGGATCGCAATATTCAGATCCGCATCTTTCGAAATGATGATCGCATTATTACCCCCCAGCTCCAGTAAAGAGCGGCCCAAACGCCCGGCTACTTTGGTGGCCACGGCTTTACCCATACGGGTTGATCCGGTAGCCGATATCAACGGAATATGTTCATCACCAGCCATCCATTCGCCGGCTTCAGCTCCGCCATTAATAAGGCATGATACCCCCTCGGGCACCTCGTGCTCTTCAAAAACCTTTGCCACAATATTTTGACAGGCAACCGCACAGAGAGGTGTTTTTTCTGAAGGCTTCCAGATACAGACATCACCGCAAACCCATGCCAGCATAGCGTTCCAGCTCCATACTGCTACAGGGAAATTAAAAGCTGATATAATACCCACCAGCCCTAACGGATGGTACTGCTCATACATTCTATGCCCGGGCCTTTCGCTGTGCATCGTTAAACCGTGCAGTTGCCGGCTCAAACCCACAGCAAAATCACAGATATCGATCATTTCCTGTACCTCACCCAGTCCTTCTTGCAGGCTCTTTCCCATTTCGTAGGATACGAGCTTGCCCAGATTGTCTTTGTTATTGCGCAGCTCCTCACCAATAAGCCGAATGATCTCCCCGCGTTTCGGCGCCGGCCAAAGCCGCCATTTTTCAAATGCTTGCTGAGCTGTTGCGATCACTTGTTCATAGTCAGCACGGGTGGTTGCCTGTACCGATCCTATTAGTTTTCCGTCAACCGGTGAATGCGATTGAACGTCGCCGGCGCCCGATGAGAACCATTGACTTCCTGTACTGGTTCCATTATTAATAGTTGACAAGCCTAATTCCTGTAAAAATTTCATAGACAATCTTATTGATTATTATAAAATTAAGGAAATGAGCAGATGTTTATCACGAGGGTGTACAACATTTTGACAATGTTAAATTTAACCTGCTTAGCGGATCACCTTTTAGATGCAGTACAGAAAAATGCGGGGGCCGGACAACTATTACCTGCTTGTATGTATTTTTGAAAACTTTATAAGAAAACCATCATTTATAGCAGCACATGAGCATATTCTCCTATCATTTAGTAAAAACATCTTATGCAATTGCTCTTCGTGCCATTTTACTGCCACCAGTTCCGGGTAAGGTGAAAGGTTTGATTCATGCAGAATGCATGAATGCGATGACATTAGGCGCGCCTCTTTTGTCGCCTTCACGCATATTGATGAGGCAGATAGCCCTTTTTGCGCAATGGGAAGATGAAGCTGCTATAGGTCAGTTTTTAAAAGATAACAGGCGGGGAAGGGTATGGGCAGGAGGCTGGCACACCCGTTTGATCTTTATGCGGCAGTGGGGAGCTATTCATGGATTTAAAATACCTGTCCCGGTGATTGAAGCAGATACACCCGAAGACCCGGTGGTTGCAGTAACCATTGCCCGAATGAAATTTCCTGAGATTCCCCGGTTTATTCAATGGGGCCGACCGGTAGAAAAACTCGTACGTGATCACCCGGGAACCACCTTATCATTAGCTTCTATCCGTTTCCCCAATACGGTTTCTACTTTTTCTGTATGGAAAACACAAAAGGAAATGACCGATATGGTACAGGGCCATAGTGCTGTTCCCCGGCCCGAAAGACATATCGATGCCATGAAAGAAAGAGATAGAAAAGATTTTCATTTTGAATTCACTACGCTGCGGTTCAGGCCGATAGCGGAGTTGGGGGAATGGAATGGCAACGACCACATTATTCCGGGTCTTTAAAAAAAATGATTGATATGGGCTTTGCTTACCCGATGCAAAAATTACAGGACTGGATTACCCAGCAATGGGTGATTTTCAGGGGAAGGAAAATTGAACCGGAGAGCTATCCCTGGCTAATAGGTCCATTTGGAAACCTCAATACCATTGGTGATGACTTTGTTTATCGCTTTGCGGAAAAAGAAAACCTGGTTATTGAGAGAGATGCGCCCGTAAAAGGCATTATTCCATCCATGGCTAAGCTAAACCTCCCGGCTGAAGAGCTATCCCGTCTTTCCAAACAGGTTATCGGGTTTTATGAAAACACAAACAGCTATGATCTTGATTTCTCTGTGAGATGGAACCCTTTTTTTAAGTTTTTCGGATTGCTGCTGAACCGCTTATTCAGCAAAAGACTCAACCAGCTAAATATTCCCACCCAAAGCATCTCCGATGTTGAATCGATAAAGAGCGAGATCATTAATCTTTTGGATCCTCAAACGCATCACATAAAGTATACCTTCTGGTTCCGGGCCCTTGAGTCAACCGGGCAGGTTGTTTATTCAGGGGTTTATGGGATTTGTCAGTTGCCTTCTGGTAAAACCTGTGTTAAAGCTGTATTCCCTTTACCCAATGGCAATGCCACTGTTATTATGAACCCGGCTGTTGGCAAAAATGGGGAATTGATTTTAGACTCTTCCGGAAATCAATTTGGCGACGCAGGGTTCTATTTTTTGTTAAAAGATGCCCGGCAACAATACCATGCTCAATTCATTCGCTCTTTTCGCGACCGGTTAATTATCGGCCCAAAAGATGAGCTTATCTCAGCCGAACAAACCTTAACCCTCTGGAACCGGAAAGTGCTTCAATTTAATTATGAAATAAGACGCAATGCCAGGGAAATAGCTGATAACAGTATATAAAATCATTTTGTTGTGTGCCATTTAGTTTTCATCCTTTATCTTTGATTTTTAATGAAGCTTTCAACGCAACACTTGCTCGGCATTAAAGACCTCACGAAGGAGGATATTACTCTTTTTTTAGATACAGCCACCCAGTTTAAAGAAGTTTTACAGAGACCCGTTAAGAAAGTGCCTTCCTTAAGGGATGTTACTATTGTGAATCTGTTTTACGAAAACTCAACACGTACCCGTATTTCTTTTGAGCTGGCGGAGAAAAGATTATCAGCAGATACCATCAATTTTACCGCATCGGGCTCTTCAGTTTCTAAAGGCGAAACCCTCTTAGATACAGTGAATAATATTTTATCCATGAAAGTGGATATGGTGGTAATGAGGCATAGTGCCAGCGGCGCACCGCATTTTTTATCACACCATATTCCGGCAGCTATTGTAAATGCCGGCGATGGAGTGAATGAACATCCTACTCAAGGGTTGCTGGATGCTTTTTCTATCAGGGAGAAAGTAGGCCAACTGGCAGGCACCAAAGTAGCTATTATTGGCGACATCACTCATAGTCGTGTGGCGATGAGCAATATGTACCTGTTAAAGAAAATGGGTGCCGAAGTTACATTGTGCGGCCCACCAACATTAATTCCCAAGTATGCCAGGGAGGCATTTGGGGTGAATGTGAGTTATAACCTGGAGGAAACGCTGAATTGGTGCGATGTGGCCAATGTTTTACGGATACAACTCGAAAGACAGAACCAGGTATTATTTTCTTCATTGAGAGAATACAACCTGAGCTATGGCATCAGTCGTAAGCTGCTGGAAGGACTGAAGAAGGATGTAGTGATCATGCACCCTGGTCCTATCAACCGTGGAGTAGAACTGGATAGTGATGTAGCGGATAGTGGCCAGTCGATTATTTTACAACAGGTAGAAAATGGAGTAGCGGTGCGAATGGCGGTTTTATATTTGCTCTCGAATAAGAATAATTAATAGAGAATGGTGAATTGTGAATGGGAAAAATGTTTAAGATTCCATGTTTAAAAACGTCGGTTATACAAGCATCCAATATCTAGCATCTTGTCTCTAACATCTAATATCTGCATAAATGTCCGAAAGAATCTGTCTATTTCCCGGAACCTTTGATCCTATTACCTTAGGTCATGAGGATATTATCAATCGGGCTATTCCCCTTTTTGATAAAATTATCGTAGGTATTGGTTTCAACACTTCCAAAAAACCGATGTTTTCTACTTCGCAGAGGTTGCAGTGGATCAAAGATATCTATGGTCATTCTTCAATGGTGCAGGGAGCCGTTTACGAGGGTTTAACCGTGAACTTTTGCAAAAAGATAGGAGCCAGGTTCATTTTAAGAGGTATACGGTATGTAAGCGATTTCGAATATGAAAAAACAATTGCAGATGCCAATCGTGCTTTAGATAAAGAGATCGAAACCGTCTTTCTCACCGGTGAACCTAAATACACATCTGTAGCCTCTACAATTGTTCGGGATATTATTAAGAACGGAGGCAATGCCAGTCCTTTTCTGTCTGAGGTGGTTTGTGAATCTTTAAAAACCATACCGTTGGCGGGATAGTTTACTTTGAATATGTATTACCGTAATTTACTCTGGTGACTGTGCATTAGATTTCGAATCCTGATCTGCTACAATGAACGCAACAGGCACTTTGAGATAAGCAACTACTTCTCTGCCATTTTGAATGGCTGGCTTCCATTTTCCTGATTTCTTTATTACACGAACCGCTTCCTCATCCATACCATAGCCTGCTTTCTTGCCAATCGTTTTTACCTCGGTTACGTTACCTTCCCTATCAACAATGAATTGCACCGTCGTAGTATAGGAGCCATGAGGAGCATTATTGCTTATGCCAACCTTTCCGTCTAAATTCCTTTTAATAAAAGCATTCCAATTACCGGGGTAGGCTGCGTCTATTTCTACTTTGGTAAAAATTTCTGGCTCTTTTTGCTGGTTTGCTGAGGCGGTGGGAGGGGTTACCGTACCCGTGTTTTGCGGGCTATCTTCAGTCATTTTTTTTGCTTCTCTTACAACCTGAAAATGGATAGGCTGCATACGATAGGATTTTACTGCCTTACTTTCACCACCAGATTGATTATTAATAGCGGGATTCCATTCCTTGGATTTTTTCAGCACTCTTATCACTTCCGCCTCCATACCATATCCTTCATTGGTCAATGGCTCAACGTCCGACACTTTACCATCTTCGTTTACAATAAATCGTACCAGCACTTCGTAATTGCCTGCCGGAGCTCCATGATCAGTGGGTATTTGGCCATCAAGATTTCTCTCTAAAAAACTGGCCCAGCTTCCCGGATATTTTGCCTCTACATCTACTTTAATTTCTCCTTCCTTCAATAATTTCTTTGGAACCTCTTCAGCAAAACCTACGACAGTAATGGGATTTAATTTGCGATATCGTCCATCGCCTGTTACATAGTCAGCACTTACTTCGCGGGAATTTTTTTCAGATAAATCCTCTTGAGTTTTTTCAGGTATAGTGTCTTTACTTGTTACTGAGGGGCGCTCATTGATCACTACAATGGGATCGGAGGCGGCTGCAGGCTTGTCAGTATCCATACTCAATACTTTAGGCACGATACGCTTGATTTCTTTTTCATAAGTAAAAGCAAATAATGCAATGGCCGTTGCGGCAATGGGCAATACCAGTAGTTTTCTCAGCCACTGGTACTGTGGCTTTTTAGATGATTTTAGCATAGTAATTCTCCTTTTTAATTGATTATGAAAAAATGGATTGATTAATTGTTGATGCCTGGCGCCTATCGCTCTTATCAACAGTAATTCTGCATAAGAAGCGGCGTCGCTATTGCCCGCGGCATGCTGGTCAGCCAAAAACTCCTGGATGGTTTTTACTTCCTTGCGGTATAAATAGAAGAAGGGGTTGAACCAGCAAATGCTTAAGACAATTTCCATGAACAGCAGGTCCAGGCTATGTTTGCTGAGTATATGGTACATTTCATGTTTAAACATGTGCATACCTTCTTTTGATTCCAGCCGGGTATCCTGATGCCAGAATAACCATTTGAAAAAGGAGAAAGGTGCATCCGGGTAATAGGTTTTTATAAACCGGATGCCTTCAATGGTTTCACTGGTTGCGACCCTTTTGATATGGATAATATGGGAGATTGCTTTCAGCAGCCTGGAAAACATCCAAAGCACTACACATCCATAAAAAATATACAGGAATTGGGCGTAGTCAAACTGTTTAGAAGCAGCCGTAACAACCACAGCTTCTCCGGTGCTGACAAAGCTGTAAATAGGATTATTGTCCGTATCATCTACGATCACAGGTATTTTAAGCAACGGCAACAAAAGGCTCAGTCCCATAGCAAAGAGCAGATAGAACCGGTTATACTGGTGAAACTTTTCATTGCGTAGGAAAAAGTGGTAATAACCGTACAATATTCCTGAGCAGGCAATCATTTGTAGTAAGTAGGTTGCCATAGACTAGTATTTATTCTTCAGTAATTTGAAAAGTAAGAGGTTGCTTACGATAAGCTTTTACCGATTCACCATCTTGAACAGCCGGAGTCCATTTGCCGGAAAGGTCTAAAACTCTAATAGCCTCTTCTTCCATCCCATATCCATGATGTGTAAGCGGTGTAAGGTCACTCACATTACCATTTTCGTCCACTACAAATTGAACAATAACAGTAAAGGTTCCGGGAGGCGCTCCATTGTCTACTGCGACTTGTCCGTTAATGTTATGTTCTAAGAAACTTCGCCAATTGCCATCGTATTTTGCATCTATGTCAACCTTGGAAAATATTTTTGAGTCTAATTGGTTGCTATTTTTTTCGACGTTAGCAGATCGCAACTCAGCTGATTTTTTAATGACAGCTACAATTTCTGTTTCTCTTTGATCGGGAGTATTTTTTTTGCTATCGGCTGTGTTAAGTTTCGTTTTAGTTGTTAACGCTGTTGAACCCATTTTGGTTTCTGTTTTTGCGTCTGCAGATTTACATCGGATAATTAATAAAGATGCGGTTAAAACAAAAACAGGTACAATTAATAATTGTTTTAGCCATTGATGGCTTGTTTTCTTTGAGGATAGTAACATGGTGATTCTGCGTTTTAAAAATGTATTAAAAAATGGACTTGTAAGTGAAGATGAGTTCGTGCCCATAGCTCGCATAACTAATAGTCTGGCATAATTGGCACGGTCATCTTTTTCCACTGCGTATTTATCGGCCAAAAACTCTTGAATGACTTTCATTTCTTTTCGATAGATGTAAAACATGGGGTTGAACCAAAAAATACATAAAACAATTTCCATAAAAATGATGTCCAACGTGTGTTTGCTGCTGATATGGTAATGTTCGTGTCTAAAAATTTGTTGACCTTCTACCGACTGCAATTGGGTCTTTTCGTTCCAAAATAGCCAGTTGAAAAAAGAAAAAGGAGCGTCCGAATGGGGTGTGTCTATAAATAAAATATCTTCTACTTTTTTCTTGGTGCCAAGCTCTTTAATAAAGAGTATTTTTTTAATACTTACTATTAATCTGCTTATTAAAGTGATGGCGATTAAAGTGTAAACTACGTATAATAACAAGCGCCAATTAAATCCCGTTTCGACTGTAACAACTACATTGTCCTCAGTTGTCATTAAATAATAAAGCGTGTTAGACGTCGTTTCTGTATTTACTAAAACAGGCACTTTTATGAGTGGAACAATAAGACTAGAGGCTACCGCAAAGAGCAGGTAAAACCGGTTGTATTGGTGAAATTTTTCATTGCGCAGGAAAAAGTGGTAATAACCGTACAATATTCCAGAGCAGGCAATCATTTGGATGATGTAGGTAAGCATACAGCTATTTTTTTTGTTGGTTTTTAATTTGCTCCAGCAAGGCCTCCAACTCTTCGATGCTCAAGTTGTTTTCCTTAACCATAAAGGATACCACATTACTAAAAGAGCCTTCGAAATATCCCTTCACCATTTGCTTCATCGTTTTCTTCGAATAATCCTCTTTGGTGATGGCTGCTGTATATTGATGTTGCCGGCCAAAAACATTCACCGTTACAAACTCCTTTTCGGTCAATATTTTTAAAATAGTAGCTACCGTATTCTGGTGGGGTTTGGGAACCGGCATATTATCCAGCAGTTCCCTGAGAAACTGTGGTCCGTTGTCCCATAAAATATGCATGATCTGCTCTTCGGCTTTTGTAAGTTGTTTCATGATCTAATTATTAATCTGACAGCAATTTAAAACTAATTATTTAGTTTAACAACTATTTTTTTAGTTATAGTTGTTTTTTATAAAAATGGCCTCAACAATCTTCCCCCGGGATTGACCATTTTAGCTTATTTTGCACACTATCAATTTTTAAGGACATTATGCAGCAGCCGATCATAGAAATTAAGAATGCTAATATTTACCAGGGAGATAACCTGGTATTAAAAGAGGTCAATCTCACTATCAGGGAGGGAGAGTTTGTGTACCTGGTAGGCAGAACCGGTACCGGTAAATCGAGCCTTTTAAAAACCTTATATGGCGACCTCTTGCTTACTGAAGGCGATGCAGTAGTAGCAGAATATCAACTTAAAAATATGCACTGGAAACAGGTGCCTTACCTGAGACGCAAGCTGGGCGTGGTTTTCCAGGACTTTAGGTTGCTTACAGACCGGAATGTGGCCAATAACCTTCGATTTGTGTTGAAAGCTACCGGCTGGACCGAGAAGAAGCTGATAGATGATAAGGTAAATGAAGTGCTGGAACAGGTGGGTTTGCAACATAAAGCCAATAAAATGCCTTATGAAATGAGTGGTGGCGAGCAGCAGCGGGTAGATATTGCGCGGGCCCTGCTCAACAGTCCTAAATTGATATTAGCAGATGAACCTACAGGTAACTTGGATCCGGTGACCACCGATGAGATAATGACCCTGTTATTATCAATAGCAAAAGAGAGTAACGCTGCTATTGTAATGGCTACGCACGACTATGCCGTTGTAAAAAAATATCCAACCCGGTTAATTAAAACAGAAGGGGGACGGGTAATAGACAATGCTACCATAGATAATTTATAAATTGCTGGATATTTTTATTGTTATCATAACGGTTTGCCAGCAATCTTTTCCTTAACAATATTTCTTCCTCTTCAAAGGGCAGGTAATACAACTGTGAAATAATGGATGCCAGTGCACTAGCCGTAGTTCCTATATGGCAGGCTTCTTCCAGTCCCGTGCCTTCTACAACAGCCGGGGTGGTAATGCAATGCCTTCCCCTATATAAAGCGTGAACAAGCTTTAAACGGCTACCGGTAATATTTTTGTGAAAACCGGGCAGTATATTAATATGCGCTTTCTGAACCAGGTCTTCCATTTCCGATTCGCTGGGATTGCTTACCAGGCAGGTGTTCTGACATAGTCCGGCGGCCTTTTGCACCGTTTTTGGCGGATTTTTACCGGCTATAATAAAAGGGATTCGCACTTTATTAAAAACATTGCTCAGCAACCATAAAGCTGCTTTTTCATTTTCGGGCACGGATAGATTTCCGTGAAAAAGACAGAGACTGCCCATTCCCGTAGGACAATTTACCTCCTGCCAACTCGGAAATGCCGGAACCAACTGTACATCCTCAAATCCCTGTTCTTCAAAACTAGATTGATCTTCCTTACACACACAGGCATACATACAATCCGCAGGCAGGGTAGAAGTATACTTTTTGGTGAGCAGGCTTTCCGCCAGGTAAAAGGTTTTTTTGGCCGGGTTGATGGTACTGCGCGCCAACTCCCTGTAATGCACTGATTCTTCATTATGCATCCGTACGCAGATCTTTCTTCCTTCCTTTTTTATCTCGTTGATAATACCTGTAGTGTGCAAACCTTCCAGCAATACCGGATGATTATCTTTATTCAGGTTTTCGATCAAAGACTGATTGCAGCGGGCATTTACAAACGCTGGTGTGCTCAGGGAAATACAATCAAAAGCGTCTTTTTTAGCGTAAGATTGCACCGTTTCGCAATACTGACCTAGTTCTGCATTGTGACATTTTTCATCAAACCGGAAATAGTGCAAGTGTATTTTAACACCCTTTTTGTGAAACGATTTAATCCGATTCATCATGTCGATGGACCCTCCGCAATTGGCGGGGCAGGGTACATCCAGGCATACAATATGTAAGTATTTATCCAAGCTAAGTTATATAAGCGTAAAATTTCTAATTCCAGGCCTCGTTTTCCTGTATTGTCGTATTACAACAACGGTTTTTGTAAAAATGTTCAAATAAAGAAGGTTTCAAAAGTATTATAAAATTGCAATACATACAAGCATCTGGCAGTTTGATTGTTGTTTCCCCGGTACCCACAAAAAAAGTGGCAGCAAAAAATGCGGCCACTTTAAAATATAGGGTTATTGCTGGTCTTAATTTTTTTTGCCAGTCAATTAGGAGGTAATCTTTTATTGAGGCATACCTTGCATACCACCCTGCATACCTTCCTGTTCGGCTTTCAGATTTTTACGTTTCAACAGCGAAGCATCAAATTTACCAAACCGGTAGGCGAAGTTGATACTGAAGAATTGCTGATCCCTTACGCGGTACTGGTGCTGGTTAAAGAAGCCTGCATTCGTATAAATGTCACTTACACGGGTTTTGAAAATATCGCTGCCGCTCAAAGTAACTGAAGCTGCTTTTCCTTTAAGAAATTCATATTTTAAAGCCACATCCACCCCATAGGTAGGCATGCTGTAACCCTGCGCATTCCCGCTTACTGTTCCGCCAAATCCGCCACGACCGCCGCCGCCGCCGCTGTTTCCCGACCCGCCCGGGGCCAGAACGGTTTTGGAATTATAATCTCCCGAAACCTGCACCGTAAAGTTTTTAGGCAGCTTAAACGTATTATTGATCTTGGCAAACCAGCTATATATCTGGTCGGCAGTAGGCACCAGCGGGTCGTTTACATTGATTTTCGATGTATAAATATTCGCGTTGCTGGTAACATCCCACCATTTGGTTGGTGCATTCTTCGATACTATTTCCAATCCGCCTACAAAGCTCGAATTGGCGTTTAAAAAAGTATTCAGTATCACATTATCCCCGGTAAGAGGGTGTATACCGTTTGTTTGATAACGGGTGATTAGGTCATCGGTATGTTTATAATAAGTGGATACGATAAGATTATTCGATTTATCGAAGGTTTTTGAGTAAGACAATTCAAATGAACTGGTAAATTCTGGTCGCAGGCTGGCATTACCCAGGCTCAGGTTAAGCGTATCGGAATAGTCGGTAATGAAAGGGAACAGCTGGAAGAAGCCTGGCCTGTTAATACGGCGGCTGTAGTTAAGCTGCAGCTGTTGCGACTGGGACAGTTGGTACGATAGGAAAACGCTTGGGAAAAGACTGGCGGGGTAAGCTATTTTAAACTGATCCATTTTACTATAACCGGCTCCTGAGAAAAATTGTCCGTTGTACTCAGAGCTTTCTAATCTCAAGCCCAACTGGTAGCCAAATTTTTCACCAATCTTGCTCGAAAAATTGCCGTATGCTGCATAAACGCGGTCGGTGAAATTAAATTTAGCAGAAGCATCATGGCTTCTCACAAAATCACCGTTTTGATACCGTGATAATACATTTTCACTGAATGTTTGGGTTTGATTAAAGCGAACGCCTGCTTCCAGTTTCGATTTATCGCTAAGAGGATTGGTGTAATCCATCTGGGCATTGATGCGTTCGTTATTACCGGAACCATTCTGCAATTGCCTGAAAATGCCTGTTTGCGGTCCACCGTTAACAGCGAATATGTTGTTATTCAGCAGGTTCTTGCTGTTGTTTTTACTTTTATTATACTGCCCATCAACAGTTAACTGGTGTCCGCTTTTGGGAAAATTATGCACAAAACCTAAAGCGCCACCTTTCATATTAAAGCCAAAATTGGCGTCTGAAGTCCTCAAAATACGCGACTCGGCGTTGCTTCCGGGGTAGGTTGTAGTAGTAACAATATCGCTGTTGGTTGTATTGTCAAACTTTCCATCAACGGTCATACCCGATAAGGTGATCGTATTTCTGTTATCAAGAAAATAGTCAAAACCAGCTCTTGCAAACAAAAAGCGACCATCTCCAATGGCGCGGTCTGTTTGGTATAGGCGGGTGGTTGTGTCGTTTGAAAATGTATTTCTTTCGGTAATCCCATCAGAAATTGTTTTACGTTGGTTGTATCCGATATTGGCAAACACATTGAATTTGCCCTGGCGTACATTCAGGTTGCCGCCGAAATTGTAGCGGCCACGCTGGTCGATACCCGCACGCAATGATCCATTATACCCAACTGTGCGCGTTTTTTTCAATACGATATTCAAAATACCTGCGGTACCGCCAGATGCGTCATATTTGGCAGAAGGATTGGTGATCACTTCCACACTGGCAATCTGGTCGGCAGGTATCTGGTCTAAAGTAAGGGTAGTAGGCCTGCCATCCACAAAAATCTGCGGGCTGGCATTACGTACGCTAATATTACCATCAATGTCTACATTTACAGAGGGAACGTTTTTCAGTACATCCGTAGCCGTACCGCCTGCCGAGGTAAGGTTATTTTCTACATTGTAGATCTTTCGGTCGATACCCAGTTGTACAGCAGGTTTAGATGCGGTAACCGTAACACCCGACAATACTTCCACATCGGTAGCCAGTTTAATATTGCCCAGGTCTTTATCCAGTCCGCTCATGATCGCCTGCATATCCGGTTTACCACCGGCCATCATTTTGGGATCGATGAAAGAGAATTTACGGGTATGCGTTTTATGCCCAACGCCCGAAACTACCAGTTTGTACTGGCCCATGGCCGGAATGTTCTCGAGGCGAAAATCTCCGTTAGAGGCGGTAAGCATACCGGTAACTAATATATCTTTAGGTGTTTTGGTAGCTGAGTCAACTTTAGTCTGGTATATCTGTATAGATGCTGCTTCCATACCCTTGCCGGTTAGGGAATCTACTACCTTACCGTAAATAGAGCCTCCAGGCATTTGCCCGCCAGCCTGTGCAAAAACGGCTGTTGTAAATAGCAGGCCCAGGGCCATCAAAAAATATCGCATGTTCAAAAAATTTAGAGTTTGACGCGAAAAACCCTTGTAACTTGTACGGATCATAGTTTTTAATTATAAGCGCGCCCATTCCGGTATGAATGGAAAAAACACGCTAAGAGATAGTTAAGCGAGTATATAGAATAGGAACAGGTTAAGCATACCTGTTAAAAGGCCGAGCAACAATCCTGCAAAGGCAAATTTTTGGGAGGTTCCCGATAGCTTTTCTTTTAGTAAAGCAGCCATATCTATTTTTGCAAACTCCGTTTCTACTGCCTGCTTTATATTCAGCGATCCCTTAAAATCGTTAACAAGCGTGCCCATCACTTTGGGAAATAAGGCTCTTAACTGGGTTATAAATACTTCTTTGATCTTATCCGTGGTTTTATTACCCACAAACATGGCCAACATGGGTATTTCCTGGGGCAGTTTTACGGTCAAAAACTCATCAATATGAGACTCGATCATGGGCATGGCTTTTTCAACCAGTGCCGGATCTCCAATCTTTTCTTCAATTTTTGATAAGGGTAGCAGGTGCTCTGCTTTTTCTGCAATTAATGCAGCAATAGTCATTTTTTTACCCGGCAGGTAACGGTTCACAAAATGGCTGTAGATGATACTGTTGAAAATCCAGCCAATAAGTGCAGAAATCAGGGGAATCGAGTAAAGCCAGGGATTCATAGAGAAAAGTTATAAAAAAACCCTGAACAAAATATTCAGGGTTTGGGGTGGATGACCGGTCTCGAACCGGCGACCTTCTGAACCACAATCAGATGCTCTAACCAACTGAGCTACAACCACCGTTTAAGGGCTGCAAATGTAGGTAAAAAATCAATTGCAGTAAAATTTTTTGCCATCTTTTTAAAAGATTTTTCTTTCTACTTCATCGCTGTGACAATCTTTAGTGCGCTTATCTGATGTTTTTACCAGAATCGTTAGACAGTCAATTCCTGGCTTTAGACAGCTGTAATTGTTAATATAATACAAAATAGGACTTCGATTTTACGGAAGCTTCCGGTTCGCTATAGCCTTAGAAGAAGTCTGCGTGCATTCTTTTAATTAGGCTACATGGATTCATAGGATGGTAAATAATTGAATATCATACTAATACAATTTTAATGCTGCAATAAGCCCTGACCTAACTCCTTGTTGCCAGGGAGCATTTGTTTTTTTAGGCCATGAATTCTGTGACAAAAAAATTGTGACATTTTGAAAATGTCACAAAAAAAATGTCACAGATTATTCTAAATGGAAAAAAGTTCCACCCTTTTTGGTGTGTCCCAAACAGATTATGGCGAAAGCATCCATTTCTAAGTAAATGGCGAAACTACCAGTGAAGGGTGAGAATGGACCCCACAACTAAATTGGCACGAATTTTTAACAGCTTGTGAAACTGTTGGAATCTATGGTCCTTTTTTCGCGCGCCGGTGCCGAAAAGTAAGAATGGGTGGCGATTAAACAACCTTATTTGCATTGCCCTCCATTTCCAAATCTTTTCTTAAATAGATAACTAAGATGAGTTTTAAACGTTAATTTTGAGTGTGGTAAAATTTTTTAAATACATATTTAATATGAAGAGACTTCCGTTTTTGATATTGTTGGTGATAGTGGCAGGGTCTTTCTTTGCTTTCAAAAACAAAATAATTCCGAATAAGGACGATGTGGGCAAATATGAGCTCATCATGACCATGGTCTCTAAATTGCTTTCGCAGGGACATTATGACCCTAAGGACATTAATGACGATTTTTCTAAAAAAGTGTTTAATAAATACCTTGAGGATCTTGATCCCAAGAAGAATATATTTCTGAAAAGAGATGTAGACTCTTTGGCGGCGTTATATGCAACGCGAATTGACGATGAAATGAACGGCGCGCCGGTAGAGAGTTTTATTGGCATTTCAAAAGTATTCGACCAGCGAATTGCTGAAGCAGCTCAATGGAAAAACCAGCTACTATCTCAGCCTTTTGATTTTAAATTGGATGAAAATGCCGAATTGAATGGTAAAAAGCTAGAATATCCCGGTAGTGTGGAAGAACGCAAAGATCGTTGGAGAAAAATGCTGAAATATTACGCTTTGGAGCGTTTTGTTGACCTGCAGGAGGGAAAGACCTCTTCTAAATCAGGTAAATCTGATATGCAGTTAGAGAAAGAGTCCCGCGAAAAGATCGATACGATGATGACGCGGATGTTTGATCGCTATAAAGTAAAATTTACCGAGGAAGATAAATTCAACCTGTTCGTAGATAATATCACTACGGCTATGGACCCTCATACAGAGTTCTTCCCGCCGGCAGATAAAAGCTATTTCGATGAAGAATTAAGCGGTAGCTTTTTTGGTATTGGCGCTGGCCTGCAGTACTCTGACGGATTGATCAAAATCATTAGCATTAATGTGGGTAGTCCGGCAGCCAAATCAGGTCAACTGGCACAAGGAGATTTGATCACGAAAGTAGCGCAGGGAAAAGATGGCCAGCCGGTAGATATGTTGGGTTACGATGTATCCGATGCGGTAAAACTGATCAGGGGAAAAGAAGGTACTACGGTGAGACTGACCATCAAAAAGCCTGATGGAACCGTTAAAGAAGTATCGCTTGTGAGAGAAAAGATCGAAAATGATATAGATACCTACGCACGTAGCGCCATTTTAAGAGATAGTGTTAAGAATACCAAAGTAGGTATTATCTATTTACCAGAGTTTTATGTACCCTTTAATGATCCAAACGGCAGAAGAAGCTTTACCGATGTTGCCCGCGAAGTGCAAAAGCTAAAGGATGAAAAAGTGGATGGTATTATTATGGACCTGCGCAGAAATGGCGGTGGATCCTTATATGATGTGGTGCAAATGGTAGGCTTATTTATTAAAGACGGCCCGATTGTACAGGTAAAAGATAGAGGCAATGGCAACGGAGCTCAATTATTGAAAGATGAAGATAAATCCGTTTTATATACCGGTCCATTAGCCGTAATGGTGGATGAGTTTAGTGCCTCGGCCTCAGAGATTTTTGCAGCAGCAATCCAGGATTATAAAAGAGGTGTAATTATAGGCAGTACTTCTACTTATGGAAAAGGAACGGTACAACAGCAAATTGGTTTAGATCATACCGGCTTTAAAAGAGATGGCAGCGGAGATTTAGGTGCGGTTAAGTTGACATTGAGGAAGTTTTACCGGGTGAGTGGCGGATCAACTCAATTAAAGGGAGTAGAGTCTGATATCGTGTTACCCAGCCAGATTGAAACCTTAAAGTTGAGGGAGAAAGACAATGAGTTTGCCTTAAAGTACGATGAGATCAACCAGTCTAATTTTACGCCCTGGGCTTCAGAATATGATATAAACACGTTGAAGCAATTAAGTAACATTCGTTTACAAAAGGACAGCTCTTTCCAGATCATTAAAAGGAATGCTGCCTGGCTGGCTGACGAAAACGAAAGAAGTTATTCGTTGAATATCGACCAGTATAAAGCGGAGAAAAAACAAGTGAAGGCAAAAGCAGACCAGATCATTGCTGCCCAAAAGCTGAAAAAAAATCTAAGTGTTTCTTTACTGCCCTTGGAGTTGGATAAGTATAAAGAAGATAAGAACAAGCAGGACCGGTTAAAACTATGGATCAAAGCGCTTAGTGAGGACATTTACCTCAACCAGGCCGGCCAGGTGATGGACGATATGATCGTAGAAGCCAAGAATTTTGCCATGAATAAATAAATTACGTATATTTAATAATTATACGAAATCTGCTGGCCCCGGGCTGGCAGATTTTTTTATGTGAAAAAAAAAAGGGCTATAAGGGGCCATAACACTAAATTTGCACGCAATTTGTGTATAACACAGCCGTCCTTAATCTTATGACAAATATGAAATGTAGAGGGGGATTTTATCTCAATAAAAAGGGATGCAATTTTAAAGTGCATACCCATCTTAACTCGAAAAAAAGAAATTTCAGGATGAATATCAGAGCTACGGTCACTGCTATATTAATAATGACCATTTTGGGTGGTACGATGCAGGTAAATGCCCAGGTTGACCCTAAAGGGCAAACACCTACCACTCCAACTTCTAAAGACGCAAAGACTTCTTCCCAGCCAACCGGCGATTTGGGTGGCGTTAAGGTAGATAATATGTCTGATGCACAGGTGCAACAAATGATGCAGCGGATGGGAGAGTCGGGTATGACGGAGAGCCAGCTGGAGGCTGCAGCCAAAGCCAGGGGTATGGATGCCATGGAAATTCAAAAATTAAGAGACCGGGCTAATAAATTGGGTAAGAAACCCGCTGAAGATGATGCAGTGGAGAGAACAGCAGAAGAGGAGGATGGGCAAAAAGCAGGATTAGCAAAAGGGACAGAAATTCCCAAATCAAGAATATTCGGTGCTAATCTTTTCAGCTCCGGATCATCGCCTTTTGAAACCAATTTGCGTATGGCTACCCCCAAAAATTATGTGGTGGGACCAGATGACGAACTTTTAGTAGACATCACTGGTGATAATGAAGCCAGCTATAAGCTTCGCGTTTCTCCCGAAGGTTTTATATCATTAGAATATGTCGGAAAAGTATATGTAGCCGGGTTAACGATCGAAGAGGCAACCAGTAAAATACGGTCCTCTATGGCAGGTACTTATCCGGCGCTCAGAACCGGCCGTACCAATTTAGCTGTAAACCTCGGCAATATCCGTAGTATTCGCGTGATCATGACAGGAGAAGTTACCAAACCCGGTACCTTTACTATATCTTCTTTGGCCAGCGTATTTAATGCGCTATATGCTGCCGGTGGGCCAAACAATAAAGGATCTTTCAGGAATATACAGGTAATACGCGGAAGCCGTATTATTGCCACTATCGATTTGTATGATGTGTTGATCAATGGTATGCCAACGGCTAATGTAAGGCTGGAAGACCAGGATATTATTCATATACCCATTTACCAGATAAGGGTAGATGTGGTGGGTGAGGTGAAGAGATCTGCTATCTATGAAATAAAACCAGAAGAATCGTTAGCCGACGTATTGCGGTATGCCGGCGGTTTTTCTGATATGGCGTACAAAAGCCGCGTAAAGATTATACAAAATACAGATGAGGCGCAAAAGCTGGTGGTAAAACAAATTATGGACTACCCCGGTTTTTATCCTAAAAATGGTGATAAGGTATTTGTTGACGCCATATTTGAGCGTTTTGAAAATAAAATAGACATCGTAGGCGCTGTTGGCAGGCCAGGTATGTACGAGTTTACTCCGGGATTAACGGTATCACAATTAGTTGGCCAGGCCAGCGGCTTAACGCCGGATGTGTTTGGCAAAAGAGGATATATTATCCGTTTAAACCCCGATAATACTACGCAGATCGTTCCTTTTGAAGTAGCTAAAGTAATGCAGGGCGGCAGTGCCGACCTGACGCTTCAGAAGAATGATATGGTCAATATATCATCCATTTTCGACCTTAGAGATGGGTATACGGTTAGTATCAACGGAGAGGTTAGAAGTGGCGGCACCTTTGATTTTGCGGATAAAATGACGATTGAAGACCTGGTGCAGATGGCGGGAGGCTTTAGCCAGTCGGGCAACCCTCTGAATATAGAAGTTGCCAGGCGGGTACAAAGCGCCGATTTAACTCAGAAGAACGCGCAGGTAGCACAGGTATTTCATACCACTGTTAGCAAAGACCTAAGCCTTGTTGATACAGGTTTTGTTTTACAGCCTTACGATGTAGTTACCGTTAGGCCTATTGAGGGTTTTGGCAGCCTGAAGCAGGTGCAGATTTTAGGAGAAGTTCGTCACCCGGGTATTTATACCATTCAATCTAAGAATGAGCGTATTTCAGATATCATAAAAAGAGCAGGAGGGTTAACCGCATTTGCTTACAGCGAAGGGTCATCTTTGAAAAGACCCGCTACCAACAATCCTTTAAATGTGAATAATGAGCCGATTGAAGATAGCCTCCAGCTGCTGAATCTTAAGCGGCTAAATCGTAGAGGAGGCAACATAGATAGTTCCACTGTTAGCCTTAATTCAGACTTAGTAGGTATCAGGCTCGATCAGATACTGAGCAACCCTAAGTCGCGTTATGATTTAATACTGGAAGAAGGTGATGTGATCAAAGTGCCCACTATGCTACAAACGGTAAAAGTATCGGGAGAGGTATTGCGCCCTATTAATGTAGTGTACGTGCCGGGTCGGCCGTTTAAGTATTATGTGAACAGCGCCGGTGGTTTTACCAGCCAGGCTTTAAAAAGAGGCTCCTTTATCAGTCATGCCAATGGCTCGGTAGAAGGTACCCGCAAAGCGGTGTTCTTTAATAAATATCCTGGAATTAAACCAGGCGCTGAAATACTGGTACCGCAAAAGCCGGTAAGAGAGCGTATGTCGGCACAGGCCTGGATCGGTATCGGCACCGGAGTTGCCTCTTTGGCGGCATTGATTTTTGCAATTGTAAGACCGTAAAACTTTAACAAGCATAACATATAAGTAATGCAAGAAAAGGAACATTTAACTAGTTCTTCTGAGGTGGGAGATCACATCTCTTTGAAAGGGTTGATCCTAGGATTACGTGAGTGGTTTTTATATTTTATTTCGAAATGGTACCTAATAATAACATTTATCATCGTTGGTGGTGTGTTTGGTTTATGGTACGCCTCTCAAAAAAAAGTTGTTTATAGTGCTTCGACCACGTTTGTGTTGGAGAGTGGAAATGCGAGGGGTGGGCTAGGACAGTATGCTGGAGTAGCCTCGATGATTGGGATAGATTTGGGAAGTGATGGTGGCCTCTTTCAAGGCGAAAACATCATTGAACTTTATAAGTCTCGATTTATGATCACCAATGCACTCCTTTCGGACGGAGTATTTCAAGGACAATCTCAAAAATTAATCGATAGATTTATCAACTCTCATAATATTAGGAGACAATGGCAGGATAATGCTACTTTAAAGAATATTCAATTTAGTGGAAGTAATGTTTACGATTCGAAACAACAAATCTTGCATGACAGCATTATTGGTGAGATAGTATCGGTAATACGGGCAAATCATTTAGTGGTGGGAAAGCCAGACAAAAAACTCAATTTAATTAAGATCACAGTCAATTCAGTAGATGAGTTGTTCGCTCAAGCTTTTAATGTGGCATTAGTTAATCAGGTTAATAACTTTTACCTTGACACAAAAACAAAACGCTCACTTCAAAATGTCAACATCCTGCAAGCTAAAACTGACTCGGTAAGGAATATTATGACGGGTTCAATTAATCATGCAGCAGCAGTTGCCGATGCCACTCCTAACCAAAATCCTACTAGAATGGCTCAGCGAATGGGCCCTATTCAAAATGCCACGGTCAACGCGGAAGTTAGCCAGGAAGTTTTAGGAAGCCTTCTTCAAAATTTAGAGATGAGCAAAATATCGTTGTTAAAGGAAACGCCGCTTATACAAATTGTTGATACCCCAATACGTCCTCTTGATAAAATTACTACAAGCCGTTTAAAAGCGTTAATAGTTGGGGCTTTTATAGGGGGACTATTAACTATTATGGCTATCGGTGCCAGAAAAATAGTTATGAATGCTTTAAAGTATTAATTCAATATATAGTCAGACAAATCATTAAGGAAAATAAATATGAAGCCATCTATTATCAATTTACCTAAAATTATAGACAAGCGAGGGAATTTATCATTTTTTGAATATTCCAGACAATTGCCTTTTGAAATCGCTCGTACCTATTGGATATACGATGTGCCCGGAGGTGAGAGCCGGGGGGGGCATGCTTTTAAAGAGCAACAAGAATTTATTGTTGCGCTTTCTGGGAGTTTTGACGTTGTCTTAAATGATTCTGAAAAAGAATTGAGGTTTTCGTTGAATCGCTCGTATTATGGACTGTTTATTCCAAAATTATATTGGAGACAAATGGAAAACTTTTCCACAAATGCACTAGCGTTAATAGTATCTGACAAGAAATTTTTGGAGGATGACTATGTACGAGATTTTACGACTTTTAAAACCATAAAAAATGTATCCTAAAAGTGTTTTCGACTGTTCAGTAATAGAATTGAACAAGATATCCTTTGACGAAGGAAACCTTACTGTTATAGAAAATGAATCGAATTTTCCCTTTGATGTAAAAAGAGTATTTTATTTATATGACATTGCCGGCGGTGAAAGCCGGGGTGCCCATTCTCATAAAGAATGCCATCAATTCTTAATCGCTGCCAGCGGGAGCTTTGAAATATCATTGGACGACGGTAGATATAAAAGACAGGTAACTTTAAATCGACCTTATATGGGGCTTCACATACCCCCTGGGGTATGGGCGTCTGAACAAAATTTTTCCTCGGGCGCTATATGTTTGGTACTTGCTTCGCATACATACAATGAAGATGACTACATCAGAGATTACAATGAATTTTTAAAACTTGTGCATGAATAATAAAAACAAAATTCATCCTACCGCCGAAGTCCAAACTAATCAGATAGGACCTGATACATATGTTTGGCAATATGTGGTCATACTGAAAGAGTCAAAAATCGGCGCAAATTGCAATATTAATTTTAATGTATTTATCGAAAATGATGTAATTATTGGAGATAATGTGACTGTTAAATCAGGGGTACAATTGTGGGATGGTATTCGGATTGCAGATGACGTTTTTATTGGCCCAAATGTTACATTTACCAATGACAGATATCCTCGCTCCAAAAAGTATCCAGATACTTTTCAACAAATTAGAATTGAAAAGGGAGCAAGTATTGGAGCTAATGCTACTATCTTAGGAGGTGTCAAAATTGGAGAGAATGCTATGATCGGCGCGGGAAGTGTCGTGACCAAGGATGTGCCTGCCAATGAATTATGGGTAGGTAACCCAGCAAAAAAAAGAAGGGATATATTATAGGTTACTCTTTATAACTTCCAATTAATTCGCATGATGATCAAACCTCTAACTTCTTTACGATTGGTTTTTGCCATTCTTGTCTTTCTCATTCATTTGGGACTTCTAAGGAGTAACTCCAATTATGAAAAATTATATGATAGATAATTTTCAGAAGGTTTTTTAGGAGTTATTTTTTTTTCATTCTGAGTGGTTTCATCCTCGCTTACTTATTACACATGTTGATAATCAACTATTTTATTATAATTTCAAAAAGATTAAATGTTGTTGTGAGCGATGAAGTCGCATCGTTGGGGGAACTTTTTCTATCTGCCTTATCCTTAGTTATTTCTGCTATTTAAAAATTGAAAAACCCTGTAATTTAAAACTTAAAAAGATACTATTCTATGATCAAATTTTTGGACTTGCAAAAGGTCAACCTCGTATATCAAAAAGAAATCGAAGAATCATTAATTAATACTTTCCGCTCAGGATGGTACCTTCTTGGAGGCGAAGTAAAGAAATTTGAGACAAACTTATCAACATATGTTGGAAGCAAAAATGCCATAGGTGTCGCCAACGGACTTGATGCTTTAAGGCTCATATTTAAAGGTTACCTTACATTAGGCGTAATGGAAGAGGGTGACGAAATATTAGTGCCCGCTAATACGTACATAGCCTCTATTTTGGCAATTAGCGATAATCGACTTACTCCAGTATTGATTGAGCCAGACATAAACAATTATAATATAGATATATCAAAAATTGAAGCGTCAATAACAAATAGGACAAAGGCAATTATGATTGTACATTTGTATGGTCGGGCAATCTTTTCATCTAAACTGAGGTCTTTAGCTGAAAAATATAATCTAAAGATAATTGAAGATAATGCGCAGTCCATAGGAGCAATTTATGAAGGCAAAAAAACTGGCAATTTGGGAGATGCCGCCGGCTTTAGCTTTTATCCGGGAAAGAATTTAGGTGCGCTTGGTGACGGTGGGGCCGTAACTACTAACGATGATTTATTGGCTTCCGCAATTAGGGCGCTAGCGAATTACGGATCAAACAAAAAGTATGTAAATCTTTATCAGGGATTAAATTCAAGATTAGATGAGATACAAGCTTCCGTCTTAGACGTTAAACTAAAATATATCGATGCAGAAAATGAATACAGACGTAGGATAGCACAACGCTATATAAATGAAATCAAAAATGATAATTTAATTTTACCAGAGTATCCATCAAATGAGCTTGAACATGTTTGGCATTTGTTTGTAATTCGATGTGAAAATAGGGACAATCTGCAAGAATATTTAGCTAATAATGGCATTCAAACTTTAATTCACTATCCAATTCCGCCACATAAACAAATAGCATATGCCGATTGGAATGGACTTACTTATCCGGTTACCGAAGAAATTCATAGTCATGTGCTAAGTTTACCTATAAGTCCGGTGTTGAACACACAAGAAGTAGATGAAATTATAAAAGCCATGAATGCTTTTACACATAAATAATTATTGCGTTTTCAACTAATTATTTAAAAGCAATTGGTGATAAATGGCTTATTTTGACGGATTAGTATTTATTGAACATTCTAATTCAATGATCAATTTTTATACTACGACTACCTGAATCTTAGTTTTTTAGATATAGATATTATATATAAATAGATTTCACATGTCTGTTAATAATATTTCAAACAATAGCTTAGTTAGCATTATAATCCCCTGTTACAATTCTGCGGCTTATATTAGTAGAGCACTCCAAAGTGTTTTGGATCAGACTTACAGAAACTTAGACATAATTTGCGTGGATGACTTCTCGACGGATAATACGTTAGAGATATTGACTCATTATAAAAATTTAAATTCCAGTGTTAAGATCGTCAACCGAGCAAAGAATGGTGGCCTCGAAGCTGCAATAAAAGATGGAATTTCAGTTGCTACTGGAGAATTCTTTTTTTTGATGGGTCATGATGATTATTTAAGTGTTGACTTAATTGCGAGTGCCCTTCATGTTTTTGAGCGTAACTCGGAAATTGATGCTGTGCGCCCTGATCTGTATTTTGTCTTTGGTGATGGAAAAGTTAGAAATACTCTTTGTGCTAGAAGTGAAATAGGGGGCATCGAAGCCATAAAACAGACAATAGGAAAGTGGGAAACACACACATTTTGCGTTTGGAAACGTGAGATTTTTACCCAACTTAATGATGTTACCACTGATAATTCAAGTAATTTCGACGAATTTGGCACAAGATTCTTGTTCTCGAAATGTAGGTTAGTTAGCTTTTGCTCAGGAATTTACTACTATGTTCAATATCCAACTTCTTTAACACGAAATATTTCTCTTAGACGAGTTGAGTATATAAACACAGCAGAGAAAATAAAACAATTGTTGATAGATTTAAATCTTTACGAGAGTCTCGCTGTAGAGTTTCAAAAAGATTATTTCTTTGTACTAAAGAGTGCCCTGGAATGTTTAGTGCACGCGCGGAGACAAGTTGATTTTGATAGATATGAAGCAATTTTTAAAGCCGGATATTCATCAATTGACAAAGAGAAAGCTGTAGCAGCTTTTACAGGTCCCAAAAAAATTTATGTAAGAATGGCCTTGCATAGTATTTTTCTTTTTAAGATCCTTTTGAGGTTCAAGTAGGATAAAATTTTGATAGCAGCTTATGTATAATATACATGGTCGGATTTGAAGTCCTTATCGTTAAATTTGATTGATATAAAATAACATGGATTCCAAGTAGTCATAAAATCTTTGAAGTTGATTCGGTATTGACGTTACACTATCTATGTTATGAAACCGGAAAAGATGGATGTTAAGAAAGCTAATAACTTTAGGTCAATTATATCTAGCACTGCTATTTTTGGTGGGGCTCAAGTTATAAGTGTAATCGTAAACTTGATACGAGGAAAGCTTCTTGCCACCCTTCTTGGGGCTGGTGGTATGGGAATTTCGGCATTGTTTACAACGACTCTTCAATCGATACAACAAATTTCCATTTTGGGAACTAATTTAAGCGTTGTATTAGATATTTCGAAATCAATAGAGCAGAAGGATTTTTCGAAATCGAGTAAAATTATAAAGTACTTCAGGGTTTTAGTAATTGGTTTAGCAATTTTTGCCGCATCATTAACTTTTTTATTTGCAAAGAGTTTAAGTTTTTACACGTTTGGTTCGGCCGATCATGTAAACGGTTTTCAATTGTTATCTATTGCTGTGTTCTTCGCAGTTTTAACCGTGGGTGAAACAAGCATTCTTCAAGGGGAAAGAAGGCTCAAGAAGTTTGCGAAAGCGTCGATCTCAGGACCCGTTTCCGGATTATTCATAGGTGTGCCACTCTATTTTTATTTGGGTAATGATGGTATTGTTTTAGCTTTAATTTTGCTTTCGATATCGACTTACGTCGCTAATCGGCTCGCTAGTAAAGACGAGACGCGGGAAGTTGTTAAATTTAATAGGCAAGATTTTTATCAAGCATCAAGAAAACTTGTAGCATTGGGTGTCATTTTGACTATTTCGATACTTATAAGCTCTGGTGTAAATTATTATTTAAATTCCTATATCGCAAAATGGGGTGGCGTTGAACAAGTTGGATATTATCAAGCTGCAAATACAATAAGCAATCAATATTTAGGCCTTGTATTTACTGCCATGAATTTAGACTATTATCCAAGACTAGCAGCGATTGCAGGTCAAAGAAAAAAAGTCAATCAATTGGTTAATGAGCAATTACAAATAGTGTTGATAATTGTAGCGCCTCTGCTTTCCATATTGATAGTTGGGGCACCCGTAATAATAAGAGTTTTATTGTCTAAAGATTTTCTGATAATTACACCACTCGTACAAATGATGGCATTTGGTATGTTCTTTAAGGCTTTTTCTTTTCCTTTAGGTTACATTTCTTTTTCTCGAGGAGACAAGAAGGTGTTTTTTTGGTTGGAAGGTGTTTTGGTAAATGCTCTTCTCCTTACGTTCAATTTGATTTTATATAACATATACGGACTAAAAGGTTTAGCAGCCTCATTTATATTGTTGTATTTAGTTTATTCCGTAATAATGATCATTATTACATATAAACTATATAAATTTCGATTTACGAAAGAATCTTTAAATTTATTTCTAGTACTTGGATGCGCAATAGCAATTATCTATGGAACACTATACTTCACAAAATCTGCTTACTATATGTATATTATGCAAGCCATTTTAATTATAATGATTGGATGGTATTCTATATCGCAGCTTGAAAAGAGACTACAAATTAAAAGCATTATATTATCTAAGCTAAAAAGATGAATAATAATTTATTAATTAGTATTGTAGTTATTACATACAATTCAGAAAAATACATTTTACAAACTTTAGAAAGTATAAAGAATCAAAACTATAGGTTAATTGAGGTAATCGTATCAGACGATGGTTCAAATGATTTGACGGTACAATTGTGCAAAGAGTGGTTTTCTGTGAACGAGCAAAATTTTGTTCGGACAGAACTTTTACACGGATTTAAAAATTCCGGCATCCCAGCGAATTGTAACAGAGGAATTATTTTTGCAAAAGGCGACTGGGTTAAAATAATTGCCGGAGATGATTTGCTGCATGAGGAATGTTTATCTTCTCTATTCGAAGCAATCGCCTTAAATCCGTCGCAAGACCTGTTCGCTGGACGATTCATACCTTTTTACGATTTATCTGGAACACGCAAATTGCAAAATATGCTTCCAAATGATTCTCAGTTGCACTTTTTTAATTTAAGCGCATCCAAACAATTCCAATATTTATTAAAGGACAGCTTTAATTTTGCGCCAACTGTTTTCATTAAAAGATCTGTTTTTTCAAGATTTGGATTATTTGAAGAAAAATATCTTTATTTAGAGGATTTACCATATTGGCTTAGGCTAACAAATTGCGGGCTCCGATTCGCGTTGATCAATAAGGCAGTGGTTTATTATAGGACGAACCATTCCAGTATGGTTTTCAGTGCAGAAGCATTTTATAACAAAAAATTCATGGATTGCCTTTTTACTTTTAAAAAGAACGAAGTTTATAAACATGTCCCTTTCCGAAACGTGATCTTTTATCAAGGGGAATTAGTGGAGTATTTAAAATATTTAGTAATTCTAAAATTGTTACGTAATAGAAAATCAAAGCTAACTATGTTAGTTAATACTTTATTCAATGTTTTATCGATTAAAAAATTGCTGAAAATTGTTGGCATACGTGGCAATAAATAATATAAAAGGTGTATTAACCATTGATTTATGAAAGTTATTCATTTAATTAATAGCCTCCATATGGGAGGGGCAGAGAAGTTAATAATTGAAACCTTACCGCTATTTAATAAAAAAGGTATTAGCACAGATTTGTTACTTTTAAATGGATCAGAAACCAAACTTCATAGTTTGTTGATAAAGGATGCTAGCTTTAACATCTATAGTCTTGGTAATGGATGGATTTATAACCCAATTTTTATATTTAAATTATTCGTCTACTTAAAACGATATGATATTGTACACGTACATTTATTTCCATCAATGTATTATGCGGCAATCGCTAAGTGGTTATCTCGTTCAAAAACAACCCTAGTTTTCACTGAACATAGTACGTCAAATAGAAGATTAGCAAATCCCATATTCTCTATTTTGGAAAAATGGATCTATAGGAAATATCAAAAAATTATTTGTATCTCTGCGGCAGTCAAAAGTTCTGTTATTGCAGCCTTAAAAATTGGAAGTGATAAATTTGTAGTAGTTGAAAATGGTGTTAATATCGATTCTATCAAAACCTTTGCACCTGCAAATAGATCATTATTTCAGCTAGATGATAAAGATTTTGTACTTACAATGGTAGCTGGTTTCAGGGCAGAAAAGGATCAATCAACAGTTCTTAAGGCAATCCCTTATCTTCCTTCTGACTGCAAAGTACTGTTTGTTGGAGATGGCGATACTCGCGATAAATGTATTGAGCTTGCACATAAGCTTGGGGTGGAAGAGAGAGTCCGATTTTTAGGCATTAGAACTGATGCTATTAGTATCATGAAAATGTCAGATGTTAATTTGTTAAGCTCACATTGGGAGGGTTTTGGATTAGTAGCAATCGAAGGTATGGCTACAGAGAGGCCATTCATTGCATCTAATGTACCCGGTCTGGCTGACGTCGTTGGAAATGCAGGAGTTACTTTTGAAAAAGGAGACGTTTATGAATTATCTAAATTAATTAGGCGATTAAAAGATGAACCTTCATTTTATGACTATGTAGCAAAAAGGTGTGCAGATCGAGCACAACAATATGATATCAATACTATGATCAGTCGAAGCATTGACATTTACAGTGAACTACAGCAGACAGCTAAGCACAATTAATCAATGTACACTTATATAACGATATTTCTTTTTACAATCATTGGCCATTTTTTGCCGCTTAAGTTGCACAAGATATTTCTGGGATTCATGTGCTTATTCTTGATTGTCTTTATCGGCTTTAGAATGGAAATAGGTGGTGATTGGATAAATTATTTAGTATTGCATGATGCCATTCGGAACTATGGTACCTTTTGGACGGCTATAATCTTAACCGAACCGGGGTATGGAGTTATTAACTATTTAATAGGAGGTGAAAATGGTATATATTTTGTCAATGCTATCTGTGCAGTTATCTTTTGTACGGGATTATACTTTTTTTGCAGTCGTTTAAAGTATCCTATTTTTTCCCTTACAATATTGCTACCATACACAGTATTTGTTGTGGCAACAGGCTATACACGCCAAGCAACAGCTTTAGGGATTATAATGGTTGCTTATAACTTCTTTGTTAGAGAGAAATATAAATCTTTTGTACTTTTCGGGTTTTTAAGTTTGTTATTTCATAAAACTGGATTTATCGTTCTTTTTCTTTATCCTTTCAAATTCGTAAGGAAGGAAACTATTATAAAATATGTGACTATATTTTTTCCAATTGTCATTTTGGTGTCTATTTTAGTACTTGGTAAATTTAGTTATCTTCTGGATATTTATGGTGATAACGCAGAGGTGAGTTCTGCTGGAGGTATATATCGACATATTATGAATGTAGTGCCTGCGATGATTTTTATAGCCTACCATAATTTTTTTTATAAGGAAAGTTTTAGCGTATATAAACTCCTTTGGTTTTTAAGCGTTGGTAGTATAAGCTTATTCTTTATAGGATTTATGTTTTCCACCTTAGCAGACAGGTTTGGTCTTTATTTTGGAGTAATTCAGATGATAGTTTACCCGATTTTTTTAAACAAATTTGTATTTAAAGATCGACTTTTGGTTTTATTTCTTATAGTGATTTTCTATCTTATATTTATGATTTATTGGTTCTCAACTTCTCAGTGGGCAGATTGCTGTTGGAAAAATTATAAGAACTTCCTTCTCAATTAGTAAAATGTTATTGAATCATGGCAACATACGAACTGATATAAATGAAAAAAATTGTTATCCTTAGTAATACTGTAGCTGCCGTTTTGAATTTCCGAGCGCACCTTATAACATACTTGGTAAAAAATAGCTATAAAGTTTACTGCTTTGCAACGGATTATGATAAAGCTAGTATCCAGAAGGTTGTTCAATTGGGTGCGGAAGCTGTATCTTATAAACTCAGTAGAGGCGGACTCAATCCTATTCATGACTGGAGGGCTGTAAATGAACTTACCAATCTTTTAAGAGAAATCAAACCGTATATAGTATTGTCAAGTTTTGCAAAGCCAGTAATATATGGTACGGTCGCTGCTAATAGAGCAGGAGTTCCACGAAAGGCAGCAATGTTGGAAGGTCTTGGCTACTACTTCACAAATAGGCCCGAGAAAACCAAATTGAAAGACGTCATAATAAAAAAAATTCAGATACTGCTTTACAAGTTTGCTCTGCCCAAAGCCGATCTTGTTATATTTCTTAATAATGATGACCCGAATGACTTATTAAGAAATCACAATATTAAAGTGAAAAAGATGCTGATTTTGGGAGGGATTGGTCTTCAATTATCGCAATACAAACCGACAATAGCTCCAATTTCTCCTTTAAGTTTTTTATTTATTGGTAGGCTATTGAAAGATAAAGGTATTGTTGAGTTTTTGAAGGCTGCTGAAATTGTTAAAGATTCATACCCTAACGTTATCTTTAAAGTTATTGGTAGCATAGATAATGAAAACCCTGGCAAAATAAATGAAAGTGACTTTTTTCCTTATGTTGAGAGAAAAATAATCGAATATCCAGGCCATGTTAGCAACGTAAATGAATGGATTTCTAATAGCAGTGTTTTCGTTTTACCTTCTTATAGAGAAGGATTCCCGCGTAGTACGCAAGAAGCTATGGCAATCGGTAGGGCAGTTATCACAACTGACGTACCTGGGTGCAGGGAAACGGTAGAAAATGATGTAAATGGTTTTATAATTCCTAAATGGTCTAGTGAAGGGTTAGCGAAGGCAATTATTCATTTAATTCATAATCCTAATCAAATAATCGAGATGGGCATAAAGAGTCGCAAAATAGCAGAAGAAAGGTACGATGGCGAACATATCAATAATGTACTTTTGAAAGCTATGGAAGATGAGGAACATTAATGATATGATCTAAATCTATGTTTGATATTTATCAACTTCAATATTTCCGATATGAGGATGTTCCTTATAATATTTAGCTATCTAATGATCTCTTCGCAGTTTGTTGGTGCGCAATCCCTAAGTCTCATACTGCGTGATATTAAGTCTTTTGGAGCTAAGGGGGATGGTAAAACCAACGATCATGACGCATTTGCAAGAGCCGCAGAATTCTTTAATAAAAGGGGGGGATTCGGTCGTCTATTTATTTCAAGTGGTAAATATCTAGTAGGTAGGCAAATTATAACAGATGGGCAAGCCGGAAAAATGGCGTGGGAGGGTCAAGATGTTCTTGAATTCAACAACTTAACAAACTTTTCAATTACAGGCACTCCGACAAGCCACATAAAATATATTAGCGGTATGCGATTTGGATCATTCGAACCTAAATCCGGAAAAATTAAAAAAGTAAATGGATTTTTTGCGGATCCATCTTACGCCGCAATGGTTGGTCACTGTATTAAATTTACTAACTGTAAAAACATTCAGGTAAGCCAATTAGATCTTAATGGTAATAATAGTGGATTATTTTTAGGTGGTAATTATGGAGACGTAGGATGGCAGTTGCATCATTATGGTATTTTAATTAGGGATTGTATCAATGTCAATATACATCGGGTAAATGTTCATCACTTTGGCTTGGATGGAATATATATCGCAAATCGCTCTTCTAAGGCACCTGACAATATTGAAATCACTAATAGCAAGTTTGATTATAATTCTCGACAAGGGTTAACATGGGCAGGTGGGAATGATTTGAATGTTCGGAATTGCCAGTTCAATCATACAGGGAAAGGTATTTTTGCTTCGCCACCCTCTGCGGGAATTGATATAGAGGCAGAGTATGGACCAGTAAGAAATGGAGCTTTTGAAAACTGTAGTGTTTTAGATGCGAATGGTTGTTGTTTGGTCGCGGAGAGCGGGGACATACGAAATGTGTCATTTGATAATTGTACATTTTGGAGTAGTACTACATGGTCGATATGGGTGAAAAAACCTCAGTTTACGTTTAATGGATGTAATATTTTCGGACCCGTAGTGCATGGTTATGACTCTCCAAATAATATAGATGCTACCAAATTCTTAAATTGTTATTTCGAAGATAAACCATATAGGGGTAAATTACCTATGGAAAATTATTTATTTGAGAGTAATCATGCCAGGAGAGTTAGATTTGAAAATTGTCAGTTCTATGCGAATACGAAGAAGCTATTTTGGATGGCTTCTCCTGCGTCATACAAGCCTGAGGAAAAATATCAGCTGATAAACTGCACCTTCACAAGCAAAAGTTCTGGTTTTTCGCGCGGAGACTTTATAGCGGTCATGAGAGGTGTTTTCCAGAAAAACACAACATTCAAGTTTAATAATGTAGCTAAAGAAAAAGGCTATTTTATTGCTGATTGTTGTGAAAATTATAATGTAGATGGCGGAGGCAATAAGATTATATATGAATAATGCCTATAGCTAAATGTTGCATTCTAAAAAAGCGCATACTTAAAAGGACAGAAATAATTGAAATCTATGGCTAAAAAGACCATTGTTATTACTGATGGAGCTGGCTTTATTGGCTCGCTCGTGTTGAGGCTGTTATAAATAAATAGCCTGATTATAAAAGTGTGAATATGGATGCCCTCACTTATTCTGTCAACTTGGAGAACTTGAGGGACGTTAAGGATCAGCCAAACTATATATTTGAAAAAGCCGATATTGTGGATGCTGAAGTTTTAAATAATTCTTATAAAATAACTACGGACCTAACCATTTCCATGAGAAGCGTATTCCATTGATGATTCATAACATCATCAGTAACAAACCGCTTCCCGTCTATAGGGATGATAAGTACATCTGTGACCGGTTCTATGTAATTGACCAAAATAATAGGCATTAAACATGAACTCTAACCAGGTTCAGACAAAGAACTACTATGTTTAATTAATTTTATGTCAGTTGCAACACTAGTTAGAGTTTTTATTCGTTATCAATTACCTCATATTTATCTTCCTGGAAAAGATTTTTCAACTGAAAGGTAATAATACGCTTCACCGGGCGTACAAAAATTCTTACGAAATAGCTTTTGGGTGCCATAGCCTCCATGTTTTCTAAAACCGATACAACCTCTATGTAGATCATTAGGTAAAGCATAATATCACCGAAAATCCAGGCGAATTGAACGCCGAAAGTTTCACTTGATAGGTGAATTATATTGAGAATGACTGTTGCAACAATAATACAACCACTATATTGAAGCAGTTTGATAATTGATTTTCGAAAACCATTTGATGTTCTTGAATGACCCTGGAAGCTTGTTTTGAGAATGCCGAAAATAAAGTCTAAGATATATACTATCAATAACCAGCTTAACAAGTAGGGCTCGGGGCAATATTGGATGAAAGTTGTCATGATGTCTCCATTTATAAGTTAGAAATAGTATTGTGCTATTAAAAGAAGTAAAAAATCAAGCTGCCTTACGGGGCAGCTTGATCAAAGGGATGGCATTTAAGCAATGGTTGCTTTGTGTGCTTCCACTTCAGTAATATGTAATAGTTAGTACTTGATCGTACAGTCAGGGGCTAATTTTTAAATTTTCAAAAGGGATACAGATTAAATTAATTAGGCTGCTGGACTCACTTGATCCAGCAGTTTTTGTTTGGCTAAG
>PJTT01000072.1_pt1 | contig 184332 bp, 162 predicted proteins | sample 1512261 | NCBI WGS metagenome assembly PJTT01 (sample SAMN08177685, study PRJNA422409) | Soil metagenome, whole genome shotgun sequencing project. | isolation source: Soil (2) enriched on wood chips | place: USA: Madison | collected 2015-01-15 | reverse complement strand
GTTTAGCGCAGCGGTAGTTCAGTCGGTTAGAATACCGGCCTGTCACGCCGGGGGTCGCGGGTTCGAGTCCCGTCCGCTGCGCCATATTTCACTTCCAGGGCCTACTGAACACCCGGAAGTTACGAAAAAAGCGACCTTAGGGTCGCTTTTTTTGTTTCTGCTTGTACTACAGGGCCTTTACGGGAATGCAGATATCGCAGCTGAACTCACCCGTTTGAGGATTGAATGCCGTCGCTGCATAAAACCTCTCAAAACACGGCCGGTCGTCACATTGCAGGCCGTTGGACGGTATCCACTCGCGGATCAGCCGCGTCCAGGCGTCAGCTATGTTCTCCACCTTCCCTTTGAAGCTCGAAACCGCATAGCGACCACCCGGCAGGGTCTGAATGTCTGCCTGACCGCTGGTGACAAAATCGGCTGGTACCTCAACGCAAGCATCATAGCGGCACTTGTTGGCTGGCGTGATGGACGGATCGTCATAACCGATTCCGAAGCAAGCTCCTTCGCTGAAGCCGTGTGAGTGCATCCATGGCGCCATTGTGCCGCGCCAGAATTCGCCGATCGCGGGGCCGTAGGGACCGATCAAACGCTGGTATGCGACTCGCGTTCTAGGTAAGTCGATGATGCGAACATTCATGGCGGTATCCTTTGCCGACCGATAAGAGACGACAGAATCACCGAACGCAGTCTCGTGTGTCTGATTCATATTGCTGAAGGCCTGACCAGGATTGCTCTCTCCCTCAGCGGGGTGCTGCCCGATGGCGGCCACCAGTGCTGCCGCTCGGTGGGGAGTGTTGGCCCGCCAGTCCGATGGCGTACAGCCAAACTTGAGTTTGAAGGCCCGCGCGAATGCCTCACCCGAATTGAAGCCAGTAGCCAGGGCGGTCTCCAGCACTGTTTCGTAGCTGCCGCAGGAAAGACGGAGTGCTGCTTTCTCCAGCCGTCTGCGCCGGATGTAGTTGCCCAGGGTCTCGCCCATCCATGCAGCGAAAATCCGGTGAAAATGAAAGCGCGAAAAATTGGCAATTTCGGCTAATTCCGCGCCATCCAACGGTTGCTCCAGGTGAGCATCGATATAGTTGAGTACACGATTCATGCGTCGTGTGTACTCAGCGCGGGATGCCTGAGCGGCAGGTTCGGTCGTCATAATGCGGAGACAATATTCTCAGATCAAAAAGCAGTGGCTCAGTAGTGTGAGCTGAGTAAACCTCTTCCAGCATTGAAAATGCCAGTCTTCCCGCTGCCATGATAGCGAATGTGCTCCAGCATGGCGCCAGAGTGCCCGCGTGTGCCATTGCATGGTGCACTGCCTGTGCCGGCCTCTTCGCGGGCAAGTCCGCTACCATAGGTGCAGCACCGCTCTCCGGCTTTGCGATATCCCTGTGGGAGCGGGCATGCCCGCGAAAGAGCGGCACAGCTGGCCCATAAATTGCTGTATCACCTGCATCAAGGGCTATCAACGTCGACAGCCCACGCATCTCACGACAACGGCGCCGTGTTGCCCCGCTTGCAAAGCAAGCCAGGCAGCCGGCGCCTTTTTGCGTTTCCCACAGGAGCCCGCCCATGACCAACAGCGAAGTGCGCAGCGTCTGCCCCTACTGCGGCGTCGGTTGCGGCATCGTCATGAGCGTTGCCGATGGCAAGGTCGGCAAGATCGGCGGCGACAAGCTGCACCCCAGCAACTTTGGCCGCCTGTGCACCAAAGGCCTCACCGCACACCTGCCGCTGACCGCCGCCGGACGCATGGAAGATGCCTATGTGCGCCAGCAGCGCAGCGAGCAGCCAGTGCGTACCGGTATCGACCAGGCCATCGCCGCTGCCGCCAGCCGCTTGCTCGGCATCATCGACCAGTACGGCCCGGACGCCGTGGCGCTGTACGTTTCCGGGCAACTTTCGCTGGAGGCCCAGTACCTGGCCAACAAGCTGGCCAAGGGCTTTATCCGCACTCGCCACATCGAGTCCAATTCGCGCCTGTGCATGGCCAGCGCCGGCAGCGGCTACAAGTTGTCGCTCGGTGCCGACGGGCCACCCGGCAGCTACCAGGATTTCGAGCACGCCGACGTATTCCTGGTGATCGGTGCCAACATGGCCGACTGTCACCCGATCCTGTTCCTGCGCCTGCTCGACCGGGTGAGGGCGGGCGCCAAGCTTATCGTCGTCGACCCGCGGCGCAGCGCCACCGCCGATAAGGCCGACCTGTTCCTGCAAGTGCGTCCCGGTAGCGACATGGCCTTGCTCAACGGCCTGCTGTACCTGTTGCAGCGTAACGGCCACACCAACCCCGACTTCATCGCCCGCCACACAGAAGGCTGGGACGAACTACCGGCTTTCCTCGACGACTACACCCCTGAACGCGTGGCCGCCATCACCGGGCTGGCCGAGTCCGACATCATCCGGGCCGCTGAGTGGATCGGCAGCGCCAGCAACTGGATGAGTTGCTGGACCATGGGCCTGAACCAGAGCATCCATGGCACCTGGCACACGAATGCGATCTGCAATCTGCACCTGGCCACGGGCGCCATCTGCCGCCCCGGCAGCGGGCCGTTCTCGCTGACCGGCCAGCCCAATGCCATGGGTGGCCGCGAGATGGGCTACATGGGCCCAGGCCTGCCAGGCCAGCGCTCGGCGCTGGTAGCGCAAGACCGTGCCTTCGTCGAGCAGCAGTGGCAACTGGCACCGGGCAGCCTGCGCAGCGAAGGCGGCGAGGGTACGGTGGCGCTGTTCGAGCAGATGAAAAGTGGCGAAGTGAAGGCCTGCTGGGTTATCTGCAGCAACCCGGTGGCCAGCGTCGCCAACCGTCAGCAAGTGATCGATGGCCTGCGCCAGGCCGAGTTGGTGATTACCCAGGATGCCTTCCTCGACACCGAGACCAACCGCTACGCCGACATCCTCCTGCCGGCCGCGCTGTGGGCCGAAGGCGAGGGTGTGATGATCAACAGCGAGCGCAACCTCACCCTGATGCCACGCGCTGTCGAACCACCCGGGCAGAGCCTGCCTGATTGGCAGATCATCGCCCGGGTCGCCTGCGCCATGGGCTACGCCGACGCCTTCGATTACCCCGATGCCGAAGCGGTGTACGAGGAGCTCCGCCGCTTCCACAACCCGGTGACCGGCTACGATCTGCGTGGCATCGGCTATGCCGAACTGCGCGAACAGCCGCGCCAGTGGCCCTGCGCCCCGGGCCGCGACAACCCGCGCAGCCCGCTGCGATATTGCAACGACGGCAGCAGCCAGGCGCTGCTGCACGATGCCCAGGGCGAGTGCCCGGCGTTGGCCTTCCCGACCGCCAGCGGCAAGGCCCGTTTTTTCGCCCGGCCTTGGTTGCCGGCAGCGGAGCAGCCGGACGCCGATTACCCCATGGTGCTCAATACCGGCCGCGTACAGCACCAGTGGCACACCCTGACCAAGACCGGCAAGGTGCCGGCGCTGAACAAGCTGGAGCCTGGCCCCTTCGTGGAGATCCACCGCGACGATGCCGCCCGTCTGGGCATCGCCGAAAAGGACCAGGTGGCCATCCGCTCCCGCCGTGGGCAGGCCGTGCTGCCCGTGCGAATCAGCGACCGGGTCATGCCGGGCAACTGCTTTGCCCCGTTTCACTGGAACGACCTGGTCGGCGAGCAGCTGGCGATCAACGCCGTGACCTGCGATGCGGTCGACCCGCTGTCGCTGCAGCCGGCGTTCAAGCACTGTGCCGTGACCCTGGAGCGGGTTGCAGGCGAGCGGATCGAAGCCCTTGATCTGAACACTGCCATTCCGCCGACCGCCGCCCTGTCCCGTCTGCTTGGCCTGGACACCCTGCCAGCCCCGGTACTGCCCGATGCTGCGCTGGCGGCGCCACGGCACCAGGTATTGTGGGCCTCGCAGACCGGCAACGGTGAGTTGCTGGCCGAACGCTGTGCCGAGCGCCTGCGTGGTGCCGGCCTCGATGTGCAGCTCAGTTGCATGGACGCGGTCAGCCCGCGTCAGTTGCAGGGCGCCGCCAGCGTGGTGCTGATCGCCAGCACCTTTGGCGATGGCGATGCGCCCGACAGCGCGGCGGCGTTCTGGCACGCCTTGCAGGGGGAGGAGGGCGCCCACTGCGCCGAACTGCGCTATGCCGTACTGGCCCTCGGCGATTCCAGTTACAACCAGTTCTGCGGCTTTGGCCGCAAGCTTGACCAACGTCTGGCCGAACTGGGTGGGCGGCGCCTGCTGCAACGGGTGGACTGCGAGCCGGACTTCGACGACGCCTTCGCCGCCTGGCTCGATACGCTGTTGCCTACGCTGGGCAGTGCCGCTGCACCGCAACCGGTCACCGAGCCTGCGCCCGCGGCGGCTTACAGCAAGCAGCAACCCTGGGCTGCCACCTTGCTGGAAAACCGCCTGCTCAACGGCCCGGGTGCCAGCAAGGAAACCCGTCAACTGGTGTTCGACCTGAGCGGCAGCGGCTTCACCTATGCCGCGGGCGATGCCTTGGGCGTGTGGCCGCGCAACTGCCCGCAGCTGGTCGACGAACTGCTGGCGCTGATGCAGCTCGATAGCCAGACCATGGTCGAGCTGAAAGGCCAGCCCGCCATGCCGCTGACTGAAGCCCTGCAAGCGCACCTGGAGATTGCCAAGGTCACCGCGCAGCAGTTGCAGGCCTTCGCCGGTAATGCCCCGGACCTGCAGCGCCTGGTGCAGCCCGAGTGCAAGGCCGAGCTGCAGGACTGGTTGTGGGGCCGGCAACTGGTCGATGTGTTGCGCGCCTTCCCCCAGCAGTTGCCGCTGGCCAGCTGGCTGGCCCTGCTCAAACCGTTGCAGCCGCGCCTCTATTCGATCAGCTCCAGCTCGCTGGCGCACCCGGAGCAGGTGCACCTGACCGTTTCCACGGTGCGCTATGGCGCGCGCAAAGGTGTGTGTTCAAGCTTCCTTGCCGACCGTGCGCAGGCGCTGAAGGTGGCCATCTTCCCGCAGGTGTCGAAACACTTTCGCCTGCCCGAGGACGACAGCGTGCCGGTGATCATGGTCGGCCCCGGCACCGGCATTGCGCCGTTCAGGGCCTTCCTCGAAGAGCGAGAGGCACGTGGGGCGAAAGGGGCTAACTGGCTGTTCTTCGGCGAGCAGTACGCGGCCACCGATTTCTATTACCAGGAGCAGCTGCAGGCCTGGCAGGCGGCAGGGCATTTGCGCCTGGACACAGCGTTCTCGCGCGACCAGGCCGAGAAGGTCTATGTGCAGCAGCGCATGCTCGAACAGGGCGCGCAGTTGTGGCAATGGCTGGAGGCGGGGGCGTACTTCTATGTGTGTGGCGATGCGCAGCGCATGGCAAGGGATGTGGATGCGGCGTTGCGGGCGATCGTGGCCGAGCATGGCGGCCTGGATGCAGCGGCGGCTGCGGCTTATGTCGAAGCGCTGGGCAGGGCCAAGCGGTATCGGCGGGATGTGTACTGAAGTGCTCCAGGATGGTGATGAATGCACCGGGAATGTGCATGGCTGTGCCGGCCCCTTCGCGGGTAAACCCGCTCCCACAAGAACTGCACAGGTCTGAAAATTGCGCAGATCCCTGTGGGAGCGGGTTTACCCGCGAAGAGGCCGGCACAGGGCAATCCAGTTGGCACACTCCCTGCTTTACCCCAGTTACAACAAAGCCCACTGATCAACGGCGATCAACCCGGGCCCCCTACCGTGATGAATACAGGCAAAGGCGCCTGGAGCTTCGGCTCCAGGCGCTTTTTTTTTGATCGAGGATCGGCTTATGAAGGCAACAGCGAGCAGCGGGCAACGAGAGCGACTGGTCATTGTCGGCAACGGCATGGTCGGCCACCATTGCGTCGAACAACTCATCAGCCGCGGCGCGCTGCAGCGCTTTGAGGTGCACGTGTTCGGCGAAGAGCGCCAACGCGCCTACGACCGCGTGCATCTGTCCGAGTACTTCGGCGGCAGCTGTGCCGAAACCCTGGCCCTGTGCGGGCAGGACTTCTACGGCGCCAACGGTGTTCACCTACATCTCGGTGAAGCGGTGCTGGAAGTCGACCGTGAGCGCGGCGAAGTGGTCACCGCCGAGGGCCGCTACGGCTATGACCACCTGGTGCTGGCCACCGGTTCCTACCCCTTCGTGCCCCCGATCGAAGGTTCCAGCGGCAATGCCCGCCTGGTCTACCGCACCCTCGACGACCTCGACGCCATCCGCGTTGCCGCAGCCAGTGCCCGCCGTGGCGTGGTAGTGGGCGGTGGCCTGCTTGGCCTGGAAGCGGCCAACGCTCTCAAGTCGCTGGGCCTGGAAGCCCACGTGGTGGAATTCGCCCCACGGCTGATGCCGGTGCAGCTGGACGGCGAGGGCGGCGCCGCGCTCAAGGCACAGATCGAAGCGCTGGGCGTTGGTGTACATCTGTCGCGTGCCACCCAGTCGATCAGTGCGGGTGAAGACTACCGCTACCGTATGAACTTCGATGGCGGTGAGCATCTGGAAACCGACCTGGTCGTGTTCTCCGCGGGTATTCGCCCGCAAGATGCCTTGGGCCGCGCCTGTGGCCTGGAGATAGCCGCGCGTGGCGGGGTGGTGATCGACAACCACTGCCGCAGCAGCGACCCACGCATTTTCGCCATCGGTGAGTGCGCCTCGTGGAACGGTAGCGTGTTCGGCCTGGTCGCCCCGGGCTACAGCATGGCGCGTAACCTGGCGGCGCTGCTGATGGGGGAGGCCGCTGGTGAATTCACCGGTGCCGACATGTCGACCAAGCTCAAATTGCTGGGCGTGGATGTTGGCTCCATCGGCGATGCCCATGGCGTCACTCCGGGCGCACGCAGCTACCGCTTCATCGACGAAGCCAACAGTGCCTACCGCCGGCTGGTGGTGGATGCCAGCGGCAAGCACGTGCTCGGTGCGGTGCTGGTCGGCGACAACAGCTACTACGACACCCTGCTGCAGTACGCCCAGAACGGCATCGCCCTGCCGGCCGACCCGGCGGTGCTGATCCTGCCGCAAGGTGGCGGCGCACCGGCTCTGGGCGCCGATGCGCTGCCCGACAGTGCGACCATCTGCTCCTGCCACAACGTCAGCAAGGGTGCAGTCTGCGCCGCCATCGACAGCGGCTGCGGCGACCTTGCCGCAGTCAAGGGCTGCACCAAGGCAGCCACCGGTTGTGGTGGTTGCGCGGCCCTGCTCAAGCAGGTGTTCGAGCACGAGCTGACAGCCCGTGGCGTGGCGGTGGACAAGAGCCTGTGCGAGCACTTCGCATACACCCGCCAGGAGCTGTACGGGCTGGTACGGGTGGAGGGCATCCGCACTTTCAACGAACTGCTCGAGCGCCACGGCAAGGGCCACGTTGGCTGCGACATCTGCAAGCCTGCGGTGGGCAGTATCCTTGCTTCGTGCTGGAACCAGCCGATCATGGAGCCGGCACTGGTGCCGCTGCAGGACACCAACGACACCTTCATGGCCAACATGCAGAAGAACGGTACCTACTCGGTGGTGCCGCGCATCCCCGGTGGTGAAATCACCCCCGACAAGCTCATCGTGATCGGCCAGGTGGCGAAGAAGTACGACCTGTACACCAAGATCACCGGCGGCCAGCGCATCGACCTGTTTGGCGCTCAGTTGCACGAGCTGCCGCTGATCTGGGGCGAGCTGATCGAAGCCGGCTTTGAAACCGGGCATGCCTATGGCAAGTCGACCCGCACGGTGAAGTCGTGCGTCGGCAGCACCTGGTGCCGTTACGGCGTGCAGGACAGCGTTGGCATGGCCCTGCGCCTGGAAGACCGCTACAAAGGCCTGCGCAGCCCGCACAAGCTCAAGTTCGCCGTGTCTGGCTGCACCCGCGAATGCGCCGAGGCACAGAGCAAGGACATCGGCGTGATCGCCACCGACAAGGGCTGGAACCTGTACGTATGCGGCAACGGCGGCATGCGCCCGCGGCACGCCGAACTGTTCGCCACCGACCTCGACGACGAAACCCTGGTTCGCCTGATCGATCGCCTGCTGATGTTCTACATCCGCACCGCCGACAAGCTGCAGCGCACTTCGGTGTGGCGCGAGAACCTGGAGGGTGGGCTGGATTATCTGAAGCAGGTGGTCATCGGCGACAGCCTGGGCCTGGCCAGCGAGCTGGAAGCGCAGATGCAGCATGTGGTCGACCAGTATGAATGCGAGTGGGCCAACGCCCTCAACGACCCCGAGAAGCTCAAGCGCTTCCGTACATTCGTCAACGACCACCGTGCCGACCCGGACGTGCACTTCGTGCGCGAACGCGAACAGCGCCGGCCCGCTGCGCCGCTGCACCTGATCCCAACCGTCGAGGAGGCTGTCTGATGAACCTGTCCAATGCTGCTGTGAAAACCCAAGCGAACTGGCAGGTGGTGTGCCGGGTGGATGACCTGGTGGCGGATTCGGGGGTGGTGGTGTGGTTCGACGGGGCCCAGGTGGCGCTGTTCTACCTGCCGGGGCAGGCACAGCCGCTGTACGCGGTGGACAACCGCGACCCGCGGTCCGGCGCCAACATCATCGGCCGCGGGCTGGTGGGCAGTGTGCAGGGCGAGCTGGTGGTGGCGGCGCCGTTGTACAAGCAGCACTTCAGCCTGCAGAGCGGGGAATGTCTGGAAGATAGCGGGCAGCGCCTGCGGGTGTGGCCGGTGCGCTTGAACGGGGAGGCGGTGGAGTTGGCTGTGGCCTGATGCTCATCAGTTGCCTGCACCGGCCCTTTCGCGGGTGAACCCGCTCCCACAGGGATCTCCACAGTTCTCCAGACCTGTGCATTACCTGTGGGAGCGGGCATGCGGTAAGCTTGAGCCCATGAACCTCGACACCCGCATCAAGTACCGCCACCTGCTGTGTTTCCTGGAGATTGCCCGGCAGGGCAGCCTGGCCAGGGCTGCCGACATCCTGGCAATCAGCCAGCCGGCCATCTCCAAGACCCTCAAGGAACTAGAAGACCTGCTGGAAACGCGCCTGTTCGCGCGTAGCCGCCAGGGCGTCGAGCTGACCCCGGCCGGGACGCGTTTCATGCGTTATGCCGGGCCTAGCGTGCAGGCCCTGCGCGATGGGGTCAGCAGCCTGCGTGGCGAGGCGCGGGCGCCGTCGCAGGTGCGCATCGGTGTGCTGTCCACGGTCGAAGGCCTGCTTATGCCCGAAGTGTTGTGCCGACTGCACCAGCGGCATGAGGCGCTGGTGATCAGTGTGGTGACCGGGGTCAGCGCGCAACTGCTCGGCCAGTTGCGCCTGGGCGAACTGGAGCTGGTGGTCGGGCGCATGACCGACAGCCCTCAGATTCAGGGCCTGTCGTTCGAGCACCTGTACAGCGAGTCGATGAGCCTGGTGGTGCGCCCGGGTCACCCGCTGCTGGCCAGCACACCAGTCGAACGGGGGCAGGTGGGGCGTTACCCGCTGGTGCTGCCGCCAGCCGGCACCACCATCCGCCAACATGCCGACAGCCTGTTCGTGCAATGCGGCATCCAGATGCCGGCGCAGCGCCTGGAAACCCTGTCACTGGCCCTGAGCCGACGCTACCTGCTGGGCAGTGATGCGCTGTGGGTGGCGCCGCGCGATGCGGTGCTGCTCGACCTGCGCCACGGCGAGTTGGTGGAGCTCGACCTGGGCGTGCGCGAACCCGGCGGTTCGGTCGGCATCTGCCGCAATGCCGCCTTGCCGCAGAGCCTGCCGGGGCAGTGGGTGTGCGAAGTGCTGCGCGAGGTGGCAGGGCAGTATCGCGAGGGGGCCTACCCTTGAACCCGCTCCGTCAACAGGGCACTGAGGGCCTTGAGATTGTCGTCGCTCAGGCTGCCGCTGGCTGCCATCAGGCGTAACTGCGCCTGCAGGATGGCATAGCGCTGACGGGCCAGTTGCAGGCGGGTGCGAGTCAACTGCTGCTCGGCATCCAGTACATCGCTGCTGATCCGTGCGCCAGCCTCGAAGGCATGCGTGGTAATGCGCAGGTCACTCTGGCTGGAGCGCAAGGCCTGTTGCAGGGCCTGGTACTGGCTGATCCCGCCGGTCAGGTTGAGGTAGGCCTGGCGGGCCATGAAGTCCGCCTCACGCCGTGCATCTTCCAGCTCATTCTCGGCGGCGCCTTGCAGGGCGCGGGCCTCACGGGTACGGCTTTGGGTGCCGCCACCGGCATACAGGGGCACGCTAAGCTGCACGCCAACCACCGTCTGGGTGTACTTCTCCTCGGGTACGGTCACGTCGTAGAGGCTGCCACCGACCGAAGCAAAGCGGCCATGCGCGGCCACCAGGTCGAGGGTTGGCAGATGGCCGGCCTGTTGTTTGTCCACTTCCTGTTCAGCGATCAGCTGGCGTACTTCGGCCGCCTGCACCTTCAGGTTGTGCTGGCGGGCCTGGTCGGTCCAGGCATCCAGGCGGGCCGGTTGCGGGCCACTGAACGCCACCTGGTCATCAAGCCTGGCCAGCTCGCCCGGCGTACTGCCGGTCAGCCTGGCCAGCGCCTGCTGGTTGAGGCGCAAGGCATTGTCGGCGGCAATCTGCTCGGCCTGCGCCAGGTCGTAACGGGCCTGGATGCGCTGCACCTCGTTCTCGGTGCCCGATCCCTCGCGGCGGAAGCGCTGCGCCTTGTCCAGTTGCTGGCCCAGGGTGTGCACCTGCTGGCGACTGGTGGCCAACTGGTCTTCGGCCAGCAACAGTTCGAAGTAGGCGTCGGCCACGCGCAGCATCAGGTCCTGGCGCGCAGCGAGCAGGTCGATTTCACCGGCCGTGGCCAGGGCCTTGCCTTGTTCATGGCCGATGACGTCCTGCCAGCGCAGCAGGGGCTGGATCAATACCAGCGCATAGGCATTGGAGTTGTCGCGTTTGCGGTTGGCAGCGCCGCTGTTCTCGCGGTCGACCCAGGCCGCGCCGCTTTCCAGGGACAGGTGCGGCAGTAGCTTGGCCAGCCCCTGTGGGGCCTTTTGTGCAGCTGCCTGCTGGCGTTGCTGGGCGGCGGCGTAGGCCATGTCATGCCCCAGGGCCTGCTGGTAGGTCTGGTACAGGTCGCGGGCCTGGACCGAGCTGGCGCAAGCCAGCGCCAGGCCCAGCACGGCTAGGCGGGTTCGTGTGCTTTGTCCGAACACGTCACGGACTCCTTTGCAAGTGAGGGCTTGGGTTGGCGGGGGTTGCGCATCAGCAGCACCATGGGCACGCCGATCAGCATCACCGCACCGAGCAGGCCGAAGAGCATGCTGAAGCCGAGCATCTGTGCCTGCTCCCGGGCCTGGATGAAGGCCAGCACGGCGTTGGCCTGGTCGGCACCGAGCAGGTCGGTGGAGAGCCGTCGCGGGTCGAGGTTGGCCAGGTCCCAGCCGCTGGCGAGCAGGCGGTTTTCGTCGACATGCTCGGAAAGCTGCCGATAACGCGCCCAGGAGAAGCGCGTGAGCAGGGTGGCGGCGATGGCGATGCCCACGCTGCCACCCAACTGGCGCATCAGGTTGAGCACGCCGGAGCCCATCGAAATCAGCTGCGCTGGCAGTTGGCGCATGGCCAGGTTGGTCAGTGGCACGAAGATCATGCCCAGGCCGAAGCCACGGATGATCAGTGGCCAGTACAGGGTGTCGGGGTTGCTTTGCAGGGTGAACTGGGTATGCAGGTACATGGCGTAGCCGTAGACCAGGATGCCCACACAAATGAAGTAGCGTTCATCGATGCGGTTTTCTTGCGACAGCTTGCCGATCACCAAGGTGCTGACCGCACTGGCCAAGGCGCCGGGGAAGATCACCAGGCCACTCTGGTAGGCGCTTTGTTCGAGCAGCGTCTGCAGCAGCAGGGGCACCATGAACAGTGTGCTGTACAGGCCAAAACCGACGCAGAAGGCGCAGACCGAGCCCAGCAGGAACTCGCGGTTGTTGAATAGCGCCAGGTTGACGATCGGGTTGGCCACCCGTCGCTCCCAGTAGCAGAACCCCATCAGGCCAAGCAGCGCCAGCGCCAGGCACAGCAGGCTCAGGTCTGACTCCAGCCAGTCCCAGTGCTCGCCGCGCTCCAGCAGGATCTGCAAGCTGCCGACGCCGATTGCGAGCAGCACGAAGCCCAGGTAGTCGATACTTTGCGGGCGTCGTTCGTTGGGCGAATCGCCCACACACAGCCAGGCCAGCAGCAGGGCCAGCGCACCGATCGGCAGGTTGATCAGGAAGATCCAGTGCCAGGAGAACTCGTCGATCAGGTAACCGCCCACCGACGGGCCAAGGGTTGGTCCCATCATCACCCCGACGCCGTACAAGGCCAGGCCGGCGCTGACCTTTTCCTTGGGGAACACGTCGTAGATGATCGCCTGCGAGATACCCAGCAAACCGCCTCCGGCCAGGCCCTGCACCACCCGCCACAGCACCATCTGCCACAGCTCCTGCGACAGCGCGCAACCGAGCGAGGCCAGCACGAACAGCGCCGACGACACCAGGTAGTAGCGGCGTCGGCCAAACCAGGCCGACAGCCAACCGCTGGCAGGCAGGATCACCACGTTGGCGACGATATAGCCGGTCGAGACCCAGGAAATTTCGTCCACCGACGCGCCGAAACTGCCCATCATGCTAGGGATAGCGACGTTGACGATGGTGACGTCGAGCAGCTCCATCATCGAGATCAGGGTGACTGTCACGGCCACCAGCCAGGGAGACTTCATAGTGGCTGCCCGCTGTCGCGGGTATCTACCTCGACGAACACGCTCATGCCCTGGCTAAGCGCCTGTTGCATGGCGGTTGGCAACTGGCGGAACTCGATGCGCGCCTGGATGCGCTGCACTACCTTGGTGAAGTTGCCAGTGGCGTTTTCCTGCGGTAGCAGCGAGAAGCGGGCGCCAGTGGCCGGCACCAGGCTATGCACCACGCCCTCGAACTGCTGCCCGGGAAAGGCATCGACGCTGATGCGTGCCGGTTGGCCGACGCGAACCCGGCTGATCTGGGTTTCCTTGAAGTTGGCCACCACCCATATGTGCTCGGTGCTGACCAGGCTCAACAGCTTTTGCCCGGCGACCACGAATTGTCCGGGTTGCACATCCTTGTGCACGATCACCCCACCCTGTGGGGATGCCTGCCGGGTGTCCTGCAGTTCAATGCGGGCCAGTGCCAGTGCTGATTCAGCGGCCTTGATCCGGTACTCTTCAACCTTCAGCGCCGCCTGGTTGGCCAAGGTACCTTCGCGGGCTGCCGTGGAGTTGTCGCGGGCTGCCTGCAACTGGTGGTTCAGGGCGTTGAAGCGGGCCCGCGCAGCTTCCAGGTCCTGGGTGCTGACCACCCCCTGGTTTGCCAGGCGTTGCGTGCGTTGGTAGTCGCTGCGGGCTTGCTCGACATTGGCCACCAGCTGGCCGATGGTGGCCTGTGCTGCCTGGCTGCGCGCTGCTGCACTACGCACCTGGCTGTCCATAAGGCCGGGCATGCCGCCTTGCCCGGTGGCCACCAGCGCGCCCAGGTAATTGGCCCGGGCTTGTTCAAGCCGCTGCTGGTATTCATCCTCGCGCACCTGGAACAGCAGGTCGCCTTTGTTCACCCGCGTGTTCTCGTGCACAGGCACCTGTACTACCACGCCGCTCAGCCGGGCCCGAATGGGGATGATCACGCCTTCCACCTCGGCGTTGTCGGTGCTGACGTACTGCCTCGCGTATTGCCAGCGTTGCAGCCCGAGTACTGCCAGGCCTGCGATGACCAGCGTCGATACTGCCAACTTGGCGTACTTGCCTTTCACCATGTCACACGCTCTCGTCCTTGTCGTTGTGGGCCATTACCCCTTGCCTGCGGTGGGCGCAGGCAAGGGGTAATGCTCAGCTGGTTGCTGCCACACACGTGGCCTGCGCGGTAGCGCGCTGATGCAGTTGCTCCAGCACGCCATCCCACAGCACGGTGCGGGCCACCAGCGCTTCGGCGGCGCTTTTCGCCAGGACCTGCTGTTGCTCCGGTTCGTTGACGATCTCGGTGATGATGCGTTTGGCCGCCGGACCGTGATCGTCGCCGTCCATTTCGATGTGGCGCTTGAGGTAGTAGGTGAGCATCGGCACGCTGGTTTCATCGATGGCCCAGCGTTGCAACAGGCCGCTGAACATGTCCGGGATGATGTCTTCGCGACCGAAGAAGAAGTACGCCAGCACCTGCTCGGTCGAGCCGTGCAGGGCAACCTCCAGGGTTTTGCTGACGAATACCTTGGCCGGCAACGGGATGTCGACATTGGTCAACGCCTGGGCCAGCGGCACGCCCGCTTGCAGCAGCGCCTGGAACTGACGGAACGGGCCGGTGTCGGCGCCAATTTCGTCCATCGCGCTAAGGTACAGGTCCAGGTGGCTTATGAAGCCGCCGTCAGGGTGTTCGTCGGTTTCCTCGCCGGTTACGATCTCGTTGATCAGTCGCGCGGCAATGATGTGCCGGGGCGGCAGCCAGGGCAGGGTGACGCAGGTAAGGTCGCGCTGGATGCGCTTGAGCAGCGTCATGAAATCCCACACGGCAAAGACGTGGTTCTCCATCAGCAGGCGTACGTCATCCAGGGTGCTGATGCGGGCGAACAGCGGGTGTGCCAGCAGGGTGCGGCGTTCGTTTTCAATCAGTTCATCTACGTCAAAAGACATACTCGGCTCCTTGAGTGTGGGGGGCTCACCGGGCAGTGAATCACTGCCTGGGGCTACCAGGCGGTGGCATCGTTTGCCAGGCGCCGGCATAGGGGAAACGTGCCTTGCAGTAGCGCAAGGCTCCGAAGAAACGCGGTTCGATCAGCGCCTGGCGGCCTTCATACCAACCGCTGGCGAGCAGTTGGCGGTGCAGGCGCGGCAGGCGCCAGCACGGCACCCGTGGATACAGGTGGTGCTCCAGGTGGTAATTGGAACCCAGGTGCAACAGGGTGCTCAGGCCGGCGGTACGCGAGCGGGCCACTGGCAGCGCGACACTGGCCTCGAAGGCATGCTCCTGGTAGGCGTTCAGGGCAGAAATCAACAAAGCCAGCAGCAGGCAGCCCGCCACGGCGGGCAGCAGCAACGGCCACTTTGCCGCCAGCAGCAGCCACAATGCCGGCCACAACAGCTGACAGGCCAGGTTGGCTCTGGCCAGCAAGCGGATCTGCCGGTCCGGCAGTGGCAGCGTGCCGCTTACCTTGGCGCCGGGCAGGGCCAGGCGCACGGTTTGCAGCAGGTACCAGGCGGTGGCATGCAGGCGCGACACCAGCAGCCGGGTAACTGCCAGGCGATAGCGCCGCAACAGGCGCCAGTCCGGGTCCTTTGGGCTGCCGTTGTAGCGATGGTGCTGCCAGTGGTCGACGAAGTAGCCAGTGACGCAGAAGCCCGTGAGCATCGAGCTCAGCAGCACCGCCAGCAGGCAGCTGTACAGGCGGTTGTCGCTGAGGTTGAAGTGGAAGCCTTCGTGGCCCAGGATTCCCTGCAGGAACAGGCCGTAGCCCGCCAGTAGCAGCAGCGGCAAAGCCAGCGGCCATGCCTGTGGTGCCTGGTCGAGGATGGCCACCAGTAGAACCAGCGGTGCGGCGAACAGCAGCAACGCATACCCGACCACCAAGGTGGTTTCCAACGCCGACGGCTTGAGCAGGCTGCGCTCCAGGCGTAGCGTGGGCTTGTCCAGTGCCAGTTGCGTCATCGGCCTGGCCTCAGTCGATCAGTTCGGGTTTGAGCGACAGCTGCCCGGCCTTGCTCAGGCTGCGCAGGCGCAAACCGATGAAGGCATCGACCAGGCTGGGCAGCCAACGCGCGGTGTACATGGCCACGCTGCCGAGGAAGGTCAGGCCGCGGTTGCGCAGGCCATGCTGGGTGCAGGCTCGTACCAGGCCATTGCTGGCGTCATCGAGCTTTTCCTCCAGCGACAGCACCACGCGCTCGCCGCGCTTGAAGCTGACCAGTCGCTTGACCGACAGACCGACCCGTTCAGCCGGGTCGTGAATGGCGGTATCGATGAACCCGGGGAACACCGTGACCACGTCCAGCTGCCCGGGGTACTGCATGCGCAGCACATCCGAATAGGCGCTCATGGCTCGCTTGCTGGTGGCATAGGCGGCGACGTAGGGCGCGTTGACCAGGGCGAACAGCGAAGACACGTTGACCACCTTGCCACGCTTGCGCAGCAGCGCCGGCAAGAACCGCGAGGTCAGTTGCCAGGGCGCCAGCAGGTTGACTTCCAGGGCACGGCGCACGTCATCGTTCACCCCTGTTTCGCCCCGTTCCAGGGTCAGCACCCCGGCATTGTTGATCAGGATGTCGATGTCGCCGAAGCGCTCCAGGATCGAGGCGGCAGCTTCGTCCAGACGCTCGCGATCGCACAGGTCGAGCAGGTAGTAGGCATCGAAGTTCAGTGCCATGTGCGGCTCGAGCCGGTCAATGCCGATTACGGTTGCCCCTTGGCGCTTGAGCTTGCGCGCGGTTTCCAGGCCAAGGCCGCGTGCCGCGCCGGTAATGACGACGATCTTGTTGAGCAGTTTCACAGGGTGACTCCATTGGCAATGCTGAAGGTGGCGCCTTGCAGGTAGCGGTCGAGGTTGGCCGTCATGCTGAAACGCCCGGGAGGGTGGAACTGCAGGCCACGGGTACTGGCCAGCCAGTCGCAGCCCAGGTTCGAGCGGATGAAGGCCAGGCCCCCGAGCATCTGGTGGGCCAGGTCGGACGCGCTGGCCAGTTGCTGCTCGATGCCGTAGCGGGTCAGCAGCAGGCGCGCCAGCAAGTCATCGGCGTTGCCTTGCAGGTGTTCCACTTCGTGCGCCAGGCCTTCCAGCGCGCTCAGGCACAGTTGCAGTTGGCAGGCCAACTGCACGCGCTGCTGGTCGCTCCAGCGGCGCTCGTCGATCGCCCGTTCCACCAGGCCCATGCAGGCGCCCAGGTAGCTGGCGCTGATCAGCAACTCGAACCAGATGAAACCGATGGTCTGCACGTCGCCCAACTGCGACTTCAGCCCGGCGGAGAAGATCATCTTGTCGCTGACGTAGACATCCTCCAGGCGAAGTTCCAGGCTCTGCGCCGCGGCCAAGGCGCTGTTGCCCCAGAATGGGTGATGGCTGATGCCCGGGGCGGTCGCGGGGATGAGCGCGATCATCAGTTCCTCGCCGTCCTCGCTGGTGCGGCTGTAGCTGGCGGTCAGCAGGTCCATCGAGCTGCTAAGGCTGCACGGTTGCTTGCTGCCGCTCAGGCGTACACCGTCGGCCAGTTGCACGGCTTCCATGCCGGCATCGAGGATGCCGCCACCAGGTACGCCTTCGGCGAAGCCCGAAGCCAGCAGCAGACGTTGCCGGGCGATAGCCGACAACAGCAGGCCTTCGGCGCCTGCACCATTGGCGGCAACGGCGACCAGGCTGGCCACGGAAAACTGGTGCATGGTGCTGGCCACAGCTAGCGAGGGCGATAACGCACCGAGGGCAAGCTGTACCTGCAGCGCTTCGCGTGCGCTGGCGCCCAGGCCACCGCCAGCCTTTGGCACCAGCAAGGCAACCGGGCCGGTATGCTTGAACCAGTCCACCACCGGGCTGTCCGCGGCTTCGCGCTGTTCGAAGGGCAGCTCCGTCAGCAGGTCGGCAAAACCTGGGGCAAAGCGCTGCAGGGTTTGCCTGGCGTTGTGCAGGAGTGACAAGGGCATGGCATCAATCCTTGATCTGGCTGTTCGGGAACAGGCCATGGATGATGGCGCTGATGTTGTCGCGGATCGCTTGTCGGGCGACCGGGTCCAGCATGTCGGCCAGCATCGGCAGGCCCAGGTCGAAGCAGGAACGGAAGGCAATGCTGGCGCCTTCGGCGGTTTCGCTGACTTGCCAGGAACCGGAGAAGTGGTCGATGTCGCCAGCGGTCTGGCGGAAATGAATATGCAGGTTGGCCGGGTCGAACACGTCACGTTCCTGCCATTTGAGAATGCCGCTGTGGAAGTTCACCTCCCAGTTGCTCAGCACCTCGTGTTCATGGATCGCTTCGATCTCGATATTGCGCACCGACTCGCACAGCTGCGGATAGATGCTGAAGTTGCTGATGGCGGCGTAGACCTGTTCGGCACTCTGGCTGGGAACATGGGCGTTCAGGCTGACTTCTTTCATTTCGGTGTCCTATTCAAAGGTGCTTGCGAGGGCGCGGGCGAAACCGCCGAGCAGCCATTCAACGTCGCTGTCGCTGTACAGGGCGGGCGGTGTCAGGCGGATTACCCGGTGATCGTTGAGTGAGTGGTTGACCACGATGCGTTGGTCGATCAGGTGCATGACCATGTTTGCCGCCAGCCCGGCATCGACGAACTCCAGGCCCAGCAACAGGCCGGCACTACGCAGCTGTACCTGGCCGCCGCGCGGGTGTTGGCGCAGCACGCTCTGCAGGCCCTGGCGCAGGCGTTGCCCCAAGGCTTCGGCGCGCTCCACCAGCTGTTCGCGCTGCATCACCTGCAATGTCGCCATTACCGCGGCCATGGCCAGCGGGTTGGCGCCGAAGGTGGAGGTGTGCATCAACGGGTTGCGATTGAGCGGTGCCTGCATGTCGGCCGTGCAAACCATGGCGCTGACTGGCACGCAGCCGCCGGACAGGCTTTTGCCGACCAGCAGGATGTCCGGTACCACGCCCTCGTGCTCGCAGGCCCACCAACGGCCGGTACGGCCCATGCCAGACTGGATTTCATCGGCAATCAGCACCGCTCCGTATTGGTCGCAGAGTTTGCGCACCTGCTGCAGGTAGCCGGCCGCAGGCACTATTACCCCGGCTTCGGCCTGCACCGGCTCGAGGATCACGCAGGCGCGTTCGGGCTGCGCCTGTAACTGCAGGCGCAACGCATCGACATCACCGAATGGCACGAAATGGCTGTCGCCCAGGCGGTCGGCGAACGGTGAGCGATACAGTGCACGGCCAGTGACCGCCAGCGCGCCAAGGGTCTTGCCGTGGTATCCACCCAGGGTCGAGATCACCTGTTGGCAACCGTTGAGCCAGGCCAGTTTCAGTGCTGCCTCGGTGGCTTCGGTGCCGGAGTTGCAGAAATACACATACTGCAGGGGCGCCGGGCATACCGCGGCCAGGGCTGCAGCGGCCTGTGCCTGGAACGGGTTGAGCATCAGCTTGCTGGCCATCGGGTGGCTGTGCAGCTGTTGGCTGACCTTCTCGACTACCTGTGGGTGCGAATGCCCGAGCAGGAACACGCCGTAGCCGCCGGCATCCAGGTAGCGGTTGCCGTCCATGTCGAACAGGTAGACGCCTTCGCCAGCCACTTCGATCGGCAGGTTCATCATCGACGCAAGGCGCGCATAGCCGGCATTGACATGGTCACGGTACTGGGCGCGCACGCGCTCGGCGTCGAGCCCTTCGGGCAGGGGAATGAAGCTGTTCATCGTCTCAGGCCTCCATGGCCAGTTCGCCACGGCTTTCACCCGCTACCGGAATCTTCAGCATGCGTTGCATGGCAGAAAGCTTGGGCGACAGGCGTGCCAGGGTCAGGGCCAGCTCTTGGTGTGGTGAACGCATGGCCAGGCGCTTGGCTGGCAACAGTTGTTCAAGGGAGCTGGGCAGTGGCTGCAGCAGGCTGGCGTAGCGGCACAGCTGGGTGGCGCGGCCGAGGGCGGCGCGGATATTTTCTTCCAGGGCCGGCAGGAACACCGGGCGTACCAGGCGTTCGTAGATGTCCGGGTTCATGCACCGCGGACGCTGGAAGGGCTTGCCCTGGTTGTGCATTTCCGCGCACATCAGGTCGAGCAGGTTGCGGATATCCAGTGCCTGCGGGCCGTTGCTGAGGAAGTAGTCGTCACCGATAAGGCGCTGGTCCAGCGCGCTGGCGATGCCTGCCGCCGCCACGTCGCGGGCGATCACGTCGACCCGTCCGTCCTCCGGGCACGGGATGATCGGCAGGTAGCCCGACATCATCAGCCCCATGGTCAGGTGAAAGCCCTGCAGTATGGGCATGTGGCCGCTGTGGCTGTCGCCGATGATGATCGACGGGCGGAAGATCGACACCGGTACGCCCGCATCACGTACCAGGCTTTCGGCCTGGCGCTTGACCACTTCGTACGGGGTCGAAGGCATCACCCCTGGGTGATAGTCACACGGGTGGGTGAAGGCGGTGCTGATGTGGTACAGCGGCACATCGGCGTCGCGGACAAACTCCAGTACTTGCTCGGTGCCCTGGTAGTTGACCGCGAACACCGCTTCGGCGTGGCCATCCAGGCGGGTAATGGCCGCACAGTGGATGACCCAGTCGACCCGCTTGGTCAGCGCCAGGTAGTCCGCGCTGGAAAGGCCCAGGCGCGGTTGGCAGATGTCACCGCGCAGGGTTTCGACCCCCGGGTGGCGGATGCTGCTACGGCGGGTCAGGCAGACCAGGTGATAGCGCTCGGCCAGTTGGTCGATCAGGGTATCACCCAGTACGCCGGCACCGCCGGTAAGGAAAACGGTCAGCCGTGAGGGTCCTGACATGGGCTAGCACTCCTTGCTCGCTAGGTTGATGAAGTGGCATGTGCCATGGCGCCCGTCTGCCTGGCAGTCGCAAGGGGGCCAAGAGACCGGAACGATTAAAAAAGCCGACCAGTAATCACGTGGTCGGCAAGTGGCCCTGCGCCTGACGTTGGAGACCCTGGTTGGCGCGGGCTGGAGGGGATGATGGCGATTTAGAAGTGGGGATTCTTGAACGAATCGCTTGTATTGCGCAGCACCATGGCGACGCGGCTGGGCGACATGCCGACCATGCGTCGCATCATGCGGGTGAGGTGGGCCTGGTCAGCGAAGCCACCGGCCATGGCGGCGTCGCTGAGGCTGGCGTCGTGGGCGAGGGCGTGGCAGGCTCGTTCGAGCTTGCGCCAGATGATCCATTGCGACAGTGGTACGCCCATTTGGCGCGTGGCGAAAAAGCGCAGGCGCGGGCTGGACAGGCCCACCGCGCTGGCCGCCCGCGATACCGCGCCGGTGCCGGCCCAGTCCTGGCGCAGCAGGTGCAGGGCATTGGACAGGCGCGGATCGAAGCTTTCGGGGGGGACCAGCTTGAGCTCCAGGGCCGCCACCACCTCGTGGAAGTTGGCGGCCTGGCGCACGCAATCGACGATGTCCTGGCTGACTGCTGCCTTGCCGCTGTCATCGAGCAAGGCTTTCAGCGCGCGGCCAAGCGGTGCATCCGGATAGAAGTAGAGAAAGGCAACGCGGTCTGGGTTTGGCAGTGAACGATGGTCGACGGAAGGCCCGATCAGAACCCCGGGCGCGGTGATGACCTGCTTGCCGAACTCCACCGTGATGTCGAAGCGCAGGCCGATGCACAGCTGGATGGCAACGTGGGCATGGGCTTCAGTCTGGTCGGTCTTGCCGGTGTAGCCCAGCCAGTAATCACCGAAGGTTACTGCTCCATCCCATCTCATTGCGCATCCCTGAAGCCTGTTCTAGATAGCCTGGCCGCATCTGAGCCCTTATCCTGAAGCGGCAGATGATAGCGTTATGGTATATCTTGGTCGATACAAAGCATAACGAATGATCTTTCGCAGAAATTAAGGCTTTTCTGCCGCGTGCAGGGCTGTGGAACTAATCCGTCTTTGCTGGCTCTTATGCCGGTAGCCATGGGTTGGGGACGCCTGATAAGCTCGCGGCTTCTACCCTGATTGCCCTTATGGCGCATGAACAAGGAAATTACATGAAACAGCATCGTTTGGCGGCTGCGGTTGCCCTGGTTGGCCTGGTACTGGCTGGCTGTGATCAACAGGCCAGCAGCCCCGAGCTGAAGACTCCGGCACAGAAAGCCTCGTACGGTATTGGTCTGAACATGGGCAAGAGCCTGGCTCAGGAAGGCATGGAAGACCTTGATTCGAAAGCGGTCGCCCTCGGCATCGAAGACGCCGTTGGCAAGAAAGAACAGCGCATCAAGGATGAAGAGCTGGTAGAGGCTTTCACCGCATTGCAAAAACGCGCTGAGGAGCGCCTGGCCAAGGCGAGCGAAGAAGCTGCCTCCGCCGGCAAGAAGTTCCTCGAAGAAAACGCCAAGAAGCCAGGCGTGGTCACCACGGCTTCGGGCCTGCAGTACGAAGTGGTCAAGAAGGCCGACGGCCCGCAGCCCAAGCCGACCGACGTGGTCACTGTCCACTACGAAGGCAAGCTGATCGATGGCAAGGTGTTCGACAGCTCCGTCGAGCGCGGCAGCCCGATCGACCTGCCTGTCAGCGGCGTGATCCCGGGTTGGGTCGAAGGCCTGCAACTGATGCACGTTGGCGAGAAGTACAAGCTGTTCATCCCGGCTGAACTGGCCTACGGCGCACAAAGCCCAAGCCCGCTGATCCCGGCCAACTCGGTATTGGTGTTCGATCTGGAACTGATCGCCATCAAGGACCCGGCCCAGCTGCAAGGCGCCGAGCCGGAAGCCGAAGCTCCGGCCGAAGCCCCTGCTGAAGCCCCTGCCAAGTAATACCGGCAAGCTTACGCAAAACGCCCCGTCCTGACGGGGCGTTTTCGTTTATGCCGGGTGGTTGGACGAACCTGCAACTGCTGGTACTGTCCGAGGAAATGCAGCGTGAGGAAGTAGGATGCTTCTGACGCAAATCGTTTGCGGCGTACGCACCCACGGTGTGAAACGGCTGTGTAAAAAACGCCCGATCTGACCGGGACCCTTGTCTGGCAGGCACCCGGGGTCAGAAACGTTGCCCTGTTCACAAGGTTATCCACAATAAATGTGGATAACCTTTTCCTCTCGGAGGCTCCATGAGCGCACCCTGGAATTTCGCCCGTTTCCTGCCCTTGGCCGAGCGCCTGCTCAGCCGTGGCCGGTTGCCGGCCTTGCTGTTCGCGGTAGCCCGCAAAGGCCCGCGCATCGGCCGGCTGCGTGAAGATGTGAAACTGCTGCAGTCGCTGTGCCTGGCCTGGTGGCGCGGCGAGTACCGCGCCATCAGCCCCAGGGCCTTGGTCACCATCGTCGCAGGCCTGCTGTATTTCGTCAGCCCCATCGACGCCATCCCCGACTGGCTGTTGGGCGTGGGCTTGCTCGATGACATCGCGGTGCTGGGCTGGGTGCTGAAGACCGTGGCTGATGAACTGGCGCGCTTCAAGGCCTGGCGCGACAGCCAGGCGCCCGAACGGCTGCGGGTGGTCGAGCGCCTGCCGGCCACCCCCGAAGCGCTGCGCTTGGAACGCAATACGCAGTGAAACTGGCCGCAACCGCAGCGCAACTGCACAGACCCCGGAGTTGGTAATATAATTGGCATAAGGGTTATGCCTACGGATTACATGCTGTAATCCTTTTTAAAGGGGTTTGTAATGGGTATTCAGGTCATCAGCCGGGACGGTCAACCCGAGTACGCCGTCGTTCCCTGGGAACAATACCAGGCACTGCTCAAGGCCGCAGGGCAGGCATCTGCCGAGGTGGTTGTCAGTGAAGCAGGCAATGCCGCTGCCAGTGCACCATTGCCAGCGTTCGACGAAGTTGCGCAGATTCGCCAGGCCAAGGGCATTGCTCCTGAGCAACTGGCGCGCAATGTCGGCGTTAGCCCGGCGTACCTGGCCATGATCGAATCAGGCGAACGCCAGCCGGACGCGGCCATCCGCCGTGCCCTGGCCTGGCATCTGGGGGTGGCTGGCTGGAGCGAGCCATCATGAGCCAGGTCAGGATCAGCCGTCAGCACTGGGATAACCTGCTGGGCGAGCTTGACCTGGCCCGTCGTCAACGTCACTTGCTGACGTACCGAGCGCTGATCGAGCGCTTGCAATTACCCAGCCCGGCCATGCAAACGCTGACCGCCGCGCTGGAGTATCTGGCGGTGCTGGATGCCCGCGCCGAGCAACCATTGCGCAGCTCGCTGGTGATCAGCCAGGGTGCCAGCCGTTTGCCGCGTACCGGCTTCTTCGAGTGCGTGGAGCGCCTGGGGCGTTTCTCCGGGCCGGTCGATGGCATGGAGGCGGCGTCGTGGCATGCTTCCGAAGTCGTCCGGGTGTTTGAGTACAGCTACCCCGAATCGGCCTGATTCGTTGCCTATTCCGGCCTCTTCGCGGGTAAACCCGCTCCCACAGGGATAGCGCCGACCTGTGGGAGCGGGTTTACCCGCGAAGAGGCCGGAACAGGCAAAGCATCCCTGTGGATCAGCCCGCAAGCCCTGCCATCGGCATCCACCACCTCCAATGCCTCCAGGTGCTGATGCCGGCCAAACAACTCCAGCAACTGCCCGATCGTGGCATTGAGCCGCACCGTCGGCTGTTCTTTCAACGGCAGCCCGGGCAATCTGCAATATCGACCCTTTTCGGCGATGGTCATGACGTATTCCTGAAAATGAAAGGGCCGGGCGTTTCCACGCCCGGCCCTTTCATTTCATGACAGCGCGATGACTGCTTGATGACAGATCGCATTAATTTGCCATCATTGCCACGGCGCCTTACTTCTTGGCCACCTTGGTGCTCGCACTCAGGTAGTCGATCAGGATGCGACCGGTTTCCGACAGGTAGGCATCGTCTTCCGGCTTGGTGTTTTCATCCTCGGCCGGCAGTGCATCCTCGTCCTCTTTCTTCAGCTCTTTCAGCGGCTCTTCACCCTTGGCCTTGCGGCGGATGTTCTCCAGCGCAAGCTGTTTGGCCTCGATGGCGTCGTGGCGTGCACGGCGGTCCTGCTCGTTGAGGCTGACCGTTTTCTCGTTCATCAGCTTCTGGGTCAGGGCCAGGCGGTCGCGGATGTAGGTGAACTCCGCGTCCTTGTCGCTGCGCGCTTCATGCTGCGCCTTGAGCTGGGCCAGGAACGGCTTGAACGGGTCGGCCGCCGGTTTGACCACAGGGCGGATGGTGTCCCATGGCATAGCCTCGGGCAGGGCGCTCTCGCCGATTTCCTTGGTGTCGATGATCGACGGGTAGTCAATGTCCGGCAGCACGCCCTGATGCTGGGTGCTCTGCCCGGAAACCCGGTAGAACTTGGCCAGGGTCAGCTTCAACTCGCCATGATTGAGTGGCTGGATGGTCTGCACTGTGCCTTTGCCGAAGGTTTGGCCACCGATGATCAGCGCGCGGTGGTAGTCCTGCATGGCACCGGCGAAGATTTCCGACGCCGAAGCCGACAGGCGGTTGACCAGCAGCGCCAGCGGGCCCTTGTAGAAGGCTCCGGGGTTTTCATCTTCCAGCACGTCGACACGGCCGTCGCTGTTGCGCACCAGTACGGTCGGGCCTTTCTCGATGAACAGGCTGGTGAGCTCGGTAGCTTCCTGCAGCGAGCCGCCACCGTTGTTGCGCAGGTCGATGACTACGCCGTCGACTTTTTCTTTCTGCAACTCGGTGAGCAGCTTTTTCACGTCACGCGTGGTGCTCTTGTACTCAGGGTCTCCGGCGCGGTAGGCCTTGAAGTCCAGGTAGAAAGCCGGGATTTCGATGATGCCCAGCTTGTAGTCACGCCCGTCCTGTTTGAGCTTGAGCACCGACTTCTTCGCTGCCTGCTCTTCAAGCTTCACCGCTTCACGGGTGATCGCCACGATCTTGCTGGTCTGGTCGCTAGGCGCGTTGCTGGCCGGGATGATCTCCAGGCGCACCACCGAGCCTTTCGGGCCGCGGATCAGCTTGACCACTTCGTCCAGGCGCCAGCCGACCACGTCGACCATTTCCTTGTTGCCCTGGGCCACACCGATGATCTTGTCGGCCGGGGCCACCTGCTTGGTCTTGGCTGCCGGGCCTGCCGGCACCAGGCGCACGATCTTCACCTGGTCGTTGTCGCTTTGCAGCACTGCGCCGATGCCTTCCAGCGACAGGCTCATGTTGATGTCGAAGTTCTCGGCGTTGTCCGGCGACAGGTAGTTGGTGTGCGGGTCGTAGGACTGGGCGAAGGTGTTGATGTAGGCCTGGAAAATGTCTTCGGCACGGGTCTGGTCCAGGCGCGCCAGCTGGTTCTTGTAGCGCTTGGTCAGGGTTTCCTGGATCTGCTTGGGTTCCTTGCCGGCGATCTTCTGGCGCAGCACTTCATCCTTGACGCGTTTGCGCCACAGGTCGTCGAGCTCGGCCTGGTCCTTCATCCATGGGGCGTCCTTGCGGTCGATCAGCAAGGTTTCCTTGGCGTTGAAGTCGATCTTGTCCACGCCTTTGTTCAGCTCGGCCAAGGCGAAGTCCAGGCGTTGCTTGACGCGGTCCAGGTAGCGTTTGTAGATGGTGAAGCCCGGGTCGAGGTTACCGCTCTTGAGGAAATCGTCGAATTGCGTTTTCCATTTGTCGAATTCAGCGATATCGGCGGCGGTGAAGTAGCTGCGCGCCGGGTCCAGCAGCTTGATGTAGCTGTCATAGATGATGACCGAGCGGGCGTCGTCCAGCGGCGGCTTGCTGTAGTGGTGGCGCTTGAGCAATTCCACCACGTTGAGGCTGGCGACGATCTCGTCGCGGTCCGGCTGCAGGCTATCCCACTTGTTGGCGGCCGCCGCATTGCCGCCGAGCGTGAGGCTGCCCAGGCCGATCATCAGCGCCAGGGCGGTGCTTGGGAGGAAATGCTTCATGCTGATTCGACGTGGAGACAATTGATCACGCATAGTAGGCCGTCTTTTCTGTTCACCGGTTGCAAAAAACCGGATGCATACTGCAAAAAGCCTGGGGACTTGGCGTTCCCAGGCTCGGTCATATGATTCAACTATGGAGGCACTGTGAAGGCATTGCAAGGCGTTGACGGACATGTGGCCTGGGTCGAGGCCGAACGCCCGACCTGCGACGCGGGCCAAGTGCGCATTCGCGTGGCTGCTGCGGGGCTGAACCGCGCCGATCTGCTGCAGATGAAAGGTTTGTATCCGCCACCGCCAGGCGCCAGCCCGTACATGGGCCTGGAGTGTTCCGGCGTGATCGAAGAAGTGGGCGCCGGTGCCGACTGGCGCGTGGGTGACCGTGTTTGCGCGCTGCTGGCCAGCGGCGCCATGGCCGAGGAGGTGGTGGTGGATGCCCGCCACGTGCTGCCTGTGCCCGAAGGCCTGAGCCTGCACGAGGCGGCGGGGTTGCCGGAAGTGTATGCCACTGCCTGGCTGAACATCTTCCAGCTGGGTGGCGTGAAAGCTGGCGAGAAGGTGCTGGTGCACGCTGGCGCCAGCGGCGTTGGCTCGGCCGCGATCCAGCTGTGCAAGGCGTTCGGCAGCCCGGTGTGGGTCAGCGTCGGTTCGCAGGACCGCTTGGCCTACTGCGAGGCGTTGGGCGCTGCCGGTGGCGTGGTACGTAACGAGAACCTGGAGGCGCTGGAAGGTTTCGGCCCGTTCGATGTGATTCTCGACCCGGTGGGCGCCAGCTATGGCGAACTCAACCTCAAGCTGCTGGCGCGTGACGGGCGCTGGGTGATCATCGGCCTGATGGGCGGGCGCAAGTTCGAGCTGGACCTGGCACAGGTACTGGGCAAGCGCCTGGAGATTACCGGCTCCACGCTGCGCAACCGCGATGACGGCTTCAAGGCCGAGTTGCTGCGCGATTTGCAGCAGCAGGTGTGGCCGCTGTTTACCGAAGGGCGCTTGTCGCCGCAGCTGGTGGATACCTACCCGGTGGAGTTTGCCCAGGCGGCATATGCCGAGCTTGAGACCAACCAGGTGTCTGGCAAGCTGGTGATGGTGATCGACCCAGGCCTGGCTTGAGATTGCCGGGGCTGCTTTGCAGCCCATCGCGACACAAGGCCGCTCCTACAAGGTAATGCGATCTCCTGTAGGAGCGGCCTTGTGTCGCGAAAGGGGCGCAAAGCGCCCCTATGGCCCTCAAGTCCAGCTCAGGATCGGCCACTTGTTGATCTCGGCATGCTCCCGCAACACCGCATCGGGGTTCACCACATGCGGATGATCCACCTTCAACAACAACGGCAAATCGTTCCGCGAATCGGAATAGAAACTCGCCCCCTCCAGGTTCTCCTGCTCCTGGTCCAGCCATTCCAGCAACCGCGTGATCTTCCCTTCGCGATAGGTCAGTACCCCATGGGTCTTGCCGGTATACACCCCGTTCACCGCCTCCAGCTCGATTGCCAGGTATTCGTCCACCCCCAGCCGCTCCGCAATCGGCCCGACCAGGTGGGTACCAGACGCGGAAATGATCAGGATACGGTCCCCACGCTTGCGGTGTTCGGCAATGCAGCGGCAGGCGTCGCCGTAGATGATCGGCTCGATCACCTCTTCGACCCACGGCTTCACCAGGTGCTCGACCTCTTCCAGGGTACGCCCTGCAATCGGCTCCAGGCTGAAGGCCATGTACTCCTCCATGTGCAGGTGGCCCCTGCCGTAGGCTTCCATCAGTTCATGGTCGCGGCGCAGGAACGCCTTGCCGTCGACCCAGCCCAGCCGGGCCATCTGCTCGCTCCACAGTGACGCGCAGTCGCCGTGGATCAGGGTTTCGTCCAGATCGAAAATTGCCAGTGCCATGGTGTTGATTCTCCTTAGGCCACTTCCCGTAGCGCCGTGGGGTCGATCGACAAGCTTACCCGTTGCCCGTCCGCGTGCAGGTCGGCCGGTGAACGGTTGAGCACGTCGACCACCAGCTCCACCTCGCGCACCTGCACCCGGTAGCGGATCACGTTGCCCAGCAGGCTGTGGCTGCGCACTTCGGCATCCAGTTCGCCGTTGATGCCCAGGGTGATCGATTCGGGCCGGATCGCCAGGCGGCTGGTCACCGGGCGCTGCAGCAGGCGGCTGGCGCTCTCGGCGTCGAGCAGGTTGTAGTTGCCAATGAAGCCGGCGGCAAACAGGTCCACCGGCGCGGTGTAGAGGGTTTCGGCATCGCCGCTCTGGACGATACGCCCCTGGTTCATCAGGAAGATGCGGTCGGACATGGTCAGCGCTTCTTCCTGGTCATGGGTGACGAAGATGGTGGTCAGTCCCAGCTCGCGCTGGATGGCGCGGATCTGCTCGCGCAGGTGCTTGCGGATGCGCGCATCCAGCGCAGATAGCGGCTCGTCGAGCAGCAGCAGGCGCGGGCGGGTGACCAGCGAGCGGGCCAGGGCCACGCGCTGGCACTGGCCGCCAGACAACTGGTGCGGGTAGCGCCCGGCGAAGTTGCCCAGTTCCACCAACTCCAGCACTTCGCGCACCCGAGCCTGGCTTTCATCGGCCTTGACCTTCTGCATGCGCAGGCCGAAGGCGACGTTCTGCTCGACGGTCATGTTGGGAAACAGCGCATAGCTTTGGAACACCATGCCAATGCCACGCTTTTGCGGGCTCAGCGGCACAATGTCATGGCCGTCGAGGAGGATCTGCCCACTGTCCACCGGGGTCAGCCCGGCGATGCAGCGCAGCAGCGTGGACTTGCCGCAACCGGACGGGCCAAGCAGTGTGACGAACTCGCCGCGCTCGATACGGCAGTCGATGTTTTCGAACACCGGGCTGCCGGCGTAGCTTTTTTGCAGTTTCTGTACGCTGACGAAGCTCATGTCAGGTCTTGTCCTTGTTCAGGCGGTTGGCGACCCAGGTGAGTACCAGCACGAAGGCGAAGTACGAGATCACCAGCGCGCTGTTGAAGTGGCCGCTGCTGTTGCGCATGTTGTTCAGGTAGACCTGCAGGGTCTCGTAGCGGGTGCCGACCAGCAGGTTGGCGAACACGAACTCGCCGAACAGGAACGAGAACGACAGCAGCAGTGCCACCATCAGGCCCTTGCGCAGGTTCGGCAGCACTACCAGCAATGCCGCCTGCCAGGTGCTGGCGCCCAGCAGCTGGGCGGCGTCCATCAGGTCGCGCAGGTTGATTGCCTGCAGGTTGTTGGTTATGGCCCGGTACATGAACGGCAGTGCGATGGTGAAGTAGCAGCCGATCAGGATCCACGGTGTGCCGACCATGGCCATGGGCCCGCTGCCATACAGCTGCAGCAGCCCCACCGACGACACCACCGGCGGCACCGCGAACGGTAGCAGGATGAGGATGTTCATCAGTGCGTCGAGCCTGGGGAAGTGGTAGTGCACCACGAACAGCAGCGGCAGGATCAGCACCACCGACAGCAGCAGCGCGCCCACGCACACCAGCAACGACTGGCCGAAGGCGGCCAGGAAGCGTGGCTCGCTCCACAGCGCGATGTACCACTTGAAGGTCAGGCCGCTGGGTAGCAGGCTGGCCGACCAACTGGTGGCCAGTGAGTAGAGGAGGGTGCCGGCCAGTGGCAGCAGCAGGATGAGGAACAGCAGGTAGACCACGGCGCGGTGGTACCAGCCGCCGGAATGGGCGTCAGCGCGCATGGTAGCTCCTTTTCAGTAGCCATTGATGCACTACCGTGACCAGCGTCATCAGCCCCACCAGGACCATCGCCAGGGCGCTGGCCAGGTTGGGATCGAGGCTGATATCACCGGCCACCAGGCCGGCGATGCGGATAGGCAGCACGTTGAAGTTGCCGGTGGTCAGCGCGTACACGGTGGCATAGGCACCGAGCGCGTTGGCCAGCAGGATGACGAAGGTGCCCAGCAGTGCCGGGGTCAGCACCGGCAGGCCGATGTGCCGCCAGAATTGCCAGTGGCTGGCGCCCAGCAGCGCGGCTGACTCGCGCCAGTCTTCACGCAGGGCGTCGAACGCGGGGTACAGCAGCAACACGCCAAGCGGGATCTGGAAGTAGGTGTACACCAGGATCAGCCCGCTCTTGGAATAGATGCTGAAGTCTTCCAGCAGGCCGACCTGTTTCAGCAGCAGGGTCAGCGCGCCGTTGAAACCGAGCAGGATGATGAAGGCGAAGGCCAGCGGCACCCCGGCGAAGTTGCTGGTCATGTTGGCGAAGGCGCTGACGAAGTCGCGCAGCTTCGAGTCCACCTGGCGCAGCGAGTAGGCGCCGAGGGTGGCGATGACGATGCCGAACAGGCTCGACCAGAAGCTGATCTCCAGGCTGCGTTGCAGGGCCTGCAGGTAGAACTTCGAGGCGAACACCTTGCTGAAGTTGGCCACGCCCCAGCCCGCTTCCGATTGCAGGCTGTTGATCGCCACCCAGGCCAGCGGGGCGATCTGGAAGATGACGAAGAACACGGCGAACGGTAGCAGGCAGAGCAGGGCCAGGTAGCGGCCTCGGGCGCTGCTGCTCTTGGGTGTAGTCACTTCAGCAGCTCCCGGCAGACACTCTTGTCATGCGCTGCGCCGAGCAGCTCGCAGATGGTCCCGCACAGCTCGGTTTGCAGCGGTTTGGCCGCAGGGTCGAGGCTGAAGGCATCGCCGAAGACGAACAGCGGCACTTCGCGCTCCTCGGCCAGCAGTCCGTTGTGCGAGCGGTCGTTGTTCATGCCGTGGTCGGAGGTGACCAGCACCTGGTAGCCCTCTTCGAGCCAGCCCGGCAGGTAATCGGCCAGCAGGATGTCGACGCTGCGCGCGGCGTTGCGGTACTGGCTGCTGTCCAGGCCGTGATGGTGGCCGACATCGTCGATGCTCATCGGGTGCACCAGCAGGAAGTTGGGGGCGTGGCGGCGGCGCAGGTATTCGCCATCGGCCAGCAGGTGCGAATCGGGGTAGCGGTCGTCCCAGTAGAACAGCCCGTGCTGGATCGGCAGCTTCGGCGCGTGGGTATGGCGGTCACGCTGCGGGTCGAAGGGAGAGCGATTGTACAGCTCGCTCATCCAGTGATAGGCCGCCGCCGCAGTGCCCAGGTTGGCCTCGCGGGCGTAGTGGAACACGCTGCGCTGGTTGGACAGGCGGTTGACATTGTTGTGCACGATGCCGCTGTCGATCGGCGGCACACCGGTGAGGATGCACTCGTACAGCGGCCGCGACAGTGACGGCAGTTCGCATTCCACGCGATACAGCGCGGCACGGTCGGCCTCGACGTAGGCGTGCAGATGGCCCATGGCGTGGTGGGCGACCTGGTAGTTGAGGCCGTCGAGCAGGACCAGGATGACGTTGTGTTGCATGGTGGCTCCAGTCATAAACCGCGTTGGCTTCTTCGCGGGTAAACCCGCTCCCACAGGGGCATGCGCCAGCCTTGAGACACGTGCTTTACCTGTGGGAGCGGGTTAACCGCGAAAGGGCCCGTCCAGGCGCTAGAGAAGCTAGCCCCTTACTCCATCTCGATGATCACCTGCTCCTGCCACATCTGCGGCAGCTTCTTCGAGCTCGCTTCCCAGGCATCGGCATTCTTGATCGGCTGCGCGGCCTTGTACTGTTCGTTGGGCAGCAGCTTGGCCTGTACGTCTTCAGGCAGCTTCAGGTGCTCGGCACGGATTGGCCGCGCGTGCCCCTTGGCCAGGTTGATCTGCCCGGCGTCGCTGAAGATGTATTCACGCGCCAGCTTGGCCGCATTCGGGTGCTTGGCGTATTTGTTGATGATGGTGGTATAGCCGGAGATCACCGAGCCATCCGACGGGATCAGCACTTCGAAACGCTTGGGGTCGATCTGTTCACGGTAGCTCAGACCGTTGAAGTCCCACACCACGCCCACTTCCACCTCGCCTTTCTCCAGGGTCTGGATGGTCGGGTTGGCCAGCGACAGGCGCTTCTGCTGGGCGAGCTTGGTGAACAGTTGCAGGCCCGGAGCCAGGTTGGTTTCGTCACCCTTGTACGCGATAGCCGCAGCCAGCACGCCGTTGGCGGCCTGGGCAGCGGTGCCGACGTCACCGATGGCGACCTTGTACTTGCCTTTTTCCAGGTCATGCCAGGAGGTTGGCCGCTCGCCTTCCTTGACCAGGTCCTTATTGATGATGAAGGCGATCGTGCCGGTATAGGCCAGCGCCCAGTGGCCGTCCTTGTCCTTGGCCCAGGTAGGTACCTGGTCCCAGGTGCTCGGCTTGTACGGTTGGCTCACGCCCTTGCTCACGGCGATCGGGCCGAAGGCGGCACCCACATCGCCGATGTCGGCACTGGCGTTGTCCTTCTCGGCTTCGAACTTGGCAATTTCCTGGGCCGAACTCATGTCGGTGTCGCTATGCTTGAGACCGTATTTGCTGGCCAGGTCTTCCCAGGTGCCTTTCCAGTTGGCCCAGGCATCGGGCATGCCCACGCTGTTGATGTTGCCTTCCTTGCGGGCAGCGTCTTCCAGGGCCTTGAGGTCGGGGCCGGCGGCCATGGCCGAGGTGCACAGGGTAATGGCCGAGCCGAGCAGTGACGCCATGAACAACTTTTTCATCCGAAGCTCCTAGGGTGGGTGCCTTTAGCGATGGTTGTTATGAGTGAAGCCGTTGTCTGGTGACCGTTGGTCTAGGTCAGCAAACCTTGAGCCAAGGTAGGCTGCTTGCGTGACAGTTTGATGTAGGGAAGGGCCGGTGAAGGCCCTGAGGCTACAGCGTAGACTACACAATCGCTCCGGTTCTGCTGGCTTGGCGCGTTTCTGGCACTATCTGGCCAAAGCCTTTGTCACAGGATGTTCATCAGCCCTGCCTAGGCTTGCACTATTCTCCAAGTGCCCTGTTTTGGGGCTGGACTAGTCCAGATAGGTAACCTTTGATGCAGTCGACGCCACCGCGTGCGGTAACAGCCATCTGTCACGCCCTGCAGGAGCAGATCGAGCACGGCCTGCTGGCCCCGGGCGGCAAGCTGCCGGCCGAGCGCAGGCTCAGCGAGGTGTTCGACACCACGCGCATCACCCTGCGTGAGGCGCTGGTGCAGCTGGAAGCCCAGGGGCTGATCTACCGCGAAGAGCGCCGCGGCTGGTTCGTCGCGCCCGAGCGGCTGACCTACGACCTGATCGAGCGTAGCCACTTCCATGCCATGGTCCGCGACCAGGGGCGGGTGCCCAGTACCGAACTGTTGTCGGCGCGGCTGCAGCCGGCTTCGGCGACCATCTGTGCGCGCTTGCAACTGCCGGCGTTGTCCAGCGTGGTGCGTATCTGCCGGTTAAGGCGGATCGATGGACGGGCGGTGCTGTATGCCGAGCACTACCTCAACCCCCGGTACTTCCCGGCGATTCTCGAACAGGACCTGGCGCAGTCGCTGACCGAAATTTATGGGCGGGTGTATGGCATCCAGTATGGGCAGGTGTGCTTCGAGATCTTGCCGACGGCGTTGCCGGTGGAGGCGGCCAGTGCCTTGAAGGTATCGGCGGGAAGCCCAGGGTTGCATATCACCCGGGTCAACAGTGACCAGCATGGGCACCTGATCGACTGTGACCTGGAGTATTGGCGGCATGATGCCATCCGCATCCGCGCTCAAGCTGGATGAAATGTTGGCTTCTTCGCGGGTAAACCCACAGGGACCGCACAGGTTTCAGCCTTTGCGCAGTACTTGTGGGAGCGGGTTCACCCGCGAAGAGGCCCTAACTGGAGGAACCGGCAGTCACTACCTGCACTGACAACCTTGGCGTTGCCAAATCCAGCCCGGCCTCATCCAGCTGCCGCTTCAACGCCAGGTTGAATGCCCGCGAAACCTCCCACTGCTTGATCGGTGCGGTCTTGAACCGCGCCCGCAAGATCGCCGAACCCGACTCGAAGCTTTCCACCCCCTGCAACTCCAACGGTGACCAGATGTTGCGGCGCATCAGCGGGTCGTTGCGCAGTTTCTGCCCCACCTCGCGAATCAGCGTGATCGCCTGGTCGATGTTCATGCTGTGCGGGATCGCCACGCGGAAGATCGCGTAACCGAACTCGCGCGAGTAGTTCTTGATGCTCTTGATCTCGCTGAATGGGATGGTATGCACGATGCCGTCGATATCACGCAGACGCACGGTACGGATGGTCAGCCCCTCCACCGTGCCCAGGTGACCGCCCACATCCACGTAGTCGTCGATGGCCAGTGAGTCTTCGATGATGATGAACAACCCGGTGATCAGGTCGGCCACCAGCGACTGCGCACCAAAGCCGATGGCCAGACCGATCACACCTGCACCGGCCAGCAGTGGGGTAACGTTCATGCCCATGTTGGCCAGGGCGACGATTACCGCGATGATGAAAATGACCACGAACATCACGTTGCGGATCAACGGCATCATGGTTTGCGCGCGGGCGTTGGCCAGGCCCCGGCGCGACCGTACCAGGGCGTGGTGCACTGCGGTGTCGGCAAGGATCCACACCAGCCAGGCGACGATCAGCGTGCCGGCCAGGCCCAGCAGGCGCACGCTTATGTCATGGCCTTCGCCCTCGGCGAAGCTGATCATCGACAGCCCCCACACGCGCAGCCCCAGCTCGATGAACACCAGCCAGATAAACAGGTGCACCAGCAGGTAGCCGAAGTTGCGCAGGCGTTCGGCGTACACTGCCTGGCGCTTGCTGGCGCGCTTGGGGTTGGCGGCGTGGCGGCGTACCAGGCCGTTGAGCACCATGCACACCACCACCAGCACCGTGCACATCAGCGACTGGCGCAGGGCGGTGCTGGTATCGCCGGCCGAGATGAAGGTAGCGAACAGCGAAATTGCCACCAGGATCAATGCCGGCACGAACCAGAAGCTGCCGAGAATCTCGATGGTGTCACTGAGGGTGCGCCGGGTCAGGCGCCGTGACAGCGGCTGGTTGCGGATCAGGTGGGCGATCGGGCGGCGGAAGCGCAGGATGAACAGCCCGGTGCACAGCGCCGCGATCACGTTGGCCAAGGTGGCCAGGGCGTGGGCCAGGTGGGTGCCGAGGGCGACCGTCAGGCGCGGGTCGCTCATCGCTTCACCGAACGCGGCGAAGCTGCCGATCAGCCACAGCGGGCGGAACGCCTGATGGCGCAGAATGTACAGGGCGCGGTGACGGTGGGGGCCGTCGAGCAGCGAGAAGGCGATCACGCAGATGGCCGAGAAGCAGGTGCCGACCACCAGCGCGTAGGCCAGCACCATGGCCAGCGATTTGCCCAGCGACGGCGGCAGCACGAAGCTCAGGTACACGGTGAACACCAGCGCCACCAGCCACGGGCCCAGCTTGCGCAGGGCAAAGCGCACCAGGTCCCAGGTGCGCGGGTGCTGCGGCAGTTCCTCGCTCAGGCCAAAGCGCAGGCGGACCCGGTGGCCGACCCAGTTGAAGGCGTAGGCCAGCACGCTCCAGACAGCGATGACGGCGGCAAAGCCGAACAGGATGGCCGGCCACTGGTGCACTGGCACCATCAACTCGGTCAGTTCGGCCTGGGCCTGTTCGATTTCCGCGGCCCAGCGATGAAACGGGCTGGCATCGCCGCTGAACTGTTTTTCGAAGTCATGCAGGGCACCGCCGATCAGGCCGAGCACACCCTGTTCGACGGTGGGTTGCGATTGCCTGGTGGCGTCGCGCAGCTTTTTCAGGTCGGCCAGCAGCTTGGCGCGTTGCTGGTCGTTTTCCAGGTTCTTGATCACCTCGTCCAGCGACTTGCCCAGCGGTTCGCTGGCTTCCGGTTGCGTGGACGCGCTACCGCCAAGCAGGCCTGGCAGGCCCGCGGCCTGCACCGGTAGGACAAACAGGAATAGCAGCAGGAACAAGCAACGCAGGAGAGCAGGCACTGGCAAAACTACCTCAGGTCAAACGATTGACCGAGTGTAGAGGTTTATGACGGCAGTTTCTCGAGGATCTTCCAGCAAGTGAGGCCGAAGATGCCCAAGGTGCCAATCCACATCATCAGCACGCCGATGTTGCGCTCGCGCAGGCTGAAACCGATGGTCAGCAGCATCAGGAACAGAAACACCGGCACGAACAAGGAAAGGAACGGGGACATGGACAGCAATCCTTTTGCAGTGGGGCCATGTAACAAGCATAGCGGGTGGCAGGCGAAGCGGGATTGACCTTGAGCACTGAACCAGGCAACGACGCTCTCTGTAGGAGCAGCCTTGCGCTGTGAAGAGGCCAGTACACTCCAAGCATCTCTGCTGGTTGTACCGGCCTCTTCGCAGCACAAGGCTGCTCCTACAAAGGGCGGGGTCTTCAGGATCTCAAGGCAACTCGCGGCAACGGTAGAAGGCGCTCAGCACCTTCACCAGGTGCGCCAGGTCATGGCTTCCGCACAGCTCGCGAATCGAATGCATGGCAAAGGTCGGCAAGCCGATATCCACCGTACGCACGCCCAGGTGGCTGGCCGCAATCGGCCCGATGGTCGAGCCACAGCCCATGTCGCTGCGTACCACAAAGCTCTGCACCGGCACTTCCTCGGCCATGCACAGGTGGCGGAAGAACCCGGCGGTTTCGCTGTTGGTAGCGTAGCGCTGGTTGTTGTTCACCTTGATTACCGGCCCGGCGTTGAGCTTGGGCCCATGGTTGCCGTCGTGCTTGTCGGCGTAGTTGGGGTGCACGCCGTGGGCGTTGTCGGCCGATACCATCAGCGAGCGCTGGATGGTGCGCACGTAGGCGTCGCCATCGGGCAGCAGGCGCTGCAGGGTCTGCTCCAGCATCGGGCCGTCGGCGCCACAGGCCGAGCAGCTGCCGACTTCTTCATGGTCGTTGCACACCAGTACGCAGGTTTCGTCGCTGTCGGCGGCCAGCAGGGCCTGCAGGCCGGCGTAGCACGACAACAGGTTGTCCAGGCGCGCACCGGCGATGAAGTCGCCGTTCAGGCCGACCAGCGCGGCGTCCTGGGTGTCGTAGAAGCTCAGCTCGTAATCCAGCACTACGTCGGCGATCAGCTCGTGCTCGCGGGCCAATTGCTCTGTGAGCAGTGCGCGGAAGTCGATGCGCTCGTCACCCGCCACCTGGGCCAGGATTGGCGGCAGTTCGTTCTGCGGGTTGATAGCCCAGCCTTCGTTGGCGGTGCGGTTGAGATGGATGGCCAGGTTGGGGATGATCGCGATCGGCAGCTTGAAGTCGATCAACTGGCTTTCGACCTTGCCGTCACGGCGGTAGGTGACCCGGCCGGCCAGCGACAGGTCGCGGTCGAACCATGGCGCCAGCAAGGCGCCGCCATACACTTCGACGCCTAGTTGCAGGAAGCCCTGGCGCTGCAGCTCGGGCTGTGGCTTGACCCGCAGGCATGGGCTGTCGGTGTGGGCACCGACCATGCGGATGCCGTTCAGCAGTGGTGCCTGCTTGCCCAGCTTGATGGCGATGATCGACGAGTCGTTACGGGTGACGTAATAGCGACCGCCAGGCACCGTGGCCCAGCTGTCGCGCTCGTCCAGGCGCTGGTAGCCGGCAGCTTCCAGGCGCTGGGCCAGGCTGGCGGTGGCGTGGAAGGGCGTGGGGGAGGCCTTGAGGAAGTCGATAAGGCCAGAATTCAGTGCGTCGCGCATAGCTCACTCCAGACAGCAGTGGCGCGAGTTTAGCGTATTAGGTCGACAAATTGTGTCCGCTTCTTCGCGGCTGAAGCCCCCACAGGTACTGCACAACCCTCGAAAGCGGTGCGGTCCCTGTGGGAGCGGCTTTAGCCGCGAAGAGGCCAGTACAGGCTGTACACATTCAGAAGGGCGCAGGGCACTCGAACTTCAGCCGCTCCCCGGATACCGGGTGGGTAAAGCTCAGCATCGAGGCATGCAGGCACAGCCGCTCATGGGCCGCCAGTGCCTCGGGGTTGGCATACAGCCGGTCGCCGAGCAGCGGGTGCCCGATCGACAGCATGTGCACGCGCAACTGGTGCGAACGCCCGGTAATCGGTGTCAGCTCTACCCGGCAGTAATCACCGCAGCGCTCGACGATGCGCCAGAAGGTCAGCGCATGCTTGCCCTGCTCGTGGTCCACCACATGCCGTGGCTTGGTTGGCGGGTCGTAGCGCAGCGGCAGGTCGATGCTGCCGCTGTCCAGCGCCGGCTGGCCCCAGCACAGCGCAGTGTAGGCCTTCTCGGTTTCGCGGTCGTGGAACTGGCGCGACAGCTCACGGTGGCTGTCGGCATCCCGGGCCAGCAGGATGATACCGGAGGTTTCCCAGTCCAGGCGGTGCACGATCAGCGCGTCGGGGTAGCCGTTTTCTTGCAGGCGGGTGATCAGGCAGTCCTTGTTGTCCTCGGCGCGGCCGGGTACCGACAGCAGCAGAGTCGGTTTGTTGATCACCAGGATGGCGGCGTCTTCGTGCAGGATCTGAATGTTGGACAGCGGCATTGCAGTATCTCTGTGATATCGGGGAAAACCATCGGGGCCGCCTTGCGGCCCATTCGCGGCACAAGGCCGCTCCTACAAGGAAATGCGTACCCCTGCAGGAGCGGCCTTGTGCCGCGAATGGACTGCAAGGCAGCCCCGATGGCCAATTGCGCGGATCAGCGATCCGGCAAGGTGATGTTCAGCTCCAGAATCGAGCAGCTACCCTGGTTTTCCAGCTCGATATGCACATCATCGTTGCCGATGTTTACATACTTGCGGATCACTTCCAGCAGTTCTTTCTGCAGTGCTGGCAGGTAGTCCGGTTCGCTGCGTTGGCCGCGCTCGTGCGCCACGATGATCTGTAGACGCTCTTTCGCTACCGACGCGCTGGTCTGTTTCTGTCTGCCACGAAAGAAGTCAAAAAGGTTCATGGTTTACTTGCCTCCAAACAGGCGCGCGAAGAATCCTTGCTTCGGCACTTCGATGAACCGCAGGGGCTTTTCTTTACCCAGCAGGCGGTCGACGGTATCGCTATAGGCCTGGCCGGCATCGCTCTGGTCGTCGAGGATGACCGGGATACCCTGGTTGGAAGCCTTGAGCACGGCCTGGCTCTCGGGGATCACACCCTTGAGCTTGATCGCCAGGATCTCTTCGACGTCGGCAATGCTCAGCATTTCGCCCTTTTCCACGCGCTCCGGGTGGTAGCGGGTGATCAGCAGGTGTTCCTTGATCGGCTCTTCGCCGTTCTCGGAGCGGCGCGACTTGCTCGACAGGATGCCCAGCATGCGGTCGGAGTCACGTACCGACGATACTTCGGGGTTGGTGACCACGACGGCTTCGTCGGCAAAGTACATGGCCAGGTGTGCGCCTTTCTCGATACCGGCCGGCGAGTCGCAGATGACGAAGTCGAAGTCTTTCTTCAGCTCCATCAGGACCTTTTCCACGCCTTCCTGGGTCAGCGCGTCCTTGTCACGGGTCTGGCTGGCAGCCAGCACGTACAGGTTCTCGAGACGCTTGTCCTTGATCAGGGCCTGTTGCAGGTTGGCTTCGCCGTTGACCACGTTGACGAAGTCGTACACCACGCGGCGTTCGCAGCCCATGATCAGGTCGAGGTTACGCAGGCCCACGTCGAAGTCGACGATGACGGTCTTGTGGCCACGCAGTGCGAGGCCGGTACCAATGGCGGCGCTGGTGGTGGTCTTGCCCACCCCCCCCTTGCCGGAAGTAACCACGATAATCTTGGCCAAGGTGTTTCACCCCTAAAATAATCGGGACACAAGTCCCTGCAAAAATACAAATAAATGGCAACGGTAAAAAGTTGCACTAAAAATGCTGGCAAGTATCCGTTAAAGCCGGGTGATGTTCAACACGTCGCCAGACAGGCTGACTTGCACGCCAGTGCCCCACAGCGGGTCGCGGCGCAGGTCTTCGCAGACCTTGTACTGGCCGGCGATGGAGACCATTTCGGCGGTCATCTGCTGGCAGAAGATTCGTGCCTTGGTATTGCCTTTGATGCCGGCCAGGGCGCGGCCGCGCATGGCGCCGTACACATGGATGTTGCCGTCGGCCAGAAGTTCCGCCCCCGGGCTGACCGAACCGGTTACCACCAGGTCGCCGCCCTGGGCATAGATCTGCTGGCCGCCACGTACTGGCGAAGTGATGATGCGGGTCGGGCGCACCTCGGGTTCGAGGATTGGCGGCGGGACGGGGGCCGGCTCGGGCTTCTTCACCTCGGGTTCAGGCTCCAGCGGCCGTTCGCGAGCGCCGGATGGCGGCAGCACCGGCAGGTCGATGGCGATGGCGGCGGCGATGTCCTCGATGCGGCTGGCGCGGATGGCCAGGGTGCGCAGGCCGTGGTGGCGGCAGATCCTCATCAAACCGGGCAGGTCGATTGCCCCCTCGTTGGCCGGCAGCTTGTCCAGCGCCAGCACCAGCGGCGTGTTGCTGAAGAAGTTCGGTGCCTGGGCGACTTTGGCCGCCAGTTGGCGGTCGAGGGCTTCAAGGTCATTGCGCGCCAGTTCCAGCACTGTAATGGCGAGCATGCTGCCCTTGAGCTGGAACACGGAGGCGGTATCGGGTGTGTGGTTTGGGCTCATGGTCTGCATAGACGGCTTGTTGCGAAAAAAGTGCCCTGACTTATAACGATAAGACCGGTTGCCCGCAACATGCGTTGATCCGTTGTAGAATGCGCGGCCTTTGTCTTTCCGGAAGCTTCAATGGAACGCCCGCGTTTTCGTCCCTATTTCCTTCACCCACGTTTCTGGGCCCTGTGGTTGGGCCTGGGCCTGCTGTGGCTGGTGGTCCAGTTGCCGTACCGGGTCCTGTTGAAAGTCGGTGCCGCGTTGGGTGCGGTGATGTACCGCTTTGCCGGTGAACGGCGCCGCATTGCCGCGCGCAACCTGGAGCTGTGCTTCCCGGAGCTGTCGGTCGACGAACGGCAGCACCTGCTCAAGGCCAACTTCGCCTCCACCGGTATTGCCTTCTTCGAAATGGCCATGAGCTGGTGGTGGCCCAAGGCCCGGCTGGCGCGCCTGGCCCATGTCGAGGGGCTGGAGCACCTGCAGGCCGCCCAGCAGGCGGGGCAGGGTGCCATCCTGATGGCGGTGCACTTCACTACCCTGGAAATCGGTGCTGCGCTGCTGGGCCAGCAGCACACCATCGACGGCATGTACCGCGAGCACGGCAACCCGCTGTTCGACTTCATCCAGCGCAGCGGCCGCGAGCGGCATAACCTCGACTCGCTGGCGGTGGAGCGCGAGGACGTGCGCGGTATGCTCAAGCTGCTGCGCTCAGGCCGGGCGATCTGGTACGCACCGGACCAGGACTACGGCGCCAAGCAGAGCCTGTTCGTGCCGCTGTTCGGCATCCCGGCGGCGACAGTGACGGCCACCACCAAGTTTGCCCGGTTGGGCAAGGCGCAGGTGATTCCGTTCACCCAGAAGCGCCTGGAAGATGGCAGCGGCTATCGTCTGGTGATCCACCCGCCGTTGGCGGATTTCCCCGGGGAGAGCGAAGAGGCGGACTGCCTGCGCATCAACCAGTGGGTCGAAAGCGTGTTGCGCGAATGCCCCGAGCAGTACCTGTGGGCGCATCGCCGGTTCAAGTCGCGGCCCGAAGGGGCGCCGCGGCTGTATGACAAGAAGAAGCGTTGAATCTTGTTTTGCCTGTGCCGGCCTATTCGCGGGTGAACCCGCTCCCACAGGTTCTCCACAGGCCCTGAAGGCTGTGCAATACCTGTGGGAGCGGGTTTACCCGCGAATAGGCCGGCACTGAGAGCACATCAACCCCAGGAAGGACTCCTATGGCGCCACCCCCGGTAACCGGTCTCATCCTTTCTGGCGGCGGCGCCCGCGCTGCCTACCAGGTCGGCGTGCTGGCCGGCATTGCCGAGCTGCTGCCCGCTGGCGCGCACAACCCGTTCCCCGTCATCGTCGGCACCTCTGCCGGTGCCATCAACGCCGTCACCCTGGCCAGCGGCGCTACCCATTTCAGCGAAGCCGTACAACGGCTCACCGCCTTCTGGCAGAACTTCCGCAGCCACCTGGTCATCCGCAGCGACTGGCCCGGCGTGGTCCGCCAGGCCAGCCGCTTCGTTGCCCACAACCTGCTGGGCGTGGGTGGCCCGGCGCCAGTGGCGCTACTGGACAGCAGCCCATTGCGTGGCTTGCTGCAGGCGCACCTGAACCTGGACGGCATTGCCCACTCCCTGGCCGCCGGGCAACTGCGCGCCGTCGCGGTGACCGCTTTTGGCTACGAATCCGGCCAGGCGGTGACCTTCTACCAGGGCCGCGGTACCATCGAAGCCTGGTTGCGCCACCGTCGCATCGGCATGCCCACGTCGTTGACCATCGACCACCTTCTGGCCAGTGCGGCCATCCCGCTGCTGTTCGCCCCGGTGCGGCTGGGCGACGAGTATTTTGGCGATGGCGCGGTACGCCAGTCGGCGCCGATTAGCCCGGCCTTGCACCTGGGCGCCAGCCGGGTACTGGTAGTCGGGGTCAGCGGCAACCCGCAGCGGCCGGCGCCACCGTTGCCAACCCAGCGCGTGTTCAGCGGGCAGCAGCCGAGCCTGGCGCAGATCGGCGGGCACATGCTCAACAGCACGTTCATTGACAGCCTGGAAGACGACATCGAGCTGCTACAGCGCCTCAACCACCTGAGCCACCTGTTGCCGGAGCACCTGGACGCCCGGCGCCTGGGCCTGGCGCCAATCGACGTGTTGGTGGTAGCGCCCAGCCAGCCCCTGGACGAGATTGCCGCGCGGCACCGGCGTGAGTTGCCGGCGGCGTTGCGCGTGTTCCTGCGCGGGCCGGGGGCGACCCGTACCAGCGGGGCGGGGGTGTTGAGCTATTTGCTGTTCGAGGCCAGTTACTGCAGCGAGCTGATAGAGCTGGGGCGAAAGGATGCCTTGGCCAAGAAGCGGGAGCTTTGCCAGTTCCTGGGGATTTGAAGTTGCCTGTGCCGGCCTCTTCGCAGCACAAGGCTGCTCCTGCAGGGGAGCGCGTCGCCTTGTAGGAGCAGCCTTGTGCTGCGAAGAGGTCTGGCCTGCCTACTCGGCTATCTGCAACTTGCGCGCCTGGGTATACACATACCGCACCTTCTCGTACTCGAACGGCGAGTTGAGCTGGCCATAGCGGAATTTGGTGCTGTAGCGCTTGTCCACCACACGCAACACGGAAATTTCCGGGTGGTCGCTGCTGGCTTCGGCCACGTTCAGGTAGTTGATCGCCTGTTCGCCCGCATAGTCCACCACCAGCCCGGCGGTGTCGCGCAGGTTCGACGGCCCCAACACCGGCAGCATCAGGTAGGGCCCGTCCGGTACGCCGTAGAAGCCCAAGGTCTGGCCGAAGTCTTCACTTTGCCGTGGCAGGCCCATCTTGGTCGCCGGGTCCCACAGCCCACCCACGCCGATAATGGTGTTGAACATCAACCGTGCGGTGATCTCCGCCGAGCGCTTGGCTTTCAACTGCAATACGCTGTTGAACAGGTTCGGCACGTCGCCCAGGTTGTTGAAGAAGTTGGTCACCCCGGTGCGCACGAAGCGCGGGGTGACGTACTGGTAGCCGCTTACCATCGGCAGCAACACCCATTGGTCCAGGCGGTAGTTGAAGTGATAGACGCGCCGGTTGATCGATTCCAGCGGGTCGTACACGTTCAGCGCTTGCAGGGTAGAGCGCTCGAACTCGCGCTGGTCCAGCCCGGGGTTGAATTTCAGCTCGCGCAGCGGGTCGACGAAACCATCGGCCTCGGGCGCCAGTGGTGCTTCGGTAACTTGCGGGTCGGCTTCGACCACGCTGGCCCGGGGGGCGGTTTCGGCGGCCAGGGCATGGCCGGCGGCGAACAGGGCAGTGGCGAAGAGGAGTTTGTTAACCACGGAAGAACTCCAGCATGGCGTCACTGTTGACGCGGTAATTGAGGTTGCCGCAATGGCCGCCGTGAGGGTAAAGGGTCAGGCGCTCACCGAATACCTTGCGCAGGAAGCCGATATCACCGGGGCCGAGGATGACGTCGTCGGCGTTGTGCATCACGGCGATCTTGTCGCTGCTGCTCAGGTAGTCTTCCAGCGCATACAGGCTGACCTGGTTGATCAGTTGCAGGATGCTGTTGCCATCGGTGCGGGCGCGCCACATGGGGATGACCTGCTCAGTCATGTAGCAGTCGAAGTCGCACTGCAGGGCACGCTTGAAGAACGGCGTGAGGCTGCTGCCCTCGGTGATCGGGAACTTTGGCGGAATGATCAGGCCGCGACGGTTGATCAGGTCAGAGGTGAAGGCAATGTCGGCCGCCGAGAAGCGGAACGAGGTGCCAATCAGCATGGCCATCTGCTCGTTGGAAAGGTGCTGGCGTGACTGCTGGAAGTCATACAGCAAGGCTTCATTGAGGTCGATGTAGCCCTTTTCCTGGAAGTAGCGGGTCAGCTTGGCCAGCATCAGCTCGTAGAAAGTGGTGCTGCGATCGATGCCCTTGACCTGGGTCTGCACCAGCTTGTCGAGGTTGTTGATTGAGGTGTACAGGTTGACCGGCGGGTTCAGCAGCAGCACGCGCTTGAAGTTGAAGCTGCGGCGGGTTTCGTCCAGGTGGCTGACGAAGGCAGCGTCGAGTGCGCCCAGGCTGTAGCCGGTGAGGTAGAACTCGCTGATTGGCAGGCGTGGGTGCTGGGCGCGCACGGCCTGCATCACCCGGTACATGTCTTCGGCATCATCCTGGCTGACGCCAGGGGTGGCGAAGCGCGAGGCGGCGCTCATGAAGTCGTAGCTGGTGGGCGAGGACAATTGCACCACGTGGAAGCCGGCCTGGTAGAACAGCTTTTTCAGGTATTCGTTGATGCTGCTGGTGTAGGGCGCCCCGGTGCCAGCGATGATGAAGATCAGCGGCGCCTCGCGGTCTTGGCGGGCCAGGCGGTACTTGAGCTTTTTCACTGCCCAGAAGTTGTCGGGCAGGGTGAACTCACGGTCCGGGCGCAGGTTGAGGCTGTAGTCGGACTGGCTGATTTCGTCGTCGTCGGGCAGGGTGGGGCGCTGGTCCGGCGGTGTGGTGGCGATGGTTGCCTCGAACGGGTTGGTCAAGGGGTAGCCATAGCTCGCGGCGTCGATATCCCGCGCCGAAGCGGCCACAGCCATGAGTAGGCCGCCGAGCAAGGCAGCGAGGCGCAAAGATCGAAGCATGTAATCCCCCAAGAGAACGCAAGGTCGAGCAGTGTGCAGGCTAGGACCACAGCGGGCCGGGCAAAGTTGCCAGGTGCGGTGGTGTTTGGTGTGCCTGTTATCCGCAACATAGCTGCAGAGATGTGATTTTGCCTTACAACAGGGCATCAGCGATCATGGATGCTTTCAATTACCGCTATTGGAGAACTGGATGTCTCGTTCGCTGCCGGCTGCGCTGCTTTTGCTGTTTCTGGGGCTGTGGCTTGCTGCCAGTTATGGCGTGCGCTACGGGCTGATGGAGGACGGGCAGTGGGTAGGGCTGTGCACGGCGCCGGCAGCCTACTGGCAATGTGAAGTACGGTCGTTGCTGGGGCTGGGCATTCATCATCAGGTGTTGGCCTGGAGCGGGCTGGCGCTGGCGCTGCTGGCGCAGGTCGTTGCCGGCCGTGGCGGTTGGTGGCTGGCGGTGTTGGCGTTGGTGTTCGCAGTGCCGGCGCTGGTGCTGTATACCGCCAGCATTGCCGTGTTCGCGCTGGTGCTGGCGGGGTTGCGGCTGGTCAGGCAAGCGCGGCGTGGCTGACAGGGGATGCCTTGGTTGTTGTGCTGGGGCGGAAATCGAGCGCCGCCCGCGCGGCGCTTCGCGGGACAAGCCCGCTCCCACATTTGTTGCAACGTGCCGAACCTGTCAGGCCATGGTTGCCAGCCTTGGTGGGTTGACTGGATTTCTGAGTTGGCATTGCTGCCACATCACCTGTCTCAAGCCCTGCACCCAGGCTGGCAACGCCTCTCCCACAGGCATGGCCACGTTGCAACAAATGTGGGAGCGGGCTTGTCCCGCGAAGCGCCGCGCGGGCGGCGCTCGATTTCCGCCCCAGCACAACACCCAAGTCATGCCCCTGCCGGCCCCACCCTAATGCTCAAGCCGGTCGCAATCGCAAGCTCCGCCACAAAGCCGCCGTCATCAGCACACTCACCCCGGCCCACCCCCAGGCCTGCTGGTTCTCCAGCCCTTCCACAAACAACTGCGGCGCCACCCCGGCACCGACGATGAACGCCAGCAACGCCACCTCTGCCCGTCGCGCAGACACTGGCCAAAGTGCAAATACCAGTGCCGGCAACGCCAGCGCTGCGCTGGGGAAGCTGCGGTAGCGCGGGTCGAACACCATCGCCAGCATGCTCACCGCCGCGGCAAAGCCCGCCGCCAGCAACAGCCAGCCGGCCCGCGCCTGCAACCAGGCGTACAGCCGCTCGCGCCAGCCCGCACGCCGCGCCAGGGCTAACATCGCGTGGGCCAGCACCAGCAGGTTCAGCGCCGTCAGCAGCAGCGCCCACAGCCACTCCCCGGCAAAGCGTGCATGGGTACGCATCAGCTCGCCCCAAAGCCCCAGGCAGCCTGCGCCAAACGCCGCCAGCAACGGCAGCAGCAAGGCCGCCATGGTGGTAGCGGGGCGCCCGGCAAGCAGCAGCATCAGCACCATCAGCCCGGCACTGGCCAGCAACCACTGTGGCCAGTAAGGCAGGTTGCTCACCGGCCCTTCGAGTATGCCCTTGTCCTGCCGGTCGGCATCATAAAGCCCCCAGTAACCGCCGACCGCCCCCTCATTGGCGCGCTTCCATGGCTGGTCGAACGCCTCGATCAGGTTGTAGTGCCAGCCGTTGCTTTCGGCCATGGCCACGAACCCACGAATGAAGCGCGCCTCGTTGACCCGGCTGGGCTCTGCGGTCTCGCGCTGGCGGCCTTCGCTGGGCCAGCCTGTTTCTCCGATCAGGATGTCCTTGGGCGCGAAGCGCGTGCCGAATACCCGGCGCACATCGGCAACGTGGGTCAGGGCTTCGTCGATGCCACGCGGGTCGTCTTCCCAGTAAGGCAGCAGGTGGATAGTCAGGAAGTCCACCGATGGTGCTACCTGCGGGTGCTGCAACCAGAATTCCCACACATCGGCGTAGGTTACCGGCACCTTGACCTGGCTTTTCACCCGGGCGATCAGCGTGGCCAGCTGGGCGCCGGTCACCTCCTTGCGTAGCAGCGTCTCGTTGCCGACGATCACCGCGCTGACCACGTCGGGGTTGGCGTTGGCGGCGGCGATCAGCAGGTTGATTTCTTTCTCGGTGTCGGCGGGGTGGGCATTGACCCAGGCCCCCAGCATCACTTTCAGGCCATGCTTGCGCGCCAGCGCCGGAATCGCCTCAAGACCGGTCTGGGAATAGGTACGGATGCACTGGAATCGCTCGGCCAGCAACGCCAGGTCGGCATCCATGCGTGCCGGGCGCAGCCGGAACGGCTGGTCGTAGGGCGACTGGTCCTTGTCGAACGGGGTGTACGAGGCGCATTGCAGCTTGTGTGTCGGGCCGGCCGCGTCGGGCAGTTGCACCGGCTTGCCAAGCCCGTACCAGAGCCCTCCGAGCCCGAGCAGGGCGAGCAGGCAGGCGAGCAGGTACAGCGGAAGCAGCAGGCGGGCAGAACTGGGCATCGGGCGGTCCATCGTCAGGCGCAAAAGGGTAGATAGTAGCCCGGCGCCAAACCTTTGGCATGCAAGGATCGCGCAGGTCGGCGTAGGCCGATGGCGCTAATGGCACAGTGCTGTCGCATATGGGGCGGGTACAGGTCGTAGCTGGAGCAGGTCAAGTATTGTTGCAGGACGATGATGCAAACTCCGAGACCTGACGAGGGGATGCTTTGATGGCTGCTATTACAAAAATGCGACGTTTCCTGGGTGTGGGCACTGCCATGGTACTGGCCATGAGTGCGGCACAGGCAATGGCCAAAGAAGTCAGCATTGGTTACGTTGATGGTTGGGCCGACAGCGTGGCGACCACCAACGTGGCCGCCGAAGTGATCAAGCAGAAACTCGGCTACGACGTGAAGTTGCAGGCCGTCGCCACCGGGATCATGTGGCAGGGCGTGGCAACCGGCAAGCTCGATGCCATGTTGTCGGCCTGGTTGCCGGTGACCCATGGCGAGTACTGGGCCAAGAACAAGGACAATGTGGTCGACTACGGCCCGAACTTCAAGGACGCCAAGATTGGCCTGATCGTCCCCGAATACGTCAAGGCGGTGAGCATCGCCGACCTCAAGACCGATGACACCTTCAAGCAGAAAATCGTCGGCATCGACGCCGGCTCCGGCGTAATGCTCAAGACCGACCAGGCCATCAAGGACTACGACCTGACCGGTTACAAGCTGCAGGCCAGTTCCGGCGCGGCGATGACTGCGGAGCTGGGCCGTGCCTATGCCAAGCAGCAGTCCATTGCGGTCACCGGCTGGGTTCCACACTGGATGTTCGCCAAGTGGAAGCTGAAGTTCCTCGAAGACCCGAAAGGCGTGTATGGCGCCGCGGAAACCGTGAACAGCATCGGCAGCAAGGAACTGGCGACCAAGGCCCCGGAAGTGGCGGAGTTCCTGAAGAAGTTCAACTGGCAATCGAAGGACGAGATTGGCGAGGTGATGCTGGCGATCCAGGAAGGCGCCAAGCCTGAAGCGGCGGCCAAGGACTGGGTGGCCAAGCACCCTGATCGCGTGAAGGAGTGGACTGGCAAGTAACAACCCGTTACGGCCAATTTTGCTGCTTCGCGGGTAAACCCGCTCCTACAGGGATATCCACAGTCTTCAGGCTTGTGCACATCCCTTGTGGGAGCGGGTTTACCCGCGAAGAGGCCATCACTTTGTTACGCAACCGGTAAAACACCGTTGCATCTAAGACTAAGGTCGTCTGGTTGGCGTCCGATAGCCGCATAAAGTAAGGGTCGTGGGTTCCACCCCTATCTGTGCTGCTAGGACAAAAACAATGAACGACAGCATTTACCTCTCGATACAAAACAGCCCCCGCTTCAAGGAGCTGGTCACCAAACGCGAACGGTTCGCCTGGATTCTCTCGGCGATCATGCTCGGCCTGTACTGCGCCTTCATCCTCCTGATCGCCTACGGTCCTCAGATACTGGGCACCAAGCTCAGCCCTGAGTCATCGATTACCTGGGGCATTCCCCTGGGTGTCGGCCTGATCGTCTCGGCATTCGTCCTGACCGCCATCTACGTACGCCGCGCCAACGGCGAATTCGATGAGCTGAACAAGGCCATCCTGAAGGAGGCGCAACAATGATTCGCCATGCCAAAGCCCTGGCCGTACTGGCCTGCGGAGCCTTCGCACCCGCCGTTTGGGCCGCCGATGCCCTGACCGGCGAGGTGCAGAAGCAACCGCTGAACGTCTCTGCGATCGCCATGTTCGTGGCCTTCGTCGCCTTCACTCTTGGCATCACCTACTGGGCCTCCAAGCGCAACAAGTCAGCGTCGGACTACTACGCCGCCGGCGGCAAGATCACCGGCTTCCAGAACGGCCTGGCGATTGCCGGTGACTACATGTCGGCTGCCTCGTTCCTGGGTATTTCCGCACTGGTGTTCACTTCTGGCTATGACGGCCTGATCTACTCGATCGGCTTCCTGGTCGGTTGGCCGATCATCCTCTTCCTGATCGCCGAACGCCTGCGCAACCTGGGCAAGTACACCTTCGCCGACGTGGCCTCGTACCGCCTCGGGCAGAAGGAAATCCGCACCCTGTCGGCTTCCGGCTCGCTGGTGGTGGTGGCGTTCTACCTGATCGCGCAGATGGTCGGTGCCGGCAAGCTGATCGAGCTGCTGTTCGGCCTGGATTACCACGTGGCGGTGATTCTGGTGGGTATCCTGATGTGCCTGTACGTGCTGTTCGGCGGCATGCTGGCCACCACCTGGGTACAGATCATCAAGGCCGTGTTGCTGCTGTCCGGCGCCAGCTTCATGGCGCTGATGGTGATGAAGCATGTGGGCTTCGACTTCAACACCCTGTTCTCCGAAGCGATCAAGGTGCACGCCAAGGGCGAGGCGATCATGAGCCCGGGCGGCCTGGTCAAGGACCCGATCTCGGCATTCTCGCTGGGCCTGGCGCTGATGTTCGGTACCGCCGGCCTGCCGCACATCCTGATGCGCTTCTTCACCGTCAGTGATGCCAAGGAAGCGCGCAAGAGCGTGCTGTACGCCACCGGCTTCATCGGCTACTTCTACATCCTCACCTTCATCATCGGCTTTGGCGCCATCCTGCTGGTCAGCACCAACCCGGACTTCAAGGACGCCGCTGGTGCCCTGCTGGGCGGCAACAACATGGCAGCGGTGCACCTGGCCAACGCCGTGGGTGGCAGCGTGTTCCTCGGCTTCATCTCGGCAGTGGCCTTCGCCACCATCCTGGCGGTGGTTGCCGGCCTGACCCTGGCCGGTGCCTCGGCGGTGTCCCACGACCTGTACGCCAGTGTATGGCGCAAAGGCAAGGCCAACGACAAGGACGAGATCCGCGTGTCGAAGATCACCACCGTCGCCCTGGGCGTGCTGGCGATCGGCCTGGGCATCCTGTTCGAGAAGCAGAACATCGCCTTCATGGTTGGCCTGGCGTTCTCCATTGCCGCCAGCTGCAACTTCCCGGTACTGCTGCTCTCGATGTACTGGAAGAAGCTGACCACCCGCGGCGCCATGATCGGCGGCTGGCTGGGCCTGGTGAGCGCGGTGACGCTGATGATCCTCGGCCCGACCATCTGGGTACAGATCCTCGGCCACGAGAAGCCGATCTACCCGTACGAGTACCCGGCGCTGTTCTCGATGCTGATTTCCTTCATCGGTATCTGGTTCTTCTCGGTCACCGACAAGTCCAAGGCAGCTGAAGACGAACGTGCGCTGTTCTTCCCGCAGTTCGTGCGTTCGCAGACTGGCCTGGGTGCTTCGGGTGCTGTTTCGCACTGATCCAGCACTGACGCTTCAGCAAAACGCCCCGCTTGCCGGGGCGTTTTGCTGTCTGGCACACCCCGGCGGGATGTCGTTGGGAAATTTCAACAATTCGCTCGGAGGGTTCCCGTATTTTCCTTGTGGGTAAATGCGAATAATCCAACCTGTCAACGGCGCTTTGCCTGATTGACTCTCAATCAAAGCTTATGTCTACAGGTTTCCAGGAGATCTATTCGTGAAAGCATTCATGCTGGCACTTCCTTTCGTTGCACTCGTCACCGGCCAGGCCATGGCGGGGGACCCGATCGAGAAACAGGTGCTCATCACTGCCACAGTGCCCACCGCCAACTTCTACGTCGAACCCGTCGGCGGCAACTGGATGAACGACCCGCAGGAAATGGCCTGGAACTCGTTTCAAGGCAACCTGACCCCAGTTCGCAAGCAGTTGCAGGCCAAGAGCACCATCGGCCCGATCACCGCCCACCTGCTGTCGCCGGCCGTAGTCAGCAGCGGCCTGGACGCCATCGACCTGGATGTGAAGATCGGCACCACTGTTCTCACCACCAGTGCTGCACAAATCCTCACCGAAACCGAGGCTGCGCCGGGTGCCATCGTTGACTTCGAAGTCGCCGCGCAGGTTCCGGCCGGTGGCTACAAGCCAGGCAACTATCAAGGCCTGGTCAGCATGATGTTCGAAACTGCCGCGCCCTGATTCGTCCATACGTTTCTTATCCTTTCATCCGTTGTTGCTTACCTTCACCCCTTGGGTCGCGCCGGGGGTGAGGGCGGCGTCTTGCTTGCAGACAGGTCATGGCCTTTTCCTCAACTACAAAGACTTTGCTGCTGACCGCATGCTTTACCGTGCTCCCGGTCGCTGCCCAGGCTTCTGACAATGCGATGGGCGTGGTCAGCCAGGCCCAGGGGCTACCACGGGAGTTTCAAGAACACTTTTTCGATGTGCCGCTGGCGGTGCGGGTGGACCTGGATGGCCGTTACCTGGGTGATGCCATGGTGGTGCTCAGCCGCGACGAGCGCGTTCAACTGCTGGAGTTCACCGACCATTTCGACAGCCGCGAGCCAGAAACCCTGCGCCGCCGCTGGCAGGAGCGCCTGGCTTCCGGTCGCCCTCTGGGCGACTGCAAGCGCGACTGCCCTGATGGCTTGCGCGCTATCCACTACAGCCTGGTCAACTCGCAGCTTTCCTTGCTTACCCATGCCGCCGAGCTGGCCGGTGACGCACCGCGTTACCACGCCTTGCCCGACCAGGGCAGCGGGCTGCTGCTGCGCAACCAGCTGAACCTGGTCAGCGATGGCCGCGATACCAGTGGCCTGTTTTCTCTGGCAGGCCAGGGCAGCCTGGGCAACTGGACTACCCTGGGCGATGCCCAGTTCGACCGTGGCAGCGCGAGCAACCAGCAGACCCGCCACCGGGTCAGCCAGCTGTACGCCGAGCGCCTGCATGATGAACATTTTTTCGCCTGGGCTACTTCACCCCGGGCGTCCAGGGCCTGACCCGGCAGCCGCGGCTGCTCGGGCAGAGCCCCGATACCACGCTTGGCCTGATGTTCGGTAGCAGCGACAGCCTGCTTGTCGACAATGGCCAGCCCAGCTCGACACCTATTTACGTCACCCCCAACCGCCCCGGCGTGGTGGAGATCTACCGCAACGGCTCGCTGATCAACAGCCAGCCGGTGCAGCCCGGCTTGCAGGCCCTGGACACTCGCGTGTTGCCAGGCGGCATCTATCAGGTCGAAGTGCGCCTGCTGGAAGACGGCCAGGAAACCGCACGCACCGAAGAGTTCGTCTACAAGCCCAACAGCTGGCGCAACCCCGACAGCCGCTGGCGCTACAACCTGTACCTCGGCCAGCAGGCCAGCCTGCTGAGCAACTGGGACGAGAACCATGCCGACAGCCTCAGCGCCGGTGTCATTGCCAACTACCTGCTGCACCCGCGTGCAATCCTCGGTCTGTCCGTGCAGCAGGTGGACGAAGCCATGCAGTACGGCACGTCGCTGGACTGGGACGTGCTCGACCGCCTCAAGTTCTACGGCAACCTCTACCGCACCGAAGACCAGGGCGATGGCTACGACCTGCAGGTGATCCACAACCATGATCTGGGCTCGCTGGTGTTCAGCCACAGCCGTTCATGGCTGGAAACCGTCAGCCGCCCGACCCATAGCCAGTTCGTGCGCTACGAAGAACAGAGCCAGACCTCCATGTTGTTGACCCACCGCCTGAACAACCGCAGTACCGCCACCATTCGGCTGGCCCACAGCTCGGGTGCCGCTGACGGCGTCGGCATCGACCTGGGCTGGTCGTACTACGGCAAGTTGCTGGGTTCCGATGCCAACTGGCGCCTGAGCCTGTTCGACCGCCCCGGCACCCGCAGCAGTGGCGACACGCGCAGCCGTGGCGTCAACCTGACCGTGAGCATGAGCCTGGGTGGCCCCGGCGAGCGCATTGCCGCCAGCATCGGCAGCCGCACTTCCCATGATGGCGGGCGTGACCAGAATGCCTCGTTGTCCTACCAGCGCGACGTCGACCTGGGTGCTGTGCGCAGCCTTGGCGGTACCGTGACGGCGGACCGTTATGGCGCCGGTTTCGGTGGCGATGCCCAGTTCCAGAACGAGGTGCTGTATGGCGACGCCTATGCGCAGAGCTCGTCCTACAACGGTGAGATCAGCGCCGGCCTCAACCTGCAGAGCATCGTCGCGGTGGGCGAGGGCAAGGTGGCCATGACCGGCCAGTACCTGCCCCACGAGGCCGGGCTAATCGTTGATGTCGAGAGCGACATCGACGGCCTGGCGCTGCGTGCCGACGACCAGTACGGGCAGAGCGCCACGCTGCACCCCGGTCGCAATGTGATCCCGGTGGGGGCCTACAAATCCGGTTATGTGCAGTTCGATCTGGATGGCGACAACGAAGCGGCGGCGGTGATCCAGCCGACCAGCTTCGACTACCACCTCAATCGTGGGGGCGTGGGTTATCGCAAGCTGCGGGTGATGCGCACGGTGACCGTGCTGGGGCGGGTGCTGGATCGTCATGGCGCGCCGCTGTCAGGGGTGCAGGTGGTTAACCATGCCAGCCGCAGTGTCAGCGAGGCGGGAGGGCATTTTGCCGTGGAGATGAGCGAGTCGACGCCGACCCTGGAAGTGCGCAAGGGAGGGCAGGCGCTGTGCCTGCTTGAACTGGCGCTGACGCAACTCGAACGCGAGGGCGATGTACTGCTGGCAGGCGACCTGACCTGTGAGCCGGGCAAAATCGCTCAGATCGGGGCGGTGAAAATGGAGGACAAGGGTTGAGTGAGTACCTGAACAACAGAGGGGCTTCCCGACTGTCCTGGGGGTTATGGCTGTTGCTTGGCCTGGCCACGGCCGGGCGAGAGGCTGCCGCCCTGGAGGCGCTCGTCAGCGCTGAATACCTGGGGGATGCTGCGGGGCGCTTCGTGAATACCACCCCGCTGGCTGCTTACTGCCAGCGCTGGTCTGCAGACTGCCGGGAAATGCGTGCCATGCAGCTTCCCATCACTTATGACAGGACGACAATCAAGAACAGCGGCGATGTACGTGACCATTTCTACGTTCAGTTGCCTTCAGCTCGAACGGTGGACGTGTTCAACAGTGCTACCGGAGAGTCCTATCGCCTGAACTTCGAGTTTCTTGGCGTCAGTCAACAGGTTCAGGGCACGCCCGAATTACGTGTCAATCCTGTGTGGACACAATTCATCAAAGGAGGCTGTACGTATCGGCGGACATTCGGTTATGCCGCCCGCCCTTATGCCACGCATTACCTATGGCTGGTACGCGACCCGAATTCACCTACCGGTTGCCAATCCATTCATGATGCGATGTCTAGCGGGTATACGGTCAAGACTTCGGTCAGCAATATGGGGATCGCATATCGGCTGACCATGCCCGAACCCAGTCGAATGAAGCCCGGTTTTTATACCGGTAGCCTGACCTATAGCATCGGGCCAGGTGGCGACTTCGACTTCGGCAATGGTGTCAGTGCTCTGAATGGCAATAGCCTCACATTGAACTTTGAACTCGATGTGCAGCATGCCTTTGTCTTTGAGTTTCCACCTGGGTCGGAGCGGGCCGTGCTGGAGCCGCCGGGTGGGTGGAGTGCATGGCTGGGAGGCAGGGGAACGCCCCAGCGGTTGCAGCGGGACGTTCCGTTTCGGCTCTGGTCCACGGGCCCGTTCAAGGTCTACAAGCTTTGCCAGCAATACCAGGGCAGTGAGTGCACCATCCGCAGTAGCGACAACCATAGCGTGCCAGTCTCCATTGCCCTGAGCCTGCCGGGGGGCATTCAGCATCAGGGCAAGCCGGTACAGAGGCTGGAACTGCCGAGCGGCCGTGCTGCGGCATTGGCGTTCGATTCGGTGACACCGGTACTCAACCGCCCCGGGCAGTTGCATTTCACCGTGGGCCCGGAGGATGTCAAGGCCATGCTGGGCCATCCGGGCAGCCGCTATGAGGGCCTGGTGACGGTGGTGTTTGACTCGGAGCTATGACCGGCAGCTTGTCTCTAGGAAGTTTCCTCAAACGATAGGGAAATTTCCTGCAGTTTGAGTACGAACAAAAGACCACAATCGATCCATTGATGCTGATTGGCTATCAAGGGTTTTCTGCTATGAGGATTCTGTCGTGAAACCACTTCGCTATTTCTGCCTGGCTTTGACGCTGTTGCCGTGCATGGCCCATGCAGCGCCGGAGCTCAACGTCGGCGGGCTCTATGATTACCTGGAGGAAGGCAGGAGCACCTTGCTCAAGCGCGTGCGCAATGGCGGTGATTCCACTGCCTTCGTCAAGGTCAGCGTGGTCGAGTTGGTGTATGACGGCAGCGCGGCCCCCCGCGAAGTGCCCCTCGACGGCCTGGCGCTGGAGCAGCGGGGCCTGATAGTCAGCCCGGCACGTCTGATCGTTCCGGCGCGTGGTATGCAGGCAGTGCGCCTGTTGTACCGCGGCGAGCGTGACAAGGAGCGCTACTACCGCCTGCGTTTCATCCCGGTGTTGCCGGAGCTGGGTGACGGCTTTGCCGTCAGCGAAGCCGAAGCCGAGCAGTACCGCGACAGCCTCAAGGCTGGCGTCAACCTGCTGGCCGGCTACGGCACGCTGCTGTTCGTGCGCCCCGACCAGACCCGCTACGAAACGCCGATCCGTCGCCAGGGCGGTGCGTTGACCGTGACCAACCAGGGCAACGCTACCGTGGTGCTCGACCACTTCCGCCAATGCCAGGCCCAGGACCAGGTATGCGAGCCGGCCACCAAGCACCATCTGCTACCCGGGCGCACCCGCAGGTTCGACGGCCAGGCCGCCAAGGTGCACCAGTTCGAACTGCAGGAAGGGACCGAGCGCAAGGCCATGGTACTGGAAGGATGAGTCCCTCTGCAGCAACGTATCAGCCAGGCGAGGTGGGCGATGCATAGCGCACTGGTCGTCGACGACCACCCCTTCATCCGCTCCACGGTTTGCATGCTGTTGCGCCAGGAGCGCCTGCGGGTCATCGGCCAGACCGACAACGGTATCGATGCGGTGCGCATGGCGCGCGAGCTGGCTCCCGATATCATCATCCTCGACATCAGCCTGCCTGGGCTCGACGGCATGGAAGTGATCGCCCGGGTCAAGCGCCTCGAACGCCCGGTCAAGACCCTGGTGCTGACCTCGCACCTGGCCGAAGCCTATTCCCTGCGCTGCATGCAGGCCGGGGCTGCCGGTTTCGTATCCAAGACCAACGACCTGGGCGAACTGAACAAGGCGGTACGTGCAGTGCTGTCCGGGTTCACCTACTTCCCCGATGTGGTCATGAGTTCGGTGCACAGCCACGAACTGCATGCCACCGACGCCCAGCGCATTGCCAGCCTCAGCGATCGCGAGCTGATGATTCTGCAGCACCTGGCCCGCGGCCTGAGCAACAAGGCGGTCGGCGAGGCCATGCTGCTGAGCAACAAGACCGTCAGCACCTACAAGGGGCGCCTGCTGGAAAAGCTGCGCCTGAACTCGCTGATCGACCTGGCGGATTTCGCTCGTCGCAACCAGCTGATCTGAACCGTGCGTGCAATCTGGCTGCTGTTGTTGTGTTGTGTATTTCCCCTGCCGGGCCTGGCTGTACCTGTGTTCCATGGCCGCGCTACCTTCGAAGGACCACGTGCGGAGCCGGCCGGCAGTGACCTGCGCTGGCTGTGGCAGCAACGGGTGTTACGCCTTGGGGTACTGGGCAGCGACCAGCCGCCGCTGGATGTGCTCGGTAACGGGCGTGCCTACGAAGGCATCACGGCCGATTACGCGGGGCTGGTGGCCGAACACCTGCACCTGGACATGCAGGTACAGGTGTTCGACTCGTTCGAGGCGGCGGTCGCAGCGTTGCACGAGGGCAGGGTCGACATGCTCGGCTCGGTCAGCACTCAGCAGGCGCAGCAGGCCGGCTTGCACCTGTCGTCACCCTACGCCGAGGACCTCCCCTTGCTGCTGGCCCAGGAGCGCAAGGTCGGCATCATGGGCACCGAGCCGCTGCGGCTGGTGATGGTGGACGGTTACCGCACAGCGGAGCAGGTCGGCCAGTACTACCCGCAGGCCAGCCTTCAGTTGCATCCCACCGCGTTCAGTGCCTTGGCCGCGCTGTCCCTCGGCCAGGCCGACCTGTACCTGGGCAATGCGTTGGTCGCACGTTACGTACAGGGGCGCAGCCCATTCAGCGGTGTGGAGGAGATCGGCCATGCGGCCTTGCCGCGCCAGGGCATCGGCTTTGCCATGCTCGACAACGCTACGCCCCTGCCGCGGCTGGTGGACACGGTGCTGGCGGGTATCAGTGCGAACCAGCGTGCACGCATACAGGCACGCTGGAGCCCGCTGGCGAGCGGCGCGCGCTCGGGCCAGGCGGTGCACTTGAGCGAGGCCCAGCAGCGCTGGCTGGCTGCCAACCCGAAGGTGCGGGTATTGGTGGACGAGCAAGTGCTGCCGCTGAGCTACCGCGACAGCAAGGGCCAGTTGCACGGCCTTACCCTCGATGTGCTGCAACTGATCACCCGGCGCACCGGCCTTGAGTTCGACGTGCAGTCAGGGGCAGGCGTGGAGCAGATGATCGGCCAGGTAACCCAGGGCAAGGCGCAGCTGATTGCCGGGCTGCCCTACAGTGACAGCCTGGCGCAGCGGCTGGGCTTCAGCCGTGCCTATCTCAGTGCTTCGCGGGTATTGGTCAGCCGCACGGGCGCCCAGGCGCCGGCCAGCCTTGAGCAACTGGCCGGGCGGCAGGTTGCGCTGGTCTGGGGCAGTGCAATGGTCGAACTGCTGCGGGAACGATATCCGCAGGTGCGCCAGCGCTTGCTGCATGGCCCCCTGGAGGCCCTGCACGCGGTTGCCGATGGTCGGGTGGACGCGGCATTGCTGACCCTTGACGACGCTCGGCCACTGGTCGCCCGCTGGTACCCCGGGCAGTTGCAGGTCAGTGCCAGCCTGGCTCTGCCGCCAGCGCACTTCGCCCTGGCCGGGGCCCGGGGCGCCAGCGAGCTGCTGGGCATCATCGACAGCGCCTTGCTCAGCCTTGCACCACACGAAACCAATGCGCTGGTGCGCCGTTGGCGCAATCCGATGATCGTTCCCGACGGCGCATGGCCGCGCTTGCGCAGCAAAGTCCTGATCGGCTTCGGCATTGCCCTGTGCCTGCTGCTGATGGCCTTGTTGTGGATTCGCTACCTGGGCCGCCTGCAGGTGCGGTTGCGGCGGGCCAAGCGTGCGGCAGATGCGGCCAACCAGGCCAAGACCGAATTCCTCGCCACCGTCAGCCACGAGATCCGCACGCCGCTGCATGCGGTGCTGGGCATGCTTGAGCTGGCCCAGCGCAAGGCCGCCCAAGGTGTGCTCGACCGCCTGGCCATCGAGGTGGCCACCGAGGCAGCACGCGGGTTGAAAGAGCTGATTGGCGACATACTCGACATCACCCGCATCGAAACGGGCCATCTGCAGCTTTCGCCACAACGGGTACGAGTGAGCGAGCTGGTCGGGCGGGTGGTGCAACTGTTCGAACAGCTGGCCCGTGGCAAAGGCCTGGAGTTGCAGATGCAACTGAGCGGGGCAGTCGGGGCCGAGGTCATGCTCGACCCCCTGCGTTTCAAGCAGGTGCTGGCCAACCTGCTGAGCAACGCGATCAAGTTCACCCAGCGCGGACGCATCGTGGTCAGCCTGCAGGCGGCTCCGCTAGACGGGCAGCTCGATGTCGTGCTGCGGGTCAAGGATAGCGGCGTGGGTATCGCCGCCAGCGAGCTGGCGGCACTCGGCGAGCCGTTCAGGCAGGCCAGCAACCACCGCCAGTCGCCACGTGCCAGCACGGGGCTGGGCTTGAATATCAGCCGCAGCTTGTGCCAGTTGATGGGGGGCAGCTTGCAGCTGCGCAGCACGCTAGGGGAGGGCACCGAGGTGCAGGTGCAGCTCAAGTTGCCGTTGTTGCCGGGCGCGGGAGCGCCACCTGGCACATCGTTTTTGCCGGAGGTCGAACCTGGCGCGCGGCTGCGGGTACTGGTGGTGGACGACTACCCGGCCAACCGCTTGCTGTTGGCGCAGCAGCTGGATTATCTCGGGCACCAGGCCCGGGTGGCGGAAGATGGCGCGCAAGCCTTGCGCCTGTGGCTGAAGGAGCATTTCGATGTGGTCATCAGTGACTGCAACATGCCGAGGCTGGACGGCGACGGACTGGCTCGCGCCATCCGCGAGCACGAGCGCCGCAGCGGGCGCCCGCGCTGTCGGCTGATCGGCCTGACCGCCAGCGCCCAGGAGGTCGATCGCAGGCGCAGCTGCGAGGCAGGGATGGATGATTGCCTGTTCAAGCCCCTGGACCTCGACAGCCTCACCCAGGCCCTGATCAGCGCCCGGCCAGTGGCGGAACCCGATGACGGCAGTAGCCTGCTCGACCTGCAGCACCTGAGGCACCTGGTAGGCAACGACGAAGCTGCGTTGAAGGCGCTGCTGGGCGACCTGCGTGCCAGCAACCGTGAAGACCTGCAGCGCCTGGAAAACCTCGGCGATACGCCTGAGGCTATCGTCGGCCTGGCTCATCGGGTAAAGGGCGGCGCCCGTATTGTGCGCGCCGATGCGTTGGTTGCCCTGTGCGAGCAGGTCGAACGCTGTTGCCACGCCCAGCCGCTGGAGCGCGCTGCGCTCAGCCAAGCGGTGCGTGCCATGGGCGACGCCATGCGGCGCCTCGAACGGCAGCTGGCGCGCCAGGCCGGGCTGGGCGTGGCGGGGTCATATCATGCCGAGCAACAACAACACCAACAGGATCACCAGTACCACGCCGATGATGCCGGACGGACCATAGCCCCAGCTGCGCGAGTGCGGGAAGACCGGTAAGCCACCAATCAGCAGAAGGATCAGGATGATGATGAGGATCGTGGTCATGACGGAGTCCTTGCGTGGTTGAGGGTCAAGGGCCTCGGACTGCTGGCCTCTTGTAAGTAAGGACCGGTGGTGATTGCCAAAGATTCCATTTGTGTGGTGCCTGTACCGGCCTCTTCGCAGCACAAGGCTGCTCCTACAGCTGTGTGCGGTCCCTGTAGGAGCAGCCTTGTGCTGCGAAGAGGCCGGTACAGGCCAACCACACAGTCATGCCCGTCCATTCACTAGCCTGATGAACCCTGCCAGTCCCCCTGGCCTTGATTAGACTCGTTGCACAACCCATCAGAACAAGGCCAGCCACAATGCAAAACCGCATCATGATTACCGGCGCCGGGTCCGGCCTCGGTCGCGAGATCGCCCTGCGCTGGGCGCGTGAGGGCTGGCGCCTGGCGCTGGCCGATGTCAACGAAACCGGCCTGCGCGAAACCCTGGAGCTGGTCCGCGCGGTCGGTGGCGAGGGCTTCGTCCAGCGCTGCGACGTGCGCGACTACAGCCAGCTCACCGCCCTGGCCCAGACCTGCGTCGAGCAGTTCGGCGGCATCGACGTGATCGTCAACAACGCTGGTGTCGCCTCGGGCGGGTTCTTCGCCGAATTGTCGCTGGAGGACTGGGACTGGCAGATCGCGGTCAACCTGATGGGCGTGGTCAAGGGCTGCAAGGCCTTCCTGCCGCTGCTAGAGCGCAGCAAGGGGCGGATCATCAACATTGCCTCGATGGCCGCGCTGATGCAGGGCCCGGGCATGAGCAACTACAACGTGGCCAAGGCCGGCGTGCTGGCCCTGTCGGAAAGCCTGCTGGTGGAACTGCGCCAGCTGGAGGTGGCGGTGCATGTGGTGTGCCCTTCGTTCTTCCAGACCAACCTGCTGGACTCGTTCCGCGGGCCGAATCCGGCGATGAAGGCGCAGGTTGGCAAGCTGCTGGAGGGCTCGCCTATCAATGCGACGGAAATCGCCGAGTACATCCACCAGCAGGTTGCCGCTGGTGAGTTCCTGATCCTGCCCCATGAGGCCGGGCGCCAGGCCTGGCAACTGAAGCGTCAGGCCCCCGAGCGGCTGTATGACGAGATGGCTGAAATGGCGGTGAAAATGCGGGCCAAGGCTCAGTCGCGATGATTCGTCTGTAGGGAAAATTACCTAGAAATGTAGGGAGCCTCTGAATCACGGTTGAGCTATTGAGTAGCCGAATGCCATCAGGGCAGGCTGCGGTTTTCCCTTTCGCTGGAGGATCGGAGCATGTTGGTAATAGGGCGCCAAGTAGGGGAGGTTATCGTGATTGGTGATGACATACGGGTCATGGTGGTGGAGACGCGGGAGGGGGTGGTGCGCTTTGGCGTGGATGCCCCGCGCGAGGTGCCGGTGCATCGGGCCGAGGTGTACAAGCGCATCAAGGAGGGGCAGCAGGCTAAAGCCCGCGGGGTTTGATGTTGCCTGTGCCGGCGATGAGGCCGGCGCTGCTAGTCGAGCAATTCGCGAGGCACATCATGCTTGGCCAGCAACTGGCACTGCTGGCTTTCCGGGTCGAACAGGATGTACGCCTGGCCCTTGGCCAATGCCTGTCGTACCCGCAGCACGCGGGTTTCCAGCGGGGTATCGTCGCCGTTGTCGGTGCCGTCGCGGGTGACGAAGTCCTCGATCAGGCGGGTCAGGGTTTCGGCTTGCAGTTGGTCGTAGGGGATCAGCATGGTGTGCGGTATCTAGGGTGTCGGTATGGGCATGCTACGCGAAACATCTGGCATTTTGGGGCCGCGTTGCAGCCCCCGGGGCCCTCAAGCCTTGTTCCCGACCAGGCTATCCACTATGGGCACCCGCGTATCGCTCTCCATCTGCGCATCATGTTCCAGCTGGTGGCTGAAGCGCTCCAACGATGCATTGGCCGGCTGCGAGTCACTGGCAAACACCGGCGGGCTCAGCAGGTACGCCGATAACAATCGGCTCAGCGCCGCCAGGCTGTCGATATGGGTTCGCTCATACCCATGGGTAGCATCGCAACCAAACGCCACCAGCGCGGTACGAATATCGTGCCCCGCCGTCACCGCCGAATGGGCATCGCTGAAGTAATAGCGAAACAGGTCGCGCCGCACCGGCAGGTCGTGGTCATTGGCCAGCTTCAGCAGGTGCCGGGACAGGTGGTAGTCGTAAGGCCCCGACGAGTCCTGCATGGCCACGCTCACCGCATGCTCGCTGGAGGCCTGCCCGGGCGCCACCGGGGCGATGTCGATGCCGACGAACTCGCTGACATCCCAGGGCAGGGCGCCGGCGGCACCCGAGCCGGTTTCTTCGGTGATGGTGAACAGCGGGTGGCAGTCGATCAGCGGCTGGCTGCCGCTTTCCACCACGGCTTTCAGCGCCGCCAGCAGCGCTGCCACACCGGCCTTGTCGTCCAGGTGGCGGGCGCTGATATGGCCGCTTTCGGTGAATTCGGGCAGTGGGTCGAAGGCAACGAAATCACCAATGCTCACGCCTAGCGCCTCGCAGTCGGCGCGGGTGGCGCAATAGGCATCCAGGCGTACCTCCACGTGTTCCCAGCTGATCGGCATCTGGTCGATGGCGGTATTGAAGGCATGCCCGCTGGCCATCAGCGGCAGCACGCTGCCACGGAACACGCCAGTGTCGGTGAACACGCTGACCCGGCTGCCTTCGGCGAAGCGGCTGGACCAGCAGCCGACCGGCGCCAGGGCCAGGCGGCCGTTGTCCTGCAACTGGCGCACGCTGGCGCCGATGGTGTCCAGGTGTGCGGACACGGCGCGGTCAGGTGAGGTCTGCCGCCCCTTTAGAGTGGCGCGGATGGTGCCGCGGCGGGTCAGCTCGAAGGGTATGCCCAGCTCGTCCAGGCGTTCGGCCACGTAGCGCACGATGGTGTCGGTGAAACCGGTGGGGCTGGGGATGGCGAGCATCTCCAGCAACACGCGCTTGAGGTAGTCGAGATCGGGTTCGGGATGTCGGTCGGACATGGTTGGGGGCTCCTTATATCCTGCGGCGGCCTCTTCGCGGGTAAACCCGCTCCCACAGGGACCCCACAGGGCCTGAGTGCAGCGCCGTACCTGTGGGAGCGGGTTTACCCGCGAAGAGGCCAGCAGCGGTTACGCCAAAGGCCGGCTATGCGGAAACAGCAGGTCGATAAAACGCTCGGCGGTCGGTTGCGGTTCATGGTTGGCCAACCCGGCACGCTCGTTGGCCTCGATGATCACGTACTCTGGCTGCCCGGCATCACGCACCATGAAGTCCAGCCCCACCACTGGAATCTCCAGCGCCCGTGCAGCGCGCACGGCAGCGTCGGCCAGCGCCGGGTGCAGGCGCTCTGTCACGTCTTCCAGGGTGCCGCCGGTGTGCAGGTTGGCGGTGCGTCGCACGGCCAGGCGCTGGCCGGCGGGCAACACGTCGTCATAGCCCAAGCCCGCCGCGCGCAGTGTGCGCTCGGTTTCGTCGTCCAGCGGAATACGGCTTTCGCCACCGGTTGCCGCCTGGCGCCGACGGCTCTGGGCATCGATCAGTTGGCGGATGCTGTGATTGCCATCGCCCAGTACCTGCGCCGGGTGACGGATGGCGGCGGCCACCACTTCATAGCCGATCACCACGATGCGCAGGTCATGCCCGGCATGGAAGCTTTCCAGCAGTACGCGGCTGTCGAACTGGCGGGCATGCGCCACGGCGCGGGTGATGTCGTCGATGCAGGTGAGGTTCACCGCCACCCCTTGCCCTTGCTCGCCATCGACCGGCTTGACCACCACCGCGCCATGCTCGTCGAGAAACGCCAGGTTGTCATCGGCATTGCCGGCCAACTGCTGCGCCGGTACCTGCAACCCGGCGCTGTGCAGGGCATGCCGGGTCAGGCGCTTGTCCTGGCACAGGGTCATGGTCACGGCGCTGGTCAGGTCGCTGAGCGACTCACGGCAGCGTATGCGACGCCCGCCCAGGCTGAGGGTGAACAAGCCGCCGGCAGCATCGTCCACTTGTACCTCGATACCCCGACGCAGCGCTTCGTCGACGATTATGCGTGCGTACGGGTTGAGGTCGGCTTGAGGCCCAGGCCCGAGAAACAGCTGCTCGTTGATGCCGTTCTTGCGCTTGACCGCAAAGGTCGGCAGGTTGCGAAAGCCCAGCTTCTGGTACAGGCGCTTGGCCTGGCGGTTGTCGTGCAGCACCGACAGGTCCAGGTAGGCCAGGCCGCGGCTCATGAAGTGCTCGACCAGGTGGCGCACCAGCACTTCACCCACGCCGGGGCGGGTGCAGTGCGGGTCCACGGCAAGGCACCACAGGCTGCTGCCGTGCTCGGGGTCGTCGAACGCCTTGGCGTGGTTCAGGCCCATGACGCTACCGATCACCGCGCCGGTGTCTTCGTCCTCGGCCAGCCAGTACACAGGGCCGCCCAGGTGCAGAGGGGTGATCAGCTCGGCATCGACCGGCAGCATGCCACGCGCCTGGTACAGGGTGTTGATCGCCTGCCAGTCGCCGGGGTTCTGCGCCCTGCGCACCCGAAAGCCACGGAACACACGCTGCGCTGGGCGGTAATCGGTGAACCACAGGCGCAGGGTGTCTGACGGGTCGAGGAACAGTTGCTGCGGGGCCTGGGCCAGCAACTGCTGCGGCGCGGCCACATATAGCGCGATGTCGCGCTCGCCGGGGCGTTCTTCCAGCAGGTCGGCGGCCAGGTCGGCCGGGTTGGGGTAGGTGTGGCCAATCAGCAGCCGGCCCCAGCCGCAATGCACGGCGCGCGGCTGGGCGTGGGGCTGGCTGCCGTCGCCGGCCAGGCGCGCCTGCAGGCGCTCGTAGGACGGCGCCTGGCCGCGTAACAGGCGCTGACCGTAGGCAGTTTCGTGAGCTTTCATCGGTCAGATTCCTTGTTCGCTCAGCCACAGGTTCAGCGCCGCCAGCTGCCACAGCTTGGAGCCGCGCAGCGGGGTCAACTGGCCGTGCGGGTTGCTCAGCAGGCGGTCGAGCATGGCCGGGTTGAACAGCCCGCGATCCTGGCTGGGGTCGGTCAGCAGCTCACGCACCCAGCCGAGGGTGGCGCCTTCCAGGTGTTTCAGGCCCGGCACCGGGAAGTAACCCTTCTTGCGGTCGATCACTTCGTGTGGAATCACTCGCCGCGCCGCCTGCTTGAGCACATGCTTGCCGCCATCGGGCAGCTTGAAGCGCGCCGGAATGCGCGCCGACAGTTCCACCAGGCGGTAGTCGAGGAACGGCGTGCGCGCCTCCAGGCCCCAGGCCATGGTCATGTTGTCCACCCGTTTGACCGGGTCGTCGACCAGCATCACCGTACTGTCCAGGCGCAGCGCCTTGTCTACCGCGTCGGGGGCGCCGGGGCGGGCGAAGTGTTCACGAACGAAGTCGCCGGCCGCGTCGGTTTCGAGCAACCAGGGTGCCTGCACGGTGTCGCGATACTCGGCGTGAGTGCGGTCGAAGAAGGCCTCGCGGTAGGCGGTGAATGCATCCTGGGCGCCGTCCACCTGCGGGTACCAGTGGTAGCCGGCGAACAGCTCGTCGGCGCCTTGGCCGCTTTGCACGCCCTTGCAGTGCTTGGCCACCTCCCGCGACAGCAGGTAGAAGGCAATACAGTCGTGGCTGACCATTGGCTCGCTCATCGCGCGGAAAGCGGCTGGCAACTGGTCGATGACCTCGTGCTCGGCGATGCGCAGTTGGTGGTGACGGGTACCATAGTGTTTGGCGATCAGGTCGGAATACTGGAATTCGTCGCCGCGTTCGCCGCCGGCATCCTCGAAACCGATGGAGAAGGTCGACAGGTCGTCCACGCCTGCTTCGCGCAGCAGGCCCACCAGCAGGCTTGAGTCGACCCCGCCAGACAGCAGCACACCTACGTCCACCGCTGCACGCTGGCGGATGGCCACGGCGTCGCGGGTGGCGTCGAGCACGCGGGTGGTCCAGCCTTCCAGGTCCAGCTCACGTTCGTCGGGGTTGGCGCCGTAGTGCAGCTGCCACCAGGTCTGGCGTTCCACTTCGCCACGGTGGTCGATGCGCATCCAGGTGCCGGGCTCCAGCTTTTGCACGTTGGCCAGCAAGGTGCGTGGCGCCGGCACCACGGCGTGGAAGTTCAGGTAGTGGTTGAGTGCCACCGGGTCGAGCATCGGGTCGATGTCACCACCCTTGAGTAGCGCTGGCAGGGCCGAGGCGAAACGCAGTCGCTCGCCGTTGCGCGACAGGTACAAGGGTTTGACGCCCAGGCGGTCGCGGGCGAGGAACAGGCGCTGGTTGTCGCGCTCCCAGATAGCCAGGGCGAACATGCCATTGAGCTTGGGCAGCAGCGCCGCGCCCCAGGCGTGGTAGCCCTTGAGCAACACCTCGGTGTCGCCGTCGGACCAGAAGGTGTAGCCCAGGGCTTGCAGCTCCTGGCGCAGCTCGGGGAAGTTGTAGATGGCACCGTTGAAGGCCAGCGACAAGCCCAGGGTGTTGTCGACCATCGGCTGGGCAGAGCCGTCGGACAGGTCCATGATTTTCAGGCGCCGGTGGCCGAGGGCGATCGGGCCCTGGCTATGGAAGCCCCAGGCATCCGGGCCGCGGGGCGCCAGGTGGTGGGTGATGCGCTCTACCGCAGCCAGGTCGGCTGGGCGAGGGGCTTGGTCGATGGGGGTGAAACGCAACTCTCCTGCTAATCCGCACATAGGTCCTTACCGGTTTTTCCGTTGGGGAGGGGGTGCCCCGGATTAGGGCACCTTAAGGAACTGACCCATGTGGTTTTTGAGAGTTTTAGATCGATCTGTTATATGAGGTTGGAGTGAAGGGGATGGCGTTGGATTTGTTGTGGCTTTGAGACCGAGCGCCGCCCGCGCGGCGCTTCGCGGGACAAGCCCGCTCCCACATTTGTTGCAACGTGCCGAACCTGTCAGGCCATGGTTGTCAGCCTTGTTGCCTTGACGCGATTTCCCGGCTGACGCTACCGCCGCCTCGCCAGTCTCAAACTCTCCACCAAAGCGGGCAACGCCTCTCCCACAGGCATGGCCACGTTGCAACAAAATGTGGGAGCGGGCTTGTCCCGCGAAGCGCCGCGCGGGCGGCGCTCGGTCTCAAAGCCACAACAAATCCAACGCCATGCCCCCGGGCTTATCACTTGCCTCGAATCAACCTGCGCAAGGCAAACCGGTTCGGATGGCACGCCTCCGCCACCGCCCGTGGCAACGGCAGCGGTTCCCCGCACACCCACGCCGCCACCAGTTCGCCGCTCAAAGGCGCTGTGATCAACCCGCGCGAGCCATGCCCGCTGTTCACATACAACCCATCCAGCCAGGGGCAGGCCACATCCGGCACCTGCCGTGCATCCCGGCCCAGCACTGCGTAGGCCTCGGCGAACGCCTGCGCATCCGCCACCGGCCCGACGATCGGCAGGTAATCCGGGCTGGTGCAACGGAACGCCGCACGCCCCTGCAATTGCCCGGGGGCCAGCTCTGCGGTGCCCAGGCGCTGGGCCAGGTCGGCCGAAATCTCGTCCAGCAATGCCAGGTTGCCCTGGTGCTCGGCCACCGTCGGTGCCAGGTCTTGGCTGTGGAAATCGAAGCTCGCGCCCAGGGTATGTTCATCGCCGCGCGGCGGCGCTACATAGCCCTCCGCGCACAGCACGGTGCGCAGCGCGCGGCTGCCGGCGGTGGCCGGCAGGCGGGTGATCTGCCCACGGATGCGCTTGAGCGGCAACTTCGCGCATGGCTCGAAGCGCCGTACGTCGGCGGCACCGGCCAGGACCACCACCGGCGCGCTGGCCAGCAGGCGTTCGCCAGCCCAGGCTTGCCACTGCTCGTCGACCTTGCGCAACTCCAGCACTTCCTGGTGCGTCAACAGGCGAACACCTGGGTGCTGCAACTGCTGCTGGCACAGCGCTGGCGGGTGTACCCAGCCACCTTCGGGATAGAACAGTCCACCAGCTGGCAAAGCCACCCCGGCGATAGCTTCGGCTTCTGTACGTTCCAGCGAGTGCAGCAGGCCATGTTCGAAGGCGGCGGCCAGTTTGCCCTGGCGTTCGGCTTCCTTGCTGTCGAACGCCAGTTGCAGCACGCCACAGGCATCCCAGTCGCGGCCGCGTTGCAGGCGCTCCAGCTGGCGCCGCGTGTAGCCGAAACCGGACAGGATCATCTGCGACAGCGCCGTGCCATGGGCGGACAGCTTGAGGTACAGCACCCCTTGCGGGTTACCTGAAGCTTCCTGTGCCGGGGTGTCGTGGCGTTCCAGCACGGTAACCTGCCAGCCACGCCGTGCCAGGCTGGCGGCGGTTGTGCTGCCGGCGAGCCCGGCGCCTATCACCAGCGCTTCACGCGGCCCCGGTGGGGCCGCCGGGCGCGCGTACCACGGCGCGCCGGGGCAGGACACGGGACCGACGTAGGCGCCGTTCATCACTTCCCATTTCTTGCCGATGCCCGGCACCTTCCTCATGGCGAAGCCGGCGTCGACCAGGCTGCGGCGTACCCAGCCGGTGGTGGTGAAGGTGCCTAGCACCGTACCCGGGTATGACAGCCGCGCCAGTTGCGCGAACAGCTGCGGGGTCCACATGTCGGGGTTCTTGGCCGGGGCGAAGCCGTCGAGGAACCACACATCGATCTGTGCATCGAGTTGCGGCAGCTGTTCCAGTACGTCGCCTATCAGCAAGGTGAGGGTGACCCGGCCGTTGTCGAAGGTGAACTGCTGGAAGCCCTGGTGCACCGCCACGTACTGTTCCAGCAGGGGCTGGCTGTAGGCCGCCAGCTCCGGCCACAGGCGCACGGCGCGGGCCATGTCTTCGTGACCGAGGGGGTACTTTTCGACGCTGACGAAATGCAGGCGGGCCTCGGCGTGGGCGTGTTGCTCGAACAGTTGCCAGGCGCAGTAGAAATTCATGCCGGTGCCGAAACCGGTTTCGCCGATCACCAGACAGGCGTGCGGGGCGAGGGCGGCGAAACGTTCTGCCAGGCGGGTTTGCCCGAGAAACACGTGACGGGTTTCCTCGATGCCTTCGTTGACCGCGAAATAGACGTCGTCATATTGCCGCGAATGGGGGCGGCCCTGGTCGTCCCAGTCGATCTGGGCGTGCTGGAGGAGGGTGGACATGGTTGGCTCGGTTGCAGCGGATGGGCGGATTTTATGCCATCCGGAAGGTTTGCGCAGGCTGTGCCGGACGCTTCGCGGGCAGAAATGAAATCCGCTAGTCTTGCTTATCCATTGAAGGAGCCAGTGCATGTTCGAATCCGCCGAAATCGGCCACAGCATCGACAAGGAGGCTTACGACGCCGAGGTACCCGCTTTACGCGAGGCCCTGCTCGAAGCCCAGTACGAACTCAAGCAGCAGGCGCGTTTCCCGGTGATCGTGCTGATCAACGGCATCGAAGGCGCCGGCAAGGGCGAGACGGTCAAGCTGCTCAATGAGTGGATGGACCCGCGAATGATCGATGTGCTCACCTTCGACCAACAGACTGACGAGGAACTGGCCCGCCCGCCGGCCTGGCGCTATTGGCGGGCCCTGCCTCCGAAGGGGCGCATGGGTGTGTTCTTCGGCAACTGGTACAGCCAGATGCTGCAGGGGCGGGTGCACGGTGTGTTCAAGGATGCCGTGCTCGACCAGGCCATCACCGGCGCCGAACGCCTGGAGGAGATGCTGTACGACGAAGGCGCGCTGATCATCAAGTTCTGGTTCCACCTGTCCAAGAAGCAGATGAAGGCGCGGCTGAAATCGCTCAAGGACGACCCCCTGCACAGCTGGAAGATCAGCCCGCTGGACTGGCAGCAGTCGGAAACCTACGACCGTTTCGTGCGCTTTGGTGAGCGAGTGCTGCGCCGTACCAGTCGCGACTATGCGCCGTGGCATGTCATCGAGGGCGTCGACCCGAACTACCGCAGCCTGGCGGTAGGGCGCATCCTGCTGGAAAGCCTGCAGGCGGCGCTGGCCAACAACCACAAAGGCAAGCACCAGGGCAACGTTGCCCCGCTGGGCCGTAGCATCGACCAGCGCAGCCTGCTCGGCGCGTTGGACATGACCCTGCGCCTGGACAAGGCCGACTACCAGGAGCAACTGGTCACCGAGCAGGCCCGTCTGGCCGGCCTGCTGCGCGACAAGCACATGCGCCGGCATGCCCTGGTGGCGGTGTTCGAAGGCAACGACGCTGCTGGCAAGGGCGGTGCCATCCGCCGCGTGGCCGCCGCGCTGGACCCACGCCAGTACCGCATAGTGCCGATTGCCGCGCCCACTGAAGAAGAGCGCGCGCAGCCTTACCTGTGGCGGTTCTGGCGGCACATTCCGGCGCGCGGCAAGTTCACCATCTTCGACCGCTCCTGGTATGGTCGGGTGCTGGTGGAACGGGTGGAAGGCTTCTGCAGCCCGGCCGACTGGATGCGCGCCTACAGCGAGATCAACGATTTTGAAGAGCAGTTGGTGAATGCCGGCACGGTGGTGGTCAAGTTCTGGCTGGCGATCGACCAGCAGACTCAGCTGGAGCGCTTTGAGGAGCGCGAGCAGATCCCGTTCAAGCGCTACAAGATCACCGAAGATGACTGGCGCAACCGCGACAAGTGGGATGACTATGTCCAGGCGGTGGGGGACATGGTCGACCGTACCAGCACCGAGATCGCGCCGTGGACGCTGGTGGAGGCCAACGACAAGCGCTGGGCTCGGGTGAAGGTGCTGCGCACCATCAACCAGGCGCTTGAGGCGGCGTTTGCCAGGGACAAGAAATAATCGAAGTTCCTGTTTGCCTGTGCCGGCCTCTTCGCGGGTGAACCCGCTCCCACAGGAATACCACAGGGCTGAATTTTGTGTGATCCCTGTGGGAGCGGGTTTACCCGCGAAGAGGCCAGAACAGGCAGCACACCCGCCAAGCCATGCCGCAGAAGAATGACCTGATGAATTCTTTTCCCGGCACTCGCCACCGTCTCCGCCCTCCAAGCCCGTAGAATTCAACTACCCCCACCACGGGCTTGATCGAGGATTTTATGCACACCATTACTGGCCGCTGGGGCTATGGCCTGTTCCTGGCACTTCTGACCGCGCTGCTCTGGGGCATCCTGCCGATCAAGCTCAAGCAGGTGCTGCAAGTGGTCGACCCGGTCACTGTCACCTGGTATCGCCTGCTGGTTTCCGGTGGCCTGCTGTTCGCCTGGCTGGCCGCCAAGCGCAGGTTGCCTTCCTTCAGCAAACTGGCAACCAAGGGCAAGGGCCTGGTGGTGTTGGCCGTGCTCGGCCTGATGGGCAACTACGTGCTGTACCTGATTGGCCTCAAGCTGCTCAGTCCGGGCACCGCGCAACTGGTGGTGCAGATCGGCCCGGTGTTGTTGCTGGTGGCCAGCGTGTTCGTGTTCCGCGAACGCTTCAGCCTGGGGCAGGGCATGGGCCTGCTGGTTCTACTGGCGGGGTTTGGCCTGTTTTTCAACCAGCGCCTGGAAGAGCTGCTGACCTCGCTCGGCACCTATACCACCGGCGTGCTGACCATCCTGCTGGCCACCAGCATCTGGGTGTTCTATGCGCTTAGCCAGAAACAGCTGCTGACAGTGTGGCATTCGCAGCAGGTAATGATGGTGATCTACCTCAGCTGCGCCGCGCTGCTGACACCCTGGGCCCACCCGCTGGAGGCGTTGCAGCTGACCCCGGTGCAAGGCTGGCTGTTGCTGGCCTGTTGCCTGAATACCCTGGTGGCCTATGGCGCGTTCGCCGAGGCGCTGGCGCACTGGGAGGCGTCGCGGGTGAGTGCCACGCTGGCGCTGACCCCGCTGGTGACCTTTGTCGCGGTGGCGCTGGCAGCCCTGGTTTGGCCTGAGTATGTGCATGCCGAGGATATCAATGCCCTGGGCTATGTGGGGGCGGTAACCGTGGTGCTCGGCTCGGCGCTGGTGGCACTGGGGCCGTCGCTGGTGGCCGGGTGGCGGGCGCGCAGGGCGCGGTTGGCCCAGGTCTGACAGGCCTGCGCGCTTTTGTGGGAGCGGCCTTGTGTCGCGAAAGGGCTGCAAGGCAGCCCCAGCATTTTTGCATCCAGGCAGAGATCCTGGGGCCGCTTTGCGGCCCTTTCGCGACACAAGGCCGCTCCCACAATGACCGCGTAATGGCCTGCTACCCTGGTTAGCCCTTGCCCCCCGGGGCCAGCATGTTCTCAGGCCTCACCCACTGGTCGAACTGCTCATTGGTCAGGTACTTCAACTCCAATGCCGCTTCGCGCAAGGTCTTGCCTTCGCTATAGGCCTTCTTGGCAATTTCTGCCGCCTTGTCATAGCCAATATGCGGGTTAAGCGCCGTCACCAGCATCAACCCCCGCTCCAGGTGCGCCGCCATTTGCCCGGCATCCGGCTCGATGCCCGCCACGCAGTGCTGCTGGAAGTTGCGGCAGCCATCAGCCAGCAATTCGATCGACTGCAGCAGGTTGTGGATGATCACCGGCTTGAACACGTTCAGCTGTAAATGCCCCTGGCTGGCGGCAAAGCCGATTGCCGCGTCGTTGCCCAGCACCTGGCAGGCCAGCATCGACAGCGCTTCGCACTGGGTAGGGTTGACCTTGCCTGGCATGATCGAGCTGCCCGGCTCGTTGGCCGGCAGGCGTACCTCGGCCAGCCCGGCGCGCGGGCCGGAACCCAGCAGGCGCAGGTCGTTGGCGATTTTCATCAGGGCCACGGCCAGGGTCTTCAGGGCGCCGGCCAGGCTGGTCAGCGGCTCGTGGCCGGCGAGGGCGGCAAACTTGTTCGGCGCAGTGACGAACGGCAGGCCGGACAGCGCCGCCAGCTCGGCGGCGACGGCTTCGGCAAAACCATGCGGGGCGTTGAGCCCGGTACCCACGGCAGTGCCGCCCTGGGCCAGTTCACATACCGCCGGCAGGGTGGCGCGGATGGCGCGCTGGGCGTAGTCGAGCTGGGCGACGAAGGCCGACACCTCCTGGCCGAAGGTGATCGGCGTGGCGTCCATCATGTGCGTGCGGCCGGTCTTCACCAGCTTGTGGTGGCGTGCCGACAGCTCGGCCAGGCCCGAGGACAGTTCGGTGATGGCCGGCAGCAGCTTGTCGTGCACGGCCTGCACCGCGGCGATGTGCATGGCGGTGGGGAAGCAGTCGTTGGAGCTCTGCGAGCGGTTGACGTGGTCGTTGGGGTGCACGGGCGCCTTGCCGCCACGGCCCTTGCCGGCCAGTTCGTTGGCCCGCCCGGCGATCACTTCGTTGACGTTCATGTTGCTCTGGGTGCCGCTGCCGGTCTGCCAGACCACCAGCGGGAACTGGTCGTCGTGCTGGCCGTCCAGCACTTCGTCGGCGGCCTGTTCGATCAGCCGGGCGATGTCGGCCGGCAAGTCGCCATTACGGTCGTTGACGCGGGCCGCGGCTTTCTTGATCAGCGCCAGGGCATGCAGCACCGCGATGGGCATGCGTTCCTTGCCAATGGCGAAGTTGATCAGAGAACGCTGGGTCTGCGCACCCCAGTAGGCGTCCTCAGGAACTTCGACCGGGCCCAGGCTGTCTGTCTCGATACGGCTCATTCTGTACTCACTCCTGTGTAGTTCGAATTCGCAGTTTAGGCCCTGATTCGACCGAGCGGTTCAGTCGCTCGTCGTGCCACTTGAGCACATCGCCACCACGGCGCAGAATGCTCTACTCCTGAGGTACCCGCCTCCCTCTCTTCTGAAGGAAATGCAATGACCCGTCTCCGTGTCCTTTGTGCCGCCGTTGCCCTGGCTTGCGCCAGCGGCCAGGTACTCGCTGCCACCGCCAGCCACAACGCTGCTGCCGAGAAGTTCCTGACCCTGGCCAACGCCGACAAGCTGGGCACCCCGGTGTACATGCAGGTCCAGCAGATGTTCGCCCAGCGTTTCGCCCAGACCAAGGCCCCGGCCGCCAAGCAGCCGGTGCTGGAAAGCTACCAGGCCAAGGCCAACGCCGCGCTGGACAACGCTATCGGCTGGAACAAGCTGAAGCCGAAGATGGTCGACCTGTACACCCAGACCTTCACCGAGCAGGAGCTCAAGGACCTGGTCAAGTTCTACGAATCGCCGCTGGGCAAGAAAGTGCTGCGCGAAATGCCCAAGGTTACCCAGCAGTCGGCCCAGTTGACCCAGCAGAGCCTGGAGCCAGCGGTACCGGTGGTGAACAAGCTGCTGGATGACATGACCAAGGAGCTGGACCCGAACGCAGGCAAGGCCGCCGCCCCGGCGAAGAAGTGAGTACACCGCGATGACCATGCAACAGCGTATCGAACAGCAGCTGGCTGCCCTGGCGCCGCAACACCTGCAAGTGCTCAACGAAAGCCACATGCACAGTCGTGGTCAGGAGACCCACTACAAGGCAGTGATCGTCAGCGAGCAGTTTGCCGGGTTGAACAGCGTCAAGCGCCACCAGAAGGTGTACGCCACCATGGGTGAGCTGATGGGGCAGATCCATGCCCTGGCCATCCACACCTACACCGCCGAAGAGTGGGCCAAGGTCGGCGTTGCACCGGCCTCGCCGGTGTGTGCGGGCGGCGGGCACTGAAACCTTGCTGTTGTTCTGGTAGAATCCGCAGCATTCCGGGGGCCGCTTTGCGGCCCATTCGCGGCACAAGGCCGCTCCTACAGGGATAGCGCAGCCCGTCGGCTGGTGCATTCCCCTGTGGGAGCGGCCTTGTGCCGCGAATGGGGCGCAAAGCGCCCCCTGCTTTTTTGTCACACTGTCAAACCCGGTCCGCCCCTTACGAGGGCAACCACCTGGAGAACCTGCTTCATGTCCCAACCCATCGTCGTCGCGGCGCTGTACAAATTCGTCACCCTGGAAGACTACGTCGAGCTGCGCGAGCCGCTGCTCAAGACCATGCTCGACAACAACGTCAAAGGCACCCTGCTGCTGGCCCACGAGGGCATCAACGGCACCGTGTCGGCCACCCGCGAAGGCATCGACGGCCTGCTGGCCTGGCTGCGCAACGATCCGCGCCTGGCCGATGTCGACCACAAGGAGTCGTACTGCGACGAACAGCCGTTCTACCGCACCAAGGTCAAGCTCAAGAAAGAGATCGTCACCCTCGGCGTACCTGGCGTGGACCCGAACAAGGCAGTCGGTACCTACGTCGAGCCCAAGGACTGGAACGCGCTGATCAGCGACCCGGAAGTGCTGCTGATCGACACCCGCAACGACTACGAAGTGGCCATCGGCACCTTCAAGGGCGCCATCGACCCGAAGACCGAAACATTCCGCGAGTTTCCTGACTACATCAAGGCCAACTTCGACCCCGGCAAGCACAAGAAGGTTGCCATGTTCTGCACCGGCGGTATCCGTTGCGAAAAAGCCTCCAGCTACATGCTCGGTGAAGGCTTCGAGGCGGTCTATCATCTTAAGGGCGGCATCCTGAAATACTTCGAGGAAGTGCCTCAGGAAGAAAGCCTGTGGGACGGCGACTGCTTCGTCTTCGACAACCGCGTCACGGTGCGCCATGACCTGAGCGAAGGCGAGTACGACCAGTGCCACGCCTGCCGTCACCCGATCAATGCAGAGGAGCGTGCGTCCGAGCACTACTCGCCAGGGGTCAGCTGCCCGCATTGCTGGGACACCCTGAGCGAGAAGACCCGGCGTAGCGCCATCGACCGGCAGAAGCAGATCGAGCTGGCCAAGGCCCGCAACCTGCCGCACCCGATCGGTTACAACTACAAAGCCGAGGCTTGATGCATGTCTGCACGCCTGATCTATGTGATGGACCCGATGTGCTCCTGGTGCTGGGGTTTCGCGCCAGTGGCCTCGGCCCTGATCGCCCAGGCACGTGACGCAGGCGTGCCCACTCGGCTGGTGCCTGGCGGGCTTCGCACTGGCGGCAGTGCCCTGGACAGCTCCACCCGCAAGTACATCCTCGAACACTGGCAGGCAGTGGCTGATGCCACCGGCCAGCCATTCCGCTTCGAGGGGGCCATGCCGGAGGGCTTCGTCTACGACACCGAGCCGGCCTGCCGTGCCCTGGTCACCGCCCGCGAACTGGACGCCGAGCGCGTCTGGCCGCTGTTGGCGCTGATCCAGCGTTCGTTCTACGAGCAGGGCGTGGATGTGACCATTGCGCCGCAACTGGTCGAGCTGGCCGAACAGGCAGGCTTCGACCGTGCCGGGTTCGCCGAGGCCTTTGCCCGTGCCGACACCCGCGCCGCTACCGCAGCCGATTTCAGCTGGGCCCAGGACCTGGGCATTGCCGGTTTTCCGACCCTGCTGGCCGAACGTAATGGCCAACTGGCCCTGCTGACCAACGGCTACCAGCCGCTGGAACGCCTGCAACCCTTGCTCGGCCGTTGGCTGCAGCAGGCCGCCTGTGCTTGATCTGCCTGGGTCACCCGACCCGGTGCCGGGCAAGCCTCACAGTGCGGCCGATCGACTGAGCTGGGCGGAAATCCGCCGCTTGGCCCTGCACCACAAGAAAAGCCTCTGGTCCGCCAACCTCATCGCCGTATTGGCGGCCTGTTGCAGCGTACCTATCCCGTTGCTGCTGCCGTTGCTTGTGGACGAAGTGCTGCTGGGCCATGGCGATGCCGCACTGAAGTGGATGAACCACCTGCTGCCGTCCAGTTGGCAGGTGGCGGCCGGCTACATCGGCCTGATGCTGCTGCTGACCCTGTGCCTGCGCCTGGCTGCCCTGGCATTCAACGTGATCCAGGCCAAGCTGTTCGCCGGCCTGGCCAAGGACATCGTCTACCGCCTGCGCATTCGCCTGATCGAGCGGCTCAAGCGTATCTCGTTGAAGGAATACGAAAGCCTGGGCAGCGGCACGGTGACCACCCACCTGGTCACCGATCTGGACACCCTCGACAAATTCGTCGGCGAGACCCTCAGCCGCTTCCTGGTGGCCATGCTGACCCTGACCGGCACGGCGGCCATCCTTATCTGGATGCACTGGCAGCTGGCCTTGTTGATCCTGTTGTTCAACCCACTGGTTATCTACTTCACCGTGCAGTTGGGCAAGCGGGTCAAGCACCTGAAAAAGCTCGAGAACGACAGCACTGCGCGGTTTACCCAGGCGCTGGCGGAAACCCTCGACGCCATCCAGGAAATCCGCGCCGGCAACCGCCAGGGCTACTTCCTCGGTCGCCTTGGTCTGCGCGCCCGGGAAGTGCGTGACTACGCCGTGGACTCGCAATGGAAGAGCGATGCCAGCGGCCGTGCCAGTGGCCTGCTGTTCCAGTTCGGCATCGATATCTTCCGCGCCGCGGCCATGCTCACTGTGCTGTTCTCCGATTTGTCGATCGGCCAGATGCTGGCTGTGTTCAGCTATCTGTGGTTCATGATCGGCCCGGTGGAGCAACTGCTCAACCTGCAATACGCCTACTACGCCGCCGGAGGTGCGTTGAGCCGCCTCAACGAACTGCTTGCGCGTGCCGACGAGCCGCAGTACCCGGCTGCCAGCGACCCGTTCGCCGGCCGCGAGACCGTGGGTATCGAAGTGCGCGACCTGCGCTTTGCCTATGCCGACGAGCCGGTGCTCGAGCACCTCGACCTGTCCATCGCCCCGGGCGAGAAGGTGGCGATCGTCGGCGCCAGCGGTGGTGGCAAGAGCACCTTGGTGCAACTGTTGCTGGGCCTTTATAGCGCCCAGGCCGGCACCATCCGCTTTGGCGGTGCCAGCTTGCAGGAGATCGGCCTGGAAACCCTGCGCGAAAACGTTGCGGTGGTGTTGCAGCACCCGTCTTTGTTCAATGACACAGTGCGCGCCAACCTGACCATGGGCCGTGACTGCAGCGATGAGGCCTGCTGGCAGGCGCTGCGCATCGCCCAGCTGGATGCCACCATCGCCGCCCTGCCGCAGGGCCTGGACAGTGTCGTGGGGCGCTCTGGCGTGCGCTTGTCCGGTGGTCAGCGCCAGCGCCTGGCCATTGCCCGCATGGTGCTGGCCGAACCCAAGGTGGTGATCCTTGACGAAGCCACCTCAGCTCTGGATGCCGCCACCGAATACAACCTGCACCAGGCCCTGGCGCGCTTCCTCAGCGGCCGCACCACACTGATCATCGCCCACCGCCTGTCGGCGGTGAAACAGGCTGACCGGGTGCTGGTGTTCGATGGCGGGCATGTGGCCGAGGATGGCGATCATCAGCAACTGATTGCCGAGGGTGGGTTGTATGCCAAGTTGTATGGGCACCTGCAGCAGAGCTGAGTTGGTGGTTGCCTGTGCCGGCCTGTTGGTACAAATCCCCCGATTTCCTGTCATAAAAAACCCAACCGCAGGGGTGGCAAATGGCCTACGCTGTGCTTGTCTGGGTTGATTTGCGCCTTATCTGCTCTGTGACAGGGACTCCATGAAGGGACATCGCACTCTAGAAGCGCCAAAGTTGCTCGGCATCACCTGGCCCTTCATTGCCGTTGTGGTCTTCCAGGTGGCCTTGGGCAGCCTCAGCCTTTATACGCTCTCGGCCGTGCGTGCCTATGTCGCGGGTGAAAGCCTGTGGTCCAAGGCGCAGAAAGACGCCATCTACTACCTCAACCTGTACGCTGAAACCCGCGACGACAGCACCTTCCAGCGCTATCGTCAGGCCATCACCGTGCCCCAGGGCGACCACCAGTTGCGCGAGGTGCTCGACCAGCCCATCCCCGACCTGAACGCCGCGCGCCAGGCTGTGCTGCAAGGCGGCAACCACCCCGAAGATGTCGAGCGGATCATCTGGTTCTACCGCAACTTTCGCAACGTCAGCTACATGCAGACGGCCATCGACTATTGGGACATCGGCGATGACTACCTGAGCAAGCTGGATATGCTGGCCGTGGAAATGCGTAGCAGCTTCGCCGCAGGCCCGGTCGATGCCCGCACGGTCAGCGACTGGAAGGCGCGTATCGTCACCATCAACGAAGGGGTAACCCCCGCCGCCAGGGCGTTCAGCGATGCCCTGGGCGAAGGCTCGCGCATGCTGTTACGGGTGCTGCTGATCACCAACCTGCTGACTGCGATGTTCCTGATTGCCATTGCCTGGCGCCGTTCCAGCAAACTGTTGGCCCAGCGCCAGGCCTTTGCCAGCGCCCTGCAGGAAGAAAAGGAGCGGGCGCAGATCACCCTGCAGGCCATTGGCGATGCGGTGATTACCGCTGATGTGGAGGGCAGTATCGGTTACATGAACCCGGCCGCCGAGCAACTTACCCACTGGCAGGCCGGCCAGGCCCAGGGCCTGCCGCTGTCGGCGTTGTTCAGCCTGGTGGACGAGCAGGCCGAGGAAGACGGCCGCAGCCTGGTCGAGCAGGTGCTCAGCGGTAGCCTCAGGGGCGGCGCCGAGCATGCCCGGTTGATCCAGCGCCTGGACGGCAGCACTGTGTCGGTCAACCTGGTCGGCTCACCGATCGTCAGTGACGGCCAGGTCAGTGGCATCGTGCTGGTGCTGCACGACATGACCCAGGAGCGCCAGTACATCGCCAACCTGTCCTGGCAGGCTACTCACGACGCCCTGACCGGCCTGGCCAACCGCCGCGAGTTCGAGTACCGCCTGGAGCAGGCGCTCAATGGCCTGGCGCGTCTGGCCGGGCGGCATTCGCTGATGTTCCTTGACCTCGACCAGTTCAAGTTGGTCAACGACACCTGCGGGCATGCCGCAGGCGACGAGTTGCTGCGGCACATCTGCGCCGTGCTGCAGTCCGGTTTGCGCGAAGGCGATACCCTGGCCCGGCTAGGTGGTGACGAATTCGGTGTGCTGCTGGAAAACTGTCCGCCCGACCAGGCCGAGCGCATTGCCGAGCAGCTGCGCCAGATGGTGCAGAGCCTGCATTTCGTATGGAAGGGGCGGCCGTTCGTCACCACCGTCAGCGTCGGCCTGGTGCACATGGCCCAGGCCCCTGGCACCCTCGAGACATCGCTGCGCGCCGCCGACATGGCCTGCTACATGGCCAAGGAAAAGGGCCGCAATCGCGTGCAGGTGTACCATGCCGACGACAGCGAGCTGTCCATGCGCTTTGGCGAAATGGCCTGGATCCAGCGTCTGCACGTGGCCCTGGAGGAAAACCGCTTCTGTCTGTACGCCCAGGAAATCGCCCCGCTGAAAACATTCGAAGGCCCCGGGCATATCGAGATCCTGCTGCGCCTGCACGACGAAAGCGGCCGAACCATCCTGCCCGGCAGCTTCATCCCGGCGGCCGAGCGCTATGGCCTGATGACCGCGCTGGACCGCTGGGTGGTACGCAATGTGTTTAAGGTCATCCACCAGTGCCTGGACGAAGGGCGTGAAGGGCCGCTGTCGATCTGCGCGATCAACCTGTCGGGGTCGAGCATTGGCGACGACAAGTTCCTCGAGTACCTGCAGCGCCTGTTCGTCGAGTACGCCATCCCTGCGCGGATGATCTGTTTCGAAATCACCGAGACCAGCGCCATAGCCAACCTTGGCAGCGCCATACGCTTTATCAACGAGTTGAAGGGGCTGGGTTGTCGCTTCTCGCTCGATGATTTCTGCGCTGGCATGTCATCGTTCGCCTACCTCAAGCATTTGCCCGTGGATTACCTGAAGATCGACGGGAGTTTCGTCAAGGACATGCTCGACGATCCGGTCAACCGGGCAATGGTCGAGGTCATCAACCACATCGGTCACGTAATGGGCAAGCGCACCATCGCCGAATTCGTCGAAACACCCTTGATCGAGCAGGCCTTGCAGGAGATTGGCGTTGATTACGCCCAGGGCTACCTGATTGAACGCCCCCAGGTGTTCACCTGTGACAGTCTGCAGCGCCAACGGATCGCCACCCGGCCTCTGTTGCAGCGGGCGCCTGGCACGTTTCGTTAGCTAGAGATCGCAAGGATCAAGGAGCTCAAAGTGATTGATGCATTCGTTCGTATCGGCCCTCTGATGGACCCTGCAAGCTACCCCCACTGGGCCCAGCAACTGATTGAGGATTGCCGCGAAAGCAAGCGCCGGGTTGTGGAACACGAGTTCTACGCACGGCTGCGCGATGGCCAGTTGAAGCAATCGACCATCCGCCAGTACCTGATCGGTGGCTGGCCGGTGGTTGAGCAGTTCTCGCTTTACATGGCGCACAACCTGACCAAGACCCGTTACGGTCGGCATCAGGGGGAGGATATGGCGCGGCGCTGGTTGATGCGCAATATCCGGGTCGAGCTCAACCATGCCGACTATTGGGTCAGCTGGGCCCAGGCGCATGGTGTGCACCTGCATGAATTGCAGGCGCAGAACGTCCCGGCCGAGCTGAACGGCCTGAACGACTGGTGCTGGCGTGTGTGTTTCACCGAAAACCTCGCCATATCCATGGCGGCGACCAATTACGCCATTGAAGGCGCGACTGGCGAGTGGTCGGCGGTAGTGTGTTCCAGCGACACCTATGCGCTGGGCTTTCCGGAGGATGAGCGCAAGCGGGCGATGAAGTGGCTGAAGATGCATGCCCAGTATGACGACGCGCACCCATGGGAGGCGCTGGAGATCATCTGCACCCTGGCCGGCGAGAACCCGACGCTGGGGCTGCGTACCGAGCTGCGCAGGGCGATATGCAGGAGCTATGACTGCATGTACCTGTTCCTGGAGCGGTGCATGCAGCTGGAAGGGCGCCAGCAGGAGCGTAGGCGCCCGGCGTTGGCAGTGGGCTGATCGTTCGTCTGTATCGGCCTCTTCGCGGGTAAACCTGCTCCCACAGGTACTGCACTGCCCTCATGGACGGTGACTCTCCCGTGGGAGCGGGTTTACCCGCGAAAGGGCCGGTACAGGCAAACCTTTACTGGGCGTTGAACGCCTGCCCATTCACCCCTTTGCTGTCCGGCCCCATCAGGTACAGGTACACCGGCATGATCTCTTCCGGCAGCGGGTTGTTCTGCGGGTTTTCACTGGGGTAGGCCTGTGCCCGCATCGCCGTGCGCGTGGCGCCCGGGTTGATGCTGTTGGCGCGCACCGGCGCCACGCCTTCCAGTTCATCGGCCAAGGTCTGCATCAGGCCCTCGGTGGCGAACTTCGACACGCCATAGGCGCCCCAGTAGGCCCGGCCCTTGCGCCCGACGCTGCTGCTGGTGAACACCACCGACGCATCTTCCGACAGCTTCAGCAGTGGCAGCAGGGTGCTGGTGAGCATGAAGGTGGCATTGACGTTGATGTGCATCACGCGCATGAAGTTGTCACCCGACAGCTGCTCCAGCGGTGTGCGCGGGCCGATGATCGAAGCGTTGTTCAGCAGGCCGTCGAGGCGACCGAACTGGTCCTCGATCATCACCGCCAGTTCGTCGTACTGGTGGGGCAGGGCGGTTTCCAGGTTGAACGGGATCACTACCGGCTGCGGGTGCCCGGCGGCTTCGATCTGGTCGTAGACCTCGTTGAGATTGGCCTCGGTCTTGCCCAGCAGCAGCACGGTGGCGCCCAGCGCAGCATAGGCCTTGGCGGCAGCAGCGCCGATGCCGCGGCCGGCGCCGGTAACCAGGATGATCCGGCCTTGCAGCAGGTCGGGGCGGGCGGTGTAGTCGAACATGGTAGGTCCTTCGAGTTCGTTGGCGCGGCACCGCTCCCACAGGGGCTGTGCTGCGGTCTAGACGGGGTTCAGCAGCCGCACAGCGCGCTGTCGATAACCTTGCGCAGTTCCAGTGGGTGGTCCACCACCACGTCGGCGCCCCAGTTGTTGGGGTTGTCCTCTGGATGAATATAGCCGTAGCGCACCGCTGCCGTGCGGGTACCGGCGTCGCGGCCAGACTCGATGTCGCGCAGGTCGTCGCCGACGAACAGCACGCTGGCCGGGTCCAGCCCCAGGGTCTTGCAGGCCAGGATCAGCGGCTCGGGGTCGGGCTTGCTGTTTTTGACGTGGTCCGGGCAGATCAGCAGCGCCGAACGCTCGGCCAGGCCCAACTGCTGCATGATCGGCTCGGCGAAGCGTACCGGCTTGTTGGTGACCACGCCCCACAGCAGGTTGCCTTTCTCGATGTCGGCCAGTAGCTCGGCCATGCCGTCGAACAGCTTGCTGTGCACCGCGCAATCGCGCTGGTAGCGCTCGAGGAACTCCAGGCGCAGGGCCTCGAAGCCCTCTGCCTCCGGGCTGATGGCGAAGGTTGCGGCGACCATCGCCCGGGCACCGCCGGAGATCACGTCGCGGATCAGCTTGTCATCGACGGCCGGCAGCCCGCGCTCGGCGAGCATGGCCTGGCAGATGGCGATGAAGTCCGGCGCCGTGTCGAGCAAGGTGCCATCCATGTCGAAGAGTACTGCTTGCAAGCGCATGCTCATTCCTCGCGCAGGGTCTGGATCATGTAGTTGACGTCAACGTCGCTGCTGAGCTTGTAATGCTTGGTCAGCGGGTTGTAGGTCAGGCCGATGATGTCCTTCACCTGCAGGCCGGCAACGCGGCTCCAGGCGCCCAGCTCGGACGGGCGGATGAACTTCTTGAAGTCGTGGGTGCCGCGCGGCAGCATCTTCAGGATGTACTCGGCGCCGACGATGGCCAGCAGGTAAGCCTTGGGGTTGCGGTTGATGGTGGAGAAGAACACCTGCCCACCAGGCTTGACCATGCGGTAGCAGGCGCGGATGACCGAAGACGGGTCGGGCACGTGCTCGAGCATTTCCAGGCAGGTGACCACGTCGAACTGTTCGGGCATTTCCTCGGCCAGGGCTTCGGCGGTGATCTGCCGGTACTCCACCTGCACGCCCGACTCCAGCTGGTGCAACTGGGCCACGGCCAGCGGCGCCTCGCCCATGTCGATGCCGGTGACCGTGGCACCGCGCAGGGCCATGGCCTCGCTGAGGATGCCGCCACCGCAACCCACGTCCAGCACTTTCTTGCCGGCCAGGCTGGCGCGCTCGTCGATCCAGTTGACGCGCAGCGGGTTGATTTCGTGCAGCGGCTTGAACTCGCTTTCGCGGTCCCACCAGCGGTGGGCCAGCGCTTCGAACTTGGCGATTTCGGCGCGGTCGACGTTGCTCATTGAACAGTCCTCTGAAACTTCGCAAAATTGCGCCGGAGTATACCCGAGCGCTCGGCCCCGAGGGTCGCTATAATCGCCGGCTTTTGATATCCGAACGACGGGGAGAGGCGATGCGCGAGCGACTTTTGGCGGCGGAGAAGGTGATCGGGATCCGCTGGCAGGGCGGCGTCTTGCACCTGCTCGACCAGCGCCTGCTGCCGTCAGAAGAACGCTGGCTGGCCTGCGACAATGTCGCGCAGGTGGCGACGGCGATCCGCGACATGGCCGTGCGCGGCGCCTCGGCCATCGGCATTGCCGCGGCCTATGGCCTAGTTCTGGCCCTGGAAGAACGGCTGGCCGAGGGTGGCGACTGGGAAATGGACCTGGAAGAAGACTTCCTCACCCTGGCTGAAGCGCGCCCTACCGCCGCCAACCTGTTCTGGGCGCTGAACCGCATGCGCGAGCGCCTGCAGCGCCTGCGTCCGGACGAAGACGTGCTGGCGGCGCTGGAGGCCGAAGCAGTGGCCATCCACGAAAGCGACCGCGAAGCCAACCTGACCATGGCTCAGTACGGTATCGAGCTGATCCGTCGCCATCAGGGCAATGCCCAGGCCCTGCTCACCTACGGCAATGCCGGCGCCCTGGCCTGTGGTGGCTTCGGCACCGCGCTGGGGGTGATCCGCGCCGGCTACCTCGAGGGCATGGTCGAGCGGGTGTATGCCGGCGAGACCCGCCCCTGGCTGCATGGCTCGCGCCTGACCGCCTGGGAGCTGGCCAACGAAGGCATTCCGGTGACCCTGTGCGCCGACTCGGCGCTGGCTCACCTGATGAAGAGCAAGGGTATCACCTGGGTGGTGGTGGGTGCGGACTGCATCGCCGCCAACGGCGACGTGGCCGGCAAGATCGGTACTTACCAGCTTGCGGTCAGCGCCATGCACCACGGCGTGCGTTTCATGGTGGTGGCGCCGAGCACCAGCATCGACCTGAATCTGGCCACGGGCGAGGACATCCCGCTGGAAGAGCGCGCTGCCGACGAGTTGCTGGACATCGGCGGCACCCGGGTGGCGCCGGATGTCGAGGTATTCAACCCGGTATTCGACGTGACCCCGGCCGACCTGATCGACGTGATCGTGACCGAGCGCGGCATCGTCGAGCGGCCGGATACCGCCAAGCTGGCACAATTGATCTGCCGCAAGCGGTTGCACTGAGGGTGTAAGGCGGTAGAGATGTGGCGCCTGTGAGGTCGAGCGCCGCCCGCGCGGCGCTTCGCGGGGCAAGCCCGCTCCCACATTTGTTGCAACGTGCCGAACCTGACAGGCCATGGTTGCCAGCCTTGGTGGGCTGGCTGGATTACTGAGTTGGCACTGCTGCCGCCTCACCTGCCTCAAGCCATGCACCAAGGCTGACAACGCCTCTCCCACAGGCATGGTCACGTTGCAACAAATGTGGGAGCGGGCTTGCCCCGCGAAGCGCCGCGCGGGCGGCGCTCGATCTCCCAGGCGCCACAAATTTCACGGCAGGCACCCCTGTGCCACATCTCCCCACCGCCCCTGCCTTTGTGATAACATCCGGCAGTTTCCAAGACCGCCCACCACAGCGGCCTTCATTGCGCAGATCCATGGCACAACTCATTGATTTGTCGTAAGTCGTCGCACCCTTATGCGCTGCGGCGGCGAGCTTCGTTCGGCCCTTGATGGAGCTGCGAAGTTTCACCAGAAAAAGGAATCAGGCTTCTCATGGGCGAACTGGCCAAAGAAATCCTCCCGGTCAATATCGAAGACGAACTGAGACAGTCTTACCTCGACTACGCGATGAGCGTGATTGTCGGGCGAGCGCTGCCCGATGCGCGTGACGGCTTGAAGCCCGTGCATCGCCGCGTTCTCTATGCGATGAGCGAACTGGGCAACGACTGGAACAAACCGTACAAGAAATCCGCCCGTGTGGTCGGTGACGTGATCGGTAAGTACCACCCGCACGGCGACACCGCGGTCTACGACACCATCGTGCGTATGGCCCAGCCGTTCTCGCTGCGCTACCTGCTGGTCGACGGCCAGGGCAACTTCGGGTCGGTGGACGGCGACAACGCCGCAGCCATGCGATACACCGAAGTGCGCATGGCCAAGCTGGCCCACGAGCTGCTGGCTGACCTGCACAAGGAGACCGTCGACTGGGTGCCCAACTATGACGGCACCGAGCAGATCCCGGCGGTCATGCCGACCCGTATTCCCAACCTGCTGGTCAACGGTTCCAGCGGTATCGCCGTGGGTATGGCGACCAATATCCCGCCGCACAACCTCGGCGAGGTCATCGATGGCTGCCTGGCACTCATCGACAACCCCGAAGTCACCATCGATGAGCTGATGCAGCACATCCCTGGCCCGGACTTCCCGACTGCCGGCCTGATCAACGGCCGCCAGGGCATCATCGAGGCTTATCGCACCGGCCGTGGCCGCATCTACATGCGCGCCCGCTCCGAGATCGAAGACATCGACAAGGCCGGTGGCCGCCAGCAGATCGTGGTTACCGAGCTGCCGTACCAGCTGAACAAGGCCCGCCTGATCGAGAAGATCGCCGAGCTGGTCAAAGAGAAGAAAATCGAAGGCATCACCGAGCTGCGCGACGAGTCCGACAAGGACGGCATGCGCATCGTCATCGAGCTGCGTCGCGGCGAGGTGCCGGAGGTGGTGCTCAACAACCTGTATTCGCAGACCCAACTGCAGAGCGTGTTCGGCATCAACGTCGTCGCCCTGGTCGACGGTCGTCCGCGCCTGCTCAACCTCAAGGACCTGCTCGAGGCGTTCGTCCGTCACCGCCGTGAAGTGGTGACCCGCCGTACCGTGTTCGAGCTGCGCAAGGCCCGCGAACGCGGCCACATCCTCGAAGGCCAGGCAGTCGCGCTGTCCAACATCGACCCGGTCATCGCCCTGATCAAGGCCTCGCCGACTCCATCCGAAGCCAAGGAAGCCCTGGTCTCCACCGCCTGGGAATCCAGTGCCGTACAGGTCATGGTCGAGCGCGCCGGCGCCGATTCCTGCCGCCCGGAAGACCTGCCGGAGCAGTACGGCCTGCGTGAAGGCAAGTACTACCTGTCGCCGGAACAGGCGCAGGCCATTCTCGACCTGCGCCTGCACCGCCTGACAGGCCTGGAACACGAGAAGCTGCTGGCCGAGTACCAGGAAATCCTCGAGCAGATCGGCGAGCTGATTCGTATCCTCAGTAGCGCCGAGCGCCTGATGGAAGTGATCCGCGAAGAGCTGGAAGCCATCCGCGCCGAATATGGCGATGCCCGCCGCACCGAAATCCTCGATGCGCGCCACGACCTCAACTACGGCGACATGATCCCGGAAGAAGAGCGCGTGGTGACCATTTCCCACGGCGGCTACGCCAAGACCCAGCCGCTGTCCGCCTACCAGGCCCAGCGCCGTGGTGGCAAAGGCAAGTCTGCCACCGGGGTGAAGGACGAGGACTACGTCGAGCACCTGCTGGTTGCCAACAGCCACGCCACCCTGCTGCTGTTCTCCAGCAAGGGCAAGGTGTACTGGCTGAAGACCTACGACATCCCTGAAGCGTCCCGCGCCGCCCGCGGTCGCCCACTGGTCAACCTGTTGCCGCTGGAGGAGGGTGAGCGTATCACCGCCATGCTGCAGATCGACCTCGAGGCCCTGCAGCAGAACGCTGGCGCCGACGAAGAGCTGGAGGACGCGGAAGACACCGTGCTCGAAGGTGAAGTGGTCGAAGCCGAGGAAGTGGACGAGGAAGACGGCGACACCCCAGAGTGGGTAGCCGAGCCGACCGGCGCCTACATCTTCATGGCCACCGCTTCGGGTACCGTTAAGAAGACCCCGCTGGTGCAGTTCGCCCGTCCACGCTCCAACGGCCTGATCGCCCTGAAGCTGAAGGAAGGTGACACCCTGATTGCCGCGGCCATCACCGACGGTGCCAAGGAAGTCATGATGTTCTCCGATGCTGGCAAGGTGATCCGCTTCGCTGAAAGCGTGGTGCGCGAGATGGGCCGTAACGCCCGTGGCGTGCGCGGCATGAAGCTGGGCAAGGGCCAGCAGATCATCTCCATGCTGATCCCGGAGTCCGGCGCACAGATCCTCACCGCCTCCGAGCGTGGCTTTGGCAAGCGCACCCCGTTGTCCAAGTTCCCGCGTCGCGGTCGTGGTGGCCAGGGCGTGATCGCCATGGGTACCAAGGGGCGTAACGGCCTGCTGATTGGCGCCATCCAGGTGCAGGAAGGCGAAGAGATCATGCTGATCTCCGACCAGGGCACGTTGGTGCGTACCCGCGTTGGCGAAGTGTCCAGCCTGGGCCGTAACACCCAGGGCGTGACCTTGATCAAGCTGGCTGCTGATGAAACGCTGGTGGGGCTGGAGCGTATCCAGGAGCCTTCCGAGGAGGAGCTCGATGATGTGATCGAGACGGACGCGGAGGGCGCCGAGGCCGACGCGCCGGACAACGAAGAAGCTGCTGGCGCCGAAGAGGCCCCGCAGGAGTAAGCAAGTGTAAAACCCGAACGGGGCGACCAAGGTCGCCCCGTTTGACTGATTAGAGTTGGCAACGTCCTCAGGGCGGTGCAATACCCTGTGGGAGCGGGTTTACCCGCGAAGAAGACACCGCGGTGCATGGCAAGGGCTTCGCCCTTGTTCGCGGGTAAACCCGCTCCCACAGGGTTCCCGGCAGCATCGAAGATTGACGATTTGTTCTATTTGGCAGAGCGAGAGTGGATGTGAGCAAACGAGCCTTTAACTTCTGCGCAGGCCCTGCCGCGCTTCCTGACGTTGTGTTGCAGCGCGCCCAGGCCGAGATGCTGGATTGGCGTGGCAAGGGCTTGTCGGTGATGGAAATGAGCCATCGCAGCGACGATTACGTGGCCATCGCCGAAAAGGCCGAGCAGGACCTGCGTGACCTGCTGTCTGTCCCCTCCAACTACAAGGTGCTGTTCCTGCAGGGCGGTGCCAGCCAGCAGTTCGCCGAAATCCCGCTGAACCTGCTGCCTGAAAACGGCACCGCCGACTACATCGAGACCGGTATCTGGTCGAAAAAGGCCATCGAGGAAGCGCGCCGCTTCGGCAACGTCAACGTCGCCGCCAGCGCCAAGCCCTATGACTTCCTGGCCATCCCGGGCCAGAACGAGTGGAAGCTGACCAAGAACGCAGCCTACGTGCACTATGCGTCCAACGAGACCATCGGTGGCCTGCAGTTCGACTGGGTGCCGGAAACCGGTGATGTGCCGCTGGTGGTCGACATGTCGTCCGACATCCTTTCGCGCCCGATCGATGTGTCGCAGTACGGCCTGATCTACGCCGGCGCGCAGAAGAACATCGGCCCAAGCGGCCTGGTAGTGGTGATCGTGCGCGAAGACCTGCTGGGTCACGCCCGCAGCAGCTGCCCTACCATGCTCGACTACAAGGTCTCGGCTGACAACGGCTCGATGTACAACACCCCGGCCACCTACTCCTGGTACCTCTCGGGCCTGGTGTTCGAGTGGCTGAAAGAGCAGGGTGGTGTCGACGCCATGGAGCAGCGCAACCGCGCCAAGAAAGACCGCCTGTACGGCTTTATCGACAGCAGCGAGTTCTACACCAACCCGATCAGCCACAACGCCCGTTCGTGGATGAACGTGCCGTTCCGTCTGGCTGACGAGCGCCTGGACAAGGCCTTCCTCGCCGGTGCCGATGCCCGTGGCCTGCTCAACCTCAAGGGCCACCGTTCGGTGGGCGGCATGCGCGCCTCCATCTACAACGCCCTGGGCCTTGAAGCGGTTGAAGCCCTGGTGGCCTACATGGCCGAATTCGAGAAGGAGCACGGCTGATGTCCGAGCACGAACTGAAGGCGCTGCGCGTTCGCATCGACAGCCTCGACGAGAAGATCCTCGAGCTGATCAGCGAGCGTGCCCGTTGCGCCCAGGAAGTGGCCAAGGTAAAGACCGCCTCGCTGGCGGAAGGCGAAAAGCCGGTGTTCTACCGCCCCGAGCGTGAAGCTGCCGTGCTCAAGCGCGTGATGGAGCGCAACAAGGGGCCGCTGGACAATGAAGAGATGGCGCGCCTGTTCCGCGAAATCATGTCGTCGTGCCTGGCCCTGGAAGAGCCGCTGAAAATCGCCTACCTCGGCCCTGAAGGTACCTTCACCCAGGCTGCGGCCATGAAGCACTTCGGCCACGCGGTGATCAGTCGGCCGATGGCAGCCATTGACGAAGTGTTCCGCGAAGTGGCGGCCGGTGCCGTCAACTTCGGCGTGGTGCCGGTGGAGAACTCCACAGAAGGCGCGGTCAGCCACACCCTCGACAGTTTCCTCGAACACGACATGGTGATTTGTGGCGAGGTCGAGCTGCGTATCCACCACCACCTGCTGGTGGGTGAGAACACCAAGACCGACAGCATCACCCGCATCTACTCCCACGCCCAGTCGCTGGCCCAGTGCCGCAAGTGGCTGGACGCGCACTACCCGAACGTGGAACGCGTGGCCGTATCGAGCAATGCCGAGGCGGCCAAGCGGGTCAAGGGCGAGTGGAACTCGGCGGCGATCGCCGGCGATATGGCGGCCAACCTGTACGGTTTGACCCGCTTGGCCGAGAAGATCGAAGACCGTCCGGACAACTCCACGCGCTTCTTGATGATCGGCAACCAGGAAGTACCGCCGACCGGCGATGACAAGACCTCGATCATCGTTTCGATGAGCAACAAGCCGGGTGCCTTGCACGAATTGCTGGTGCCGTTCCACCAGAACGGTATCGACCTGACCCGCATCGAGACCCGCCCGTCGCGCAGCGGCAAGTGGACCTACGTGTTCTTCATCGACTTCGTCGGCCACCACCGCGACCCGCTGATCAAGGCGGTGCTCGAGCAGATCAGCCAGGAGGCTGTGGCGCTGAAGGTGCTGGGGTCGTATCCGAAGGCGGTGCTTTGATTTGAGATTGTTGGGGCTGCAAAGCAGCCCCAATGGCCCTCACAGGCTATCTAGTTTCTGAACAGGGTTCGCACCAGTGGTAAAAGCAGTAACAACCAAACCCGCGCCAATCATCAACCGCCTGGTCGTGGTCGGTCTCGGCCTGATCGGTGGCTCGTTCGCCAAGGGCCTGCGTGAAAGCGGCCTGTGCCGCGAAGTGGTCGGTGTCGACCTGGATGCCCCCTCACGCAAGCAGGCCGTGGCCCTGGGCGTGGTCGACCGCTGCGAGGAAGACCTTGCTGCCGCCTGTGTCGGTGCCGATGTCATCCAGTTGGCCGTGCCGATCCTGGCCATGGAAAAAGTCCTGGCCCGCCTGGCCAGGCTTGACCTTGGTGATGCTGTCATCACCGACGTCGGTAGCGCCAAGGGCAACGTCGTGCGTGAAGCGCGTGCCGTCTTCGGTGAGCGCCTGCGCCGCTTTGTCCCTGGCCACCCTATCGCCGGCTCCGAGCAGAGCGGGGTAGAGGCTGCCAATGCCACCCTGTTCCGCCGGCACAAGGTCATCCTCACGCCGCTGGCCGAAACCGACCCGGCTGCTTTGGCCCTGGTCGATCGGCTGTGGCGCGCGCTGGGCGCTGACGTGGAGCACATGCCGGTCGAGCGCCACGACGAAGTGCTGGCCGCCACCAGCCACCTGCCACACCTGCTGGCCTTCGGCCTGGTCGATTCACTGGCCAGGCGCAATGAAAACCTCGAGATCTTCCGGTACGCTGCGGGAGGCTTCCGCGATTTCACGAGAATCGCCGGCAGCGACCCGACCATGTGGCACGACATCTTCCTCGCCAACCGCGACGCTGTCTTGCGCACGCTTGATACATATCGCAGCGATCTGGACGCCTTGCGCGATGCGATCGCTGAAGGGGACGGGCATCAGCTGCTGGGTGTATTCACCCGAGCACGCGTTGCCCGCGAGCATTTCAGTAAAATCCTGGCCCGCCGGGCCTATGTGGACGCTATGAACGCCAACGATCTGATTTTCCTGGCCCAACCGGGTGGCCGCCTGTCCGGGCGAATCCGCGTACCGGGCGACAAGTCGATTTCCCACCGCTCGATCATGCTCGGCTCGCTGGCCGAAGGCACCACCGAGGTCGAAGGCTTCCTCGAAGGTGAGGACGCGCTGGCGACCCTGCAGGCATTCCGTGACATGGGGGTGGTCATCGAAGGCCCCAACCACGGTCGCGTGACCATTCACGGCGTCGGCCTGCACGGCCTCAAGCCGCCACCCGGGCCACTGTACGTGGGCAACTCGGGTACCTCGATGCGCCTGCTGTCGGGCCTGCTGGCCGGCCAGCCGTTCGACGTGACCATGACCGGCGACGCCTCGCTGTCCAAGCGCCCGATGAACCGTGTGGCCAACCCGCTGCGCGAAATGGGTGCCGTTGTCGAGACCGGCCCGGACGGCCGCCCGCCGCTGACCATCCGCGGTGGCCACAAGCTCAAGGCGCTGACCTACACGCTGCCGATGGCCAGTGCCCAGGTCAAATCCTGCCTGTTGCTGGCCGGCCTGTATGCCGAAGGCAAGACCACCGTCACCGAGCCTGCGCCAACCCGTGACCACACCGAGCGCATGCTGCGCGGCTTCGGCTACAGCGTCGAGAGCAACGGCCCGGTAGCCTCGCTGCAGTCCGGCGGCAAGCTCACTGCCACCCGTATCGAAGTGCCGGCCGACATTTCCTCGGCAGCGTTCTTCCTGGTGGCAGCGTCCATTGCCGAAGGCTCCGAGCTGGTGCTGGAACACGTTGGCATCAACCCGACCCGCACCGGCGTGATCGACATCCTGCGCCTGATGGGCGGTGACATCACCCTGGAAAACCAGCGTGAAGTCGGCGGCGAGCCAGTGGCCGATCTGCGTGTGCGCGGTGCCAAACTGAAGGGTATCGATATCCCTGAAGAACTGGTGCCACTGGCCATCGACGAATTCCCGGTGCTGTTCGTTGCCGCTGCCTGCGCCGAAGGGCGTACCGTGCTGCGTGGTGCCGAAGAGCTGCGGGTGAAGGAATCCGACCGCATCCAGGTCATGGCCGACGGCCTCATCACCCTGGGCATCAAGTGCGAGCCGACCCCGGACGGCATCATCATCGACGGCGGCCAGCTCGGCGGCGGCGAAGTGCACGGCCACGGTGACCACCGTATCGCCATGGCCTTCAGCGTTGCCTCGCTGCGCGCCAGCGCGCCGATCCGCATCCACGACTGCGCCAACGTCGCCACCTCGTTCCCCAACTTCCTGGCACTGTGCGCCGAAGTGGGTATCCGCGTGGCGGAAGAGGGCAAGTCGTGAGTGCCCTGGCGCCGGTCATCACCATCGACGGGCCAAGCGGCTCGGGCAAGGGTACGGTCGCCGGGCTGCTGGCCCGCGAGCTGGGCTGGAAGCTGCTGGACTCCGGCGCGCTGTACCGTTTGCTGGCGTTCAACGCCAGCAACCACGGCGTCGACCTGACCAACGAAGAGCTGCTGACCAAGCTTGCCGCCCATCTGGATGTGCAGTTCATGGCCGCCGAGCCCGGTAAGCTGCAACAAATCATCCTCGAGGGTGAGGACGTCAGCAACGTCATCCGCACCGAAACCGTCGGCGCCGGTGCATCGATGGTCGCCTCGCTGCCTGCCGTGCGTGATGCGCTGCTGGTGCGCCAGCGCGAATTCCGCGAGGCCCCGGGCCTGATCGCCGACGGTCGCGACATGGGCACCGTGGTGTTTCCGGACGCGCCGTTGAAGGTCTTCCTCACCGCCAGCGCGGAGGAGCGGGCACGTCGCCGCTACCTGCAGTTGAAGGGCAAGGGTGAAGATGTTAGTCTGTCGAGTCTGCTGGATGAGATTCGTGCGCGTGACGAGCGCGACACCCAACGTGCAGTGGCCCCGCTGAAACCAGCGGCCGATGCCATTCAGTTGGACTCTACCGAGTTGTCCATCGAGCAGGTGTTGCAACGTATCAGGAGCGAGATCGCGCTGCGCGACCTTCTCTGATAGCCAGGAGAGCAGGCAGGGGCACCAGTCAACGTCCTGCCGGCTTTCCTTTACTTAAAACAAACCCACATTGTCTGGAATGTGGCTATGGGCGTCTGTTTCGCCCGAATCTACAGGAATTAAAATGAGCGAAAGCTTTGCAGAACTCTTTGAAGAAAGCCTGAAAACCCTCAATCTTCAGCCGGGTGCCATCATCACCGGTATCGTTGTCGACATCGACGGCGACTGGGTTACCGTACACGCTGGCCTGAAGTCCGAGGGCGTCATCCCGCTCGAGCAGTTCTACAACGAAGCTGGCGAGCTGACCATCAAGGTCGGTGACGAAGTTCACGTTGCGCTGGACGCGGTCGAAGACGGCTTTGGCGAAACCAAACTGTCCCGTGAAAAAGCCAAGCGCGCCGAGTGCTGGATTGTTCTGGAAGCAGCTTTCGCCGCCGAAGAAGTGGTCAAGGGCGTTATCAACGGTAAGGTTAAGGGCGGCTTCACTGTCGACGTTAACGGCATCCGTGCGTTCCTGCCGGGCTCCCTGGTTGATGTCCGCCCAGTGCGCGACACCACCCACCTGGAAGGCAAAGAGCTGGAATTCAAGGTCATCAAGCTGGACCAGAAGCGCAACAACGTTGTCGTTTCCCGTCGCAGCGTGCTGGAAGCCGAGAACAGCGCCGAGCGCGAAGCCCTGCTGGAAACCCTGCAGGAAGGCCAGCAAGTCAAGGGTATCGTCAAGAACCTCACCGACTACGGCGCATTCGTGGACCTGGGCGGTATCGACGGCCTGCTGCACATCACCGACATGGCCTGGAAGCGCATCAAGCACCCATCGGAAATCGTTAACGTTGGCGACGAAGTCGACGTACGCGTTCTGAAGTTCGACCGCGAGCGCAACCGCGTTTCGCTGGGTCTGAAGCAGATGGGCGAAGATCCGTGGGTAGCTATCACTGCCCGTTACCCGGAAGGTACTCGCGTACAGGCTCGCGTTACCAACCTGACCGACTACGGCTGCTTCGCTGAGCTGGAAGAAGGCGTTGAAGGTCTGGTACACGTTTCCGAAATGGACTGGACCAACAAGAACATCCACCCGTCGAAAGTCGTTCAGGTTGGCGACGAAGTGGAAGTCATGGTTCTGGACATCGACGAAGAGCCTCGTCGTATCTCCCTGGGCATCAAGCAGTGCAAGCCCCACCCATGGGAAGACTTCTCCGGCCCGTTCCACAAGGGTGACAAGATCCCCGGTACCCTCAAGTCGATCACCGACTTCGGTATCTTCATCGGTCTGGACGGCGGCATCGACGGTCTGGTTCACCTGTCCGACATCTCCTGGAACGAAACCGGCGAAGAAGCCGTACGTCGTTTCAAGAAGGGCGACGAGCTGGAAACCGTCATCCTGTCGGTCGACCCAGAGCGCGAGCGCATCTCCCTGGGCATCAAGCAGCTGGAAGACGATCCGTTCTCCAACTTCGTTGCTGTCAATGACAAGGGCGCTATCGTCAAGGGCATCGTGAAAGAAGTTGACGCCAAAGGCGCCATCGTCACTCTGGCCGACGACATCGAAGCTACTCTGAAAGCTTCCGAAATCAGCCGTGACCGCGTTGAAGACGCGCGTAACGTCCTGAAGGAAGGCGAAGAGATCGAAGCCAAGATCATCAGCGTTGACCGCAAGTCCCGCGTAATCAGCCTGTCCATCAAGTCGAAGGACGATGCTGAAGAGCGCGAAGCCATCCAGAGCCTGAAAAACGCTCCGGAAGCGGCTGCCGACACCACCATGGCTGCGCTGCTGCGCGAAGCAATGGCCAAGCAGAACTGAGTTCTGTTTGATCGGTAAAAAGGGCGACCCTCGGGTCGCCCTTTTTTTTGGTGTGGATTCAGGTTTGGGTTTGCGTTGTTCGTCGTGGGTTTTGTTGCGTCTGGCAGATCGAGTGCCGTCCGCGCGGCGCTCGATTTACCAGGCGATGCACCCCTACCGCCATACCCTCATGCCCCCGATGGTTGCCGGCCTGCCACCAATCCATTCCAACCCTGCCTGCCCCCACCAGCTAGACCATTCCTGTAAAACTTCAATCTTGAATTTTTTTATTAAGTCAAGAAGCACCCTGTTCAAATCCCTTCCAGCGTGCTACAAACTGGTTAAGCAATGATCTAGCTGCTTGATAACGAAGGGAAAAATATGACGAAGTCGGAGCTGATCGAACGTATTGTCACCCATCAGGGGCTGCTCTCGTCCAAGGACGTGGAGCTGGCCATCAAGACCATGCTTGAGCAGATGTCACAATGCCTTGCCACTGGCGATCGCATCGAGATCCGCGGTTTTGGTAGCTTCTCGCTGCACTATCGCGCCCCTCGCGTAGGCCGTAACCCGAAGACCGGCCAGTCGGTCAGCCTCGAAGGCAAGTTCGTGCCGCACTTCAAACCTGGCAAAGAGTTGCGCGACCGGGTCAATGAAGAAGAACATGATGAGGCCCACACCTGATTCCACAAGGAGCAATCTGATGCGTAACCTCAAGCGCGCCCTGGCGGCGGTGTTCGTGCTGCTGTTGGCGGCTGTGGTGCTGTTCTTCGTGCTGGAGAACCAGCAAACCGTCTCGTTGGTCCTGTTCGGTTGGGCAGCCCCGGCCATGCCAGTCGCCGTGCTGGTCCTGGCCGCCCTGGTCATTGGTCTGGCAGTCGGGCCGCTGCTGGGTGCCTACGGCGTGCAGCGTAGCAAACGCAAGATCAGGGCTTCTGCCCGCCAGGCGGCGCTGAACGGTAACTAAGGATATTTCCTACACCCGAATGGGAAAGTCTCACCTATGCCTGCACCGGCCGACATGGAGTAATAACGCACTTCATTTTCGGCCTAGGCGAGTGTGCGCAGCATGGATTTTCCCGTCCTTTCCCATCACGGTGGTACCCGCGGCGTTACCGGCTCCTGCCATCAACTGCACCTCGACCCGTCCACCAGCCTGCTGATCGACTGCGGCCTGGAGCAGGGCGCCGAGGCGGCACCAGGCGTAGCATCGGCACCGCTCGGTTTCGATGTGCAGGGCATCGAGGCCCTGGTTATCACCCATGTGCACCTTGATCACGTTGGCCGCATCCCGGCACTGCTGGCTGCCGGCTACCGTGGGCCCATCCTGTGCAGCGAGCCGTCCGCCCGGCTGCTGCCGCTGGTGCTGGAGGATGCCTACAAGCTGAGCATCAGCAGCGAGCCTGCCCATGTGGCGAGGTATCTCGATTTTGTCCGCGACCTGATCGTGCCTCTGCCTTTCGAACAATGGCGCACCTTGGTCGATCACCCCGGCCTCACCTGCCGCATTCGCCTGCAACGCGCCGGCCACCTGCTGGGTTCAGCCTATGTCGAATGCGACATGCAGCACGAACAAACCAACACCCGCTACGTGTTTTCTGGCGACCTCGGCGCCTGTGGCAACCCCTTGCTGCGCCCCGTACAGCCCCCGGAGCGGGCCGATGTGCTGGTACTGGAGAGCACCTACGGCGACCGCTTGCACCCGCCTGCAGGCGACCGTCAGCAGCGGTTGGAGGCGGCCATCGACCGCGCCCTGGCCGACCAGGGCACGCTGCTCATTCCGGCCTTCAGCCTGGGTCGCACCCAGGAGCTGCTGTACGAGCTCGAAGGCATTCTTCACCGCAAGGCCTTGCTGAACAAGGCCGGCCCGGCCCTCGATGGCGACCCGCTCGACTGGTCGCAGTTGCCTATCATCCTCGACTCACCCTTGGCCCAACGCATTACCGGCGTGTATCGCGAGTTGCATGACTATTGGAGTGCCGAGGCCCGGGCGCGCCTTGCCGAAGGGCGCGACCCGCTGGGTTTCAGCCAGCTGATCAGCGTGGACACCCACGCCCGCCACCAGCAGGTGGTCAATTACCTGAAGAGCACCGGTCGGCCGGCGATCGTGATTGCCGGCAATGGCATGTGCTCGGGCGGGCGTATTGTCAATTACCTCAAGGCCATGCTGGGGGACCCACGGCACGAGGTGATGTTTGTCGGTTACCAGGCCAAGGGCACGCCGGGCGCGGTGATACAGGCTAGCGAAGGGGCGGAAGGGTTTGTGCAGATCGACCTGGATGGGCAGATGTATGAGGTGCGCGCAAAAGTCGTAACCTTGCCGGGTTACTCTGGGCATGCGGATCAGGATGGGTTGGTGAGCTTCGCACTGGATGGTGCTGAAGCTGCCAGGAAGGTTGTGCTGGTCCACGGAGAAGCCCGGGCGAAAGCTGCGTTGGCCCAAGCGCTATGCAAGCGTGGCGGTAGAGGGGTCGACGTAACGGTTGCCTTGTAGCGGGCTGCAGGCCGTCGGCTTGTGGGGTGCTGGTGGAACTTTGTTGACGGTATCTTTCTCTTAGGTCGGATAAGTGCTAAAGCTGTAGGTCGTTTTGTGCGGTCTGCGGTGGGTGAGCAAAATGCCGCTACGCTTAGCTTCAGCAGGTCTTTTACGTCGGATCAGCTGCAGCCAAGGCTTAGCCTCGCTGCCATAGGAATCATGCAAATGGTCAGATCTAAGGAAAACGAGAACAAATGCCAAATGAACGTAGCCCCGGAGTCGAAAATGACGAAGTTGATGTTCTCGAGCTTTGGCATGTCTTGTGGAGTCGTAAACTGCTCATCCTTTCGTGCATTGTTTTAGTTACGGCAGCGGCTCTTGTTTATATCTCCTTCAAGACGCCGATGTACGAAGCCAAGTCTTTTATCTTGCCGCCGACCAAGAATGATATTGCCCAATTGAACTATGGACGCACCGAAGCGAGCGGCCTCGAAGCGTTCACGCCCAAAGATGTTTATGAGATTTACCTGCGTTCCCTGCAGTCTGAGGCCCTGCGACGCCAGTTCTTTCGCACGGTCTATTTGCCTAATTTGCCAGAGGTGGCCCGCCAAGGCTCTCAAGATGCACTTTATGACCAGTTTGGCAAGGTATTGACTGTGGGGCCGGTGACGGGAGATAGTGCCGAGCGCTTTCTGATCAGGGCGTTAAGTGACGACCCCAAGATGAGTGTAAAGTGGGTAACGCGTTTTTCCGAAATGGCCAGCGACCTTGCCAAAAAGACGCTGGTTGAAGATGCCGATACTGAAGTGAAGGTGCTGGTCAAGACTCTGGAGCAACAGATCCGCAGCGCAAGGGATGCGGCGCGCAAGCAGCGGGAAGATCAAATCGTCCGCCTTGAAGAGGCGCTGAAAGTTGCCAAGGCAGTGAGCCTGAGCAAGCCCCCCATCATTGCCAGTGGTATGAACACTGAAGTGTCTGGCGGTATGCAGGGCGCACTGACCTACATGCGCGGCAGCCAGGCCCTTGAGGCAGAGCTTGCAAACCTTCGCGCGCGGGAATCCGATGACCCTTTCGTCGCCGATTTGCGGGAGATCCAGGAGAAGCTCGACTTCTACCGCAACCTGCACTTGAACCCGGCCGTGATCGAGGTGTTTCAGCAGGATGGTGCCATTGAGGTGCCTGATAGTCCGGTCCGGCTTCGCAAGTTGCTCATTGTTGTAGGGGGCGTGTTCGCCGGGCTGGTACTCGGTGTGCTCTTGGCCGCATTTGCCCACCTGGTTTCGGCTGAAAGGGAGCGTCGTCTGGGGCGCGCTTGAGCTACTACCCCCGAGTCTGCATGCTGCGGGTAGAGTCGAATCGATAGTGATGAATTTTAACAAGAGGCTGGTTGCGTGAAGCTCATAGAAACAAATATCTCGGACGTAGTCGTTTTTGAGCCTACCGTTTTCGAGGACGACAGGGGCTGGTTCTATGAGTCTTATAGCGAGCCTAAGTTCCATGCGTTGCTCAGTGCGCAAGGTATTACGCTTCCTCCTTCTTTTGTTCAGGAGAATTGCTCTCTATCCAAAAAGGGGGTGATGCGCGGCTTGCACTATCAACTTTATCCTTTTGCCCAAGGCAAGTTGGTAAGTGTGGTTCAGGGCGCGGTGTTCGACGTGGCAGTGGACATTCGAAAAGGTTCTCCTACCTTCGGGCAGTGGGTAGGCATGGAGCTATCGGCGGCCAACCGCAAGATGATGTGGGTGCCTGAAGGCTTCGCCCATGGTTTCATCGCCCTGGAAGAAGATACGGTGTTCCAGTACCGCACGACCAATGTCTACTCCAAAGAGCATGAACGCAGCATTGCCTGGAATGACCCGGACTTGGCTATCGAATGGCCGCAGGTGGAGGGGCTGCTGATCAGTGACAAGGATGCGATAGCGCCAACCCTTGCCGAGGCTGACTTGCCACCTTTGATCCTGAAGGGGCAGGCGGAAGACTTGGTACTGCCGATCATCGGTGATGATCGCGGGAGTCTGATCAGCATCGAAAAGGCGTTGAATATCCCGTTTGCCATCCGTCGCGTCTACTACATCTTCGGTACCAAGGCCGGCGTCAGCCGCGGTTTTCATGCCCACCGGGATCTTCAGCAACTGATCATCTGCCTGGCCGGCAGTTGCCGCATGACCCTCGATGACGGTACCGGCCGGGTTGACCATATGCTTGATGCCCCGCAGAAAGCCCTGCTGATCAAGAATATGGTCTGGCGTGAAATGCATGATTTCAGTGAAGACTGTGTGCTCATGGTCATCGCCAGTGAAACCTACGATGAGCGTGATTACATCCGCAGTTATGATGACTTCAAGAGGCTGATCGCCCATGCCTAGTATTCATGCCCTGGCCGATGTACAAACCGACGCCATCGGTGAAAAAACCAGAGTCTGGCAATATGCAGTCATCCTCAAAGGTGCGCGAATTGGCAGCAATTGCAACATTTGCGCCCACACCCTGATCGAGGGAGGGGTTGTAGTCGGGGACAACGTCACTGTGAAAAGTGGTGTGTTTCTGTGGGAGGGGCTCGTGATCGAGGACAATGTCTTCATTGGCCCCAATGCTACATTCACCAATGACAGGGTGCCGCGCTCCAAGTGCTACCCCGAAGCGTACGAAGTCACGGTGCTGAGGGAAGGCTGCAGCATCGGGGCGAATGCGACATTGCTCCCGGGCGTCACGATTGGTCGACATGCCATGGTAGGTGCTGGCGCCGTAGTGACAAAGGATGTACCTGATTACTGCGTGGTAGTGGGTAATCCGGCAAAAGTAATAAGGGAGCTAGAGCATGGTTGATTTCCTGAATCTGAAGGCCGTAAATAAACAGTACCGCGACGAACTGTTGAAGGCGTGCGCCGATGTCATCGACTCCGGCTGGTACATCGGCGGTAGCGCCCTGGCCCGCTTTGAAAGCAACTTTGCCGCTTATTGCGGTACCGCTCATTGCATTGGCGTGGCAAACGGCCTTGATGCACTAACGCTGACCTTGACTGCCTGGAAGCAACTGGGGCGTGTGAAGCAGGGTGATCAAGTCATCGTCCCGGCCAATACCTATATTGCGAGCGTGCTGGCAATCACCGCCAGTGGGTTGGAACCTGTGCTCGTCGAGCCGAGCCCTGCAACGTTCAATATTGATCCTTCCCTCATTCGTCAGGCTATTACCGACAAGACCCGCGTCATCTTGCCGGTGCACCTGTATGGGCAGATTGCAGACATGAAGGCGATCAACGAGATTGCCGCCGAGTACGGTTTGCTGGTGCTCGAAGACTCGGCCCAGGCTCACGGTGCCTCAATCGATGGCAAGCGAGCGGGGAACTGGGGGGATGCCTCAGGCTTCAGCTTCTATCCGGGCAAGAATCTGGGGGCGCTCGGCGATGCCGGCGCGATCACCACCTCGGATGCCGAGTTGGCGGAAGTGCTGCGCGCCCTCAGAAACTACGGTTCCCATGAGAAGTACAAGAACTTGTACGTCGGTGTGAACAGTCGTTTGGATGAGATACAGGCGGCTATGCTGGACGTAAAACTCAAGTATCTCGATGAAGAAATCAGCAAGCGTCGGCATATCACCACGTGCTACCGCGCAGGCATTCGCAATGCTCATATCGTCCAGCCGCAAAGCAGCGTTGCCGAGGAGCATGTCTGGCATCTGTATGTAGTGCGCACGGCGTACAGAAACGCGCTGCAGCAACATCTTCGCGAGCAGGGTGTGCAGACGCTGGTTCACTACCCGATCCCGCCTCACAAGCAACAGGCTTACCGCCAATACAACGGTTTGAGCCTGCCGCTGACTGAAATTATTCATGATGAAGTGCTCAGCCTGCCTGTGGACCCCACCATGAGCGACGCGGATATCCAGAAGGTCATCGATGCCTGCAACAGTTTTACTGTGTCCGGGCAATAATTCATGACGTTGATCAAGACCAGTCTGCTGAATGCTATTGCTGTTGTTGTAAAGATGGCGACATTGCTGGGGCTCAACAAGGTGCTGGCCCTTTATGTAGGGCCAGCGGGTTATGCGGCGATCGGGCAATTGCAGAATGCCGTGACCATGTTCACGACACTGGCCAGCGGCGCTGTAAGCACCGGGGTAACCAAATACACCGCGGAGTTTGCTGATCGGCCGGACGAACAACACAGGATCTGGCGAACTGCCGGGACGCTGTCACTGCTGGTTTCGTGTGTATTGGCAGCGCTGATCGTGGCCTTGCGGGCACCTTTGGCAGGCTGGTTTTTCAACGATGAAACATTCGCACCGGTGTTGGTTTGGTTTGCCGCTACCTTGGTATTTTTTGCCTTCAACTCGTTGCTGCTGGGCATTCTGAACGGCAAGAAAGACGTTCAGCGCTACGTGCTCGCCAATATTCTCGGCAGCCTGATATCGCTGGTGGTAACCTGTGCACTGACCATCAGGCTGGGGTTGTACGGTGCTCTGGTTTCGCTGGCCGTGTACCAGTCGTTGAGCTTCGTGGCCACCTTGGTCATCTGCATACGCACGCCATGGTTCCGCCTCACTGATTTCATCGGGGCGCTGGACAGGCAGTCCCTGTCACGGCTGGCAAAGTTTGCTCTGATGGCCGTGGTGACAGCGTGCTCTCTGCCCATTTGCCATGTGTTCATCCGGGATTACCTGGGGGCGGAATTCGGCTGGGATTACGCAGGTTACTGGGAGGCCATGTGGCGGTTGAGCACGGCCTATCTCATGCTGATCACCACGACGCTTGCGGTCTACTACCTGCCAAGGCTCTCGGAACTTTCCGATGCGGGTGAACTTCGTCGGGAAATCATCCAGGGATACAAGCTCATCCTGCCCCTGACCATTGCTGCCGGTCTGGTTATCTACCTGCTCAGGGACTTCATCATTCATGTGCTGTTCTCGGAGTCATTCCTGCCCATGCGTGAGTTGTTCGCATGGCAGATGGTCGGAGACAGCCTGAAGGTAGTCAGTTGGCTGATGGCCTATCTGATGCTCGGCAAGGCACTTACCCGCTTGTATTTGGTTACCGAAGTCTTCTCGACGCTTTCGCTGTACGCACTGACTGTCTATTTCACTCAGCTGTGGGGGTATGAAAAAGTTACCCTTGCATACGCGGCAAACTACCTGTTGTACGGAGTCATGATGTATTTCTCGGTATTCCGTCGTTTGCACATTATTGTTGGCGATACGGCGCGGAGCTGAGTAGATGAAGGACGTCATCGAACAGTTGCATGGACGCATTCTTGGCGCTGAACCGGCCCAGGCTTTGGTGCAGGCGCAGGTCTATGGGGCATTACTCTGGGCGGTGGACCTGGGTATTTACGATGCCATCGTGCTGGAGCGCGAATTGGTGACCCGGTGCGCCAGCCGGGTAACGCTGCCGACCGCCAGCGGCGTATCACGCGGCTGCCTGCATGTGGTCAGCGAGCCCTATATGCAAGGCGGGCATACCCGGCTGATGGAGCGCCTGGCCCACATGCACGAAGGGCCTGTGGACCTGCTGGTGGCGCGCAGCGCCAAGCCCCAGGTGCTCGAACGCCTGGCGGGCTATTTCGCCCATATCGAGGTGGCACGCGGCGATGACCCGTGCGCCCGCCTCCAGTCCATCGTCGACACCCTGGCCCAGTACGACAAGGTTGTGCTGCACATCCATCCGGACGACATCATCACCACCGTCGCCTGCGGCTTGTTGAAGCAGCAGCGTGGCGTCGCGCTGACGGTGTATTTCGTCAACCACGCCGACCATGTGTTCAGCTTTGGCGCGTCGGTGGCCGATGTGTACTTCGAGATCAGCGCCTACGGGCACCACCTGGACAAGAAGAAGCACCTCACCTGCCAGAAGAGCTTCCTGGCGATCCCGATCGAGACCAGCGGCGCCAAAGTGCCGGATGCCGTGCCAACCCACGAGCGAATCAAGGTGTTCAGCGCCGCCTCGGCGGCCAAGTACAAGCCCCACCGCGGCCTGGACATGCGCCCGTCGATCACGGCGATTCTCGAACGTTTCCCCAATGCCGAATGCTGGATCATCGGCGCCAATCCCCTGACCAACACTTGGTGGTGGACAGTGAAGTTGCGCTACCCCAAGCGCTTCTTCATCCGCCGTCACCTGCCGTACAAGGACTACTTGGCCTTTGCGGAAAAAGCCGACTTCTACCTGGACAGCTACCCTATACCCGGTGGCACGGCGTTCGCTGAACAGTTGCTCAAGGGCCGGCGTTGCGTGGGGTTGGTGGCGCCTATCCAGGGCTACTCCCCCGCAGACAGCCTGAAGGTGGCCAGCGTTGACCAGCTGCTGGCGAGCATTGCACAGCCCCGGCCCAGTGCCCCGGTGGTGGAAGCGGTGCAGCGGGTCAACTCGTTGGAGGCGGTGAAAGCGCGTTACCTGGCCTGCATCGAGCGGGGCGAATACAGCGAGAACGAACTGGCAGCCATGCTGCCGTGGACGGGCAACCTGGATTTCATGAAACCGACAGGTAAGGTCACTAGCATGATCCCTGCGGAAGTCTTCGACGCCCTGTGCCGCATAGACACGAACCTGGCGTTGCGAACGCTGCTTTCCTACGCCTGGGTGCCGAGAATCAAGCTCTTGATCAAGGTCACGCTGTACCGGCTGGCCAGGCTGACCAGAGCGCGAGGGTGAGTGTGATCAGGATCTTTATCGGCGTGCTGTTCTGCCTGCTGTTCTTCAGCGACTTCGTCGTGTTGACGCTGGGGCTGGGCAGCGTGTTTGCCGGTTGGCGAGAAATGATCAGCCTGCTGATGATCATGTGGCTGCTGTTGCGGGCGCTGGCCAGCATCACGGCGCGTGGCATGGTCAACCTCGAAGTAGGGCGGTGGTTGCTGGTCGTGCTGTTCTTTGTCTTCCTGTACCTGCTGTTCGGCGACCTGAGCGCGTCATCGGTGCGCATGTTCCGTGCACTGGCCGTGCCGGTGTTCGTCGGCATGGCGGTGGCCGTCTGGGCGCAAGCGGTGTCGACCGAGAAGAAGCTGCGCCATGTGTACTGGTCGGTGTTGGCCATGAGCGTGCTCACTGGCGTGTATGCGTTGTACCAGTACCTGACCATCGTCTCGGCCGAGCAGTTCTGGTACTGGCCGCTGCTTACCGCCAAAGGCTATGAACTGCAACCCTACAACTCTATGCGTGACGGGCTGCCGCGGGTTTCCGGCTTCTTCACTGGCACGCTGGAATTTTCTGCAGTAATCCTCAACACCGCCGCCATGACACTGGCCGTGTTGCTCAGCGGGCGTAACTGGTCGTTGATCCGGCGCCTGCTGCTGATTGCGGCCTTCCTGCTGCTGTGCGGGCTGATTGTGATCGGCTCGGTGCGTACGGCAATGATCGGCCTGGTGTGCATCTGCTCGATGCTGGTGGTGGCCCGGGTACTGCGCACGGCCTGGCTGATCTCGCTGCTGGGCTATTTGCAGTTCGTTGGCCTGACCGTGGCAATTTTCGCCTACCTGTCGATGGGCTACACCCAGGATTTGTCGGCGCTGGACCGCGAGCGCCAGTGGCTGCACATGTATGAGGTGCTGAGCGCGCACCCCATGGGCTATGGCTTTGGCGCGGTAGGCCCGGGCCAGCCGCACTGGTTCGATTCGTTCTGGCTCAACCTGCTGGCCACCTGCGGTTTGGTCGGCCTGCTGATCATGGCCGGGTTGATCCTTTGGTATCACAAGCTGGTGACGATCGTCGTCCGGGACAGGCCCCATGCCAGCTCCTGGAAAAACGGCCTGGGCAACTTCGTGATTGCCAGCTACCCGTTCTTCCTGAGCTCGTTCTTTTTCCAGTCCTATACGAACAGTGTTGTCCTCTACATTTTCGCGATCGTGGTGATGGTGATCATTGGTGAAAACAGAAGAACAAAAGTTGAGCTTGGCAGTACTGATCGTTCTGTATCGGAAAACTAGCCAGGACTCGATTGCCCTGCAGTCGCTGCTCGCACAGCAGGCGCTGCTGCATGACGAGGGCATCGACCTGCAACTGTACGTCTGGAACAACTCCCCCGGCGTGGCGCAGCCGTGCCCGGGCGTACGCTGGCACGAGGCGGACAACCAGCGGCTGTCGGTGGTCTACAACCAGGTGGCCGAACAGGCGTTTGCCGCCGGGGTCGATCTTTTCATGATTTCGGATGACGACACCAACTACTCGAACATCCGCCTGTCCAGCTGCCTGGCGCAGATCGGCAAGGTGCGCCAGGCACCGGGTGGCGACCAGGTGGGCGTGTTCATGCCCCGGCTGATCAGCCATGGGCAACTGGTTAGCCCCGGCAAGCGCTGGCTGTTCATGGGCCGCCTCACGCCCAACGTGGCCCCTGGGCTGGTGGACTCGAAAAACCTGTTGGGCATCAACAGCGGCCTGATTTTCACCCGCGAGTGCTTCCAGCGCATGACGCCGTTCTATGACGAGCGGTTGCGCTTCTATGCCACCGATACCGACTTTTTCATCCGCTACGAGGAGTATTTCCCAAAGGCCTGCGTGCTGGATGTGGAGATTGCCCACGACCTGTCCGAGCACAGCGCCGATACCCCCGAGCGTGCCTTGTTCCGCTTCGAGGAAATGATCCACGGGTTGCGTATCAGCTTTCATTCCCACGGCCTGCTGGAGCGCATCCTGCTTGACCTGTACCTGGTCTATGCGGCCATTCGCAAAGCGGTGGCTTACCGCCGTCCGGCCTTCGTCAAGGCCTTGTTTACCCAGGTGAGGGCTGTGAAATGATGCATGCCTTGCTCGAAAAACTGGTGCTGCTGATTAAAAAACGCCCATTGGTGGTCGACCGGCGCATCTCGTCGGGCTACCTGCTGGGGCTGTTCGTGACTAAGCTGCTGATGGCCTGCCGCGGTATGATCCGCCTGCGCCGACGGCGCCTGGCGTTCATTGGCTCGGGAGTAACCTTGAAGGAAGTGGGCAAGATCGAGTACGGCCCAGGGCTGGTCATCGACCAGGGCTGTTTCGTCGATGCCTTGTCCAATGACGGCATCCGCTTCGGCACCGCCGTGTCGCTGAACAAGCACATCATCATCGAGTGTACCGGTAGCCTGGCCAACATTGGCAAGGGCCTGGTGATTGGCGACAACGTCGGTCTGGGTGCAGGCTGCTTCCTGGGCTGCGCCGGTGGCATCGAGATTGGCAGCGACACAATCATCGGCAACTTTGTCAGCTTCCATTCGGAAAACCACAACTTCGAAGACCCAGTGCAACCTATCCGACTGCAGGGCGTGAGCCGCCAGGGCATCAAGGTGGGCCGCAATTGCTGGATCGGTGCGAAGGTGACCGTGCTCGATGGCGCTGTGATCGAAGACGGCTGCGTGTTCGCCGCAGGGGCGGTGGTGGCCGCGGGCGTGTACCGCAAGAATTCGATTTATGGTGGCGTGCCGGCCAAGTTCATCAAGGCGCGCGTGGCGGAAGAAGGGGTGGCATGAAAACGTTGCACTTTGTCCATCTGCTGAATGACTACAGTGGTAGCCCGCGGGTACTGAACCAGACCATCACCGCGCTGCAGCAACATGGCGCTGACTGCACCCTGCATGTGGGCAGCAGCGGCCACGGCGTGCTCGACGAACTGCAGGTACGCACCTGCAAGTTTGCCTACAAGCGTTTTGACAACCGCTGGCTGACCTTGCTGGCGTATGCCGGATCGCAGGTGGCGCTGTTCTTCAGCCTGTTGTGCCAGGTGCGGCCGGGGTCGGTCGTACTGGTGAACACCATGCTGCCCTTTGGTGCAGCCTTGGCCGCCCGTTTGCGTGGCGCCAAGGTGGTTTACCACGTGCATGAAACCTCCATCCGGCCTGCGCTGCTCAAGGCGTTCTTGCGTCGGGTGATTGCCGGTTGCGCCAGCAAGGTGGTCTACGTATCGAAGTACCTGCAGGTACAAGAAGACGTGGCTGGCGTGCCTGCAGTGACCGTGTACAACGGTCTGGCCGAGGGCTTTCAGCAGCAGGCGATGGCCACGCCGTACCAGCACTTGCACGACGGCCGCTTCAATGTACTGATGCTGGCGTCGTTGAAAGGCTACAAGGGGGTGGACGAATTTGTTGCCCTTGCCACGGCACTGGCCGCGGACCCTGTGCTGAAGTTCACCCTGGTGCTCAATGCCAGCCCGCAGGAAGTGGACGCCTACTTCGCCGGCAAGGCTCTACCGCAAAACCTCATGCTCAGCCCGGCCAGTGCCGAGGTGGCGAAGTTCTACCGCAATGCCAGCCTGGTGCTGAACCTCTCCCATGTGGATGGCTGGGTCGAAACCTTTGGCCTGACCATTCTCGAGGCGATGGCCTTCGGCATCCCGACTATCGTGCCCCCGGTAGGCGGCCCGGTCGAACTGGTCAGCGACGGGGTAGAGGGTTACCAGATCGATTCGAAGAACCATGAACAACTGGTGTGCACCGTTGCGCGCCTGTCGCAGGACCCAAAAGTGTGCCAGGAGCTGTCCGAGCGCGCACGCAGGAAAGCGAGTGAGTTTTCCACCGCCAACTTCCAGAAGAATATCGTGATGGTGTTTGATGACTTATAAGATTGCAGTGATTGGTACGGTCGGTTTACCCGCCCAATACGGGGGGTGGGAAACATTGACCGAACAATTGGTGCGCAACCTGCCGGGTGACTGCGAACTCACCGTGTATTGCAGTGCGCCGCATTACCCCCAGCGTCCGAAGTTTTTCGAGCGCGCCCGCCTGGTCTACCTGAACCTCAAGGCCAATGGCGTGCAAAGCATTCCGTACGATGTACTGAGCATGCTGCATGCCTACCGCAAGCATGACCTGATGTTGATTCTGGGGGTTTCCGGCTGCATTGCCCTGCCATTCATGCGCCTGCTGACCCGCAAGCCTATCGTGGTGAACATTGACGGCTATGAATGGAAACGCGCCAAGTGGTCCAACTTCGCCCGCTGGTTCCTGAAGTTGTCCGAAGCGGTGGCTGTGCGTTTTGCCCATGCGGTCATCACCGACAACAAGGTGCTGCAGGAATATGTGACCGCCGAATACAACAAGCCTAGCGAACTGATTGCCTACGGTGGCGACCAGGCCCGGGCCGGCGAGCCAACCGAGCAAGCCCGCCAGGCTTACCCGTTCCTTGGTGCGCCCTATGCCTTTACGGTGTGCCGCATCGAGCCAGAGAACAACATCCATGTCATTCTCGAGGCCTTCGCCGGCTCTGGCATGCCGCTGGCGATCATCGGCAACTGGAATCACAGCGAATATGGCGTGCAACTGCGCAAGCAATACGAAGGTGTAAGCAATATTCACCTGCTGGACCCGATCTACGACGTGGAGCAACTGAGCCCGCTGCGCAGCAATGCCACGGTGTACCTGCATGGCCACAGTGCCGGCGGCACCAACCCTTCGCTGGTCGAAGCCATGTGGCTGGGCCTGCCGGTGGTAGCCTTCGATGTGTCGTTCAACCGCGCTACCACCGAAGACCAGGCGCTTTACTTTGCCGACAGCACCTCGCTGCGCAACCACGCCCAGGCACTGTTTGCCGATGAGGGCGCCCGTGCGCAACTGTCTGCGCGCCTGCACGAAATTGCCAACCGCCGTTACCGCTGGTCGGTGGTGGCAGACCAATACCGCAGCGTGTTCACCCGCCTGCTGGGCCGGGCGGGGAGAGGTTGATGGCCGGGCAAGGCAACGTGCAACGGCCGGGTATCCTCATCACCGGCGGTAGCGGTTTTGTCGGCAAGGTGTTGCTGCAGCGTCTTGCTGCGGACACACGCTGGGCACCGCGCGCACTGGTGCGGCAGTCGCCTGGCCAGCGGCTGGCTGGCGTCGATTACCGGCCATTCAGCGAGTTGGCGGCGGTAGAGGTGGCGTCCGGGCATTTCGAGCAGGTCGACACCGTAATCCACCTGGCCTCCCGTGTGCACGTAATGCAGGAAACCGCCGCCAACCCGCTGGCCGAATTCCGCCGGGTAAACGTGGAAGGCACCCTGAGCCTGGCCCGGGCCGCTGCCCAGGCCGGCGTGCGGCGCTTCATATTTGTAAGCTCGGTGAAGGTGAACGGCGAAACCACTGACGGCCGCCGGCCCTTCACCGCCGACGAAGCCCCCGCGCCTTCGGACCCGTACGGCATCTCCAAGCGCGAAGCCGAAGACGGCCTGCGCCAACTGGCGGCTGAAACCGGACTGGAAGTGGTGATCGTGCGGCCGGTGCTGGTGTATGGCCCTGGCGTGAAAGCCAACTTCCGCAGCATGATGAACTGGCTGAGCAAAGGCGTGCCGCTGCCGTTTGGCGCCATCCACAACAAGCGCAGCCTGGTGGCGCTGGACAACCTCGTGGACCTGCTGGTGACCTGCATCGACCACCCGGCCGCCGCCAACCAGACTTTTTTGGCCAGCGATGGCCACGACCTGTCCACCACCGAACTGCTGCAACGGCTGGGCAAGGCGCTGGGCAAGCCCGCCAGGTTGCTGCCGGTGCCCGCCGCCTGGTTGAAGGGCGCGGCCACCTTGGCCGGCAAAGGCGGGCTGGCCCAGCGCCTGTGCGGCTCGTTGCAGGTAGACATTGGCAAAACCCGTGAACTGCTGGGCTGGCAGCCCCCGCTGGATGTCGACCAGGCACTGCGGGCCACGGCACTCAACTTTTTGAAAGAGCAAGACAAATGACGGCATGGTGGCTCATTCCCCTGGTCGCAGGGGCATCCCTGCTCTTGACCGCAGCGCTGCGGCGCTACGCCCTGAACAAACAGATCATCGACGTGCCCAACGCGCGCAGTTCGCACACCGTGCCTACTCCACGGGGTGGCGGTGTGGCCATTGTGCTGAGCTTTCTGGGCTGCCTGCCGCTGCTGGGCCTGGCCGGTGCAGTGCCGTTGCCGACGCTGGTCGCCATCGGCGGGGCAGGGGCACTGATCGCGGTAATCGGCTTCATGGATGACCATGGACACATCGCCGCCCGCTGGCGCCTGCTCGGCCACTTCGCCGCAGCCGGCTGGATGCTGTACTGGCTAGGCGGCCTGGCGCCGGTGCTGGTGTTTGGTTTTACCCTGGACCTGCAGTGGTTCGGCTACATCCTGGCCGCGCTCTACTGTGTGTGGATGCTCAACCTGTATAACTTCATGGACGGCATCGACGGCATCGCCAGCGTCGAAGCGGTGACTGCCTGCCTGGGCATGGTGCTGCTCTCGGCCCTGGCCGGTGCGCCGCAGCTGATGGCGCTGCCGCTGTTGCTGGCCGCAGCCACGCTCGGCTTCCTGTTCTGGAACTTCCCGCCGGCCAGGATCTTCATGGGTGACGCCGGTAGCGGCTTTCTCGGCATCGTATTGGCGGGCCTGTCGCTGCAGGCGGCCTGGGCCGCGCCACAGTTGTTCTGGTGCTGGCTGATTCTGCTGGGCGTTTTCGTCGTCGACGCCACCTTCACCCTGATCCGCCGCCTGTTGCGCGGTGACAAGGTGTACGAAGCGCACCGCAGCCACGCCTACCAGTTCGCCTCGCGCCACTACGGCAAGCACCTGCCGGTGACTCTGGCGGTGGCCGCGCTCAACCTGTTCTGGCTGCTGCCGATAGCCCTGTGCGTGCTGTTGCTTGGTCTGGACGGCGTGTGGGGCGTGATCATCGCCTACCTGCCATTGGCATTTCTGGCCGTGCGCTGGCGCGCCGGCGAACTCGAACACTAGCTAGAGTGATAGAAAGAAGACGCTAGACATGTCACTTTGTAAAGCTCTCAGAGGTTCTATGGATAAGCTGCGCTCAAGACTGCTTGGACTACCTCGGCGCCACAAGCGGGCGATCCAGGTAGCGACTGATGTCATTCTGGTCTGGTTTGCGCTGTGGCTGGCGTTTGTCGTGCGCCTGGGCATCGATGACCTGGCCAACCCTGTCCGTGACCACACCTGGTTGTTCATCACTGCACCGATCATCTCGATCCCGCTGTTCATCCGCTTTGGCTTGTACCGGGCAGTGATGCGCTATTTCGGCAATGACGCACTGATCGCCATCATCAAGGCCGTGACGCTGTCGGCGCTGATCCTCGGCTTCATCATCTACTGGGCCAGCAACCACCAGAACGTGGTGCCGCGCTCGATCACCTTCAACTACTGGTGGCTGAGCCTGATCATGGTCGGCGGCCTGCGTCTGGCCATGCGCCAGTACTTCCTGGGTGACTGGTTTGCCACTGCCGTGCAGCACGTGCCCTTTGCCAACCGCGACGATGGCCTGCCACGGGTGGCCATCTATGGTGCCGGCTCGGCCGGTAACCAGCTGGTGGCGGCGCTGCGCATGGGCAAGGCCATGCGCCCGGTCGCCTTCATCGACGACGATGCCAGCATCACCGACCGGGTTATCGCCGGCCTGCAGGTGTACCAGCCGGAACAGCTGCAACGCATGATCGACGACACCGGCGCCGAAGAAATCCTGCTGGCGTTGCCCTCGGTCAGCCGCAGCCGCCGCCGCGAAATCCTCAACCTGCTGGAAGGCTACCCGCTGCACGTGCGCAGTGTGCCCGGCTTCATGGACCTGGCCAGCGGCCGGGTCAAGGTGGACGACATTCAGGAAGTGGACATTGCCGACCTGCTGGGCCGCGACGCGGTGCCGGCACAAGGCGACTTGCTACAGCACTGCATCATCGACCAGACGGTGATGGTGACCGGTGCCGGCGGCTCGATCGGGTCCGAACTGTGCCGCCAGATCCTCGGGCAGGCGCCGCGCACCCTGCTGTTGTTCGAGCACAGCGAATTCAACCTGTACACCATTGCCAGTGAGCTGGAGCAGCGCATTATCCGCGAAGGCCTGGCCGTGCAGTTGATCCCCATCCTGGGCTCGGTACGCGACCAGGCCAAGATGCTCGACGTCATGCGCGCCTGGCAAGTGGACACCGTGTACCACGCCGCGGCCTACAAGCACGTGCCAATTGTCGAGCACAACATTGCCGAAGGCCTGTCGAACAATGTGTTCGGTACCCTGTACACCGCCCAGGCGGCGCTGCAGGCCGGCGTTGCCAACTTCGTGCTGATTTCCACCGACAAGGCCGTGCGCCCGACCAACGTGATGGGCAGCACCAAGCGCCTGGCCGAAATGGTGCTGCAGGCCCTTAGCCGCGAGGTGGCGCCGGTACTGATGGGTGACACCGGCAATGTCTCGCAGGTGAACAAGACCCGCTTCACCATGGTGCGCTTCGGCAACGTGCTAGGCTCGTCGGGCTCGGTCATTCCGCTGTTCCACAAGCAGATCAAGGCCGGCGGGCCGCTGACCGTGACCCACCCGAAAATCACCCGCTACTTCATGACCATCCCCGAGGCCGCGCAACTGGTGATCCAGGCCGGCTCCATGGGGCAGGGCGGTGATGTGTTCGTGCTGGACATGGGCGAGCCGGTGAAGATCGTAGAGCTGGCGGAAAAGATGATTCACCTGTCCGGCTTCAGCATCCGTTCCGAGCGCAACCCGCTGGGCGACATCGCTATCAACTTCACCGGCCTGCGCCCGGGCGAGAAGTTGTACGAAGAGCTGCTGATCGGCGACAACGTGATTGCCACGCGACACCCCATGATCATGAGCGCCAACGAGGACTACCTGCCCTGGGATGTGTTGAAGCAGCGCCTTGACGCCCTGCGCGCGGCGACTGCGGCGGATGACTTTGCCACCGTACGCCAGCTGCTGCGCGACACCGTGAGCGGCTATGTGCCTGGTGGGGAAATTGTGGATTGGCTGTACCAGCGCCGGCGCATGGAGCCCTGAGCACTGAGTACTGAACCCTTATAAGAGCAGGTGTTGCCGGTAGCGCAACACCAACATGAACTTCAAACGTTGTGAAGTTTGAACGCGGGAAATGGGAAGAACTGAACGATGACTATTCTGGTAACTGGTGGTGCGGGTTTCATTGGCGCGAACTTCGTCCTGGACTGGCTAGCCGGCAATGACGAGCCCGTGGTCAACCTCGACAAACTCACCTACGCAGGCAACCTGCAAACCCTGAGCAGCCTGCAGGACGACAAGCGTCATATCTTCGTGCACGGCGATATCGGCGACTCCGAACTGGTTGCCCGCCTGCTCGAGGAGCACCAGCCGCGTGCGATCGTCAACTTCGCTGCCGAGTCCCACGTGGACCGCTCGATCCACGGCCCGGAAGACTTCATCGAAACCAACATCGTCGGCACCTTCCGCCTGCTGGAAGCCGTACGCGCCTACTGGGGCGGCCTGGATGAACAGGCGCGCCAGGCGTTCCGCTTCCTGCATGTGTCCACCGACGAAGTGTACGGTTCTCTGGGCGCCGGCGACCCGGCCTTTACCGAGACCCACCAGTACCAACCCAACAGCCCGTACTCGGCCAGCAAGGCCGCCAGCGACCACCTGGTGCGCTCGTATCACCATACCTACGGCCTGCCGGTGCTGACCACCAACTGCTCGAATAACTACGGCCCGTACCACTTCCCGGAAAAACTCATCCCGCTGATGATCGTCAACGCCCTGGCCGGCAAGCCGTTGCCGGTGTACGGCGACGGCCAGCAGATTCGCGACTGGCTGTACGTCAAGGACCACTGCAGCGCCATCCGCCGCGTGCTGGAAGCCGGTAAAACCGGCGAGGTGTACAACGTGGGCGGCTGGAACGAAAAGCCCAACCTGGAAATCGTCAACCGCGTGTGTGCCCTGCTGGACGAACTGCGCCCACGCGCCGACGGCAAGCCCTACGCCGAACAGATCACCTACGTGACCGACCGCCCCGGGCATGACCGCCGCTACGCCATCGATGCCCGCAAGCTCGAGCGCGAACTGGGCTGGAAGCCTGCCGAAACCTTCGAAACCGGCATTCGCAAAACAGTGGCCTGGTACCTCGACAATCAGGAGTGGGTGCAGAACGTGCAGTCTGGCAGCTACCGCGACTGGGTCGAGAAAAACTACGCAGGGCGCTCGGCATGAAGATTCTGCTACTGGGCAAGGACGGCCAGGTAGGCTGGGAACTGCAACGCAGCCTGGCCCCGCTGGGCCAGCTGCTGGCGCTGAATTCCCGCAGCCAGGCACACTGCGGCGAGCTGGCCAACCTGCCGGGCCTGGCCGAAACCGTGCGTGCCTACACCCCCGATGTAATCGTTAACGCCGCCGCCTACACCGCCGTGGACAAGGCGGAAAGCGACCGCGAGCAAGCCTTCAAGGTAAACGCCGACGCCGTCGGCGTGCTGGCCCGTGCTGCCGCCGATTGCGGCGCACTGCTGGTGCATTACTCCACCGACTACGTGTTCCCGGGGCAGGGCACCCAGGCCTGGCGCGAAGACGACGCCGTCGGCCCGCTGAATGCCTATGGCGAAAGCAAGCTGGCAGGTGAACAGGCCATCCAGGCTGCCGGTTGCCAGCACCTGATCTTCCGCACCTGCTGGGTGTATGCCGCACGCGGCAACAACTTCGCCAAAACCATGCTGCGCCTGGCTGCGGAACGCGAAAGCCTGGGTGTGATCGACGACCAGCATGGCGCCCCAACCGGTGCCGAACTGATCGCCGATATCACCGCCCACGCCATCACCGCCACCCGCCGTGACCCGGCCTTGGCCGGGCTGTACCACCTGGCGGCGGCCGGCGAAACCACCTGGTGCGGCTACGCCCGTTACGTGCTGCAGCAGGCAGAGGCCCTGGGTGTGCCCTTGAAAGCCCATGCCGAGCAGGTCAACCCGTTGACCACCGATGCCTACCCGACCCCGGCCAAGCGGCCGGCCAATTCGCGTCTGGACACCCATAAACTGCAGAAAGCCTTTGCCCTGACCCTGCCAGACTGGCGCCTGGGTGTGGCTCGCATGCTTACGGAAATACACGAGAAATGACCACTATGAAGCGTAAAGGCATCATTCTGGCGGGCGGGTCGGGTACCCGTCTGCATCCGGCGACCCTGGCAATTTCCAAGCAACTGCTGCCGGTGTACGACAAACCGATGATCTATTACCCGCTGACCACCCTGATGTTGGCGGGTATCCAGGACATTCTGATCATCTCCACCCCGCAAGACACCCCGCGGTTCGAGCAACTGCTGGGTGACGGCCATCAGTGGGGCATCAATATCAGCTACGCCGTGCAGGCCTCGCCAGATGGCCTGGCACAGGCCTTCCTGATTGGTGAGGATTTCATCGGTAACGACCTGTCGGCGCTGGTGCTGGGCGACAACATTTATTACGGCCACGACTTCCAGCAACTGCTGCGCAACGCCATGGACCGCGGCGAAGGCGCCAGCGTGTTCGCCTACCACGTGCACGACCCCGAACGTTACGGCGTGGTGGAGTTCGATGGTCAGGGCAAGGCGATCAGCCTGGAAGAAAAACCGGCCAAGCCGAAATCCAGCTATGCCGTGACCGGGTTGTACTTCTACGACAAGGACGTGGTCGAGATTGCTAAAGGCATCAAGCCGTCTGCGCGGGGCGAGCTGGAGATTACCGATTTGAACCGGGTGTACCTGGAGCAGAACCGGTTGTCGGTAGAGATCATGGGGCGCGGATATGCCTGGCTGGATACCGGGACGCATGATTCGTTGCTGGAGGCTAGCGGGTATATTGCGACCATTGAACGCCGGCAGGGGTTGAAGGTGGCTTGCCCGGAAGAGGTGGCGTACAGGCAGGGGTGGATTGGGGCGGAGCAGTTGCTGAAGCTGGCTGAGCCGTTGGCCAAGAATGGGTATGGGCAGTATTTGAAGAGGTTGGTGCAGGATAGGGTTTATTGAGTCTTATGCAGACGCCCTGAGTAGAGAAGCACTCCGTTAATCTCTGCAAGTTAGTGATTGATGGAACGCTTAATATGCAACGGAGTGTGCACCCTCACCGTGCCAGGCCTTCGTAGCCTTGCATTTGGAAGGTCAATGGTAATTGCCTTTTGCATGGCCCAGCCATGCAAAAGGCTATGTGTCGTTAATTCTGGCTGTCTAGGCTGGGTTTTAGAGTTGTGAACTGGAAGGCCTTGAACTATTGGGGCATTGCGTCAGTCAGGAATAAAACCCCCTCTTGCGAGGGGGCACTTAGCTTTATGACTGGTGTGCACTAACTACAGTGCTCAAAATATTTGGCATTTTCTCGTACAACTTAAGCGATCCTGTTGTGCTCAGGTGTCCAGGGTCTCGATAGATCGGGACACCATCGATGATCGTCTTGCACGAATTGGCATCGCAGAGCACGTCGGACAGGTAGATCACTTTGGCACCCAAAGTGGTCTCTGCGTACTTCATGAGGTTGAGCACGTTCTTGTGGGATCGCTCGAACAGCTTTCTGTCGAGCAGACATTTGTTGGACTGATTGAGCGATGGGTTGACCATCTCGCCCTGAATGCAGCTCACAATGGTGTTGTTGAGTGGCGGTGGCGGAGCAATGATTACCACCTGCTTGCCCAGTGCTTTCAGCTTCTCAACGACCACTTGCATATCCTTCATGGCGCGCTCTGGGGTCGACTTCGCAATTTGCATTGCTCCATTGGCGTCGAAGGAAATCGACTCATAGGAGTCATGCATGTACTGTCCATACGAGCCCGCCAGGATAACGGTCTTGATCGTCGGGGTTTCGCTGATGAATTTGAAGGCGCTGTCGTTAAAACCGACACATTGGCGCGCCTGCTCTTCGAAGTTGCTCCGTTTGGTGTTCGGCGCTGTGTTCAGGAAGGGTGCGCATGAACTGCGGGTGGCCTGGCGGATGTCGATTTTCTGTGATTGAGCCATCCCTGGGATGTTGTGCATCGCGTAGGAGTCCCCCCACACGATGATCTTCGGGTCTTGCGAGGTTCGGCACTTCTCAGTGTCTTTATAGATGTTAGTGCCACAGGAACGGTCAAGGCCGTAGTTCGGCGCGAACAACTTCTCGATCTTTTCAGCCGATTGGACCTTCAGGAACGCGTGCGAGAGGCCGAACAGTGCCAGGGTCAGGGCAGGGAACACGACCAACGAAGGCTTGAAGCCGTACTGCATCTTCCGGAACGGCTCTTCCACCAGGTGGTACAGCGCGAGGGCCGACGCCAACGATGCGGCCAGCAGGGTCGCTTTCACCGTCATGCTTTCAGTACTGATTGTGGCGTTTGCGATCGCGATAATTGGCCAGTGGACCAGGTACAGCGAGTAGGAAATATCGCCGGCCTTCTTGATGGGAAGTGTCCACGTTTGGCCGTTGAGTTGTCGGTGGTTCGCCAGCAGGACGATGGCCGTTGCAAAGCACACCACCACGGCGTCCAGGCCAGGATGCGACAGGCCAGAGTTGACGAACGGTGAAACCAGCAGTACGGCGAAGGCAGGAATAGCCAGCTTTGATGTGACGCTCTTGACGACGGTGCTGTGCACGAGCATCGATGCGATGCTACCAATCAGAAGTTCCCAGGCCCGGGTGGGGAGAAGATAAAATGCAGCCGACTGATTGCTCGCTGACAGGTACAAGCAGCCAACGAAGCTGACAATGGCAAGCGCTATCAGAAGCTTGCGCCAGTGCTTGGCTGGGGTGAAGGCCAAGAGCGCAGGGACGAAGAAGTAGAACTGCTCTTCAACCGCGAGCGACCACATATGCAGTAATGGTTTGGTCGCCGACTCAAGGTCGAAGTAGCCGGCTTGGCTCATCAGTACAAAGTTAGTGGAAAAGGAGAGTGCGCCGATAATCTGCTGTTTTAGAGATTCTATCTGCATGGGTGGCAGTAAGAGTTTTGCGGCGATGATGGTCGCAAAAATTGTTACGAAAGAAGCGGGCAGCAAACGCTTTGCTCGCCGAAGATAGAACTGCTTGAAGGAAAAGCTGTCGCGTTCAAGTCCCTTTGAAACGATCGATGTAATCAAGAATCCAGAGATTACAAAGAATATGTCTACCCCTAGATATCCATATTGGAAGCCAGGAATAGCCAAATGTTCAAGAACGACGAATAAGACAGCAAGCCCGCGTAAGACCTGAATATCAACCCTGATTGTAGACATCTCATTCCCGGTTTGGATTTTTGCGAAAGGTGCAAATTATATCCATAACCCATGCCATTACCAAGCCGGATGCGGGGCATTTTTAAAATGCTAGCTAAGGCGGAGTCGCCGTAAATCTAAATAGTAGGCTGAATCTGCTTGCCTTCTTCGATGGTTTGGCTGTGCTTCTTGACCTATGCACCATAGCGCAGTGCACGGGCTATGCCCGCCAGCCATTACAACCTCGGTTGCAACGCGAGACGTAGTGGTCAGCACAGCCAGTTACCACGCAGCTGTGTCAGGTGGCCAGCCGACGTAATGCTTGCTGCTACGCATTGATCAACGCGTAGTCGAAACGGCACGCCTACAGGATCTGGGGACCGCTAAGATGTGCTCACACCTAAGTGGGGATTTGGTGTTTTGAACACCATACCGAGGCTTGTGCCTCCGCGTCCCTTGGGAGATCGCGGTTGCGGTGCTGCTCGCCTGAACATCCTGTTAGGCAGAATTCTTGGCGAATTGATCGGGGGAGCGGTCGCCTATGTCAAGGGCTAAGCCGACCAAAATACCGTGATATGATCGGCCTGACTCTTGGCTATTATTCAGAGCGTTCTAGATCTTTTGCGATGCATTGAGCGGAGACTTTTTCTTCTTTTGGGTCTTGATAGAAAGCCACAACGGTTATTTCCCCTGTAGTCTCGGGGATCGGGAAGCGCGCGGACTGTGAGGTTTCATACCAGCGTGCAGCATGACGATTGCCGTCAATGAGTAGGTAAAATGCAAATTTGCCACTTTCGTGTATTTTTCCATCCACAACAAGTGAGCAGTGCGCGAAGACATCGCTCTTGGTTTTGTAAGCGGCAACAGTGACTTTAGCACCGTCGGAAACGAGTGGCGAAGCGTTTGCCAATGATTCTTTGCTTATCGGTTTTGTGTGCTTATCGGAGGCTGTTTCTGTGCTCAGTAAAGCCAAAGCTTCTTTATAATAGCGCTCGCTATAATGGAAGGGGGATATACCCCAGCGGTGCGTTTCGTCCGCAGTCAAAATATCGGGTGAGAACTGCAGGAACTGGTCTTTTCCGAGCTTTTTCTCGAGCTCATTGTACATCCAATCTAGTTCTTGGTTGGCTTTCTCGGTGGCTGCAAGGGTTACCGGGAATTCTGTATCACTCGAGTGTTCAAACTGGCTAGCCCAGTAGACTTTATTGATGACTACGGAGTTTAACTTGCCATGCGATTCCAACAGGTCCAGGAATTTTTGCATTCCTTGAAGCCATAGTTCACGACGCTCTTTCGAAGCGTGCTTGATCAGTCGGTATCCACTGACGGAACTGTCCGCCAGCAAACCACTCTCAGCAAGTTCGCTTGAGTTAGTGATAATATGCCCAGTTGGTAGGGCGACCAAATCGAATCTTTCATCGATCAGATCTATCAATATCACATCGGCACTGCTTAGGTTTTCCGTCTCAGTGAGTATTTGCTTGGAAAAATCGTACGCAACCATGCGTCGCCGAAACGCTGAAGCTATGCGATTGAGCGCTTCTTCATTTTCGTAAGGGTCGCTACACAGCGAGGCCATTGAGGAGCGTGCGAAGTAAGCCGTTAACTTAAAGTTCCGGTTTTCCTCTAGGTTGAATATATCTCTAGATACACAGCTACCGTAAATCATTAAGTTCTTGAGCACAGTTTACTTCAGCCTTCTATACTTTTGATTTATATAAGTGGGTATGCATCCCGCTCCGCCAGGCCGCTCCTTGGATCCAGTCACCAAGCGTCCCGGCTGCAAAGGAAGCCTTGGGTGCTAGGTGTAACTGAAGAACCATTATCCATAGACAGATTCAGGAATGCAACGTGCGGATTTCTTGGCCCCTTCGTTCAGGGATTACCATGAACATGCGCCGAAATGGATCCAATAAGAATCGCTAGATATATGAACTTTTTTGGCTTGAAGGTGTCGCTGAGCGATCATGTGCGCAGGACCATTGCAAGACAGGGTGTGCTCAAAATGAGAGGCATTTTGTGATCTTCGTCACATAAATGGAGCTTGGGCAAGCTCCGCGCCTGCACACCTTGCTTAGGCGGAATGAAAAGGCTTAAGCGGAAGTTTCAGTATTGCAGCTATCGAGAGACTCATGGCAGGCGCTGATGCGCTATAGTCAATGCTAGGCTTTCTTTAACGGGCTATAGAATTCGAGGGCAGCCTTTCTTCCCGTCAGGTAGGTATCCCCCTCGCAGTCTTTGATGGATGTTATATAGAACTCCTCAAAGATTTTGGCGGTTGCCTTCAGTGCTTCGTCGTCGGTCGCTTCGGCAATCTGTTTTGCCAAGTGCACTGCTCTCGTTTGGCCATAATCTGGAAGTGCTACGGCTTCAATGGAATAGGAGAAATACTTATTCTCAAATATCTGCTTACTCAAGTTCTTCGACATCGTAAGTAAAGATTGCTCGATGGTTTTGTCCACAAAGCTCAGGCCTGTAAGCTTACGGTATTTCATGAGTGTAATGATTGCGCCTATGTGGCCATTGTAGACACGAAAACGCATGTTTCCATTTTCCTGCATTTCGGTGCCAAGTTTTTTCAGGTACTCAATTTCGTTTTCTTGAGGCGTGAAAACATATTCATAAAGCCAAAGATCGCCTTGTGAGTCCTCTTCCGATAGTTTAATTGTTATGTCTTTGGATGTGATTGTGCGGATTAGTCTGAAGGCCTTGCTCAGGTACTTTTCATCTTTGGTTGTCTCGTAAAGTCGCATGTATCCATACGCTGTATAGGCGTTCATGAAGGCGCCATAGAAAGGTTTCTTCATTGTTGCCCAGTACATGGGGAATGCAAAATCATTTCTTATGTAGGCATGATCCTCTATTGTTTCGGTATAGATGCTAGCCGCCAGATCAAGATAATCGATTTGATCGCGCATGGCCTTTGATAAGCCGTGTTTCCTGGATGAAGCATCTAGCGCGCATGCATTGATGGCGAAAGCGAATGGATTGAATGGCTGGTGGTAGTCGGTGACGTATTTTTCCGGCCATGACCTGAATAGATCAAGATGATGCTTGGGCTGCCAGTCGGTTCTGTTTGGGCCGGTGCTCATCGCCCTGTCGAACCAGTCGTTTGTCAATGCTTCGTAATGAATCTTCATGGGTCTCTATCCTGCGCCCAATGTGTAACGGCCAGTGAAATTCTGGTGTCCTTACATATCCGCGATGTAGGTTCGGGTCGTAGTGTTATCCGGTCTGCGGAAACGTCAGGTGGCTGGAAAAATATACCCCCACAACGAAACTGTTCGTGGTGGGAGTATCAAGATTGCAAGGTGGTCCAGAATCGCTCAGAGGATGCTGGTTATTGCTGTTTTTCTTGCCAGTAAATGCTGACTACGGCTGGATTCTTGTCATTAATCAGAACGCCAATGGTTGGCGAGTTTTTCTTGACGTAATGAACCTTCAGCGTTGTCGACGCTACGTTTGTTTGTTCGGAAACAGCATAACCCAAGGTGCGGAAGTGCTCGTCAAATTTTGCTTTTGTAGCATCTTGTGCGAGCGTGTACTGAACCTCATAGCTCTTGAATGTACCGTTTTCAATAGGTTTGCTGGTGTTCTTGGTGATGCTGCCCTCAAGGGTCAGTTTCTCGCCCGAGGGGAGTTGAATATCAACGCCTTTTTTCTCATTGCAGCCGCCCAAAGCGAGCAGGCAGGACAAAACGGCAACGCAGGTGATTTTTTTCATTTTGAACTGTAAACCTAGGGTTGTTAGTGTTGAGACGTAATTTCGGATTTTACCAAGCTTGGCAGCGGGTTGCTATTCCGTTTGCTTGAACTCCGCATGCTTGGGTGAGGTTTTGAGCAAGTCGAAGGCCATCCTCCTTTTGATAGCTTTTCGTGAATACTTTTGTATAAACTCATTTCGAGCAGTCTGGCGAAATTCCAGGCTTCTGAAGGATCTTATTGCGTCCTCGATATCGCACGGATTGAAAACGGCTGCATTCTGAATTCGGTTGCTGGCAAAACGGCCTGGGTAGCCCGATAGGCCGGCTAGTATCGGTTTCTCAGTGGCTGCGTACTCGAACAGCTTTGATGGCAGCACGCGACGGAAAGCCTTCATGTCATTCAGGTGCAAAAACAGAACATCAGCTTCACGATAGAGTTTAAGTAGGGCATCACGCTTCATTGGCGGAGTCAGGTAAACGTTGCTCACCTTTTCACTTTCAAGCGCTTTTTCAAGCCGGTCAGTAGCACCGCCAGATCCAATGATGTGGAATTCCACTTCCGTTTCCAAGCGTTTGGCCAGTTGCGGCACAATCAGATGTAAACCTTGGCCTGCACCTATGTTTCCTGCATATACAATTTTTAGTTTGCGTGGTAGTGCTGGGAGGCTTTGCACTGCAACTGTTGCCGGGAGTGGCGTCAGGAACAGCTCATCGATTCCGTTCGTATAGAAGGTAAAGGCTTTTTCCGGATAGCGTTTTTTAAAATATGAGGTGAATCCTGGTGAAATAAGATTCACTTTGGCGGCTTGCCGTATGGTGGTAGCCTCTACCGATGAAAAGATTGCAGACGTTATTCTTCCAAGTGCCGGAGGCAGCACCCCTTGCAAGGTATCGACAAAAATGTCCCTGATGTCCAAGTATAGCTTGGTCCCAGTTCTTTTGGAGATATAGGCCCCTAGGGAAGCGGTCATCAGGCGTGACGAGGTGGCGAAGATCAAATCGTATTGCTTGTTTCTGGCTGCCTTGCACACTTGCATGGCAAAACTGCCGAAAGAAAAAGCCTGGTCAACAAAACCACTTTTGTGTGAAGGCACGGCAAGACGCCGTACAGTGAGATTGGAAAACCGCTCATAGCTGGGCGCGGTGGCCTTGAAAGTATGATACCGATTGGGCTGCGTGGTGATGACATCGATTTCCACGTGGTCGCTGACATTATCCAGAAGCGCGTTTACCAGAGCTTCCGCACGGAAAGACCCTGCCGACAAGTCCGGTGGGTAGTAAAAGCTCAAAAAGAGAATGCGAGTTTTCACGGTCGGTTACCTGGCTTGAGCCGGGGCAAACAACACCCGTTCATATAGATCGACTAGGCTCTTTTCCTGTGCTTCCCAGTTCAGATTCCGTGCGGTATTTCTCGCATTGTGGGCAAAGCGTTCGCGAAGCTCGCGATCGCCAAGCAACTTCACAATGGTGTTGCTTAACGCCTGCTCGTCATTTCCTGGCACCAGCAAGCCGATTTCGTTGGCTCTGACAATTTTGCGGATCTCTGGAAAATCAGTGGCCACCACCGGCAACCCGGCGATCACATACTCGAAGAGTTTGTTTGAATCCGTCGTGTAATGATTGAGGCATGTGTTCTCGATTGGCTGTACACCAATGTCGGCGGATGCTGTATAGGCCGGCAATTCTGCCAATGCCACTGTCGGAATGAAGTGGACTTTATGTTGAAGGTTCAATTCATGTGCCAATGCCATGAGCGGCTGAGCCAGCCGGCCCCCGCCTATCAGCACGAAGAAGCAATCAGGCACATGCTGTGCGCAGCGGATCAGCTTTTCCAGACCACGCCCTTGTTGCAAGCCACCCTGGTACACCACGATCGGCCATGGCTCAAGCAGTCCCAGTTCATCCCTGATCTTGTTGGAGCGCGGGCTCTCGACAAGTCTTGGGCGGTTTTGCAGTACCAGTGGCCGCTCCACGCCGTAGGCTCTGGCGAAGTATTTGGCGCGTGCGTCGGTGGTGGTGATGGTGCCATTGGCAGACGGCATCAGCCGTTTTTCGACGAACCCCACCACTTTTCTCAAGCTCTTGTAACCTTCGCGGCTGGTACTTATTTCATGTGCGTCATATACCAGCTTGGCTCGTGACAGTTTTGCAGCCAGCCAGGCAGTCGGCAGGGTATTTACATCATGTGAATGAACCACCGGAGCACGGTACTCAAGCATCTTGAGTAGCAGGGCAAAGTGGGTCCAGCCGCGCGCGATGGCTCTGAATACCAGCATCTTAAGGCTGGGTTTGATCAAGGCGGGTTTGGCTGCCTCGACAGCTGCCTTGGCGTTAGCCGGTATATTTTTCTTTCGCAGTTTCCACAGGGGGGACCGGGCTACGCGCACGACTTCAATGCCGTCCTGCAGTACAGTGTGCTCCTGGGTAACGCCTGGCGTATGCAGCGCAAACACCCTCACCTTGTAGCCTGCACGTTGCAGCGTTTGCGCTTCCTTCATTACGCGCGCGTCATTCAGGAACTCATTCCAGACGATCATCGAGACTTTTGTCATTGCGTTGCCACCTCTGCAGCTGCAGGAGTATCAAAAATTTCAATGCAATTAACGATGTCGGGTGTCAATGCAAGGGCCGCCGAATAGTCTTTTCGCACGATATGTCTTTCCAGCATGTACATCAGTGCGGCCAACCACACTTTATGAGGGTCGATCGACGCCAGTGCCTGGCGTTGATCTGCGCTGCGCAGTGTTTCAAACAGTGCGTCCTTCTGGGCAACAGGCCAGCTGCAGCCAATTGCTTCGATTCGCCAATTGCTCCAGTGGCTGAGCACAAAGCCGGAAGCAGGCGAAGTCAGAAGCGTGTTGTTGGTGATGTCCAGCGGTACGATCTGGCGGGGAAGCGTGGCGAGATAGCCGTTAATGGCAGGCAAGTTGTCGATGATATTATCGACGTTACTTGTGTCCTCCTCGTTGATGCAGGCCAGGCGCAGCGCGTTGATTGTCGTTTCATCCAGGCGCTGCTCAAGGTACAGGCGTGTGCGCGTAAACTGCGCAATCAGCGCTGTAGAGGGCTCGAGCAGCAGCAGTTTTCGTGCGATCGCAAGAATGCCTTCGCCAATCTTACGACCGCCGATCAGCTTTTCAGCGCCGTCAAACTTGTAGACATGGCAATCAATGTCGCTCACTCGGTAGTGACCAACAAATGGCAGGTCTGGAAGGCCATGTTGCGTAGTCAGCAGCGTGCGCTCCTGCAAAGCGGAAGACGAAATGTTGCTGCCAAATACCTTGACCAGCAGTGTGCCGGTGTCGTCCTGCTGTTCCAGTTGCAGGGTGAACGCGTAAATATCGGCAAAGCCGACCTGGTGCCAATGCATCTTGTAGCCGTCGGCTGCTTCCAGGCCTAGTTTATCAAGCAGTGCCTTGACCCACTTTTCCCTGTTCTCGGCATCCAGAATGTATTCCAGGCCGTTACTCTGTGGTCGAAGCTCGATAAGAGGCTGGGATTGATAGAACAATGCGTTGACTTGTCGATGCTGAATACGCAGGCCGATCACGTCCAGGATCATGCTGGACAGCCTCTGCAGCCCTTGGCGCATAATCAGCACGGCAATCACTGCATTGAAAATCTTGCTGTGCTGGTAATACAGGAAGTCGGTAACCAGGAAGAAAAAGCTCAGGAGAAAGCCGGTTGCGGCCAGGGCGTTGAGAATCGGGCCGTAATGATGATGAAAGCTCTCGCGGACTCTTCTAACGTGGTTGTAGGCCAGGACGCTAACGCTGCTGGCAATGACCAGGTAAACAAGAATCGCCAGCAGCAAGCTTGGGTACACATACAATAATGCCAGCGCGCTCAGGCTGAAGAAGGCTGCGCCGGCCATGGCACGATTGAAGCGCGAGTAAGCATTGGTGGCAATCTTGTCCTGGTTCTCGAACAGGTTCAGCTTCGAAGTGCGTGCCAGAAGCTTTTGCGTGCCGTTGCGACAAAGCAGCGCGCTGGCCAGTTCTGATAACAGGTAGGCGATGTAGCAAAGCGCTGCCGCTGCGGTCAGTGAATAGATCAGATGATCTTTTTCAAGCGTATGCAAAATGGACGGGAAATAGGCAGGTGTTTTTTCCGAACCCAGCAGAATGATGACTTTGAGTGGCAGGAAAAACGCCAGGAGAAGAAATATCTGGCTCGCTAAAGTACTGATCTGTACCAAAAGCGTAATAATGGGTACAACCCGGACGAATTTTACGCCCAGGGAAATGCACCAGCCGATAGTTGCTTTGATCTGCTGTTGGAGTTTCATATCAAACCGCAAGCGTGCGCGCAAATTTCGTGCTTGTGTGCATCACTTTTCCTGCCAATAAATGCTAGCGAGCGTTTCGTAACCGTCGTCCTTGTTTCGTGTGGTAAAGATTGCGCCAATCGGAGGTACAGCCTTTTTGTAATACTGTACCTTGAACTGATTGGCGTCGTTGACGATGATCTTGCGGGTATAGCCATTGGCTTTCAGCACCGCGTAGACATCATTTTCGGCAATTTTATCCACGCCGGAGTAAACGAATTCATGCATGCTCAGGAACCCCGCATTGTTGGGTTTCCTGTGCGATTTCTGATGCGTCCCTCTGAGTAGCACGTACGTGGAGTCACTCAGATGCAGGGCATTGGCAGACTTCACATCTGCCATTGCATCCGCAGCAGGTGGTTGTTCGCAACCGGTCAGCATTGCCAGCAGCGCGATAATGAAAACGTATGGCTTCATGGTGTGGTCACTTCAATTGATGATCCGTGCCAGCAATTGCCTGGCAACGGTGCTGTAGTAGGTGCCATGGTAGTAGTAGGGGCAGAATGCCCACTTGTGCTCGTTTTTCGAGACGTATTGCACCATCTTCGCTAAAGCTTGTTTGGCAATGGTTCTGTAATACGAGCTGTCATAGTGATAGGGGCAATAGGCCCAACGCGGGGTGCCACCGGCTATCAGCCCGGCATCCTTGCCACCAATTCGTTCTACCGGGACTGTCGAGTCTTCCAGGCTGTCCAGCATCGGGTCGATGATTGCATTGTTCAGATCGATCAGGCCCTGGAACGTGCTACCAGCGAAGCTGGCAACGATCTCTTTGCTCTTGTACTGGCTCGCCCAGTTGGCCTGATGCACAAAAATGTTCGGGCACAGGCTGGCCACGCGATCCAGGAACATGGGCAGGGCCCAGGCGCGCAGCTGCTTTGCCTGTTCACTCCAAGGGGCCTGCACGGTGTATTCGATACCACATTTAGCCAGCGTCTTGAGCATCAACGGGCTGGCCGTCACGATCGAGGTGCCAAATGTGGCAATGCCAATGCTTTCGTCAAAGAAATCCACAATGACGATGTCGGGGCGAGATTGTTCGAGTTGTTGCCAATGCTCTTTCGAAGCATCCCACTCAACGCGCTTGGCCTCTGCGCCTTCTGCTTCAACGCGGAACCGTGCATCGAGACATGGCGGCGCCATGTACGAAATCACCGACGATTGAGACATGTAGAAACACACCTCAAAGCGCTCCAGCGTCTTTTTCTGGAACTTGAACAGATTATGGGAAGCGCTTGAGCCAAGAATTGCGACGCGTATCTTGCCTGACCCCGTTTTGACGGGGTTCGGCCGCGATGCCTTTTTTTCAAGCCTGGCCTTCTGTGACAAGAGGCTGTTCACCACCTCTGTATCGGGGCCGTCAATGTTCTTTTGCTCAGCCTTGAGCTGTTGGCGTACGTTGTTGAGTTTCTCTAGGTACTTGTGAGGCATGCCCAGCGGCGATTGCCTGAGTAGTTGGCTCAGGTAGTCGAGCCGTGGTTGTTGCAGGCCAAACCGTGCAAACAGGGCTGGGTCGAAACCTTTGACGCTTTCGGGGGTGCCAAGTATGCGCGCCCGAGCGCCAAAGAAGTAGGAATCGCTAAGTGGATGCTTGGTATAGAGGTACAGCGGCTCTTCACGTGTGAGGTGAATGTGCTCGGCAGAGATCTGCTGCTGCTCCAGGGTGGTGACGACAAGATGATGCGCATACTGGGTAATCGCATGTGTCTTGGGGCCACTGGTTTTGTCGACCATCGTCAGCGCCAGAGCCAGCGTGTCGTAATCCACTGGGCGATAGCATTGGTCCGAAGGCAGAAATTCCAGGCCATTCTTCAGCGAGATCAATAACACCTCCGAGATATTGCGCTCGGAGGTGGCCTCGGACTGAATCAGGTCGATGACGCTTTCATGGATACAGTCATCGTCGTCAATGCGTGACGTGACCAGTGTCGCCGCATTGACCCCCTTGAGCAGAAGCATGACTTCGCGGCTGACCATGCTGTAGTCGCTGACCTGAAGCGTGCGGGCATTCAGGTCAGTGTTGCGCAGTAACTGCTCAAGGCGCGTGCGGTGCAGGACCGGTAATGCTTCATCAATGAAGATGATCCACTCGAAGCCTTGATTACTTTGGTTGGCCAAGGATGGGAGAACGGTGTTGGCAAAGATCTCCAGCCTGTAGGACAGCCACAGTTCATCCTTGATGCCGATACCAAAATTGGTGAAAACAAAGTGCTTCAAAGCGGATTTCAACATATCTTCAATGGTTCTGAATCACTGCGATTTCCCGCTCTGCCATCTTGTAGCTGGCGCTTTGCCCGCGAACTCGATTGGCCGCAGCCTTGGATTTTTCCACGAAGGTATTGCCATTGAGGTACATCTCCTCAATCGCTTGAGCCAGTTGCTCGTAGTTTTCTGGTTCGACCACGTAGCCGGAGGTGTGGTCGACGAACTCGGGAACGGCGGCTACAGCCGTAGTGACCGGCACCAGGCCTGACGACATGGCTTCGTCGCGGGATACCCCCTGGGTGTCCATACGGCTCGGGCAAAGGAAGATGCCGTAGTCCTTGTGCGTATCTGCAATTTCCGTGTGATTGAGGAAGCCCTGCTGGATCTTTACGTTGCTGAAGTTGCGCAGCGGTTTCAGGGTTTCGTCAAACAGTGGGCCGTCACCGATCAGGCAGAACTCCATGTCGTTGAACCAGGATTTACCCGCCAGGCTCTGGATCGCTTTCACGGTCAGGTCGTTGGCATAGGTCTTCGAGGTATATGGACGAATGGACAGCACTTTCTTGCGCTGCTCGACCGACTTTTCGCGATAGTCGAACAAGTCGGTGTTGATCGGGTTGTGAATGATTTCGAACTGGCCTTCCGGTAGGCGGAATCCAAGGTCTTCCATCACTTCTTCCGCGAAGTAGCGCGATACGAACACCAGTTTCAGGTTCGGGTGCATCGGCTGCAGCAGTTCGCGCCAGAACGTCATGCGTTTTTCGCTGGCGAGCTTGCCCAGGCGCAGTTGCTCATCAGTGGTGAAGTTGAACTCACGACGCCACCAAGGCTGGATATCTGAACCATGTACCCAGACAGTGATGCGCGTGCTATTCAGGAACGGACGCAGTGCGTTCCACATCTGCTCGTCGAGGAAGTGCACGAGGATCGACTTGTAGCGATTTTTCTCGAGCATTTTTGTCAAGGTCGAAGTGCAGCCGGTAACCACGTCGACGTTCTGGAACTCGTGGTAGCTGACCGTTTCGTTCGGTCGCAGCCGGAATACGTCTACGTTGACCCCACGCTCTTGGTATGCCGTGACCCGGGTGTGTACGAACTTGTTGCGGTACAGGTCAGAATAGGTCGGGTAGTGGTTGGTCAGTAGCAAGTGCTCACTGCGGCCCATCATTTCAGATGGCTGCAGGTTGCGGTGCCCCAAGACCAGTGCCTTCAGTTCGGCACTGCCTGCAGCATAGGCGCGCAAACCGAAGCGAATGTAGACGGCTTCCGGTGGAATGTCGGCAGTCTGGTTGCGATTGGCATACTGCATCACATGGCTGATACGCTGCTTGTCGGCATCCAGGAACAGCACGACCAGCTGCAGGTTCAGGCCAGGAGTGCAGTCAACGAACAGCTTGAGGCGGCCATCTTCGCAGCCCAGTTCATCCACACGGACTTCCTGCTGGGCATAGATATATTCATGCTTGCCATCGGCCAGCTTGGAGTGCACGCGCCAGGTATCGCCGTCGACGACCAGGTCAACGAATTTGTTGCGAACGACGCCAAACATCTCGGCCAAACCGCGTCCCGTGATCTCCGGTGCGTCGTGGCTGATCTGCAGCGGGGCAATGGACTCCGCACGCGCCTGCAACTGGTCGATGGTCATGCCGAGGTTCAGCTCGAGATCGTCGACTTTGGCGCTGATGTTTTCATGCTGTGCAGCGCCGTTCTCGCAATAGTTGAACGGGTCGATGGCCAGGCCCTGGGCATGGGTGTACTGCAGCGACGGCAGGTTCTTCAGCCAATTGCGCAGCGGTTGTCCGGCAACGATTTCGGTAGCAACCAGCGAACGGCGGGCGCTCAGCGTCTGGGTCGGGCGATAGGCCTGTTCGTTCCACTGCAGTTCGGCAGTGTGGCCCTTGCAGGTGAAGTGGGCCGCTTTACCGACTACCTGGGCGCGGCTGTAGCGGGTAGCCAGCGCCAGGTCGAGCAGATAGTTCGGGCCGTAGTAGTCGCCAGGCACAAAGGCGGCGACCCAAGGTGTATTGCCAACCAGTTCGCCCAGCGAGGTCTTTTTCAGCTGTGCCGGCTTGAGTACCAGGATGCGCGGGTCATCACTGACGATGCTGCTCTGGTAGGCATCGCTGATGATGACCATGCGCACCTGGCTGTAGGTCTGACGGTTCAGATGGGCGCGCAGCATGTCGAACTGTTCGCGGTCCTGGGCTTCACCGATCACTACGATTTCCGGCAGGCGCTGGGCCCTCGCGGTACCGGTGACCTTGCTCATCACGTATTCCAGACGCTGGGTGTAGGTGTGCTCCTGCATCACTTTGCGCAGGGCTGCCAGCCGCAGCTTGTCACTGTTCAGCGGGTCTTCGGCCAACAATTGCAGGCGGCGCAGCATTTCCTCGCCGTTGTCGGTGGTAACGACCAGATCGCCGAACAGCAGGCGTACACCGCGCGAGAAGTTGCTCACGGTCAGGGTGTTGCAGCCGAGCAATTCGAAGACGCGACGGGCAAACATCGATTGCGATTGCTTGATCGAGTTCAGGTTGATCGCATAGCGGTAGCCCTTGTAGGCCGTGTCAATCTTCTCGAAGGGCAGGGTACCGACGATATAGGGCTGGTATTCCTCTGGGAACTGGTAGTTCGCATCGTTCTTGCCGAAGTTGCGGTCGAAGATTTCCAGCGGACGGAACTTCGGCAGCTCGCAGACGAAGTTGCCCAGGTCGCGGGTACGCTCGGGGTAACGAACGTAGTAAGCCCCGGCAAAGCAGAAGGCGTCCTTGCGTTCGTATAGCTCGACGGGGTTGTGCAGCGCAGGCTGGCAGGCGAACGGCAGCAGGTAGACGCGGTCGTGACCGAGTGCTCCTCTATAGCGGTGAATACAGTCGATATCGGTGGTGAATACGTGGTCGAACTGTTTGGCGGTGGTCAGGAAGGTCTCGAAGTGAACCGGGTCTTCCTTGTTCCAGAACACGGTTGGTACCTTGTTCTGACGGCACCAGGCCAGAATGTCCTGCAGCTCCTGGCCGTTGTGGCCGACTTTGCTGCCCCATAGGTCATCCTTGCCGCGCCAGGCGGACTCGATGAACAGCAATTCCGGGCCAAAGCCTTCGATTTCCGCTTTCCAGTTGGTTGGGGTGAGCGGCATCAGGTCACATTCGTAACGATAGGAGCCGAAGGTGAACTCATCCATCACGCACGCCACTTTCAGGCGGCTGACAGGCTGGTCCGCCTGACGCAGCAGGGTACTGCGGCTCTGCTCGCTGGTCGGCAGGGCTGCTGGCAGCTTCAGGTAGTTTTCATCTTGTACCGGTGCCGGCGGCAGCAGCGCCTTGCGCGGTTCGTTGGCCAGCAGCTTCTGCTCGTTTTGCTGGCGTTGCTGGCTGGCTTTGCGGTACAGGCGTAGCAGGCGGATTGGCAGCTTGACCAAGCCGCCCAGCGAGGTCGCGCTGTTCTTGATCTGGTAGCCGAGCTGATAGGTCATGCTTGCGCGGGTTTTCACCAGGCGCTGCTCTGCTAGGTGGCGCTGGGTGTTAGCGCGCTCCAGATTTTCATTGAGCTCGTCGATCTTGCGCTGCTGAGCGGTACTGCGTTCAAGCAATTGATTGAGGCTGGCCTTCAATTGCGGGATTTGTTCGCCGGTCAGGGCGCGGTACTTCATGTTTGCCGCACCAAGGCCAGCCTTGGACGAGTTGAGTTCGGTTTCAAGTTGCTCGCGCAGACCTTGCCACTCTTTATTGGTGGCAACGAGGCTGGCTTCAGCTGCCTGACGGCTGGCCCTTTCAAGCATCAGCTGTTCTTCGAGCATTTCTTTGGCCAGGTTGAGCGACGCAATGGTCTCTGCCATGGCCACCCGCGCTTCCTCAGATTCAGTGGTGGCAGGTGTCAGCTTAAGCAGTTGGTCTTCCAGCTGGGTACGTTGTTCAAGCAAGGCTTTGATGGAGTTTGCCTGGGCGGTATGCTCACGCTGGCTTTGGGCTTGAGCGTCATTCATCAGCTGCAACTGAACTTCCAGTTCAGTCTGCCGGCCTTGCAGTGCAATGACCGTTTCGGCATGAGCTGCATTAGCCAGCTGGCTTTGAAATTGCAGTTCGTTCATGGCTTGCCGCTGCTTGCTCAGCTCTGCCTTCAGTTCAGCTTGACGTGCTTTCAACAGGGCAATGGTCTCTGCCTGAGCAGCGTCGGCCCGTTGGGTTTGGGCCTGCAATTCGTTCATATACTCCAACTCGCTTTCAAGTTCGGCTTCCAGTTCCGCTTGGCGCATGCGCAGCGTGGTGATCGTGTTGTCTTTCTCAGCAATATCCTGCTTGCTTTGGGATTGCAGACGGGTCGTTGCATCAATCTGGTTTTGCAATTCAGCACCCATCGTCGCCAACTGTTCGTGTAATCCTGCGATGGTTTCAAGGTGGGCAGTGTTGGCTTGGTCAGCCTGGGTCTGAAGCTCGCTCATTGCTTGCAAATGGCGTTCAAGGTCGGATTCCAGCGCCGTTTTCTGGGCTTGCAACTCAGCAATAGTCTGCAGATGTGCTGCCTCTGCGCGTTGAGCCTGAGCCTGATAGTCGCTCATTGCCTGCGCCTGGTTTACCAGCTCGGCTTGCAATGCTGCCTGTTGGGTGTGTAGCGCAGTGATCGCGTCAATATGCTCTGCGTTTTTCTGTTGTGCATTGAGCAGTAGTTCAGCCGCTTGTCGCTGCTGGCTTTCCTGTTCGGCTTGCAAAGCCACCTGCTGGGCACGTAACGCAGTGATTGTGTCGATATGCTCTGCGTTTTTCTGTTGTGCATCGAGCAGTAGGCCAGCCGCTTGTTGCTGCTGGCTTTCCTGTTCGGCTTGCAAAGCCACCTGTTGGGCACGTAACGCAGTGATTGTCTCTAGATGCTCTGCGTTCTTCTGCTGAGCATCGAGCAGTAGTTCAGCCGCCTGTTGCTGCTGGCTTTCCTGTTCGGCTAGCAGTGCCGCCTGTTGGGCGCGTAACGCGGTGATCGCGTCGATATGCTCTGCGTTTTTCTGTTGTTCATCGAGCAGTAGTTCAGCTGCTTGTTGCTGCTGGCTTTCCTGTTCGGCTTTCAATGCTGCCTGATAGGCGCGCAGGTCGGTGATGGTGGCGATATGGCTATCGATGATTTCCTGCGCCTGAGACAACTGGTCGGCTACAGCCTTGCACTGCTCTTCCTGCGCCCGTTGCTTCTCTGCAGAGCCACGCAGCTCGGCAGTTGCCTCAGTCAATTGCTTTTGAGTTTTGGCGTACTGATTCTGCAACTCGTCGAGTCGCAGCTTCGCGTCAGCCAGGCTTTGTGCGCGAGCTTCCTCAACCGCCGCTAACTGCTGTTCAAGTTGGCCATACTGCTCGGTCGCAACACGATACTTTTTGTTGGCTTCCACCAGTCGCTGCGTGGTCTCTTCAAGCTCCCGGACACGCTGTGCCTTGGCTTCGAGGATCTCCCGGTTGGATTTTTGGAGCGTTGCGATTTCTGCTTCGCGCGTTTGCAATTGTTTGAAAAGCGCTTCGGCTTTTTGCACTTCTGGCTTCAGCAGAGTGATTTGCTCAGTAGCACCGCGATACTTTTTATTGGCCTCTTCCAGACGCTTGCCGATTGCCGCGAGATTCTCGCGCAAAGTGCGCTCGATGGATTCGAATGCCTTTTCCAGCTCACGAACGCGATCAACGGTCAGCGAGTCGATGACACCTGGCTTGTGCGTATCGCCCTTCACCGCAACGATGCCCAACCATTTGCCGAGCATCTTCACATCGATGATCTGCAAGTGCTCGGCCAGCAGCCGGAACGGTTCCATCAGGTAGAACGTGTGCTTGTGGTCAATGAAGTCATTGACCCCGAACGGCACGGTGATCACCAGCCGGCCACCCTGCTTGAGCAGGTCGTAGGCCTTCTCAACGAACAACTCCGGGCGTACCAGGTGTTCGAGCACTTCGCTGATGACGATGGTGTCCGGTTCAACCTCGAGCGTGTCCAGCGCGAGGAAGTCTGAATTGATATACGTGACGTTCTGCTGGATGTGTGCAGGCTCGGCGGACAGGTAGCCTTTGGCCTCTTCAATGGCCTGCGGGCTGGTGTCCACACCGGTGACCTGGCAGCCTTCACGTGCCAGCAGCAGGGGCACGATGCCCTGCGAGCAGCCGACATCCAGGATCCGGCGCCCTTTTACCTGGGCGCAGATCCAATGGATGCGGGACTGCGTTTCCCGCATGAACTGATCCCCCAGCTTGCCGTAATAGGCTTCCATCACGCGGTCATGAATATCGGCCAAAGGTGAAGGCAGCTCTGTGTTCACGGTAGGTTTCTCAAGCGTAGGGTTGTTCATGCGGTTCGATCCATCAAGCCTGGGTAACGCCGGCAGCGTCGATCACGAAGGCCGCGTCGCGCACGTTGAAGGTGCCGCGGAACTCGCGGTGTTTCACCAGCAGTACGTGGATGTCGGCGCTATCCTGGGCAAAGTCGAACTCCACATGCTCGTGGCGTGCCAGGCGCTGCGGCAGGGCTTCGATGTTCGGTTCGACCAGTTGCAGGGTGGCTTCCAGCTCGTTGCCCAGGCGCTCGGCGATGCTCAGTGCCGGGCTTTCGCGCAGGTCGTCGATGTCGGCCTTGAAGGCCAGGCCGTAGCAGGCAATCTTCACTTGCTGGGCCGACTTGCCCGGGTTCTTGATCAGGAAGTTGGCCAGGGCCATCTTGACCTTTTCGATCACCCACTCAGGCTTGCTGTCGTTGACCACGCGGGCGGTGCGGATCAGGCGCGCCTGCTCTGGGGTCTGGCTGACGATGAACCATGGGTCGACGGCGATGCAGTGGCCGCCCACGCCAGGGCCTGGTTGCAGGATGTTGACGCGCGGGTGGTGGTTGGCCAGGCGAATCAGCTCCCACACATCGATGTCCAGCTTGTCGCAGATGATCGACAGTTCGTTGGCGAAGGCAATGTTCACGTCGCGGAAGCTGTTTTCGGTCAGCTTGCACATTTCCGCAGTGCGGGCGTTGGTGACGATGCACTCGCCTTCAACGAAGGTGCGGTACAGGCGTACGGCCGCTTCGGAGCACTTGTTGGTCATGCCGCCGATGATGCGGTCGTTTTCTACCAGCTCGCGCAGTACGTGGCCCGGCAGTACGCGCTCAGGGCAGTGGGCAACGCGGATGTCGGAATCTTCACCGTGGGTTTGCGGGAAGCTCAGGTCCGGGCGGGCCTGGGCCAGCCAGAAGGCCATCTGCTCGGTGGCGCCGACCGGGGAGGTGGATTCCAGGATGACCAGGTCGCCTTTTTTCAGCACGGGCGCGATGGCCTTGCTGGCGGATTCGATGTAGCTCAGGTCCGGCTGGTGGTCATCCATGAACGGGGTCGGCACGGCGATCAGGAAGGCATCGGCAGCTTCCGGAACGGTGGAGGCGCGCAGGAAACCTTCGGTTACGGCAGCGTGTACCACCATGTCCAGCTCAGGCTCGACGATGTGGATTTCGCCGCGGTTGATGGTGTCGACTGCATGCTTGTTTACGTCGATGCCGATGACATGCTTCTTGCGGGCGGCGAAAACGGCGGCGGTTGGCAGACCGATATAGCCCAGGCCTACGACGGAAATTTTATTGAAGCTCATGCTGCGTCCTTGGAGTTAGAGAAGGCGGAAAGTGCGTCGAGGATTCGCGCGCACGCTTCTCCATCGCCGTAGGGGTTGTGGGCGAAGCTCATCTCGCGATAGGTCGCATCGTCGGTGAGCAGTTTCGCCAGGTGTTCGGTGATCGATTCAACGTCAGTGCCCACCAGCTTGACGGTACCGGCAGCCACGGCTTCCGGGCGCTCGGTGGTGTCACGCATGACCAGTACCGGTTTGCCCAGGGCAGGGGCTTCTTCCTGGATGCCGCCGGAGTCGGTCAGGATCAGGTACGAGCGGGTCATCAGGTAGACGAACGGCAGGTAGTCCAGCGGCTCGATGAGGTGAATGTTGTTGACGTCGGCCAGCAGGCGGTTGACCGGTTCGCGCACGTTCGGGTTGAGGTGTACCGGGTAGACGATGTCCACGTCAGGGAACTGGCGTGCGGTTTGTACCAGTGCCTGGCAGATGCGCTCGAAGCCGCCACCAAAGTTTTCGCGGCGATGGCCGGTGACCAGCACCATGCGGCGCTCGGGGTTCAGGAAGCTGAACTGGTCTTCGAACTGGCTTTTCAGCGCGGGGCTTTCCAGCTTGCGGACCACTTCCAGCAGCGCGTCGATCACGGTGTTACCGGTGGTGTAGATGGTCGCGGCGTCGGTGCCTTCGCGCAACAGGTTCTCCTGCGAGGTGGAGGTGGGCGCGAAGTGCAGGGCGGCCAGTGCGCCGGTCAGGCGGCGGTTGCCTTCTTCTGGCCATGGCGAATACAGGTTGCCAGTGCGCAGGCCGGCTTCAACATGGGCAATCGGAATCTGCTGGTAGTAGGCGGCCAGGCTGGTGGCCAGGGTTGTTGCGGTGTCGCCGTGCACCAGCACCACGTCGGGCTTGAACTCGGCCAGCACAGGCTTCAGACCCTGCAGGATGGCAGTGGTCACGTCGGTCAGGTCCTGGCCGGGCTTCATGATGTTCAAGTCATAGTCGGGCGTGATCTCGAACAGCTCCAGTACCTGGTCGAGCATCTGGCGGTGCTGGCCAGTTACGCAGACGCGCGACTCGAAACGGTCGTCCTGGGCAAGGTTGAGGGCCAGGGGGGCCATTTTGATGGCCTCTGGGCGGGTGCCAAATACGGTGAGGGTCTTGAGGGACACGGCGACGGTCTTCTGTGTATTGAGTGAAGGCGATTGGATCAGGTGTTACGGGTGCAGATCACAGGTACTACGCAAATCGGCCGGGGGGATTGGCCTGGAGCGCTCCACACACGCAAACGCGAGCGGGGGGCTTTGAGGGTGGTGAAGAAAAATTCATCTGGCTTGGATCCTTCAAGCGTAGCGATAGTCCAACGCCTGCAAATTTATCACTTCGTCATCAATATGGCATCCCATGTGGCACGTTTTTTTCCCCCTGATCGTCCGAATTTGCCCATATCAATCGATTGAGCGGATCATATTATTGTAAGTTGTATCAGGAAAAACGATTGTTTGATCTTATTCAGGCATCATGCCAATAAAGTCAATTCGACGAGGCATACGACAAACGGGCGGGGGCCTTGTCCGGCAAGGCTTGTGGGAAAAACAACAACATTTGGTCTGAATGAAACCTAGGTTAAACGGGAATTTACCTAGAGGCGTTTTGCCATCATCCTTGTGTCATGAAGTTAACCTGAATTGTGGCGTAACGCCATCACTTTTGGGTGGGCGAAGTTGATTTTTTTAATGTCGAATTCGGTAACGATTAACCGGGCCAAGTGCCTGTTTGCAATGTGGCTGAACCGCTAGGGTTGATTGCGCAGCCGAAGGAAAACGGCTGCCGGAAAACGACCAACTCAAGGAGTGTTCACCATGCGTAACAATGTTCTGTCGTACCTGCTGCTGCCGCTGTTCGCCAGCCTGTCCTTTTCCCTGAACGCCGCCCCGGCCAGCGCCACGGCGATGCCCGAGCCGGTGCCGGTGGTAAGCCAACAGCAGGCCCACCAGCCGCAGCGGCTGGACCTGAACACGGCCGATGCGCTGACTTTGCAGACGGAGTTGAACGGCATAGGGAAGGCCAAGGCCGAGGCCATCGTGGCCTACCGGGAGGCCAATGGGCCATTTGCTTCGGTGGATGAGCTGCTGGAGATCAAGGGGATTGGGAACGCGTTGCTGGAGCGTAACCGGGACAAGGTAATGGTGGAGTAAGCGGGGGAGGAGGGTGAGCCCGGTGGTTTGGGGTTGCCTTCTGGAGCTTGGGGCCGCTTTGCAGCCCATCGCGACACAAGGCCGCTCCCACAAGGGGCCGCGTATCTCCTGGGGGAGCGGCTAGTGTCGCGAAAGGGGCGCAAAGCGCTCCCAGCAAATATCAAACAAAACAATAAGTTAATTATTTGTTTTGCGATGCGTCAAAATATCGCCTGAAGAGGTGGCTTTTAAGCCCTTTACTTTGACCTTTTAGCGGTCTTGCGCATCCTTGGCATCCGCTTCGGCGTTGCGCTCATGCACCTTGCGCAACTGTTCTTCGGTCAGTGGCAATTTTTTTGCCGTGTCGCGCAGCAGCATCAGCCCACCGACGATCGAGCCAAGGGCTATGATGAGTATCAGCCAGGCATACCAGGGCATTGTCGTTCTCCTTTGCTGGTGATGGGCAGCGCTTGTACGAGTGTTGAGCAATTGCCCGCTCCGTTGGTTCAATTATAGGAGCCTGCCACTGCCAGGCCAATTCCGTGACCCATGGGCCCCAAAGCCCGCGTCACTTCGTTTACAATGCGCGCCGTTTTCGACTTGCCAAGAGACCCTGCCCATGTCCGCCTGCCAGACGCCCCTGATCGTCGCCCTGGATTTCCCTACCCGTGAGGCCGCCCTGAAGCTGGCTGACCAGCTTGACCCTGCGCTGTGCCGGGTGAAGGTTGGCAAGGAGCTGTTCACCAGCAGCGCTTCGGGCATTGTCGAAACCCTGTGTGACAAGGGCTTCGAAGTGTTCCTGGACCTCAAGTTCCACGACATCCCCAACACCACGGCCATGGCGGTGAAGGCCGCTGCCGAAATGGGTGTGTGGATGGTCAACGTGCATTGCTCCGGTGGCCTGCGCATGATGGCGGCCTGCCGTGAAGAGCTGGCCAAGCGCAGCGGCCCGCAGCCGTTGCTGATTGGCGTGACCGTGCTGACCAGCATGGAGCGTGAAGACCTGGCCGGTATCGGGCTGGATGTCGACCCGCAAGAGCAGGTGCTGCGTCTGGCGGCGCTGGCCCAGAAGGCTGGCATGGACGGTTTGGTGTGTTCGGCGCTGGAGGCCCCGGCGCTGAAAGCGGCGCACCCGTCGCTGCAACTGGTGACCCCGGGTATTCGCCCGGCGGGCAGTGCGCAGGACGACCAGCGCCGTATCCTCACCCCGCGCCAGGCACTGGATGCGGGCTCGGATTACCTGGTGATCGGCCGGCCGATCAGCCAGGCCGCCGACCCGGCGCAGGCGTTGGCTGCGGTGGTGGCGGAAATTCGTGGGTAACTAGCCCGCGCTGTGAAGAAAGGCCGGCACGAAAGTGCCGGCCTTTTTTGTTTGGCTTGGTGCATGCACCGCCTTGGCGGTGATCGCCGGCAAGCCGGCTCCCACAGAAGAGCGCAGCCTCACAGGCAGAGCTGGACCTGTGGGAGCGGGCGAGTCAGCTTTTGGATTTTGGGTTGTTTCCCTCAAAACCTGTCAGTGCAGTTTGTTCTTGGCCAGTTCGATGTCGTTCATCAGGGCCTTGGCCATGGCCAGCAGGTAATCGGCGGAGCCCAGCAGTTTATGGTCATCTTCCATGTCGCCGTCGCGCACGAGGTGCTTGATGTAGCCCAGCAGGACTGACACGTGCTCGTAGGCATCATCGATCGGTATGCCGGGTTGTACGCGGAGCAGGTCCAGGGTGGGGTTGCCGGCTTCGAGGAAGGTTTCCAGGCCTGCGGTTAGGATGGGGGAGGGGGTGTACTGTTTCATGGTGAAAATCCAGTGCGTGACGAGGAGCAACCACCCGGATCTTTCTCACGGACAAAGGTGGCAGCCATTGCGCGGGGTGAGAAACCGGTGCACTGACGCCGGCCAAGCCGAAGCCTGCCCGCGAATGGCTGCCATTGAACAGTGGAGCAGCAGTGCATAACAGGTTCTCACACCCGGTCACCAACATGGCGACCCGGTGAAGTTATCCCTGAGGGATTTCCCCGACAATTCAGCTGCTTCCGACCGCTGCGTAGGATAGTTCGCTTGTTGCTTCAAGCTGAAGCGGTGGGGGCAAGGTTCAGGAAAGTCTGACGATTCTGGAGGGGCTGACAGGTGTACGCCTCAAGTGCCGTAGCGCCTGTTAGATCGAGCGCCGCGCGGGCGGCGCTCGATCTCACAGGCACTGCAAAACCCAAGGCATGCGCCTGGACGCCCAAACGTAATCCGCAATCAAACCTTGAGCACCAACTTGCCAAAATTCTCACCACAGAACAGCTTCAACAAGGTCTCGGGGAAGGTCTCCAGCCCTTCCACCACATCTTCCTTGCTCTTCACCTGCCCGCTGGCCAGCCACCCGGCAATCTCCAGCGCGGCCTTGCCATAGTCCTTGGCGTAATCCATCACCACAAAGCCTTCCATGCGCGCGCGGTTCACCAGCAGCGACAGGTAGTTGGCCGGGCCTTTCACGGCGTCCTTGTTGTTGTACTGGCTGATCGCGCCGCAAATCACGATGCGTGCCTTGAAGTTGATGCGGGTCAGCACAGCGTCGAGGATGTCGCCGCCGACGTTGTCGAAGTACACGTCCACGCCTTGTGGGCATTCGCGCTTCAGGCCGGCCAGCACGTCTTCGGCCTTGTAGTCGATCACTCCGTCAAAGCCCAGTTCGTCCTTCAGGTACTGGCATTTCTCGGCGCCACCGGCAATACCGACCACCCGGCAGCCTTTGATCTTGGCAATTTGTCCGACGATGCTGCCCACCGCGCCGGCTGCGCCGGAAATGACCACGGTATCACCGGCCTTGGGCTGGCCGACGTCGAGCAGGGCGAAGTAGGCGGTCATGCCGGTCATGCCCAGCGCCGACAGATAGCGGGGCAGGGGCGCCAGGCTGGGGTCGATCTTGTGCAGGCCCTGGGGCTCGCCAGTGAAGTAGTCCTGCACGCCAAGGGCGCCGCTTACATGGTCGCCCGGCTTGTAGTCGGGGTGGTTGGAGGCAACCACTTCGCCAACGCCAAGCGCGCGCATCACCTGGCCCAGGGCCACGGGCGGTATGTAGGACTTGCCTTCGTTCATCCAGCCGCGCATGGCCGGGTCCAGCGACAGGTACAGGTTGCGCACCAGCACCTGGCCTTCGCCGGGTTGTTCGGCGGGTACGGTTTCGAAACTGAAGTCGTCACGGCGCACGGCGCCGACCGGGCGTTTGGCGAGCAGGAAGCGGCGGTTGGTGTGGGTCATGGCAGGTCCTTGTGGGCAGTGGAGGGGGAGGCGATAAATCTACCCTGTTGATATAGGCAGGTCCTTAACATCACTGACAAGCATGGTAGCCCAACCGGTGGGGTGATGATGCTGCCCGGCCGGGTGGTGGCTGACTATGCTCTGAAGCCCACCAAGCACGCTTTGGAGCACGCGATGAGCATGACCTTTTCCGGCCAGGTAGCCCTGGTCACCGGCGGTGCCGCCGGCATCGGCCGGGCAACCGCCCTGGCTTTCGCCCAGGAGGGCCTGAAGGTGGTGGTGGCCGACCTTGACCCGGTCGGTGGCGAGGCCACTGTCGCCTCGATCCGTGCGGCGGGCGGCGAGGCGCTGTTCATTGCCTGTGACGTTACCCGCGACACCGAGGTGCGCCAGCTGCATGAGCGCCTGATCGCCGCCTATGGGCGGTTGGACTATGCCTACAACAACGCTGGTATCGAGATAGAGCAGGGCCGCCTGGCCGAGGGCAGCGAGGCGGAGTTCGATGCCATCATGGGTGTTAACGTGAAGGGTGTGTGGTTGTGCATGAAGTACCAGTTGCCATTGCTGCTGGCCCAGGGCGGTGGGGCCATCGTCAATACCGCTTCGGTGGCGGGCTTGGGTGCGGCGCCGAAGATGAGCATCTACAGCGCCTCCAAGCACGCGGTGATCGGCCTGACCAAGTCGGCGGCCATCGAGTATGCCAAGAAGGGTATCCGGGTGAATGCCGTGTGCCCGGCGGTGATCGATACCGACATGTTCCGCCGCGCCTATGAGGCCGACCCACGCAAGGCCGAGTTTGCCGCTGCCATGCATCCGGTGGGGCGCATTGGCAAGGTCGAGGAAATTGCCAGCGCCGTGCTGTACCTGTGCAGCGACGGCGCGGCGTTTACCACCGGACATTGCCTGACGGTGGATGGTGGGGCCACGGCGATCTGACCCGATATTGGTGTGGCCTTCTTCGCGGTTAAAACCGCCCCCACTTCAGGGCCGGTGATATTCCTGTGGGAGTGGGTTTACCCGCGAAGAGGCCCTGGCAGGCCACCACAATGTCAGCGCAACCACAACGCACCCCACCACCAACACCCCACCAAACACCAACAACGCCAACCGCGACCCCAGCCGGTCACTCAGGAACCCGGTAAAGATTACCGGCAGGCTGAACCCCAGGTACGCCAGCAAGAAGAACCCGGCACTGGCTCGTGTCTTCTGGCTGCCGGCCAGTTGGTTCACTGCCGCTAGCCCCCCCAGGTAGATAAACCCGTAGCACGCACTGCTGGCCGCTACTGCACCCAGCAACACCGCGCCCAACTGCCCACCGTCCGCACCCCAGGCCAGCACCGCATAGCTGCACGGCAATATCATCAGCCCCAGCAGCGTGGCTGTACGGCTGCCGAGGCGCCGCGCCATGGGCTGGAACAACAGCCCGCAGCTGATCACGCAAAAGGTCGAGAAGCCCGACCAGGCGTTCAGCCCATGCTGGCGCAGGATGCCTGGCAGCAGGGCGATAACCACCCCCGAGCAGGCCCACGCTAGCAAAATGGCCAGGCCATAGCCCACGCTGCCACGCGGATAGCAGGGCAGGCGCAGCATGGGGATGCGCTGTGCCGGACATGTGTCGGGCAGTCGCCACACCAGCAGAATGGCCAGCGTTGCCAGCAGCAGTTGCAGGTGGAAGCTGCCCGGCGTCAGGCTGGGGCCACGCAACAGGAACAGGCTGGTCAGCGCCGCGCCCAGGCCAAAGCCCATAGAGGTGCTGGCAGTGACCCATGTGGCGGCGCGAGGGTCATGCTCGCTGCCCATCAGCTCGCCCATGTAGGCGGTTGCCGTGGCGGTTGCCAGGCCCGTGCCCACACCCAGGCACATGCGCGCCAGGCCCAGGGTTTGCAGGCTGGGGGCCAGCAACATCAGTCCGGTGGCGAGCATCGACAGGGCCAGGGCGGCCAGAATCAGCGGCCGGCGCCCAACCCGGTCGGCCAGCCCGCCCAATGCCAGCAGCACGGGCAGCACGCCCAGCACGTAGCCGGAGAAGGCAGTCGCCGTGGCGGCGGCGCCTTGGCCGGAAAGGTCGGCGTAGGTGATGTACAGCGGGGCCGGCAGGTTGACTGCCAGGGTGATCAGACAGAGGGCGAAGGCCAAACGGGCCGGGGCGGAGTGCATGGTAGAGATCCTGGTTCTGTGGTGTCGCCCTTTCACGGGTACTGCACCGCTCTCCGGTTGGGTGCGATCCCTGTGGGAGCGGGTTCAGCCGCGAAAGGGCCTGGCCTGCCCACTCTGATGCCAGCCCATTCCCCTCACCAGACACACCACCAACCCTTTTATGCTTAACTGTTCGCTCAAAACCAGCGAACACTTGCCCCATGCACTTGCCCCTAGACCGCACCAGCCCTACCCCGTTGGTGCAGCAACTCACTGACCGCCTGCAAACCTGGATCGACCAGCAGCGCCTGCGCCCCGGCGCGCGCCTGCCGTCAATCCGGGCCTTGGCCCGCAGCCAGGCGGTCAGTGCGTCGTGTGTGATCGAAGCCTACGACCGCCTGGTCGCCAGCGGTTGGCTGGAGGCCCGCCACGGCACCGGCTTTTTCGTCGCCGAGCGCAAACCCGGCGTGGCTGCGGAGGACGCCCAGCCCTGGGGCGAGACCGGTGACGGTAGCTGGCGGCAGTTCCGCGAGGGCCATGATGAATTGCTGAAACTAGGCTGCGGCTGGCTGCCCAGCAGTTGGCGCGCCGCCACTGAACTGGCCCAGGCAGTACGCCAGGTCAGCCGCGGTAACCCGCAGGACCTGTTCGACTATTGCCCACCGCTGGGCCTGGCCAGCCTGCGCCAGCAACTGCACAGGCGCCTGGCGCAGCTTGGCATCGCTGTCGGCCCCGAATGCATCCTCACCACCCACGGCGCTAGCCACGGCCTCGATCTGTTGGTGCGCACCCTGCTGCGTCCGGGCGACACGGTGCTGGTGGAAAACCCAGGCTACTACAACCTGTACAACCTGCTGCGTCAGCACCAGGTCCACATGCTGCCGGTGCCACGCACCGCCGAAGGCCCGGACCTGGCCACCCTCGAAGCCCTGCTGGCGGCGCACAAGCCGCGCTGCCTGTTCATCAACAGCCTGTACCACAACCCCACCGGCACCAGCCTGACGCCGAAGGTGGCCTACCGCCTGCTGGAACTGGCCCGCGAGCACGACCTGCGCATCATCGAGGACGATATCTATGCCGACTTCCAGGAGGGGCCGGCCACCCGGCTGGCCACCCTCGACAGCGAGCAGCGGGTGATCTACATGGCCAGCTTTTCGAAAACCCTCAGCAGCTCGCTGCGGGTCGGCTACCTGGTCGCCGACCCGGTGTTGCTGGCGCGTCTGGCCGAATTCAAGATGGTCAGCGGCATCGGCACTTCGCGCTTTGCCGAGCAGGTGGTGGGGCAGATGCTGGCCAACGGCAGCTATCGAAAGAGTGTGCAGCGCCTGCGCATACGCCTGGGGCAGCACATGGCCAGGCTGCTCGGCCAGCTGGAGCAGGCGGGCTGGCAGGTGTTCTGCGAGCCTTACGGCGGCATGTTCGTCTGGGCTCGGGTGCCGGGGCGGGATTTCGCCAGCCTGGAGCGCCTGGCACTGGAACACGATGTGCTGCTCACCCCCGGCAGCGCCTTCGATTACCAGAGTGCGGCCAGCGATTGGGTGCGCATCAATGTCGCCTACGGGCAGGACTCCCGCGCCCAGGCCTTCATTCAGCACGCAGGGCGACCTCTGCCAAGCTGATAGCGACACGCTCATAGCTATTTGACACTATTCTGACGCCAGGCCCTTGTTCATCGGCTGGCAACGTTGCCACCCTTGGCCTTCGGGATAACCTCGCACGCAGAAGGGGAATCGGCATGGGCGCGAGCAAGCACGGTGTGCTGGCCAACCTGGGCATGGCCCGCAAACTCGGCCTGGGCTTTGCCCTGGTGCTGGTGCTGACCCTGGCGGTGGCGGCCATTGGCATTGCCGCGCTGCACAGCGTTGGCCAGCGCTTCGACAGTTTGCGCCAACTGGCCCAGTTCAATACCGACCTGCTGCGCTTGCGCCAGCACGAGCAGGCCTTTGCCCTGCGCTCCGACATGCAGCAGGCCGAGGCATTGCGCAGCGGCCTGCAGGGCCTGGCCGAACGCGCCCGTGGCCTGCCGGCGCTGGCGGCGGCGGAAACCGACCTGGCGGCCTATGGCCAGGCATTCGAGGCCTTTGTCGAGGCGGTGCAGGCCAAGGAACTGGCGCTGGACATGGCCAGCTGGTCGGTGTCCAGTGTGGCCAACAACCTTGACGTATTGCAGGCAGGCCTGGCCGATGACGGCGTCTACACCCTGAAGCAGTCCCAAGGCCAGCAGGGCGGTGCGTTTCTCGAACAGGCCGCGCAGGTGGCGCAGGTGTCGCGGCTGATGCTGCAGGCCATGGACGAAGCGCGGGTGCGCCTGGAGAAAAGCCGCAAGGGCGAAGAGGGCGTAAGCCAGGAACGTATCGCCCAGACCATCGAGGCCGCCAGCCTGGTCAGCCAGTTGCAGGGCGCCGTCAGCGATGCCGGCTACCAGAGTGTGCTGGGCGAAGTGGCGGGGCACATTGGTAGTTTCTCGGAAAAACTCAACGAATACACCGACCAACTGGCCCGCGAGCAAGGGTTGAAGGCGCAGTTGCAGGCCAGTGCCGAACAAGTCACCAGTCGGGTCGACCAGGCCTACCTGGGGCAGGAGCAGACCCTGCAGGGCGAACTGCAACGCAATGCCGTGGCCATCAGCCTGGCCACGGCATTGGCGTTGCTGGTGGGTGTGCTGGCTGCCTGGCTGATCACTCGCGCCGTGGTCGGGCCGCTCAAGCATGTGATTGCCCGCGCCCAGCGCATTGCTGCCGGCGAGCTGGGCTTTGATGCCCAGGCGCCACGCCGTGATGAAGTAGGGCAACTGATGCAGGCCATGCAGCAGATGGCAGCAGGCCTGTCGGACATTGTCAGCGGTTTGCAGCAAGGTATCGAGCAACTGGCCGGCAATGCGCAGGCGCTGTCGGCGGTGACCGAGCAGACCAACCGCGAGGTGGGCAGCCAGAGGGAAGAGACCGAGCAGGTGGCCACTGCCATGCAACAGATGACCGCCACCGTGCACGATGTGGCGCGCAATGCCGAAGAGGCGGCGCAGGCGGCCCAGGCTGCGGATGATAAAGTTGATTCCGGGCAGCAGGTGGTGCGCCAGAGCATGCAACGCATCGAGCAACTGGCGGCGGCGGCAGAGACGGCCAGCGCCAGTATCGACAGCCTCAGTGCCGAGATCCACACCATTGGCGATGTGCTGGAAGTGATCAAGAGCGTGGCCGAACAGACCAACCTGCTGGCGCTGAATGCTGCTATCGAAGCAGCCCGGGCTGGTGAGCAGGGGCGTGGCTTTGCCGTGGTCGCGGATGAAGTGCGTGCGCTGGCGCGGCGTACCCGGCAGTCTACCGAGCAGATCGAGACCCTGGTCGCCAGCTTGCGCGGTAATGCCCAGCAGTCGGTGGCGCAGATTCGCGGCAGTACCGAGTTGGTGCGTTTAGCGGTGGCTGATGCGTTGCAGACCGAAAGCGCGCTGGGCAGCATTGCGGCAGCGGTGTCATTGATCCAGCAGATGAACCAGCAGATTGCCGCTGCGGCCGAGCAGCAGAGCTCGGTGGCCGAAGAGATCAGCCGCAGCGTCACGCAGATCCGCGGCAGTGCCGATCAGGCGGCGTTGGCGATGCAGGACAATGCCCGGTCGAGTGTCGCGCTGGCGCAGCTGGGTACCGACCTGAAGGGGATGGTGGGGCATTTCAGGCTTTAGGTGCCTGGCGTGGGATTTTCGTTGGTGTTGAGATCGAGCGCCGCCCGCGCGGCGCTTCGCGGGGCAAGCCCGCTCCCACATTTGTTGCAACGTGCCGAACCTGACAAGCCATGGTTGCCAGCCTTGGTGGGCTGGCTGGATTTCTGAGTTGGCACTGTTGCCGCCTTTCCTGTCTCAAGCCATGCACCAAGGCTGACAACGCTTCTCCCACAGGCATGGTCACGTTGCAACAAATGTGGGAGCGGGCTTGCCCCGCGAAGCGCCGCGCGGGCGGCGCTCGATCTCAACCCCACCCCAATCTATCGTCATACCCTACGTGGGTTCAAAATCACCAAGGCCAGCACCCCCGCCACAATCCCCCAGAACGCCGAGCCGATCGAGAACAAGGTCAGGCCCGAAGCGGTAACCATGAAGGTAATCAATGCCGCCTCTCGCTCACGTGCCTCGCTCATGGCCACGGTCAGCCCGTTCATGATCGAGCCGAACAGCGCCAGCGCCGCAATCGACAGCACCAGCTCTTTAGGTAACGCCGCAAACAGCGCCGCCAAGGTCGCGCCGAACACCCCGGCAATACCGTAGAAAATCCCGCACCACACCGCCGCGGTATAACGCTTGGCCGGGTCTTCATGGGCATGCGGCCCGGTGCAGATCGCCGCGCTGATCGCCGCCAGGTTGACCCCGTGCGAGCCAAACGGTGCCAGCAGCAGCGAGGCAAGGCCGGTGGCCGAGATTAGCGGCGAAGCAGGCACCTGGTAGCCGTCCGCACGCAGCACGGCCACACCCGGCATGTTCTGCGAGGTCATCGCCACCACGAACAGCGGAATGCCAATGCTGATGGTCGCCGCCAGCGAGAAGCTTGGCGTAGTCCATACTGGCGTGGCCGCTTCCAGGCGGAAGCCGCTGAAGTCCAGCAGACCCAAGGCGCCGGACAGCGCCGTGCCCACCAGCAGCGCGACCAGCACGCAATAGCGCGGCGACAGGCGCTTGACCAGCAGGTAGCTGAAGAACATGCCAAGTACCAGCAAGGTGCGGTGCTGGGCGGCAACGAAGATTTCGCTGCCGATCTTGAACAGGATGCCCGCCAGCAGCGCCGAGGCCAGCGAGGCCGGGATGCGTTTGACCAGGCGTTCGAAGCTGCCAGTCAGGCCACAGACCAGCACCAGCACGGCGCAGGTGATATAGGCGCCGATCGCCTCGCCATAGCTGACCCCGCCCAGGCTGGTGATCAGCAAGGCGGCGCCGGGGGTGGACCACGCCACGGTGATCGGCGTGCGGTAACGCAGCGACAGGCCGATGCTGCACACCGCCATGCCGATCGACAACGCCCAGATCCATGACGAAATCTGCGCGCTGGTCAGCCCGGCTGCCTGGCCGGCCTGGAACATCAGCACCAGAGAGCTGGTATAGCCGGTGAGCATGGCGATAAAGCCGGCGACCACCGCCGACGGGGAGCTATCTGCCAGGGGCCGCAGGCGTGCGGAAGTGGCTTCGATCATGAACAAAATCCTTGTAAAGGTGTAAGCAGTTTTTTCAGACTACAGCGAGCAGGGTTGATCCTTGCCATACAGCGACCATTGCTTTTAGCCGTACAGTCGCCAACTATTGGGCGCAAATGCAGAACTGCACAGGCAGCCACAAGAATGGTGCCCGCTTTTGTAGGAGCAGCCTTGTGCTGCGAAGAGGCCGTTTCAGCCCATGCAGGTGCTGCGCCTGTAACGGCCTCTTCGCAGCACAAGGCTGCTCCTACAGGGCAAGGCCAGATCTTTGGCATAGAGGGGGAGAGGGGGAGAGGGGCGATGTACAAGGTCTATGGCGACTACCAGTCGGGCAACTGCTACAAGGTCAAGCTGATGTTGAGCCTGCTGGGCCTGCCGTATGGATGGCACCCGGTGGACATCCTCAAGGGTGAGACCGAAACGCCCGAATTCCTGGCGATGAACCCCAACGGCAAGGTGCCGGTGCTGGAGCTGGAAGACGGCAGCTATCTGTGGGAGTCCAATGCCATTCTCAACTTCCTGGCCGATGGCAGCGAATTCCTGCCCACCGAGCCACGCCTGCGCACCCAGGTGTTGCAGTGGCAGTTTTTCGAGCAGTACAGCCATGAGCCGTATATTGCCGTGGCGCGTTTCATCCAGTTCTACCTGGGGTTACCGGACGAGCGCCTGGAGGAGTACCGCAAGCTGCACAAGGGGGGTTACAAGGCACTGAGGGTGATGGAGCGGCAGCTGCAGATGACGCCGTATCTGGTCGGCGAGCAGTATTCGATTGCCGATGTGGCGTTGTATGCCTACACCCATGTGGCGCAGCAGGGCGGGTTCGATCTGGCCGACTACCCGGCAGTGAGGGCCTGGCTGGAGCGGGTCAGCAGCCACCCGCGGCATGTGCCGATGGTGGGCTGATCTTTAGCCTGTACCGGCCTCTTCGCGGGTAAACCCGCTCCCACAGGGAAATCACAGGGCCTGAGGGCAGCGGAGTACCTGTGGGAGCGGGTTTACCCGCGAAAGGGCCAGTACAGGCCACCTGCAAACGGTCAGGCCGACGCGAACCGCTCATCCAGGTAGGCAATGATGGCCTTGGACTCATACATCCAGGTCACCTTGCCCGCCTCTTCGATGCGCAGGCACGGCACTTTCACCCGGCCGCCACCTTCCTGCAGGGCCTGGCGGTGCACCGGATCGTTTTTGGCATCGCGCAGCGCCACCGGCACGTTCAACCGGTGCAGGGTGCGGCGGGTCTTGACGCAGAACGGGCAGGCGTGGAACTGGTACAGCGCCAGGCCCTTGGCCGCTTGCTCGACGCGGGCCTGGGCGGCGGCGTCGCGCTTGCGCTTGGCCGGGCGGCTAATCCAGTCGCCGAAGACGATGAGCTGGCCGAGGCCAACCCGCAGGGCTTTGACGATCATGGGCAACTCCTGAAATGAAAAAGCCGACCCGGCAGGGTCGGCTTGGGGTCAGCAGCCAATCACTTGATCAGGCTGAGGAACTCGCTGCGGGTGGCGGCGTTTTCGCGGAACTCACCCAGCATCACCGAGGTGATCATGGTCGAGTTCTGCTTCTCGACACCGCGCATCATCATGCACATGTGCTTGGCTTCGATGACCACGGCCACACCGGCGGCACCGGTTACCTGCTGCACCGCCTCGGCAATCTGGCGGCTGAGGTTTTCCTGGATTTGCAGGCGGCGGGCGTACATGTCGACGATGCGTGCCACCTTCGACAGGCCCAGTACCTTGCCCTTGGGCAAGTAGGCCACGTGCGCCTTGCCGATGAACGGCAGCATGTGGTGTTCGCACATCGAATACAGCTCGATGTCCCGGACCAGCACCATTTCGCTGTTGTCAGAGCTGAACAGCGCGTTGTTGGTGACTTCTTCCAGTGTTTGTTCATAACCGCGGCAAAGGTACTTCATCGCCTTTGCAGCCCGCTTGGGCGTGTCGAGCAGGCCCTCACGGGAGACGTCCTCGCCAATCTGGCTGAGGATCTCGGTGTAGTTCTGTTCCAGGGACATGGATCTACCTGTGGGAAAAAATCGCAAAAACGAAGGGTACGGCGGTGAGGGCGGCGCTGCAAGCGCGGCGTTACTCGTCGCGGCCTTCGAGCATGGTTCGCTTGAGCATCACATACACCGCGCCGGTGCCGCCGTGGCGGGCGTTGCACGAGGCAAAACCGAGCACCTGCGGGTGCTGGCGCAGCCAGGTGTTGACGTGGCTCTTGATCATCGGGCGCTTGCCGTCCAGGCGCGCGGCCTTGCCGTGGGTAACCCGCACGCAGCGCACTTCCAGTTTGGTGGCTTCGGCGATGAAGTCCCACAGGGTTTCGCGGGCCTTTTCCACGGTCATGCCATGCAGGTCGAGGCTGCCCTCGAACGGGATCTGCCCCTGCTTCAGCTTGCGCAACTGGCCTTCCTGCACGCCATCACGGCGCCACAGCAGCTCGTCTTCGGCGCCAACGTCGATGACGAACTGGTCGGACATGCCGTCGATCACCAGCGCCTTGTCACTGCGCACGGTCGCCGCCTGGCGCAGGCCGGCCAGCTGCTGGCGGTCGGCCTTGGGCTTGCCGACTTCGGCGCGGTCGTGCCTGATCGGTTTGACACCGCGCACTTCGGCCTTGAACAGGGAAAAATCGTCGTCTTGCATGATGCCTCCACGTGGGCGGCGTAGTTTACGCGACTGTGGGGCCTTGTGCAGCCTGTGCGGGCCCTTCGCGGGTAAACCCGCTCCCGCAAGGACCGCGTCAGCAGCGCCTCAATCGTGTTTTTTCATCAGGTGCGGCGACAGGTTCAGCTCCCGCCCACGGCGCAGGCGAATGCGGCTGCGCCGCCAGAAGCGCACGCCCAGCCACAACAGTAGCAAGCCGGCCCCGGTGAGGATGCTGGCCAGCGGTTTGTTGGCATTGAGTTCCGCCAGGGCAGGGTAGTTGCCCAGCAGGCCGGCCACGCCGGCCATCGCCAGCAGCACGCCAAGGGTTGCCAGCAGGGCCGACAGGCCGGCCGCCAGGCGGGCGCCCCAGTTACGCGGTTCGCGCGGGCGCAGGCGCTTGGCGTCGAAACTGCCTTTGAGCTTCATTCCGCTCTCCTTTGTGGATATCCGGAATTCGACCTGGGGCCGCCCATCGGGTTCCGCCCGGCTGCCGGGCGGTCGTGCCCAGCCGCTTAGATCAGGCTGGCGGTGGGGGCCACGCAAGCGAAGTTGTCGGCCATCACGGCCATTTCGCACTGGTGGATCTGCGCGGCCGGGATCACTCCATCCTTGAATGCCAGGTCGCGAGTCGCCGAGGCATCTTCAACCAGGGTGCAGCGATAACCATAGTCCTTGGCGCGGCGTACGGTGGTGCTGACGCTGGAGTGGCTCATGAAGCCGCAAACGATCAGGTCCAGGTGGCCCAGCGCCTGCAGCGTCTCATGCAGCTGGGTGTTCTTGAATGCGTTGGGCATGCGTTTTTCGATGACGATTTCACCTTCCAGCGGCTCCAGCCCCGGAATGAACTGGCCGGCCGGCCCTTGTGGGTCGAAGCGGCCACCGACAGTGCCCAGGTGGCGAACATGGATGATCGGACGGCCGCTCTTGCGCGCGGCGTCGAGCAACCTGGCGATGTTGGCCACGGCCTCGTCCATGCCCGACAGCGCCAGGGGCCCGCTGAGGTACTCCTTCTGCGCATCGATGATGATCAGGCTGGCGTGGCTCAGCTTGGCCGGCGGGTAGTCGCGGCCAGTGAGGCGGAACATCGTGGTTGGAACGGACATCAAGGGCTCCTTGGATAGGGCTTTTGTATACCTATTGTCCCCTGCCTTGGCGCCAATGGGAATGGTTGACAACGCAAGCGGCATGGTTACTGGCTTGTGGCTAGCCATTGGGCAGGTCAAAGGAACAAATGTACGGGTGGGGCTGTTAGACTTTGGTCCGGTCTGAATTAGGAGTACCCCGTGATCACATCCCGTCTGCGCACGCTGCGCGACTACATCCGCTGGGCGGTCAGCCGCTTCCACGAGCACGACCTGTTCTTCGGCCACGGTGCCGACAACGCCTGGGACGAGGCCCGCCTGCTGGTACTGGGGGCGGTGCACCTGCCGTGGGAAGTAGCCGACAGCTATCTGGACTGCATGCTAGAGGACGATGAGCGGGTACGCCTGCAGCACCTGCTGAAGCGCCGTATCGAAGAACGCGTGCCGGCCGCCTACCTGCTGGGCGAAGCCTGGTTCTGCGGCATGTCGTTTATCGTTGACGAGCGCGTGCTGGTGCCGCGTTCGCCGATTGGCGAGCTGATCGAGAAGCGCTTCGAACCATGGCTGGCGAGCGAGCCGGCGCGCATCCTCGACCTGTGCACCGGTTCTGGCTGCATCGGCATCGTTGCCGCTGACGTGTTCCCCGAGGCCGAGGTGGTGCTGGCCGACCTGTCGTTCGATGCGCTCGAAGTGGCCAACCAGAACATCGAGCGCCACGGCCTGGACGGGCGCGTGTACACCGTGCAGGGCGACGGTTTTGGCGGTTTGCCGGGGCAGCGTTTCGACCTGATCCTGTCCAACCCGCCGTATGTCGATGCCGAGGACTTCGACGACATGCCGGCCGAGTACCACCACGAACCCGAGTTGGGCCTGGCCTGCGGCAACGATGGCCTGGACCTGGTGCGGCGCATGCTGGCCGAAGCGGCGGACCACCTGACCGACAAGGGCTTGCTGATTGTCGAGGTGGGTAACAGCCAGGTGCATGTCGAGGCGCTGTACCCCGAGGTGGACTTTGCCTGGCTGGAATTCGAGCGCGGCGGGCATGGGGTGTTCATGCTGACTGCCGAGCAGTGCCGCCAGCATCAGGAACTGTTCAAGGCCCGCGTCTGATTCCAGGGCCTCTTCGCGGGTAAACCCGCTCCTACAGGTATGGCGTTGCCCTCAGGTGCGACGCGGTCCCTGTGGGAGCGGGTTTACCCGCGAAGCAGGCAACGCGGTGTCAGCGCGTGGCAATCCAGATCAGCAACCCCGCCTGGAACACTGCAAACGCCACCAGGCAAGTAATGGTAAAGCGCAACCCGCTGTCTTCACGCTGGTACTTGGCCACCCGCTCATCGCGCTCACGCAGTTGCCCTTCCTTCTCCTGCAACTGCTGGTCAGCCTGCTGCAGCAGGCTGGCAGCATCCAGTATCTCCACCCGCTGCAAGCGCTCGCTGTTCCACGCGCCCTTGAGCTGGCCCACCGTCATTTCCACGGTACGGCCCTTGAGGTGCTGGCTGTCCTCGTACTCCACCTCGATACCCACCCCGCGCAGGCAGTGATCCCGGCGCAGACGCGAGTCTTCGTTCAGCGCATCCTTGCTCGGCAACGCCATGCCCTCGACCCGGTAGTGCGACCACTTGCGCTGCAGCCACTGCGCTGCCTGGGCCAGCAGGAAGCGGCCGATGCCACGGTTCAACGGTTCCAGGTGCAGGCCATGTCCACCGCCGATGCGCACCAGGCGTTCGGTATGGTCGACGCGGATGTCCAGACGGTTCTGCTCCTTGTGTACCATCTGGCCCGGAAGTTTGATTTCCATGCGCAGCAGGCTGTGAGCCTTGTCGTGGCGCTCGGCATAGCCGAACTGCACAAAGCGCAGCGGCCGTGCGCCGGTGCTGCGGTCGGTGGGCAGGGCGGCCAGGCGCAGCAGCTGGAAATGTTCGGCGGTCAGCTCGGCCCAAGGAAGGGCAGGGCTTTCCTGAGGTTCTTCGGCCGGCTCTGCGGCGACGGGGGTGGTTGTCATCAGGGCTTGTCCTCGGCTATGCCCGCTGTATCGGCAGGCGTGTCCGAGACCTGAGCCCGTTTACCTCACGCCGAAGGCAAATGCTGGATGAACGTCACAATCCGTTCACCCAGCTCTCGCGCCAGCGGCAGTTCGGGGTTGAGGTAGCTGTCGCGCTGCTGGCTCATCGCCCTGGGGCTGATGCGCAGCATGTGGTTCATGCCATCGATCAGCACCAGCTGCGCATCCGGCTTGGCCGCCTTCAGCCGTTCGGCGTCGACTACGCCCACCTGCACGTCGTTGCGCCCCTGCACGATCAGTGCGGGCATGGACAGGCGGGCAAAGGCCGCCGCCGGGTTCTGTTGGAACAGCGAAATCAGGTAGGGCTGCACGCTGGGACGGAACACCTGGCGCAGCGGCGCCGGCACCTCCAGGCTGGTCTGCCCGGCCTGCAGGCGGTCGAGCAGGGCGCTGCCACCGGCCAGTTGTGCCGGCGGCAGGCGCTGGGCCAGCTGTTCGCGCAGCACCTCGGCCAGCGGCCGGCCGCTGCCGGCCAGGGTGATCACCGCGCTGGCGCCTGCCTGCTCGGCGGCCAGGCTGGCGATCAGTGCGCCCTCACTGTGGCCGATCAGGATCAGCGGGCCAAAGCGCGGGTCGGCCTTGAGCTTGTGGCTCCAGGCGACCACATCGGCCACGTAGCGCTCCACGCTGAGGTCACGCTCGTCCGGCGTGGCCGGCTGGCTGGCGGCCACCCCGCGCTTGTCGTAGCGCACGCTGGCGATGTGCTCGTTGGCCAGCAGCAGGGCCAGGCGCTTGAGGTTGTCGACCCGGCCTGATGCCGGGTTGTTGCCGTCACGGTCGGTTGGGCCGGAGCCGGCGATGATCAGCACTACCGGTGGTGGGGTGGCCTGTTGCGGCAGCAGCAGGCTGCCGTGCAGCACGCCCTGGCCGGTGTCGAGGTCGATCGGGCGTTGCAGCACGGTGGGGGCGGCCTGGGCCAGGCCGGTACACAGCAGGAAGAACAGGGCGACTAGGCGCGACATCATGCGGTACTACATGGGGAGATGAGGGTTTGACCCAGTGTTCGTGGGAAGGTTCGAAGGGGAGGTTGCCTGTGCTGGCCTCTTCGCGGGTAAACCCGCTCCCACAGGTACAGCACAATTTTCGCATCTTGTGATGACCCTGTGGGAGCGGGTTTACCCGCGAAGAGGCCAGCACAGGCGATCAATCCATCTGTATACTGCCGCTTTCGTTCACTTCAGGCAGATCTCGCGGAGCGTCCATGTCCGGCAATACCTACGGCAAGCTGTTCACTGTCACCACCGCTGGCGAGAGCCATGGCCCGGCGTTGGTCGCCATTGTCGATGGATGCCCACCGGGCCTGGAAATTTCCCTCGCCGACCTGCAGCACGACCTTGACCGGCGCAAGCCTGGCACCAGCCGCCACACCACCCAGCGTCAGGAAGCCGACGAGGTGGAAATCCTCTCCGGGGTGTTCGAAGGCCGCACCACCGGCTGTTCGATCGGCTTGCTGATCCGCAACACCGACCAGAAGTCCAAGGACTACTCGGCGATCAAGGACCTGTTCCGCCCGGCCCACGCCGACTACACCTACCACCACAAGTACGGCATCCGCGACTACCGCGGCGGTGGCCGCAGCTCGGCCCGTGAAACTGCCATGCGCGTGGCTGCCGGTGCCATCGCCAGGAAGTACCTGGCCACCCAGGGCATCACCGTGCGCGGCTACATGAGCCAGCTGGGCCCGATCGAAATCCCGTTCAAGTCCTGGGAGTCGGTGGAGCAGAACGCTTTCTTCAGCCCTGACCCGGGCAAAGTGCCGGAGCTGGAGGCCTACATGGACCAGCTGCGCCGTGACCAGGACTCGGTGGGTGCCAAGATCACCGTGGTCGCCGAAGGCGTGATGCCGGGCCTGGGCGAGCCGATCTTCGACCGCCTCGACGCCGAACTGGCCCACGCGTTGATGAGCATCAACGCGGTCAAGGGCGTGGAAATCGGCGCCGGCTTCGCCAGCGTGGCCCAGCGCGGCACCGAGCACCGTGACGAGCTGACCCCGGAAGGCTTCCTCAGCAACAACGCTGGCGGCATCCTCGGCGGTATTTCTTCGGGCCAGCCGATCGTTGCCCACCTGGCGTTGAAGCCCACCTCCAGCATCACCACCCCGGGCCGCTCCATCGACATCGACGGCAACCCGGTGGACGTCATCACCAAAGGCCGCCACGACCCGTGCGTGGGCATCCGCGCCACGCCGATCGCCGAGGCGATGATGGCCATCGTGCTGATGGACCACCTGCTGCGCCACCGTGCGCAGAATGCCGATGTGAAAGTGAATACCCCGGTGCTGGGCCAGCTCTGATTCGCCAGTACCGGCCTCTTCGCGGGTAAACCCCCCACGGGAATATCACTGGGCCTGAGGGCAGTGAGGTACCTGTGGGGTTTACCCGCGAAGAGGCTGGCACAGGTCCCCACAAGGCCACCCCATGCAACCAATCCCCTACTGGCGCCTGTCCAGCTTCTACCTGTTCTACTTCGCCCTGCTCGGTTCCACCGCCCCGTTCCTGGCGCTGTACTTCGACCACCTGGGCTTCTCCCCGGCGCGCATCGGCGAGCTGGTTGCCATCCCCATGCTCATGCGCTGCGTCGCCCCCAACCTGTGGGGCTGGCTGGGTGACCGCACCGGCCAGCGCCTGTTGATCGTGCGCCTGGGCGCATTGTCGACCCTGGCTACCTTCGCCCTGATCTTCCTTGGCAAAAGCTACGCCTGGCTGGCGCTGGTCATGGCCCTGCACGCGTTCTTCTGGCATGCGGTGCTGCCGCAGTTCGAGGTCATTACCCTGGCCCACCTGCACGGGCAAACCGCGCGCTACAGCCAGGTGCGCCTGTGGGGCTCGATCGGCTTCATCCTCACCGTGGTCGGCCTGGGCCGGCTGTTCGAGTGGCTGAGCCTGGATATTTACCCGGTGGCGCTGGTCACCATCATGGCCGGCATCGTCGCCGCCAGCCTGTGGGTACCCAATGCCCAGCCGGTGGAACAGGGCGAGCGCAGCGGCGCGGGCGGCTTCCTGCAGCAGCTGCGGGCGCCCGGGGTGATCGCGTTCTACGCCTGCGTGGCACTGATGCAGCTCAGCCACGGGCCGTACTACACCTTCCTCACCCTGCACCTGGAACACCTGGGCTATGCCCGTGGTGCCATTGGCCTGCTGTGGGCCCTGGGGGTGGTGGCCGAAGTACTGGTGTTCATGGGCATGAGCCGCATCTTCGCGCGCTTTTCGGTGCAGCGGGTACTGCTGGCCAGCTTCGTGCTGGCGGCGCTGCGCTGGCTGTTGCTGGGCAACCTGGCCGGTGAGCCGGCGGTGCTGGTGTTCGCCCAGGTACTGCACGCGGCCACCTTCGGCTGCTTCCATGCCGCCAGCATCGCTTTCGTCCAGGCCAGTTTCGGCGCTCGCCAACAGGGCCAGGGCCAAGCGCTGTATGCGGCGCTGTCGGGCACTGGCGGTGCGCTGGGGGCGTTGTATTCAGGCTACAGCTGGAAACTGCTGGGGCCCACCTTCACCTTTGGTATGGCCAGTGCCGCAGCCCTGGTTGCAGCCGTTATCATTGCCCTTTGTTCGCAACCGACCAGGACCCGCCCCTGATGAGCATTCTCAGCGTTTTCCACACCTCCAGCCCGGAACTGCCGAACAAGGTGCTGACGCACCACGACGACATCGCCGCCACCCTGGCCGAGCAGGGGGCGCGCTTTGCCCATGCCGAGCATGGCCTGCGGGTGCGCCCGGGCACGGCCCAGGACGAGGTACTGGGCGCCTGCCGTGGGTACCTGGACCAGTTGATGACGGCGCATGGCAGCAAGGCCTTCGTGGTGCTCAACCGTGACGGTGAGGCCCCGGCACAGGTAGATGTGCGCGATGAGCATGTGCATGACGCCGACGAGGTGTTTGCCGTGGTCAGCGGGCGGGCGCAGGTTGGCCTGCGTTTAGGGGATTGGGTGTATTCGGTGCTCTGTGAGAAGGGGGACCAGTTGGTGGTACCGGCAGGGACTCGGCGCTGGGTCGAGCTGGGCGATGCACCGTTTTGCCTGGCGTTGCGGTTGTATGGCAGCGAGCAGGGGATACAGCCGAAGTTTACCGGGGATGTGACTGCGCGGGCGTTTCTGGGCATTGATGAGTTGTGATGGCTTTGCCGGCCTCTTCGCAGCACAAGGCTGCTCCTGCAGGGCCCGCGCCAGCCTCAGCTTTGCGCTGTACTTGTAGGAGCAGCCTTGCGCTGCGAAGAGGCCAGATCAGCCAACACAAAACTCAGCGATAAGTCGGCAAGGCAAACCGCTGCTGGCTTTGCAGCATCGAAATCACCGGCAATTCACTGGCCTGCTCGGCCAGATCCCGGCGAATTGCACTGATCGCCCATGAAAGCTGCTCGGCACTGTGCAGTTGCGCATAGGTCAGCACCCGGCGGGTAACCTTGCCATCAGCAGCGCGCAGGGTCAGTAGCACACCGCCGTCGGGGCGGGCCTGGGTATTTACCTGGTAGGCCGAAAATACCGAAACGAACTTTTCCTGGATGAGGTCCATATCAACTCCTGGCTGTTGCGTGGCAGACATGAGTTGATGGTTGCAGTGACCGTGCCAGTATGTTTTTTTGAAAAAAATATTTAAATTCAGTCGGTTACGTCAATCCTTCCGAAACGCCGTCGTGCAACCTGCACGGTCGTGCATTTTGCACAGTGCATATTGCATGACCCGCGGCCAGCTATCGGCCCGATAGAATCTGAACCTTTGACCCGGCCGCCTTGCCTGACAAAGACTTGGGCAACGATTTCTGCCAGGAGGTTCCAGATGTCCAGCCAACCCACGCCCGCCGCCATGACCGACGACGAAACCGCCGCCTTCGCCGAGCAGGTGTTCGAACGTGCCCGCCGGGGCGATGCCGAGATGCTCGGGCGTCTGCTTGCCAGCGGCCTGCCGGCTAACCTGCGCAACCACAAGGGCGACACCCTGCTGATGCTGGCCAGCTACCACGGCCACCACGATGCCGTGCGCGTGCTGCTGGCGCACGGCGCCGATCCACTGATTGCCAACGATAATGGCCAGCTGCCCATCGCTGGTGCCGCGTTCAAGGGGGATCTGGCCATGATCCGCCTGTTGCTGGAGCACGGCGTGCCGGTGGACGCCGCCGCGCAGGATGGCCGCACTGCGCTGATGCTGGCGGCTATGTTCAACCGTGGCGAAATCCTCGACTACCTGCTGGCCCAGGGCGCCGACCCGACCCGCCAGGATGCCCGCGGTGCCACCGCACTGATGGCGGCGCAAACCATGGGTGCCGTGGACGCCGCAGCACGCCTGCAAGCGCTGGCCGGCTAACCGCAAGGGGGCATTTGCGGCTATCCTTGGCGACTTTTCACCCGTCGCAGGCCCCCTTTCATGAAAACTCAGTTGCTCGAATTCATCAGCCTCATTGGCGCTGGCTGCATGCGCGAGGAAGACATCGAGCGCATCGCCGACGAGGCCGCCCAGGCCTACGCCGATCCCGCTGCCTTCCTGGCCGCCAACCCCGACATCAACTACGACGACAGCTTCCCCATCCCGCTGGGCGAATGGGTGGTGCTGGGCAGCCTGCCGGACACAGTGGTGTTCCAGGCCGACAGCTACCAGGACCTGTTCCAGCAGATCGCCGATTCGTTCGACCAGAACGTGCCGCTCACCCTCAAGCCCAAGCAACTGGCCCGCACCGAGCCGCTGACCGCGCTCAATCGCATCCAGGTGCAGATGGGCGCGTTGAACAAAGAGGCCGGTGGTTATGTGCTGCTCAACTTCAGTCAGTTGCTGGATGACGAGTTGCAGATGGTGATGGTGGGGCAGAACGACCTGGCGCGGGTGCTGGAGCTGGGGGCAGAGGTGGGGATCAAGGTCGAGCCGGCCCTGGAAGCCCTGAAGGTCGCCATACACATCTGATTTCAGCGTTTGCTTCTTCGCGGGTAAACCCGCTCCCACAGGGATATCACTCCCCTCAAGCCCAGTGATATCCCTGTGGGAGCGGGTTTACCCGCGAAGAGGCCTGCACAGGCAGCTTCAAGCATCAGCCCAGCGCGGTATCGAGGAACATCATCACCGCAAACCCACCCATCAACCCCAGGGTCGCCGCTGTCTGGTGCCCATTGCGGTGGGTTTCGGGTATCACCTCGTGGCTAACCACAAAGATCATCGCCCCCGCCGCCAGCCCCATGCTCACCGGGTAGGCCAAGGCAAAGCCGGTCGAGATCCCCAGGCCGATCACCGCGCCCAGCGGCTCCATCAGCCCCGACCCGATCGCCACCAGCGCAGCCTTCAGGTTCGACAGCCCGGTAGCGCGCAAGGCCAGCGCCACGGCCAGCCCCTCGGGGATGTCCTGGATGGCGATGGCGCTGGTCAACGGCAGGCCGATGTTCATGTCGCCATTGGCAAAGCTTACGCCAATGGCCATGCCCTCAGGCAGGTTGTGCAGGGTAATAGCCAGCACGAACAGCCACACGCGGCTGATGCGCTCGGCCTCTGGGCCACATGGGCCGGTGCTTTCGTGTTCATGTGGGGTGAAGCGGTCCAGGCCCAGCATCAGCAGCACGCCCAGGCCCATGCCCAGCACCACGGTAAAGGCCGCGGCCGGGCCGTTGCCGGTAATTTCGCGGGCGGCATCCAGGCCCGGCAGAATCAGCGAGAACGAACTGGCCGCCAGCATCATGCCGGCGGCAAAACCCAGCATCACATCCTGGGTGCGCGCCTGGACATCACGCAGCACCACCGCCAGTACCGCGCCCAGCGCCGTGGCGCCAAAGCCGGACAACCCGCCCAGCATGGCAAGGTGCAGGTTGTCGGCGTGGTCGCCGTTCACCGCGTTCCACAGGCTGGCGGCTAGCAATAGCATCACTGCCAGCAGGCTGAGCCCAAGGCCGGCGCTGAGCCAGGGGGTGTTCACAGCCTGTTGGCGCCAGGCATGCAGCAGTGAGGGTGGAGCGGCGCTTTGGGTCTGGGCGGGTGGCATGCGAACCTCGAATCAGTGGATACCGGCAGTCTACTCAGGGACCTGGGCCAACCGCCAAGGATTCCCTTCTATTGCCTTGATAGCTGACTATGCTGTGCAGCAAAGCCTTTGACAGGAGTTTTGGCATGGGGTCGACGTTCAACAGCCTGGTCGGGCTGATCATCCTGGCGCTGGATATCTGGGCCATCCTCAATGTGATCAAGAGCGGCAGCGAAGTGGGCATCAAGGTCTTGTGGATCTTGCTGATCGCCTTGCTGCCGGTGGTGGGCCTGGTGATCTGGGCGATTGCCGGGCCGCGGGGGGATGTGCGGATCTGAATGTCTGTACCGGCCTCTACCCGGGTTTATCCGCGAAGAGGCCAGTACAGACAAAACCGGCAACACCCCCGTGACAAAATTTTCACATTGGTTTAAACAGAATCCGCACCCGCACAATGCTGCGTTGGTCTAGCGCCACCGCCATCTCCGCAAACCGTAATCCTAGGACCTTCCCATTCATGGCTAACCCGGACGCCTTGAAGCTACGGGGCGCGCGAGCGTCGTTCTCGCCGACCCTGAAATCCCACCTGGCCTACACGCTGCTCAGCGGCCTGGTGATCATGCTGATGCTCAGCCTCGTTCGCCTGGCGTTGCTGGTCTACAACAGCGACATGATCGGTGATACCCCCAGCGCGACCGTCGCAGAAGGCTTCCTCAACGGCTTGCGCTTCGATTTGCGGGTGGTGGTGTACATCAGCATTCCGCTGCTGCTGGCCATCCTCAGCCCCTGGGCCATGGCCCGGCGTGGCCTGTTCCGTTTCTGGTTGACCATCACCTCGAGCGTGGTGATGTTCCTCGGCCTGATGGAAATGGACTTCTATCGCGAATTCCACCAGCGCCTCAACGGCCTGGTATTCCAGTACATCAAGGAAGACCCGAAAACGGTACTGAGCATGCTCTGGTACGGCTTCCCGGTGGTGCGCTACCTGCTGGCCTGGTTGTTCGGCACCTGGCTGCTGAGCCTGCTGTTCAAGGGCATCGATCGCATGACCCGTGGCAAGGGCGCCGGCGAGGTGACCCTGCAGCGCCGCGCGGCGCCGTGGTACAACCGCCTGGCGGTGTTCATGGTGATCCTGCTGGTGGCCGTGGTCGCCGCCCGTGGCACCTTGCGCCAGGGCCCGCCGATGCGCTGGGGGGATGCCTTCACCACTGAATCCAACTTCGTCAACCAGCTGGGCCTGAACGGCACCCTGACCCTGATCGATGCCGCCAAGAGCCGCTTCGGCGAGGACCGCGCCAACATCTGGAAGCCGGTGCTGGAGCAGGATGTGGCCACGCAGAGCGTGCGCGAGCAACTGCTGACCGCCAACGACACCCTGGTCGATGCCGACGAGGCCGCCATCCGCCGCGACTTCGTGCCGCCGGCCGAGCGCACCTTGCCGATCAAGAACGTGGTGGTGATCCTGATGGAAAGCTTCGCCGGCCACTCGGTCGGCGCGCTGGGCAGCCCCAACAACATCACCCCGTACTTCGACAAGCTGGCCAAAGAGGGCCTGCTGTTCGACCGCTTCTTCTCCAACGGCACCCATACCCACCAGGGTATGTTCGCCACCATGGCCTGCTTCCCCAACCTGCCAGGCTTCGAATACCTGATGCAGACCCCGGAAGGCGGCCACAAGCTGTCCGGGCTGCCGGCCTTGCTCAGCGCTCGCGATTACGACGATGTGTACGTCTACAACGGCGACTTTGCCTGGGACAACCAGTCCGGCTTCTTTGGCAACCAGGGCATGACCACCTTCATTGGCCGTAACGACTTCGTCAATCCGGTGTTCTCCGACCCGACCTGGGGCGTATCCGACCAGGACATGTTCGACCGTGGCGCCGAAGAGCTGGCCAGGCACGACGGCAAGAAGCCGATCTACGCGCTGCTGCAAACCTTGTCCAACCACACTCCGTATGCGTTGCCCAAGGACCTGCCGGTAGAACCGGTGACCGGCCAGGGCCGCCTGGACGAGCACCTGACTGCCATGCGTTATTCGGACTGGGCGTTGGGGCAGTTCTTCGAGAAAGCGCGCAAGGAGCCGTACTTCAAGGAAACCCTGTTCGTCATCGTGGGCGACCATGGCTTTGGCAACCACCAGCAGGTCACCGAGCTGGACCTGGGCCGCTTCAACGTGCCGCTGCTGCTGATTGCCCCGGGCATCCAGGAGAAGTTCGGTGCGGTCAACCACACCGTGGGCACCCAGGTCGACATCGTGCCGACCATCATGGGCCGCCTGGGTGGCCAGGCCCGTCACCAGTGCTGGGGCCGCGACCTGCTCAACCTGCCTGAGGGTGACCAGGGCGTGGGCATGATCAAGCCATCGGGCAGCGAGCAGATCGTTGGCCTGGTACAGGGCGACCGCATCCTGATCGAGTCCAAGGACATGACCCCGCGCATGTACCGCTACCAGCTGGGTAGCGAGTTCAAGGCCGAGTTGATCGAAAGCCCGGACCAGCCGGAGATGCTGAAGAAGCTGGAAGCGTATATCCAGACGGCAACCAAGAGCTTGCTGGATAACACGGCCGGTGTAGTGCACGGCACTCCAAAGTAGAAGCTGGATCGCCAGGTGGACCTGGGCCGTGTGGGAGCGGCCTTGTGCCGCGAAAGGGCTGCGCAGCAGCCCCAGTTCCAGTATCCATGCATAAATCGCCGGGGCCGCTTTGCGGCCCTTTCGCGACACAAGGCCGCTCCCACAAAAGCCGCACCGTTAGCAAGTCATCTGACTGAACATTCTCCCCGCCCCAAGGTCACTTGTTTCAGGCATCACACACCCGATGTTCGTTGACTGAGAGGGGCCGTTCAATGAAAGAGTGGGAAGTCATCTTTGCCGACCAGAAGGGCGTGCTCACCACCCTGACGCTGCGCGGCGAGCAGTGCCCCAGCGAGGAGGATGCCGCGCGGGCCATCCGTTCGCACCTGTTCCCGGTGATGGACGAACTGGACCTCAACGACTTCCAGGACCGCGCCATTTCCCCCACTGCACGCTGGCTCAAGGAGCAGACTGGCGTGACCATCACCAGTATCCACGAAACGCCCTGAACCACACGTTTGCGTGGTGCCATGGCAAGCACTACGCTGCATGAAGGTGCCAGCCCACTCTGCGGGTCAGCACTGCATCCCTTCGCGTCTTGCATCAGCTCGAACTGCCCGGCAGCTGCCGGCAGGTGCGTAGTGCACGGAAAGTCTATCCATCGCATTATTCAGGAGGACGTTTCATGAGCAGCCAGAACGACGATATCAGCAGCAACGTCCTGCGTCAGATGAAGGCAGGCGGTTTCGACTTCACACAGATCCACCCCATTGAGTTCTACGCCATATTCCCCGACGAAGCAGGGGCCCGCCGCGCGGCCAGGCAGTTTCGCGGCGAATCGCTGAATGCCCAGGTGAAGGAGTTGGGCGACGGTGCCTGGCATCTGGAGCTGAGCAAGGTCATGTATGCCACCCATGGCGGGATTGGCGACTTCGAAGAGGCCTTCGAGCAGATGGTGACACCCTATGGTGGTGAGGTGGAAGGGTGGGGGGTCAAGCAGGAGCGGCCCATAGCCTGATACTTTGGGAATTTGGGGCCGCTTTGCGGCCCCAAGGTTCTCAATGCCTGCGCCCAGCCATATGCGTCAAATAGGCCAGCAATTCATCCAGCTCCGGCTCACTCAAAACACTCTCTGCAAACCCCGGCATCTTCGCCTGCGGCCACCGCCGCAGGCTCTGCGGGTCACGAATCAGCTGGCGTAGATACTCAGGTCGAAAGTACTCGGTCGGGTTATGCGGCACATTCAAGTCCGGCCCCACCTGCGCATCACCCGCGCCGTTCAGCCTATGGCACGCCAGGCAATTCTGCTGGAACAGGGTAAAGCCCCGGCGTACCGGGCTGTCGGCCGGCAGCTTCGGATCGGGCAGCAGCGCCGGAAAACGCGCTTCGACAGAGGCCAGCTTGCGAATAGTGGAAATCTGGAACGGCCACTGCTCCGGGCGGATGCCGCTGGCCTGCGGTGCAGTCCACACCAGGTAGAACGGCCCCGCACTCGGTTTGCCCTGGGCCAGTGGTGGCCACGGCTGGCCTGGGTCCTCCACTGCCAGCCAGGCCTGTGCCGGCCCATGCTGTAACAGCGGCGCTGCGGGCATTTCGGCGGCAAAGCCGTCCAGCGCCACCGCCTGCAGATGGTCGCTGGCGCTCACGCCGTCCAGCAGCGCGGCCAGCGGCACCGCCCGATAGTGCATGAGCCGCTTGTAGGAAACGTCCTGCTCGATGCTGATGTCCCGGGCCAGCGGGTGGTCGAGCAGTTCGGCACTGCTCCACTGGCGCGTCGTGGCGCCCAGTTCAAGGTGCAGTTGCGCCGCCGACAGCGGCAGGCTCAGGAGGAACACTAACAGGGCAAGGCAGTTGCGCATGGGTAATCTCCGACCATCAAGGCCAGCAGGTTACCTGTGCGCTGCCTGTTGGCGCCACAGCGGCAGTCAGCCGAACAAACGTGTCAGGTTCGGCAGGATCAGCAGCAAAGTCGTGGCGAAGAGAATGAGCCCAGCTTGGCGAATTTTCGATTGTCTGAACATGGCGGACCGCCTTCTTGTTGTTATTCCTGAATACCCGTTGGCTTCCCTGTCGCGCTTCGGGTCGATCGCAGTAGCGTTGCGTGACGCCTGAACTGCCTGCCTCTTGAAAGTGGATATACAACCAACATTAGGGTGTGCGTCATCCATGTTTGAGAACCCTTTGTTCTAATGATCTGGTCCGTTGATTTCTGTTAGCTATGAGGCCAAGTGCCAGCCGGCTGGCATGCTCTCGCTAGACGGTGGCGCAAGTGCCAGCACGGCGCCGACGAAATGTGACCGTTCGTCAGTGCAGCCTACTTGCTTGTACGTGCCTTTCGCGTCAGTCTCTACAGCAGATTCCCACCCATGTCGTTCAGGACTACCCCTATGTCGTTACGCATCTGCATCCTTGAAACCGATGTCCTGCGACCGGAGTTGACGGCGCAGTACCAGGGCTACGGCAGGATGTTCGAGCAGCTCTTCTCGCGTCAGCCTATCGCCGCCGAATTTCGTGTGTACAACGTGATGAACGGCGATTACCCCGCCGACAACGAAGCATTCGATGCCTACCTGGTGACGGGCAGCAAGGCCGATTCGTTTGGTACCGACCCGTGGATCCAGACCCTCAAGGCCTACCTGCTGAAGCTGTATGAGCGTGGCGAGAAGCTATTGGGTGTGTGTTTCGGCCACCAGTTGCTGGCATTGACCCTGGGTGGCAAGGCCGAGCGTGCCGAACAGGGCTGGGGCGTGGGTATCCACCGTTATTCGCTGGCGGCCCATGCACCGTGGATGGACCCGGAGGTGTCGGAGCTGACCTTGCTGATCAGCCACCAGGACCAGGTGACCGAGCTGCCGGAAGGTGCCACGGTGATCGCCTCCAGCGATTTCTGCCCGAACGCGGCGTACCACATTCGTGACCAGGTGCTGTGCTTCCAGGGGCACCCGGAATTCGTGCACGACTACTCCCGCGCGCTGCTCGATGCGCGCCAGGAGCATCTGGGCGATGAGGTGTACCACAAGGCCGTGGCCAGCCTGGCCGCCGAGCATCAGGGCGACCTGGTGGGGGAGTGGATGTTGCGGTTTATCCAGCACCCGATCAGCAAGCACGACGCGGCGTGAGGGCCGGGGCCGCAAAGCGGCCCCTACAATCTCAAAGCCAGCCCGATTTCTTGAAGCTGGCATACAACCCGGTACAGCCCAGCCCAATTACCCCCAATACCCCGAAATACCCATAGTGCCATCCCAGCTCCGGCATGTTCTGGAAGTTCATCCCGTAAATCCCGGCAATTGCCGTGGGGAACGCCAGGATCGCCGCCCAGGCCGCGAACTTGCGCTGCACGATGCTCTGCCTTGACGATTCCAGCAGCATGCCGATCTCGATGGTCTGGCTGGCGATGTCGCGGATACCGGCCAGGTCTTCCATCTGCCGCGTCACGTGGATCTGCACATCACGGAAGTACGGGCGCATGTTCTTGTCGATGAACGGGAAACTCAGGCGCTGCAGTTCCTCGCTCACTTCCACCATCGGCGCCACGTAGCGGCGCAGGCGCAGGATGTCGCGGCGCAGACTGTGCAGGCGGCGGATATCGTCCTCCTGCAGCGAACCGCCAAGCACGCTCTGCTCCAGTTCTTCGATCTCGCCATGAATGGCCTCGCTGACCGGCTGGTAGTTCTCGGTGACGAAGTCGAGCAGGGCGTACAGCACGAAATCTTCGCCGTGCTCCAGCAGCAACGGCCGCGCTTCGCAGCGCTGGCGCACCAGGGCGTAGGATTTGGAGTGGCCGTTGCGGCAGGTGATGATGTAGCCGTTGCCGGCGAAGATATGTGTTTCGATGAACTCCAGCTTGCCTTCGTGGCGCACCGGCGAGTAGGTGACGATGAACAGGGCGTCGCCGAAGGTTTCCAGCTTGGGCCGGCTGTGCTTTTCCAGGGCGTCTTCGATAGCCAGTTCGTGCAGGTTGAACTGGCATTGCAGGTTGGCCAGTTCCTCGGCGTTGGGCTCTTCCAGGCCGATCCACACAAAGTGCCCCGGCTTGCGGGCCCACTCACTGCCTTCATCAATGCTGATGTTGGTCACTTTTCTGCCGGCGCTGTACACCGCCGATGCCACGACTCGCCCCATGGTTGTTCGCTTTTTACGGTTGAACACGGGTTACAGCTTGGGCTGTCGTGGGCTCAAGAGCAACCTGCCGTGGCCAGTTCCCTTTCCATGCGGTCGATGCACTGCTGCATCTGCTCCCGGCATTGTTCGATCAGCGCCGGCAGGTCCTGCAAGGTCATGCCCGCCGTGGCGATCGGTGGGAGAGAGCGCACGATGACCGTGCGCTGCCGCCAGCTGTTCAGGCTCAGGCGCCTGGCATAGCGGCTGACACACACTGGCACGATCGGCACGCCAGCCTCGATGGCCATGTGAAACGCGCCTTTCTTGAAGGCCAGCAGGTGCTCGCCAGCGTTGCGCGTGCCTTCGGGGAAAATCCAGATCGAGGTGTCGTCTTGCAGTACCCGGGTGGTCTTCTGCATGGCCTTGCGTGCCTGGTAGGCGTTCTTGCGGTCAACCAGCACATTGCCGCCTAGCCAGAACAGTTGGCCGAACAGCGGGATCCAGCCCAGGCTCTTCTTGCCGATGGCCACGGTGCGTTGTGGCACCACCTGGCCCAGCAAGAACAGGTCGAAATTGGACTGATGGTTGGCAACGATCACACATCCGGGTGGCTGGTCCCACAGCGGACCGACTTCGGCCTTGACCCTGATGCGCATCAGCCAGGTGGCCGGCAAGCTGTAGAGGCGGGCGAACAGGCGGCTGTTGTCGGGGTTGAAGGGGCGGCACAGGCCAATGACCAGGCCCAGGGCACCAACCACAAGGAAATGCAGCGCCAGCAGGAACATGCGCAACGAATAAAGCATGGTACGACTCACACCAGACAGTCGCCGGGCAGTGTACGGGTGTGCACTGGTTGGGGCAAACCTTGGTGTGAGCCTGTTCCGGCCTCTTCGCGGATAAACCCGCTTCCACAGGTGAAGCGGGGCTTCTGTGGGAGCGGGTTTACCCGCGAAGAGGCCGGTCCGGCTAGCCCATATGCTGCTGGTCCAGCTCGATCGCCTTGTCCAGCGCCTCCAGCAGGCCTTTGCGCACCTTCAGCTTGGTGTTCTTGTGCGCCAGCATGTTCAGCTTCTTCAGCTCCCGCGCCGCCGCCAGTGCCGCTTCCTGCAACTGCTCGGCCGGCACCACTTTGTCGAGGAAGCCGGCATCCACCGCGCCCTGCGGGTCAAACACCTCGGCATTGATCACCGAGCGGTGGAAGGCCGAGCGGCGCAGGCGGTCGCGGGCCAGCTCGATGCCGGCATGGTGCATGGTCATGCCGATCTGCACTTCGTTCAGGCACACTTTGTACGGCCCTTCGACACCAATGCGGTAGTCGCCCGACAGTAGCAGGAAGGCGCCTTTGGCTACGGCATTGCCCGGGCAGGCGACCACCACCGGGAACGGATGCGACAGCAGGCGGCGGGCGAGGGTGGAGCCGGCGGTGACCAGGCTGATCGCCTCTTTGGGGCCGCTGGTCATCACCTTGAGGTCGTAGCCGCCAGACAGGATGCCGGGCTGCCCGGTGATGATCACCACCGCGCGCTCTTCGGTGGCGCGGTCGAGCGCGGTGTTGAAGGCGGCGATGACGTCTGGCGAGATGGCGTTGACCTTGCCGTTGTTCAGGGTCAGGGTGACGATGCCGTCTTCGGCGTGGTAGGTAATCAGCTCGCTCATGGCAGAGTCCTTTTGTTGGCGTGGCGACGACGTTACCCAGCGCCACGGGCGAGGTAAAGCAGTAAGGCTGACTGGTCGGTCAGCGCTCGCCGGGGCTCAAATGCAAATGCATGAAAAAATTGAAAAAAATGCTTGCCAAAGGGAAAGCCTTTCACTAAATTAGCGCACCTCGACAGGCTGCAAGGCTTGGAGAGAAACGGTGAAGTGTCCGAGTGGTCGAAGGAGCACGCCTGGAAAGTGTGTATACGAGAAATCGTATCAAGGGTTCAAATCCCTTCTTCACCGCCACATTCTACGAAGAGCCCCCGAGCTGAGAAGCCGGGGGCTTTTTGTTTCTGGGGCCGCTTTGCGGCCCATTCGCAGCACAAGGCAGCTCCTGCAGGGGCGCACCCCATCCTGTAGGAGCAGCCTTGTGCTGTGAATGGGCTGCAAGGCAGCCCCAAAAATCTAGAAGCTGACCGAAGCCGACAGCCGAGCCGACCGCGGCGCCCCCTGGAACAGGTAGTTATCCCCCAGGTAATCCCCCACATCGCGCCAATAACGCTTGTCGAACACGTTATCCACAGTCAACCGCAGCACCGTGTCATACCCCCCGATACGCGTGCGGTAGCGGCTACCCACATCGAACACCGTATACCCACCAACTTCCACATTCCCCGCCTGGCTCGCATATTTGCTGGCGCTGTAACGCGCCCCGCCCAGCAGTGCCAACCCCGCTACCGGCAGGGTGTATTCCGCCTGCAGCGCCGCCCGGAACCTGGGCACGTTGATCGCCTGGTGGCCTTCATAGGCATCGGTATCGCTGTTCTGCACCCGCGCCCGAATGGCCGCAGCGCTGGCCTGCACCTGCAGGTTCGAGGTCACCCAGCCGCTGGCGCCCAGTTCCAGGCCGGTGTTCTTCTGCTGGCCTTGCTGCACATAGGTGAAAGTGCCGGCGCCGTCCGGGCGCGCGTACTGGTATGCCTGGCGTATCTGGAACAATGCGGCGCTGAAACTCAGGCCTTGCCAGTCGTGTTTGAGGCCCAGTTCCAGTTGATGCGAAGTCGTGGGCGCGAGGATTTCGGCTGCGTTGCTGGCAAACCAGGGCGCTGTGCCGCCGGCTGACAGGCCTTTGGCGTAGCTGGCGTACAAGGTGGTGTCCGGCTGAGGTTTGTAGATAAGCGCGGCATTGGGCAGCAACTCGTATTGTCGAGTATGGCGGCCGGCAACGCCATTCTCGTTCCAGGTCTTTTCATCCAGGCGTACTTCACGACCGCCCAGCACGGTCTGCCATCGCTCGTTGAAGCTGATACGGTCGCTGACGAACAGGCCGTACTGGCGGCTGTCCAGGCGACGCTCGCTAGGCCCTATGGATTTGTCGGAAGGCGGCTGGGCTATCGACCCAGTGTAAATATTGCCGCCGTGCTCCAGAAGTTCGTTGTAGTAAGTCCGCTGATCCAGAGTTCGGCGTTGAGCGCTGGTTCCTACGATCAGTTCATGGCTGGTGCCTGCTATGTCAAACCTGCCATTGAGCATAGCCTGGGCTTCATCGATGCGACGAGTGTCGTCGGGGCTGCGAAAATCGTAGATGTCGTAGTCACCTTCCGGGCTAAAGTGCGACTGCATACCATCTTCGCTGCCCCACGCAAACGAGCTGTAGTCATCGATCACGACCTTGCTGCGCGAGGCACTCAAGGTACCGGTCCAGGCCTCGTTGAAACGATACTCGAAGCGCCCGCCCAGGTTCAGTGAATCGTTCTGCACCGGCTTGGCCCAGTGCTGGTAGGCCAGGCGGTCTTCCGGGTCGATGCCATGGGGTACTTCGCTGCCACCGAGCAGCTGGTAACCCGGCACCGAGCGCTGTTCACGGTGCTGGTATTCGGCATCCAGCTGCAGGGTGGCATCCGGGTTGATCTGCCAGTCGAAGGCCAGCGAGGCGAAGTCGCGCTTGCCGTCGGCGTGGTCGACGTATGAGCGGATGTCTTCATGGGCCAGGTTGGCCCGCAGGCCGAACTGCCGCTCGCTGCCGAACCAGCCGCCCAGGTCGGTGGCCAGATAGCGTTCGCCCTGTTCGTTGGTCGACACCGTGATACTGCGCACGTCTTCGGCGCGCTTGGTCACGTAGTTGACCAAGCCGCCCGGCTCCGACACGCCGCTCTGCAGCCCGGACAGCCCCTTGAGCAACTCCACCTGCTGCTTGTTCTCCAGGGCCACGTTCTGCTCGCCGGCAATGGTCTGGCCATTGATGCGGTAGCTGCTGGCGGCATTCAGCTCGAAGCCACGCACGTTGAAGTTTTCGTAGTAACCGATGGGGGCGTAGCTTTCGCCTACCGAGGCGTCGCTTTGCAGCACTTCGCTGAGCTTGCGGACCTGGCGGTCTTCCAGCAGCTGCTGGCTGAACACGCTGATCGAGGCCGGGGTGTCGAGCAAGGGCGCGGGCTGGAAGCCGCCTACTGCTGCCTGGCGTGCCTGGTAGCCGTCGTCGGCGTAGGTGTCGGAGACCTGCAGCGGGGCCAGTAACACGCTGTCTTCGGCAAGCGCATGTGGGCAATGCAGGGCCAGGCCCAGGCTGAGCAGGCTCAGAGGCAGGCGGGGGTGACGCGGGGGCATGCGGTGGGGCTCCTGGATGCGCACACCTGTGCCGGCCTCTTCGCGGGTAAACCCGCTCCCACAGGGATATCACTGAACCTGAGGATAGTGATTTTCCTGTGGGAGCGGGTTTACCCGCGAAGAGGCCGGCACAGGCCATGAAAAAGGCGGCATCTTACAGCCGCCTTCAACATAAAACGATCCAGGCCCGGTGATATTCAGTCTTGGTTGGCCGGCCGCCTGTGCTGCCGCCAGTTGTCATCGATCTTCGACCAGGTCTTGCCATCGGTAATGGCCATAAGCTTGCGCCCGTCCTTGAAGGTGGCCAGGAAGGTGGCTTCTTCTTCCTTGCCACCCAGCCACAGCCCGGCCAGCAACCCCACCGGACCGGCCACCAGGGCGCCGGCTACGCCCCAGCCCAGGGCGCTGCCAAGGTTACGGCTGGACTCCAGGCTGGCTAGCCGGAGGTCGCTGATGCGTGCCAGGGAAATCCGCTCGCCCGGCGAGGGGCTGCGCGGGGTCTTGAGTGTGAGCGATCCGTTGCGATACTCGCCTTCACCTTGCAAGAAATCGCCGGATTGCACCGTGAGTCTTGTCATAACGTCGTCCTGTCAGGGAAAGGGCATTGACCAGCGCCTACTGAGCGCTGACCGGGCGGGCAAGTCAACGGCCATGCGACGGAGGGTCGTGCGGTGCATTGTCGCCATGGCTAATGGCCTCTTCGCGGGCATGCCCGCGAAGAATCCGACAAAAATCTTTCAGGCCGCCTGGAAAGCGTGCTTGCGCTTGCGCTCGGCCAACCCCCACGCCAGCAACGCCAGCCCGCCAATCACCAACCCCGCCACCACGATCCCCATCCAGCCCTGGCGCTGGAACAACTGCGTGCCCAGCAACGACCCTAATGCCCCGCCAATGAAGTAGCAGGTGATATACCCGGCATTCAGCCGCGTGCGCGCCTCGGGCCGCAGGGCAATCACCGCATTCTGGTTGCTCACGTGCACCAGTTGTACTGCCAGGTCGAGCATCAGCACGCCCAGCAGCAAGGCCAGCAACGACTGCTCGGCGAAGCCCAGCGGCACCCATGACAGCAGCAATACCACCAGGCCCACGGTGGTGCCCAGCGAACCCTTGCCACGGTCGGCCAGGCGACCCGCCCAGTTGGCCGACAGTGCACCCGCTGCACCGGCCAGGCCGAACAGGCCTATCACCGCGTCCGAATAGTGATACGGGCCTTTCGCCAGCAGGAACGCCAGTGGCGTCCAGAACAGGGCGAACAGGCTGAATGCCAGCAGGCCGAGCAGCGAACGCAGGCGCAGCACCGGTTCTTCGAGGAACAGGCGGAATACCGAGCCGATCAGCGCCGGGTATTTCAGGCCGGCATGGCTGTGGTGTTGCGGCAGGCTGCGGTACAGCGCCACGGCGGTGATGGCCATCAGAACCGCGGCCAGCACGTAGATGCTGCGCCATCCACCCAGTTCGGCCATGAACCCGGCGGCGGTACGCGCCAGCAGGATGCCCAGCAGCAATCCGCTCATCAAGGTGCCGACCGCGCGCCCGCGCTGGTGTGGCTCACTGAGGGTCGCAGCCATGGGCACGAGGATCTGCGCCACCACCGAGAACAGCCCGGTCAGCGCGGTGCCAAGGATCAGCCAGGGAAGGCTCGGTGCGCAGGCGCTGATGACCAGGCCCAGGGTGGAAATGGCGGTCATCACGGTGATCAGCCGGCGCTGCTCGAACAGGTCGCCCAGCGGTGCCAGCAGCAACAGGCCGGCGCCGTAGCTGAGTTGCGCGGCAATGACGATGCTGCCGGCACTGGCGGTGCTCAGGCCGAACTGCTGGGCGATGCTGTGCAGCAGCGGTTGCGCATAGTAGTTGCTGGCCACGGCCAGGCCGGTGGCGGTGGCCATCAGCAGGATCAGGGCACGGCTGAGAGTGGGGGCGTTCATGCAGTTCTCGTTGCGGGCAGGAGTAAGGGGGGATTATCGGAAAGTGTCGGGCACGACATCAATGCATTGTGTGGCAAGGCAGGGCGGGGGAGGGTGTTGCTGGAGGTTGGGCAGCGGTTGAACCTGTGCCGGCCTTTTCGGGTAAACCCGCGAAGAGGCCGGAACAGGCAACCCTTCAATCAGGCTGCAAACCCGCCATCAATCGTCAAGCTGGCCCCAGTGACATACCCCGCCTCAGGCCCCGCCAGGTAAGCCACGAAGCTGGCAATCTCATCCGCCTCGCCATACCGCCCGATCGCCATCAGCGGGATCAGGCTGTCAGCGAACTCGCCGCTGGCCGGGTTCATGTCGGTGTCCACCGGCCCTGGCTGCACGTTGTTCACGGTAATGCCTTTCGGCCCCAGGTCACGTGCCATGCCGCGGGTCAGGCCGACCAGCGCTGATTTGCTCATGGCATAGGGGGCGCCACCGGCAAACGGCATGCGCTCGGCATTGGTGCTGCCAATGTTGATGATGCGCCCGCCTTGGCCCATGTAGCGTGCCGCGGCCTGGCTGGCAACGAATACGCTGCGCACGTTCACCGCCAGCATGTGGTCGAAGTCGGCCAGGTCGAATTCGGTCACCGGCGCTACCGCCAGCACACCGGCGTTGTTGACTAGGATATCCAGCCGGCCGAAGGCCTTCACCGTGTCATCCACGGCCAGTTGTACGGCCGCTGCGTCGGCACTGTCGGCCCGCAGGGCCAGCGCCTTGCCGCCGTTTTCGGTAATTTCCTCAACCAACTTCTGCGCCGGGCCGGCGGAACTGACATAGGTGAAGGCCACCTGTGCGCCTTCGCGGGCCAAGCGTCGCACGATGGCTGCACCAATGCCGCGGGAACCGCCCTGTACCAGGGCCACCTTGCCTTCGAGTGTGTGTTGCTTGGACATGTTGATCTCCTGCTGGAAGCCAGGCCGGAATGCCTTGGATGGGCGCAGTATCGGCGTTTGATTACCTGCTGATAAGATGGTAATCACTATCAGCAGAGTAAACCTTTGGTTGCCAATCATGGCCATGGAATCTTTCAACGCGTTGGAATGCTTCATTCGCAGTGCCGAGGTCGGCAGCTTTGCCGAGGCCGCCAGGCGCCTCAGCATTACCCCGGCTGCCGTAGGCAAGCATGTTGCCCAGTTGGAAGCACGCCTGGGGGTGCGGTTGTTCCAGCGTAGTACCCGCAAGCTGACCCTGACCGAAGCAGGGCAGCGATTTCTGGGGGAGGTCAGTGACAGCTTTCGCACCATCCAGTACGCCGTGGCCAACCTGGCCAGCAGCGAAGGCCAGCCGGCCGGGTTGTTGCGGGTGAGCATGGGCACGGTGTTCGGGCGCTTGTATGTGTTGCCATTGCTGGGTGAGTTCCTGCGTCGCTACCCGGCCATTACCCCGGACTGGCATTTTGACAACCGTCAGGTCGACCTGATCGGCCAGGGCTTCGATGCGGCGATTGGTGGTGGCTTCGATCTGCCGCCGGGGGTGGTGGCGCGCAAGCTGACCCCGGCGCATCGGGTGCTGGTGGCGGCGCCGGCGTACCTGGGCCGGCACGCGCCGATTGACGACCCGCAGGTACTGCAACGGCATGACGGTATCCTGATCCGCTCGCCGCAGACCGGGCGGGTGCGCTCATGGCCGTTGACCAGCCGTTGGCAGGTGCAGCAGCCACTGCAGTTGCGCCAGGCGATGACCATGAGCGATTCGGATGCGGCTTGCGCGGTGGCTGAGCAGGGCTTGGGGATTGCCCTGGTGAGCCTGCCGTTTGCCGTGCCGTACCTGGAAGGCGGGCGGCTGCGGCGGGTGCTGCCGGACTGGTATGTGGACGATGGGCATATCAGCCTGTATTTCGCCGAACACAAGCTGTTGCCAGGCAAGACCCGGGCGTTTGTCGATTTTGTGGTGGAGCAGTTCGCAGAGCAGGGTTTGGCGCGGCGGTTCGATGCCTTGCAATCCGTGTAGGAGCAGCCTTGTGCTGCGAAGAGGCCGGTAAGGCAAGAGATCTTCTGTGTTGCTCATGGCCCCTTCGCAGCACAAGGCTGCTCCTACAAGGGGTATCACTGGCCTGAGGAGCGAAGAGGCCGGTTCAGACAATATCGACGATGACCAATGCCTGTGCCCCCAGGCTTACCTCATCATCAACCTTCTTGCCGACCAGTTGTTGCCCCAGCGGCGAGCGCGGGGTAATCACCGTCACCAGCCCATCCCCCTCGCCAATCTTCAACCCCGCCGCCTCGGGCCCGAGGAACAGTCGGCGCTGCCCGCCATCTTCATCTTCCAGTGTCACCAGGTTGCTCACCTGCACCCCGCGTGCCGGGTCATGATCGCGCAGCAGCAGTTGCTGGTAGGTCAGCAGCGCCTTGCGGATCTCGGCGCTGCGGCGGGCCTGGCCGGTGGCCAGGTACGAGGCTTCCAGGCCAAGGGTGTCATACTTGTTCTCGGCTATGTTCTCTTCGGCTGTGGCGGCTTCGTAGGCGGTTTGCGCCGCGCGGGTCAGCACATCCAGGTCATGTTCGAGGGTGGCGACGATCTGCGCCAGCAGGTGGGGCTTGTCCATGGTCAGTAACAGAACTCCAGCACGTTGGCCTGGCTTTTGTCGGTGGGCGCGGTGCGGTTCTGCTGTAGCCAGAACTGGCACTTGGGGCTGTTGAGGTTGCGCGGGTTACCCTGGGCGGCCTCGGCGGCCTGTTGCAGTTCCTGCTTGTGCAGGATGTCCTTGTAGCGTTCGAACATTTGCGCCTGGGCATCTGCCACAGGGGCTGGTGCTGGCGGCGTGGCAGGCCGGTATGCGCTGGGGGCCACGGCCTGGGCCAGTGGCTGTACCTGTTGTGGCCACAGTTGCAGGGCCAGCCAAAGGCTGGCGGCGATGGCCACGGCGCCCAGCCACAGGCCAAAGGCAACGCACAGGATCAACGGCAACGGCTTGAGAGTGATCTTCAATTCACGGTGGCGCGGCATGGCAGCCTCCTGACAGGGTGTTCGGGGAGCATTGTCGCATGCGCCTGGGCATTTTTCCGCGCAGGTGCTTTTTTCAGCGACAAATTATGCGCAGAATGCGCGGTTTTTCCGCTGGGCGAGGGCAGGGCACATGAAAGCCACCTGGGACATCTTCTGCAGCGTCGTCGACAACTACGGCGATATAGGCGTGACCTGGCGCCTGGCCCGGCAGCTGGTGGCCGAGCACGGCCTGGCAGTGCGCCTGTGGGTGGATGACCTCAATGCGTTCACACCCATGTGCCCAGAGGCCGATGCCACCGCCCTGCAGCAGTGGCAGCACGGTGTGGATGTGCGCCAGTGGCCGGTGACCTGGTTGCCGGTGGCGCCGGCTGATGTGGTAATCGGTGCCTTCGCCTGCCAGTTGCCAGCAGCTTATGTGGAGGCAATGCGTGCTCGCGCCACGCCGCCGCTGTGGCTGAACCTCGAATACCTCAGTGCCGAGGACTGGGTGGAGGGCTGCCATGGCTTGCCTTCGCCGCAGCCCAATGGCTTGCGCAAGGTGTTTTTCTTTCCCGGCTTTACCGAAAAAACCGGTGGCCTGCTGCGCGAGGGCTCGCTGCTGGCGCGGCGTGATGCGTTCCAGCAGGGGGCAGGGCAGGCCTTCTTGCAGGGGCTTGGCGTAACCCCTGAAGCGGGGGCGTTGCTGATGTCCCTGTTCGCCTACGAAAACCCGCAACTGGGCAACTGGCTTGATGCCATGGCCTCAGGCGAGCAACCTTGTCACCTGCTGGTGCCGCAAGGGCGCGTGGTCGCGGGGCTCAGCCAGTGGCTTGGCGAGGCGCCGCTGCAAGTGGGCAGTGTGCACAAGCGAGGAGCGCTGACCGTGCAGGTACTACCTTTCGTCAGCCAGGACGACTACGACCGGTTACTGTGGAGCTGTGATTTCAACGCCGTGCGCGGCGAAGACTCGTTCGTGCGCGCGCAGTGGGCCGGGCAGCCGATGCTGTGGCACATCTACGTGCAGGACGAGAATGCCCATTGGGAAAAGCTCGAAGCGTTTCTCGCGCATTATCGACACGGGTTGTCAGGCGATGCCGATGCCGCCCTGCTTGGCCTGTGGCGTGCCTGGAACATGGATCGCGACATGGGGCAGGCCTGGCAGGCGGCCCGCCAGCACTGGCCAGAACTGCGGCAGCATGCCCGGCTTTGGGCAACGCGACAGGCCGCTCAGCCGGACCTTGCCACAGCGCTAGTACACTTTTACCGAAATTCGCTATGATACGCGGCCTCGATTTTTATAAATCCATCCAGATTCGGATACTTCGTAATGAAAACTGGTAAAGAACTGAAACCCGGTACCGTCCTGCGGATCGACAACGACCCGTGGCTGGTTCAAAAAGCTGAGTTCACCAAGTCGGGCCGTAACAGCGCGATCATGAAGACCAAGCTGAAGAACCTGCTGACCGGCTACAAGACCGAAACCGTCTACGGTGCAGACGACAAGCTGGACGACGTGATCCTGGATCGCAAAGAAGCGACCCTGTCGTTCATCAACGGTGACGAATACACCTTCATGGACACCACCGACTACACCATGTACGAACTGAACGCCGAGGACATCGAAGCCGTTCTGCCGTACATCGAAGAAGGCATGGAAGACGTCTGCGAAGCCGTGTTCTTCGAAGGCCGCCTGGTATCGGTTGAACTGCCGACCACCATCAGCCGCCAGGTTGTCTACACCGAGAACGCTGCACGCGGCGACACCTCGGGCAAGGTCATGAAGCCTGCCAAGCTGAAGAACGGTACCGAGATCTCGGTTGCCGACTTCATCCAGATCGACGAGTGGATCGATATCGACACTCGCGACAACAGCTTCAAAGGCCGCTCCAAGAAGTAATCCTTCTTGTGAAACGCAAAAAACCCGGCCTTGGCCGGGTTTTTTTATGCCTGTGGCTTACACGGTCACATGCAGGCGCACATCCACATTGCCGCGGGTGGCGTTGGAATACGGGCACACTTTGTGCGCCTTTTCCACCAGCCCTTCGGCATCGGCCTGAGCCAGACCCGGCAGGTTGATGTGCAGGTCGATGTCCAGGCCGAAACCACCCGGAATCTGGCCGATGCCCACCTTCGCGGTGATCGAGGCATCCGCCGGCAGGGCTTTTTTCTCTTGCCCGGCCACGAACTTCAGGGCACCGATGAAGCACGCCGAGTAACCTGCGGCGAACATCTGCTCGGGGTTGGTGCCGTCACCGCCAGCGCCACCCAGTTCCTTGGGGGTGCTCAGGCTGACCACCAGCTTGCCGTCACTGGAGCGGGATTTGCCATCGCGCCCACCGGTGGAGGTAGCTTCTGCGATGTACAGCGGAGTGACCTTTTGCATCTTGAGCCTCGCTAATGTGCTGTGCGCTTCCTGTCTGGAGGAGGGCGCGGGTTGGTGTGGGATTTAAATTAGCGCGCAATTAGTTAGTGCGCAAGATAAATCGTCACCGTTCATCCGAACGGCCATTGCACAGCATAGCTGTCAGAGGTTTTTCTGCAGGTTCTCGCGCAGCGCCAGCAGGTCGGCTTGCAGCTGTTGCAGTTGTTCCAGGCTGCGCCCGCTGGCCTTGAGGATGCACTGTGGCACTTCCCTGGCTTGCCGCTGCAAGTCGCGACCCTTGTCGGTCAGTTGCACCAGTACCACCCGTTCGTCCTCACGGCTGCGGTTGCGTTGTAGCAGGCCTTCGCTTTCCAGGCGCTTGAGCAGCGGCGTCAGTGAGCCGGGGTCGGTGAGCAGGTGCTGGCTGATCTCTCCTACGGTCAGGCCGTCGTGCTCCCACAGCACGAGCATGGCCAGGTACTGGGGGTAAGTCAGGCCCAGGGCCTGCAGCAGCGGTTTGTAGACCTTGGTCATCAGCAACGAGGTGGAGTGCAGGGCGAAACAGACCTGGTTTTCCAGCAGCAGCTCGTCACAGGAGGCTTGGGTGTTGGCGTTCATGCAGGTCCTTGAAGGTAATCAATGGGAAAGTCTGGCGCGCTGATCATTATTGCGCGCATTACTCGCGCAATTCACTGCGCAAGGCCAGATCCCAAGGTGGGATTGGGCTGAAGCGGCTCTTGAGGAATTCGAGCAGCAAACGGCTGCGAGAGTTCGTTTCATGTTCCAGGCGTAGCGCGTAGATACCGCTGGTTTCGGCTTCGGGCAAGCCACCGTCGCAAAACAACGGTATCAGCTCGCCGCGCAATAGGTATTCGCTGATCAGCCAGGTGGGCAGATGGGCTATGCCTAGGCCGGCGAGGGCGCCGAACAGCAGGGTTTCGGCGTTGTTGGCGGCCATGCGCATGCGTGAGGGGCGGTACAGGCGGGTTTGCCCGGCCACGTTGAAGCGCCAGGCGAATGGCGGCGCCAGGCCGTCCCAGTCCAGGCCATCGTGCCCGGGCAGTTGGCTGGGGCAGGTGGGCATGCCGCGGCTGGCCAGGTAGGACGGGCTGGCGCAGGCGATGCGCACCATGTAGGCCAGTGGCGTGGCGACCAGTCGGGTATCGGCCAGGGGGCCCGCGCGCAGCACCAGGTCGACCTCGCCCAGGTGGCTGCCATGCAGGTCGACGAAGCTGTCGATCAGGCGCAGTTGTACATCCAGGCCTGGGTAGGCCACCAGAAAGTCGGCGATGGCCGGGGCCAGGTGGCGGCGGCCGAATGCGGCGGGAGCATCGATACGGATCAGGCCCTCGGGAGCATTGCTCAGCGACACCGCTTCGGCGCGGGCCAGGCGCAGCTCCTCGATGATGCGCCTGGCCCGTTCGGCAAAGGCATTGCCTGCGGGTGTGGCGCGCACGGCGTGGGTGCTGCGGGTGAACAGGCGACTGCCCACGGCGTTTTCCAGGTTGTCGATGCGCCGGGCCACCGCGGACGGGGTCAGCGGATGGCGGCGGGCGGCGGCAGAAAAGCTGCCGGTTTCCAGCACATCGAGGAACAGGCTCAGCTGGTCGGTCAGGGTGTCGGGGCTCATGGATACCTGCTTTTGCGAAAAACGCACAGCCATTGTGCGCTGCTGTGCGTTTCCCCGCTAGCCCGCAATCGATAGCATGCTTGCATCATGTGTTCTGGCGGATGAGGCCCTGATGATCGAGTGGTTGTTGTATATCGTGTTGGGCGCAGCCCTGGGGACCATGGGTGGCCTGTTCGGCATTGGTGGCGGGCTGATCGCTATTCCGGCGCTGGGCGTGCTGTTCGGCCTGGATCAGCAGTTGGCGCAGGGCACGGCGCTGGTGATGGTAGTGCCCAATGTGTTGCTGGCGCTGTGGCGTTATCACCAGCGTAACCGCATCGAACTGCGCTATGCCGTGCCGCTGTCGCTGTGCAGTTTCGCGTTCGCCTGGCTGGGGTCGATCTGGGCGGTGGGGCTGGATGCACATTCCATGCGCCTGGGGTTTGTCGGCTTTCTGGTTGCCCTGGCGTTGTGGAATGTGGTGCGGATGTTCATGAAGGTGACGCCACCCAGCGCCGAATTGCGCTATGCCTGGCCGTGGTTGGGAGTGCTGGGCAGCTTTGCCGGGGCCATGGGTGGTTTGTTCGGGGTGGGTGGTGCCGTGGTGGCCACGCCGATCCTGACCAGTGTGTTCGGTGCCACCCAGGTGGTGGCGCAGGGGTTGTCGCTGGCGCTGGCGGCGCCAAGTACCTTGGTGACCTTGGTGACCTATGGGGTACACCACAGTGTCGACTGGGGGGTGGGGATTCCGCTGGCGGTGGGGGGCTTGCTCAGCATCAGCTGGGGGGTGAAGTTGGCCCATGCGTTGCCGGAGAAAGTGTTGCGGGCGATGTTCTGCCTGTTTTTGGTGGTGTGTGCGGTGATGCTCGGGTTCGAGCTTTGAGGGGCTGCGCAGCAGCCCCAAGTTACTTGAACCCTTCGACAATGTAGTCGGCCATGCAATCGGTGATCGGTGAAGGGTTCTGGGTACTGCGCACCAGCATCACATTGGCCACCGGTAACTGCGGCAACCCTTCGCTCTCGCCCAAAATGCGGATATTCCCGCCAATCAGGCTCTGCAACTGCGCGGTCACCGCCAACCCTGCGGTGACAATGGCAAAGATCGCCGCCAGGCTCGGGCTGGTATAGGCAATGCGGTAGTCGATGCCCTGGGCCTCCAGGGCATTGCAGGTCCATGCACGGCAGAAGCAGTCGGTGTTGAACAAGGCCACCGGCATGGGGCGTTGCTCTTGCGGGCAGAAGCCTTCGGCCGCTGCCCACACCAGGCGCTCCTGGCGCAGCAGCTGGCCAATCTCGTTGCCCGGCTCACGGGTGACGATGGTCAGGTCCAGATCCTGGCGCAACATCAGTTGCTTGGACGAGTCGCAATGCACTTCTACCTGCACCAACGGGTAGGCCTGGGCAAAGCTCGACAGGATGGTCGGCAGAAAGCGCATGGCGTAGTCGTCCGGTGTGCCGATGCGTACTACCCCGACCATGTGCGGCATGCGCAGGGTGTTGAACACTTCTCCGTGTAGCTTGAGGATGCGCCGGGCATAGCCCAGCAGCACCTGGCCTTCGGCAGTCAGGCGCACCTGGCGGCCATCGCGCTCAAACAGCTGACGCTGCAGGATGTCCTCCTCCAGGCGTTTCATCTGCATGCTCACCGCCGACTGGGTGCGGTTGACCACCTCACCGGCACGGGTGAAGCCGCCCTGCTCAGCGATGGCCACGAAGGTGCGCAGTACGTCCGCGTCGAGGCTCTGGTACTGGGACATTGCATCAATCTCCGAGATGGATGGCATCAGAAACATTCGTTGGATTGATCTTATGCCTGGGTTGAAACTGAGGCCATCAACACGGAGGGCTTCACGATGAAAGGTCATGTCAGCAGCATCCAGCAACCTGCCTTTTCCCTGAACCACCTGTGGCATGCCGCCCTGCAGCGCCCGGCGCGTTGGCTGCAGCTGTACCGCCAGCGCCAGGAATTGGCCAGCCTCAGTGATGCGACCTTGCACGACCTGGGGTTGAGCCGGGCGGATATCCAGCAAGAGGCCGAGCGGCATTTCTGGGATGACCCGCTGAGGAGGTGAGTTGGGGCGCAGAGGTGTTTGGCTGGAGGTTTTTAGCGCCTGTGAGATCGAGCGCCGCCCGCGCGGCGCTTCGCGGGGCAAGCCCGCTCCCACATTTGTGGACTGCCCCCAAGAAGTTGGACACCAATCCAACCCGTGGGGGATCTATGGGTAAATACACAGAGCAGTTCAAGCTCACGGCTATCACCGCTTACCTAGAGGGCAACCGGGGCTTTCGCAAG